>WBZO01000367.1_pt1 | contig 101633 bp, 84 predicted proteins | sample 5204261 | NCBI WGS metagenome assembly WBZO01 (sample SAMN12412400, study PRJNA552823) | activated sludge metagenome | isolation source: activated sludge from anammox sidestream of wastewater treatment plant... | place: USA: North Carolina | collected 2017-09 | reverse complement strand
TGGAAGTGGAATTGATCGTGCCGGTGGCGTTGGAGCAGGGCTTGAAATTCGCCATACGCGAAGGCGGCTTGACGGTCGGCGCTGGCGTCATTACCAAGATCCTGGATTAGCAGTTGCAGTTTAGGAAGGAGATCCGCATCTTGCGGTGAGTTAATCTCGAATGGCCTCGAAAAAAGATGTCCGACCGGTGATCACGCTGGCTTGCACGGAGTGTAAGGAGCGCAATTACACCACCGAAAAAAACCGACGCAATGATCCGGGCCGGCTGGAATTTCAGAAGTTCTGTTCTCGCTGTCGTAAGCACACCTTGCACCGCGAGACAAAATGAGGTGGCAATTCACCGTTTCAACCGCTACGGAACTTTGATGTGGCGGTTGAGGCGTGATATAATTGCACACTTGGAATAGGCCAGTAGCTCAATTTGGCAGAGCACCGCTCTCCAAAAGCGGGGGTTGTGGGTTCGATTCCTGCCTGGCCTGCCTGAATTCTGGTCGACGCCGTCTTGCAGGGCGGCGTTTTAGCCGTAGCTGATCGTTAAATCAATCAGAAATCCACTCCAACAGGAGTATGCAGTGGTAAAAAAAGACGAAAAATCAAGTTCGGGAAAGCGCCCGAATTTCATCCAGAGATACTTCAGCGAGACCATTGGCGAGCTGAGGAAAGTGACTTGGCCAACCCGGCGAGAGGCGCTCAATCTGACGCTCATCGTGCTGGCTGTGACATTGTCGGTAGGGGTGTTCCTGGGTCTGTTGGATTATCTCTTTTCGCGGTTTTTTGCCATGCTGTTTGCCTGAGCCTGGTTTGAAAAGGCTGTAGGGCTGGCTCAACGATCTGAAGGGCGTGCGCTGCTTCGGGTTTGATTGGAAAGTAAGCTATGGACCTGTTAGAAGACGATAACAAGTTGGAAGAAGAAATGAGCTCCGAAATTGAAGAGCCAGCCGAAACGCTCGCTGAGCTGCCTGCGCTGGACTCGGAACTCGTTGAACCGTTAGCAGAGGGATCGCTTGCGGATGATTTAGATTTCAGCGCCATTGAAACAGGTTCGGTTGAAGATGAAAGCGCTGATGGGCGAGCATGGTACGTGGTCCATTGCTATTCTGGTTATGAGAATAAGGTTCGCCATAATCTCGAACAACGCATCGAGAGCATGGGGATGAAAGATAAGATCTTCGATGTGGTTGTCCCCACGGAGGAGGAGATCGAGGTCAAAGAAGGCAAGCGGCGGACGGTCGAACGGCGGGTCTTTCCGGGCTACATCCTGGTCAATATGATCATGACGGAAGAATCGTGGTATGTAGTGCGGAACACGCCCGGGGTAACCGGCTTTGTGGGCATGGGAAATACGCCCACCGCGCTGCGCACCGAGGAAGTTGCTACGATCATCAAACGCATGGAAGCCGAGGCGCCGCGCATCAAAGTCACCTTCAAATCGGGTGAGCGGGTGCGGATTGTGGACGGTCCGTTCAACGATTTCCGCGGGACGGTCTCGGAGATCGATATGGAGCGCGCAAAAGTGCGCGTGATGGTGAATTTCTTCGGTCGGGAGACGCCGGTCGAGTTGGATTTCTTGCAAGTCGAGAAAGCCTGAGCGCCTCGCCCTGAGGTGGGGCGGCGCAGAGGTGGGAGGGTGTCCCAAGAATCACCCGCTAATACCACGAAGGAGATGAACTGTGGCAAAGAAGTTAAAAACAATTGTACGATTGCAGATCCAGGCGGGCAAGGCGAATCCTGCTCCGCCGATCGGTCCCGCCCTGGCGGGTCATGGCATCAACCTGATGGCATTCTGCAAGGAATATAACGCGCGCACCGCCAACCGGGTCGGCGAGATCATCCCGGCTGAGATCAGTGTGTTTGCGGATGGATCGTTCACTTTCATCCTTAAAACGCCGCCTGCTTCGGTGCTCTTAAAGAAGGCTGCCGGCGTTGAGAAAGGCTCAGCTACGCCGCCACGCGGCAAGGTCGGCAAAGTCACGCGTGCCCAGGTGCGCGAGATCGCTGAACTCAAGATGAAAGACTTGAATGCGATCGATATCGAAGGCGCGATGCACCAGATCGAAGGTACAGCCCGCAATATGGGTTTGGATGTTGTAGACTAGATCCCGGTGGGAGGGAGCGCAGCCTGATCGATCCAGAGACAGGCGGCTGCCCGTCAGAACCACGAAGGAGAACCAATGGCGAAACATGGCAAGCAGTATCTCGAAGCTGCGAAAAAAATCGATCAAGATAAGTATTACACCCCAAAGCAGGCAATTTCGCTGGCGAAAGAGACTGCTTACACTAAGTTCGATTCGACCGTAGAAATCCACATACGGCTGGGGGTGGACCCGCGCCACGCTGATCAGCAAGTGCGCGATGTGGTGGTATTACCGCACGGGCTGGGCAAGACCGTGCGGGTGGTAGTTTTCGCCCAAGGCGATGGGGCTGCGCTTGCACGCGAAGCCGGCGCCGACTTTGTCGCCGACGATGACGAAGCCCTGGCAAAAATCCAGGGCGGATGGACCGATTTTGATGTGGCGGTTGCAACGCCGGAGATGATGGGCAAGGTCGGTCGCCTGGGGCGGGTGCTGGGTCCGCGCGGACTTATGCCGAACCCCAAAGCCGGAACGGTTGTGCCGGCGGAAGATATTCCGCGCGTAGTGAACGAAGCCAAAGCCGGGCGGGTCGAGTTTCGGGTAGATAAAACTGCCAACCTGCACGTACCGATTGGGAAAGCCTCGTTCGAGGAAAACCAATTGTATGACAACCTGGCGGCTTTGATGGAAGCGGTGCGGAAGGCGCGGCCCGCAGCCGCCAAGGGCGCCTATATCAAGCGTGTCACGCTTACGACAACCATGGGTCCTGGCATCAAATTGGATCCGGTGCAGTCGCAAGCGATGGAAACGAGCGAGTAAGCTTAATCAACATAAATCGCTAAACGCTTCGCCAGAGACAGCAGGCGCCGCCAAAACCCGGGCGGCTCAATCTCCTGCCCAGGTGAAGACAACCTCCAGAAAACGACGGCTGCGCTGAAAAGCCCAGGCGTTTGAGTGAGGCTTGAGTCTTTGCCAGCAGGTGTGCGAGGCAAAGACTATTTTTTTCGAAAGGAGGTGAACCTACTTTGGCGATCTCAAAAGAACGGAAAAACGAGTTAGTGAACCAGTATGTGGAGTGGATCAACCAGAGCCAGGCGCAGTTTGTGACCGAATATCGGGGGTTGACGATGAAACAGATCGACGACCTGCGCGCCAGACTGCGCGGCTCGGGCGGAGAGTTCCACGTCATCAAGAACACACTGGGCAAAGTGGCGTTTGAACAAGCCAATCTCCCCGAACCGGAGAAATTCCTGGAAGGCAGCACGGCGGTCCTGTTCGTGTTTCAGGATGTTCCTGAAGCGGCGAAGGTGCTCAATGAGTTTGCGCGCGCTTCGGAATTCATCAAGCTCAAAGGCGGATACATGGAAGGACGTCTGATTCGCCCTGAAGATGTTAAGGCTCTAGCGGAACTGCCGCCGCTGCCGGTGATGCGCGCCCAACTTCTGGGAGTGCTGATGGCGCCTGCCACTAAACTGGCGCGCACTTTGGCTGAACCAGCTAGGCAGCTTGCGGCTGTGCTGCAGGCTTACGTGGAAAAGGACGCTGCGCAACCGGCAGCCTGAGCGGCTGGGGACGCAGTTGTCGATTGAAAATACTAACCAATTCATCTGATTAATTCAGACCTATCTGCTAGAAATAAGGAGTACCGAAATGGCGAACATTGATAAGTTAGTCGAAGAACTGGGCAAGCTTTCTGTGTTGGAAGCTGCCGAGTTGGTCAAGAAACTCGAGGAGACCTGGGGCGTCTCTGCCGCTGCGCCCATAGCGATGGCTGCGGCGGCAGGCGCGCCGGCTGCGGCTGCCGCCGAACCGGAAGAAGAGCAAATTGAGTTTGACGTCGTCATCAAAGACGCCGGTCCAAAGAAGATCGAGGTGATCAAGACCATCCGCCAGTTGACGAACCTGGGGCTGAAGGAAGCCAAAGACGTCGCCGAGACTGCTGGAAGCAAGATCCTCGAGGCGGTGAGCAAAGAAGCCGCCCAGGACGCCAAGACTAAACTCGAAGCTGCCGGCGCGGTCATCGAAGTCGTTTAATTTATCCGCATTGGACGAAACCATGTTAAAGAGACCATCTTTGTGATGGTCTTTTTACTTTCACCGCCCTGTGGTATATTAAAACAGTTTGGAGGGCATATGAGCGCGAGAATCTTGATTATTGAGGACGACGAAGCGATCTTGAAATTCTTACGCCGTGGGTTGGCTTATGAAGGTTACCAGGTCGATACGGCGATTGATGGTCAATCTGGGTTGGGGTTGGCGCGGGATAATCCGCCCGATCTGGTAGTGTTGGACTTGATGCTTCCCGGCATTGACGGCTTGGAAGTCTGCCGCCGGCTGCGCGCCGGCGGTCCCGTGCCGATCTTGATATTGACCGCAAAGGACACAGTCAACGACCGCATCCAGGGGCTGGATATGGGCGCGGACGATTACATGGTGAAACCGTTTAACCTGGATGAACTTCTGGCGCGCATTCGCGCCCTGCTGCGCCGGGCTCAACCAAGCCGCCCGCAGGTGCTGCGGTTTGCCGACCTTTCGCTGGATACAGGCACGCGCCAGGCTTCGCGCGGCGATCGGGTCATTTCGCTGACTGCCAAAGAATATGAATTGTTGGAGCTGTTTCTGCGCCACCCCAGGCAGGTGCTGACGCGCGACATGATCTTTGACCGGGTTTGGGGCTACGATTTCGGCGGCGAAAGCAATATCATCGAAGTTTATATTCGTTACCTGCGCCAGAAGCTGGAGGCGGAAAACGAAGTCAGATTGATCCACACCGTGCGGGGAATGGGGTATGTCCTGCGTGAGGCTTCGTAACCAGAACGAATGTCGCTTCGGACAAGGCTTGCGCTTTTATACACATCGATTGTAGGGGGGATTCTCTTTCTTTTTGGAATGGCGGTGTACATCTCCGTAAGCACATCGCTGACTAACCAGATTGACGCCAAATTAATTTATTCAGCCAACAGCGTTCTTAAATCTATGCGCGCCGGCGCACTCGGGGAGATTAAAATGCCCGAGCTCGACCTTTTTGCTGATGTCTACATCCAGGTATGGAACACGAACGCGGAGCTGGAGGCGCGCTCACAAAACATCCAGCGCTACTTCACGCCGTTGGATAAGAACGGGTTGACGTATGGCAAACCGGTGTTTCGGGATGTGCAGGTTGGGAACAACCGGCTGCGCGTTTTAACCGTTCCAATGGTCACTGCAGGGAGCGAAAGACAGATTGGGACGCTGCAGGTTGCGACCAGCCTGGATATAGTGGCGATCACCCAGCGGGTTTTGCTGGTGGTATTATTTGCCGGGGCGGGGCTCTCGATGTTGGCAGCCGGATTGGCGGGATGGATCAGCACCAACCAGGTGCTCACTCCGTTGGAAGCGGTGACCGAGACCGCGCTGCAGATCACGCGCGCAGACGATCTGTCGCGGCGCATCCCCTACGATGGTCCGCCGGGCGACGAGGTTGGGCAGCTCATCACCGCCTTCAATCAGACGCTCAGCCGTCTGGAAAACCTGTTCAACTCACAGCGCCGCTTTCTGGCGGATGTCGGTCACGAACTGAGGACGCCCTTGACGGTGATCCGTGGAAACATCGATTTGATGCGCAGGATGCAGCAAACCGATGAGGAATCGATGGACAGCATCCAAAGCGAAGTGGACCGGTTGACCCGGCTGGTGGGCGACCTGTTGCTGCTGGCGCAGGCGGAATCGGGAAAGATCACCCTGGTGAAAAAAGTAGTGGAACTGGATTCGCTGGTGCTGGAAGCGTTAAGCCAGATGAGGGTGCTCACGAAAGACCGTTTGCGGCTGACGCTTGGAGAAATCGATCAGGTGCTGGTTTGCGGCGATGAAGACCGGTTGAAGCAGGTGTTGGTCAACCTGATTGGGAATGCGATCAATTACACGCCCTCGGGCGGCGAGGTGGTGGTGGGGGTAGGCAAGGAAAACGACCGGGCGCGCGTCACGGTGTCTGACAACGGTCCCGGAATCCCGAAAGAGGATCTGCCGCACGTTTTCGAACGCTTCTATCGCGGCGAAAAGTCGCGCACCCGCAGCCGGGATGGGAAGGGCTTTGGATTGGGGCTTTCGATCGCATACTGGATCGTGCGTAACCACGATGGCAAGATCGAAGTCGCCTCCAGCGAAGGAGGCGGTACAACTTTCTGCATTTGGCTGCCGCTGGCAAAGGGAGGCTGCCAGTCGAGCGAGAACCTCCCAACGTAATTGACGGGGGAACGAAAAACGAGCGGGATTGGTCCCGCTCGTCTGCAAGGTTTTTCGGCTGATAATCTGCGTTTATGACCGGTACGTGGCGCCGGATCGGTTGGATTCAGCGTAGGCGCTTGGCGGTGAGTGGCGCGGCTTGCTCGAGGCGGGGCTGGCGGAGAGCGGGTGATAGGTGGGCTCCTGGCGGTTGGTTTGATAGGATGAACCGAGCTGCGCCGAATTTGATTTCATACTTGCCGGGCGCGAGGCGGCGGTCATTGGGGCGCCGCCGCGAACTGGCTGCGGTCGGCTGGCATAAGCTGGCTGGGCTGCGATGGGGCGCGGCTGAGCGCGGGCAGCGTTGGGGAGTCGCAGCTCTTCTTGCCCGAATAAAAGGTTGCCCGCGACTGAGAAAGTGCCAATGATGAGCACGCGAATCAGCCAGACCAACAGGGCGACAAAGATGGGGACGACGCGCAAGAGGGTGGTGCGCTCGACGACTGCGTTCCCTAACGTCTCGTGACCCAGGACCGCCAGCGATACGCCCCACCAGGTGAGCATAGCGTTCATCGTGGCGGCGAGCAGCCACGCGCCAAAGAGATACCAGGTCTCGGCGTGGGGAGAGGCGTTGTTTCCTGAGTTGTCCTGGGGGGTGAACAGGCGAGCGATCCCCGAAAAATCGATCCCACAGAATGCAATGCTTAAAATGGTCGCCCAGCGGACGCTCGCAAATTTGAGATCGCCAAGCAGATCGGAGAGAGCATATTCGGTGGTGCTGTAATTGAAGATCTCAAAGGCGAAAAGGGCGGTGATGATGATCACGCCAAATATCAAACCGCGCCGCAAATGGAACTGAGGAACAAACGGTCCTTTTGTAGAAGTAATGGTACTCATCTCGACCTCCTGCATGTTTCCCGAAAGAATGACCTGCTTGGCAGTTGACAACTCGAGCAGGTTTGGATATAATATAGAACGTATGTTCTAGTAATATGATAGAACATCCCAGCGATTTTGTCAAGAGGTAATTAGAACATATTTTCTATTATACACTGTCCTTGATTTGCGAGACATGAGCGAAATCGATCGATCTAACCTCTATCTGGATGAAGATGCAGATTATTCAGATCTGGAAAGCGACCAGGTCTGGGATGAATACGAGGATTTTGACGCCGAGAGGGATGGTTTTCCCGACGAGACCGCATTCGTAGAATCATACGATGAGGCTGACGGATATGATCCGGAGTTTGCTCTCTCGGATGTAGACGAAGACGGTTTTTATGACGCGGAAAATGCCCCCAGGCGCGTCCCCTGGCAGGGGTTTATGTCTGGCGTCACTTTCTCGGTTTGCCTGCTGCTGGGCTGGCTGCTTTACTTGTTCACCACCAGCGCTGTATTTACCGGGTTTAAAGAAGTTGATAAAAGCCCGGCAGCGCCGTTGGAAACCAGCGCGGCTCCGATGAGCGTGGAGTTATCCGCTGAAAGTGACCGAATCCAAAATCTGAGCGGAGAATGCGGAGTCAACCCGAACTTTCCACAGGCGGTGCGGCAGTGGTGCGAGTTGATCACCGAGCAGGCGGAAAAACGCGGCTTGCCTCCGGACCTGGTGGCAGCGTTGATCCTGCAAGAGAGCGGGGGCAACCCCGAGGCTTACTCGCGCAGCGGCGCAGTCGGGTTGATGCAGGTGATGCCGCGCGACGGACTGGCGGCTTCATTCATGTGCGTCAATGGTCCTTGCTTTTCGAATCGCCCAAGCACCAGCGAACTGCAGGACCCGGCTTTCAACCTCTCCTATGGAACAAAAATGCTAGCAGGTTTGCTGAACAAGCATGGTAATTTCCGCGAGGCGCTGCGCTCATACGGTCCGATGGATGCCGGGTACACCTATGCGGATAAGGTGCTGGGGATCTACCAGAGATATGGGAATTGATCCTCGTCCAGTTGCGGGTCGGTCTTTACGCCCAGAGATCAGTCGGAGACCAGATGATAGTGAAGCTGCGCCAGCCGCAGCCACAGCGCGTTCATTCATAAACGCTCAACGAGTAGTCTACCAGAGCGCCGTTTTTATACGAAAATTTCCCCGAAAAGAACCCCGGGCGATCCAGCAAGGGCAGAAACTGCCGGTCCCCCTCCCACAATTCCAATTCCATCAGGCGCTCGTTCTCGATCCAGCGCAGATTTCCCTCGGTCGAATCGATCAGCTCGCCCTCAAAATCGTCTGTGGTGAACACAAAGGCATACCAGTCTTCATCGTGCGCAAACAATGGGAAGGTCAGTACCCCTTTAAAAGTTACTTTGTGGACTATCAACCCGGCTTCTTCGAGCACCTCCCGCCGCACGCATTCCTCGGGGGTTTCGCCCGGCTCCAGCTTGCCACCCAGCCCGTTCCATTTCCCTTGGTGGATGTCGTTCTGCTTTTTGACGCGATGGAGCATCAGCGTCTTTCCGTTTTTACGAACGTAACAAAGCGTTGCCAGTTTCAAGGATGGTCCTCGCGCGGGGTAATAAGGTCACTCCCAGGGGTTCAGCATGGTCTGGATGAGGATTGGTGTGTCGATCTTGATATTCTGCCGCCGGGTCAGCAGCCAGACCGCCAGTTCGGCGATGTCTTCAGGATACAGGCATTTGTTGTGATCTAAACCAGCCGCATCTTCGGTCATCTCGGTGACCACCATTCCGGGGCAGATCGTGTACACCCGGATGTTGGACTCCTGGTTTTCGGTTTGCACGTATTCGCTGAAATCGTTCAGCGCGTGCTTGGAGAGACCATAGACCGAGTCGCCTGGATAGTATCTCAGCCCCGATTCCGAGCTGATGTTGAGGATCTGCCCGTTGCGTTGAGCGCGCATCCCCGGCAGGACTGCCCGCGTCAGCAGGTAGGGTCCGCGCAGGTTGACGCCCATCACCGCGTCCCAGGCGGCTGGTTCCACTTCGTGCAGGTCGCCATCGGTGGAGATGGCGGCGTTGTTCACCAGAATGTCGATCCGTCCATAGGTATCCAGCGTTGTCTGTACCAAACGATCGACCTCCGCCGCCCGTGAGATATCCGCTATTACCGCCAATCCCTCCGCGCCTGCCAACCGCGCCAGCGCCAGCGCCGCTTCGATGCGGTCGCTGCGCCGCCCGCACAGGACAAGGCGCGCTCCCTGCTGCGCCAGCGCCAGAGCAATCCCGCGCCCGATGCCGGTGCCGCCGCCGGTGATTAGCGCAACTTGATCTTTGAGCGAGGTGTGTTCAGTCATTGGTATCTGTGTCTGCTCCTTCCAACTCAACCGAATAACGCGTCACGGGGGTGAATTTATCCAACTGGCAGGAGTCGGGGACGGACTGCCCGGTAGCGGTCCGGCGGACGTTCAGACGATAGACCTTGCCATCCGAACGCCGTTCAAAGACGACCCGCCAGGTGGAAGCATCCAGGGTCTCAGTCTGGCGCAGCGCGAAGGCTGTCAGGGCGCGCTCGCCGGTCTGGCTGCGCAGGTAGAGGTCGGCTGCCTGGGCGGGGGGCGGATATACCGTGCGCCCGCGCAGGTTGGGCAGGTACGCCTGTCCGTCCTGCGCCGTGGAGAGGATCGCCAACGCGCTCTGCGGGTCGACCCGCCCATAGAGCAAGCCGTGCGGGAGGACGATCAGGTTTGCCGCAAAGCGGTGCCCGCCAATGTGGGTGCTCTCCCAGACCCGCGGAAAAGACTGGTACGCTGCTGCATTTGCGAGTGCGTTGGAAACTGACGCGCCGCGCCGCGCGCAGCAGGGGTCACGCCGCCCGTTGGTGCAGACTAGAAACACAGGGTCATCCGACAGGCGGGCAATTCCCTCCCGAGAACCGGCAAAGAACGCGGAGAGATCCAGGTCCAGCAGGTCGGTGTAATTCTCCAGGACCGTTCCATACAGACCCGGTGAATGCTCGTCAACGGAAGCCAGAATCAGGCGTGGTTTGAGAGCTTTGACGCCTCCAGGCTGGCGGATGAGCAGCGCTTTGGCAAGCGGATCGCCCTTGACGAACGAATCAATCTGGCGCTTGACCGCCTCGGGGAGGTCGCTCTCGTTGAGAGCCTTTGCGCCCCAGGCGCCGGTGTATTCGAGCAAGACATAGCGCGCAGTGGGGGTTGCGCTGCCGATCAACGGCTCGCCAGCCTGGAGCGATAGATCGGAGCAGTAGAGCGGGGCAGGCGCTTCGGATGTCATCCCAGGTCGTTCAACTCCTTTCGGAAATGAATTAACCGTTCGGCTTCTGCGTATCCTAGCGCCAGGTGCGCAGCCAGGCTGGTGCGGTTGCGGATCAGACAATCGGAAGCCATCTCACGGCAGCCTTGCTGGCGCGCCCAGGCTTCGGCGCAGCGCACCAATTCCCCGCCCAACCCCTGCCGGCGCCGGCGGCGCTCGACGTACCAGCCCTCGATATACCCAACCGGGCTGGTATCGCAGCCGTCAGCGTATTTGCGCAGGGAGGCTTCCAAAAATCCGTCCAAACCGCTCGAGTTATTCTCGGCGACGAAAATCGCCAGGGTTTGCGGGTTGGTCAAAATTTCCAGCATTTCCAGGCGGTGTCTTTCTTCCGGACAATCGGACCAGAGCGCCTGACGCAGGCGCAGCCACTCGTCCAGGTCGGCGTGCGTGCCTGTGCGGATGATCATCGTTGGATCAGCCCTCGCGATTGCTGGGAATTTATCAAGCGCGCCGCGCTCGCCAAACGGGGTGTTGCCGGCAGGAAAACGCCGCAGACTTTAGTCGCTTGCGCGCTTGCCGACGCGGTGATTGACCTGCAGCAGCGCGCCCCGGTGATCTTCAGCCATGCGCAGCATGTCCACGATCTCGCTGACGCTCTTTTCCTCTTCGACCTGTTCCTCGATGAACCAGTGCAGCATCACCTGGGTGGGGTAATCCTTTTCTTGGACGGCTTTTTCATAAAGCGTGTGGATCAGGCTGGAAACTTTCTGCTCGTGCTGGTAGGCGTGTTCGAAAACGTCCAGAACCGTGTCCCATTCTGACGGCGGCTGACTGATGGCGTGCAGATCGACGTGAGCGCCGCGGTCGACCAGGAAGTCGAAGAACTTCATGGCGTGTTCGCGTTCTTCATCCGCCTGGAGGCGCATCCAGTGCGCGAAACCAGATAAGCTGCGCGCCTCAAAATAAGCCGCCATCGAAAGATAAAGATACGCCGAGAAAAATTCGTGTTCAATTTGATCGTTGATCATGGAAACAAGCATTTCATTCATAGAGAAGATCCTCCTATCGGCAATTTCGAATGCTGGCGAACCGATCCTGAGCCAGTCCTGGTATTGTACCAGGACTGGATTAAACGTTCATAAAAACTTGCGGCGCTGAAGGCTAATCAAACCCGATTTCTTTTAGAATTTGCTCTGCGCCACGCGACCCGGCGACCGGTCTGCCAAGAAGCTCTTCCCAGAACTTATCATCGTAACGGCGGGATTTGACGGGCAGCGGCATAGGCACGCCCCAGCCCAGCAGCAACACCTCTTCCTTTGGCTGCAGGCGGGCGAGCATGCCGCGCAGGGCTTCGCGCCCCGCCAGCCCCGAAAGCACCGCGCGGATGTCATCCTCATCGCCCAGCCAGCCCGAGACGCGCGTCCCAAGCTGCGACATCACCTCATCGTAAATCTGAGAAGGGCGCTGGTCGATCACCAGCAGGGTGACGTAATATTTGCGCAGCTCGCGGGCGATGGCGCTGAAGGTGGTTTGCGAAGCCATCTCACGATTGAGCAGCTTATGGGCTTCTTCCAGGACGACCACCAGCGGGCGCGGCTCTTGCTCGCCGCGCGTGCGGTAGCTGTTGGTGCGCTGCTCCCAAGCCTGGCGGATGCGGCGGGTGATCAGATTGGTGACCAGCAAATAATCCAGATCGTTTTCGAACTGCCCGAACGAGAGCAGGATGTGCTGACCGCTTTCCAGGGCTTTGATGATCTCTCCGACCGAGTCGGCGGCTGGATGTTCGACGATGTACGGGCAATTGAACAGGCGGCGCAGCTTATCGTGCAAGCCTTCGGCAGCCATCACGTTCACGCCGGCTTCGAGCGCCCAGGCGGCGACGCTGTCGGGCGCGGGTATTTTCTTGCCGGTTTCCTCGTCGACCACAACCGCATTGCGGCGCATGGCTTTGAAGCTGGCGAACCAATCCTGATGGAAGGTGGTGATTAGGGCGTCCAGCGTGGTGGGGGTGGTCTCTTTCAGGTTGAGTTCGCGCGTGAGAAGTTCGATGTCTTCGGGCTGAAGATCGCGCATTGCGATCTCCAGGTTGAAATCGGGCGGCTGATTGCGGATCATGGCGCCCTGCCCCAGACCGACCACGCGCGTGCGCGCCGGGAAGCGCGTTTTAAGCCCGACCACGCGCGCCTGGGTATCGGAGGCGATGTCGTCGTAGCCGTATTCGTTGTGCATGTCGAAGACCAGCAGCGAGGTGCGATCGTGCTGGATCAAGCCAGCCAGGATGATGCGGGTCAGGAAGGATTTTCCAGTACCGGTAGCGCCGAAAATGCCCGAGGAGCGCTGGACGAAGCGCTCCAGGTCCAGGCAGACAGGGTGACCCTGCTCGCGCGTATAACCGATCACGAAGTTGCCCGCTTTTTCGGGTTTGCCAAAGATCTCGGCGATGTCGCCCCGGTGAGCCAGCCGCACTGGAGTGTGATGCGGCGGGATGGTCTTGACCGGCAGGGGGACGGGTTTCTGGCGCAGTCCGGCTTCATATTCCTGCTGATAGCGGTCGTACTCGGGCGAGTCGAGGTCGGGTCCGCGTTCGAGCATGAGCGCCGGCAGGATTTCCAGGTTGGTGAAGAGGGTCTGCCCGTGGAGCAGGCGCGCCAGCTCCGGCGGGAAGCGCTGCTCGCTTTGCTCGTCGGCAAAGCGCGGGTCGGTCGCGCCGAGCTGCAGGTCGGTCACCAGCCCGTAGAAGAGCCAGTCGCCGCTCTCTATGACCACAAAGCCGCCCTCTTGAACCTGTTGGGTCGGCACAGTGAGGCGGACTTTGAGGCTCTCTTTTAGCCCGCCGCCGACAATGTAACCGATTGCGTCTACGTGTTCGGTCATGGTCAAGCCTGCCTTGTGTGGATATCGCTCAGCGCGCCCAGGACGCTCATCAGCGTTGGATAGTCATCGCGCAGCAGGGTGATCAATTCTTGGGTGGCTTGGCTGAGCCAGTTTGGATCCCCATCCGCCTGCTGGACTGCCTGGGTCTGTTCTAAATGGGCGGCGAGCAACTCCCCGACCGGCAGGTCGGCGGCGCGCAGAATGTGGCGGAAGTAGCCGAAGCGCCCGGCAGAGCTGAACTCGCAGATTTCCTGGGGCGTACAAAGATGGATCACGTCCAGGCTGAGCGGCGGACGGGGCGGGATCAGGTGCCGGACGCGCCCGCCCTGGCGGTAGCCGACCGCGATCACGCTGATCTCGAGCGGGACGTTCCGGTTCAGGCGGTTGTCGTTGATGATGTTCTCATCCACGCGCTCGGCGGTGACCAACTGGCGCACCAGCCCGTCGTCGTCGATGTGAATGTCGTAAATCAGCCCGTAAATCTGGTAATCGGGGGACACTGGCGCCTTGACAAGCGTCCCGAACGCGGGGCTCTCGAGCTGGTTCACCCGGCAGCCGAGCACAAAACCGGTCGTGCCGGCGCGCAACAGGCGTCCGATTTCGATGGGGTTGCTCATACGATTTCACCTCCTGCAGCGTGTGCGCAGCGGCTGGTCTTTGGCAAACTGTTTCGCGGAGACATCGTCCACCGCCAGCCCGCGCTGGTGCATCTCGTTGATGATCATCTGCGCAACCTGGCTTTTTTCCTCCAGCGAGACGACTGCGGCTTCGTGGGCGCGGTGGATCAGATACGGAAAGGGTCGGCTGCCCATGATCTGACATTGCTGAAAGAGCGCCGCGTGCAGCGCATTCAACTGTTCCGTGTCGTCGGCGACCCAGCCGGGGATCTCCACCCGCGCCAGCCAGGGTTTGCCAGCCCGACCGACGTTCAGATAGAAGAAATGAAGCGCCAGTTCGTCCTGGTACTGATCGATGGACCTGGACTGGATGGCGAACACCGCCGAACGATCCCCCGGGGCGAGCAGGCGCTGAAAAAGCTGGCGGTCGCTGACGCGCTGGAGCGGGCGCAGCTTTTTTACCGCCTCCAACTCGTTTTCTTCCAGTGAGGCAACCTCGAGCAGGCGCACCAACAGGTTCGCCGAGGGCTTGTCGACATAGCCGGCGGTGATCGCCCCGAGGCTGTGCAGCTCGCGCAGCGCACGTTTGTATTCTTCCAGTGTCTGGTTGAAAGCGGCGGTTGCCTGGGTCTCCGGAGCGCCCCAAAGCTCCATCCGCCCGTCGGTGAAGGTGATGACCGGAGGCGGCGCCTGGCTGGCAAGCTCAGCTAGCAGCTTGCGCTCGTTCAGGTCGCGCATCAGGGCGATCTGGGCTTCGGTCAGCACGCCCGATGCGGTATAGAGCGCTTCATCGTAGATGAGCTGGCTGCGGATGGTGAGCTGCGGCGCGGCAGGTTCGCCCAGCCCCGCCTGGATCGCGCCGACGTTGATCAGACAGAAACCGACCTGATCGTGCCGGCTGGGGTTGCTTTGCGAGCCGTCGGCAGCCAGCAGGGTAGCCCGGGCTGGCAGGGGCGGGAGGGCAATGCACGCCTCCAGCGGTTCGGGCGGGCGCTGCAGCCCGACAGCCGAGACGGCGCAGCGCAGGTTGGGGTCGTGCAGGCGCACAATGCGGCGCACCCGCTCATGCAAGAATTCCGTGTTGGAGGCGTGCTGCTGTAACAGGGATAACGCCTTTTCCCACATTGGGCGCGCTTCCTGTTCGCGCTTCACCGCGATCTCGCCGAACTCCTGGATCTGTTTCCGCACTTCGATGAAGTCAATCGCCACGGGTCACCCGAATTATCAGAACAATTGTTTCGAGTATTGTAAAGCCTGAACGCCGCCGGTGCAAGGGATTATAAGGTAAAATTCCGTGCAATCATGACCGCAATCTCCGAAGCGACAGCGTCTGCGGCGAGGCAGGGGAAATTGCGCCCGTTCGATTTCCGGCGCGACCAGGGCGCGGTGGCGGACCTGGTCGAATTGTGCTTTGCCGAAACGCTGGACCCGGACGGGCGTGAATATCTGACGCGCATGCGCTCGACCGCGCGCAGCACTTCGCTGGCTGGGCTGGCGAAAGGGTGGGCGAACGCGCCGCTGAACGGGTTCGTATGGCAGGAAAATGGGCGAATCATTGGGAATGTAAGCCTGATACCTTATCTGGTGCAGGGTCAGCGCTGTTACCTGATCGCAAATGTAGCCGTCCATCCGGACTACCGCCTGCGGGGGATCGGGCAGACTTTGACCGAAAGGGCGATTGAATTTGGGCGGAGCAGACGCGCTCCGGCGGTTTGGCTGCACGTGCGGTTGGAAAATCAGATTGCGCGAGGGATTTACCTGGCCTTCGGATTTCAAGAAAGGGCGGTGCGCACCACCTGGGTGGCAAACCCCGACAATACTCTGCCGGGAGAGGCATCTCAAATCCAAATCGCTCCCCTCAAGAACCGCGACTGGCAGGCGGTCCGGGGGTGGCTGCAGCGCAGCTATCCCGCCGAACTGGCATGGCATTCATGGTTTCGGTTGAGCAATCTGCGCCCGGGAGTGCTGGGTGTGATCTCACGGTTTCTACACAATGCGTATGTGTATCAATGGGCGGCGCGGCAGCATGGGCGGCTGGCGGCGTGCGGCGCCTGGCAGGCAACCTACGCGTATGCCAACGCGATCTGGCTGGCAGCGCCGGACAAAGGCGCCGACGAGGCGGTGCTGAAGCTGTTGCAACATATCCGGCGGCGCTCCCCCACCCGCCGCGCGCTGGCGCTCGAATATCCCGCTGGAGATTACGCTGGGGCAATCCAGGAAGCCGGGTTCCGCGAACAGCAGACGCTGGTGTGGATGGAATTGAAGCTCTAGCTATCCGACGCGCGCGGGTTTTATTATTGTTCCCGTGCGGGAAACCCCAACAGATCGACCAATTGTTTCACCCGTTGTTCCCAGGAGTGCTTTCGAATGTAGCGCTGAAGCGGATCGGACTCGACCTCGGTCTGCATCGCAATGCGGATATTGGCAAGAAATTCTGCGGGGTCTGGCGAAAGATAAACCGCGGGGATGCCGTACAGCGGGGGTAAATCGGGCACGACCACGGGGAGGTTCATCGCCAGGTATTCGTACAGCTTCAACGGGCTGGTGGCGCGGGTGATTTGGTTCACTTTCCAGGGGATAATCGCAACCGTGCTGTGTGCGAGATAAGCCGGCAGGGCGCTCTGAGGCTTAAGCCCCAGGAAGTGCAGGTTGGGCTCGGTTGCGGGGCATTGACCGCGGTAATCCCCGATGACGACCACGGCTGATTCTGGGTTATGCCGGGCAACCTCGAGAAGCAGAGCCCAGTCGAACCATTCGCCCCACAGCGCGCCGATGTACGTGATAATCTGATCCGCCTCCGGCAGGTCGGCGGGTCGCAGATAAGCCCGCTGGGGATCGAACAGGCGCAGGTTGACCGCATTAGGGAGATAGGCGACTTCGCGGGCAGATTGGTGCCTCAGGCGGTCCACCAACGCCGGGGCGGTGGCGATCAGCACGTCCGCGGTGGAGATGACCTGTTTTTCGATCTCTGCCGTGTACCAGGTGGAGCCAAGCTGCGTGTCCCAGTCGTCCAGAAGGTCGTAGGCGACGACCGCGCCGATTTGATGCAGGTGGTCAACCAGCGGCAGGAAATCCGCAAGAGGAAATTCCAACAAAGCGCCGCAGGGTTTGCTGGCGAGAATCTCAGCGAAGCGCGGGTAAAAGCGTTCCCAGGAAAAGTCATCGAAAGGGTATAGCAGCAGGTTGGGATGAGCGATGTGCAAACCCAAGTTGACGCTTTCATACGAGTCGAATTTATTAAGATAAACCACGAGGTAATTCTGGCGCAGCAGTTCGAGGGCAAGCTGCGCGCCGCGCGATCCGCCGCCGGTGTCGTGGATGGGAACGCCAGCCAGGATGAACATCACGCCCTGCACCCCGGCGAACCGCCTCAGATCGATTTCATCTCTGCGCCGCATGCCTCGAAGGTAACCGCTCACCATGGCGATTTTTAGCCCGGTCTCAGCGATAAAGCTTTTCAATGAGCCGTGCTGGCGCCAGATGAGCAGGACCGCGCAATAGAATAAAAATGCGGTGAGGAGATAGAAAAGAGCTGAGTTGATTATGACGCTTAGAATGAGCCAGCCGGCTGCCAGGACGAGCAAAAAAACGCCCCACAGGATCTGCCTGGCGACTGCGAAGTAGTTTGCGGCGTGGAGACCCGATTCGCCATCGCCGACAGACCAGAGTTGCACTTTTTTCCAGTAATCGCGCAGACCGGCGGGCGCAAACCAAACGACAACCGCATCCGGCACAAACGCCCGGCGGCGGCTGAATTTTCTGAGTTCCAAAGCAAAGTAGGTGTCCTCGCCGGTGAGGGTCAGCCATTCAGGAAAGCCGCCAGCCTGCCTCCAGAGCGCCTTGGTGAAGGCGATCGAGCGCGCAGAAGGGATGAAGGTGGCTGGGTCAACCTGATCCAGGGTGGGCCAGGCGCGGCGCTTCACTTGATTGCCATGCGCGTCCCGGGCGACGTACCAGCCCGCCGCCATCTGGATCTGAGTGTCCCGTTCGAAGGGCGCCAGGATGTTTTCGAGCCAGGTCGCCTCAGGTCGGCAGCCGAAATCCGTGGCGGCAATGACTGGATACTGCGCCTGGGCGATTGCCAGGTTGCGCCCGCGGGCGATGTTGATCCCCGGTTTGCAAAGGATATGAATAGAAACCGGCGAGCGCTCGGCGCAGGCTTGCAGGAGTTCGAGCGTTCCGTCGCTGGAGCCGCCGTCCACCAGGATGATCTCATCCGGGAGCCGGGTCTGGTGGAAAATGTGCTCCATCCATTGCTCAACATTATCCGCCTCGTTTCTGAGGGTGGAGATCAGCGTCACCTGCACTGCGGTGCGTGGACCACTGATCGGGAGGCGAAACGGGTATGCGGGAAAAAGAGCGTCCTGGTCAGTGAACAGCGTAGCGTATCCGAAATCTTCGGGAGCGTACCGGTCAACAAAAATGTCGGTCCGTTCGATGGCGCGAGATACCCCGCGGTGCAGCGGACCGAGGGTGAGCAGGTCTCTTGCCAGATAGTACAAACGCCGGGCGATTTTTTCGCGCTGGCTATTTTTTGGCAGAAATCGAAAACGAATACTTTGCAAGCGAGCGTTTTGCAAACGAGCGTCCTGAGTTAGATTTGCGACCGCATTGCTGGGTCGGGGAAAGCCCAACAGATTATAATGGATAATCGGTTGAGCGTTGTTGGAACGCGCAACCGATAATAATGTGGTTGTTTCTTCATCTGCATGAAGGGTCGGAGGCAGGACAAATGCGTTTCATAGAAAGAATCCGTCAGGATGAACAGTTGCGCGCGACGCTGCTTATGCTCGGCGCGGCGCTGCTGTGCGTTGGCATCCTGCGGCTGGTGATCTACCAATGGCTGAGAACGCATGGCTATTTTTACGGCATCCCCTGGGATTCGTTCTCGCGTGCATTGATCTCATACGAATGGTCAAAGAACCCGTTCTTCTCGCTTTCGGATGGTTACTGGCTGCCCTTGCAGTTCTGGCTGGTGGGAAGTGCATTTGCGTTGATCCATCCCTGGGTGCCAACATCCGAGATCCTGGCGCCGGTGATCGTCAACCAGTTCTTTTTTTTAGGGTCGATCACGGTCCTGTTCTTTTTGACGCTTGAGATCACTCGGAAGCCCCTGGCTGCATTTGCAGCTTGTCTGCTAGCAGGCATGTTTGCCGGGGACGTGTTCGTCTCTTACTCCGCTTTGAGTGAGCCTATGCTGATCTTTTTGATGCTTCTGGCAAGCTACTTCTTCTACATCATGCACACAGGCGAAAAAGAGAAACATCCTGGGAATGCAATCAAAGCCGCGTTGATCGTTCTACTGGCAACTGCGACCCACTATATTGGCTGGTTTCTAGCGGTGTTTTTTTGTCTGTATCTGACGCCTTTCCTCTTTCAAGCCGTCCTGAAAAAAGATATAAAAAAATCCATAGTGTATCTTTTTGCAGTGTTTCTTTGCGTGATCGTTCCAGTCATCTGGTTGTACAACAGCTATTTGCTTTTCAATGATCCTTTTTATCCGCTGCAAACCGCCAGGCAGGCTCAATCTGCCTATATTGGGCAAATGGGGATCGCCGAGCGCATCTTTGTCGTACCTCGGGAGATCCTTAAAAATTTTTATCCGATATCCGTTCCAGGTCTGATTGCGCTCGTGGTTCTTTTATTCAAGAAGCCTCAATCTCTGGTCTATTCGATCCCAATGGGGTTTGTGCTGGGCTGGATTTGGTTGTCCACCGGGTTGGCTTTCAGCGCTCCGTACCAGGAACCGCGCTATCTGGTTTTTGCCGGCTGGGCGTTGATACTGTTGATTGCGATTGTGGGTTATGCTTTGTGGAACCTTTGGCTCAATGCGGGAAAGATAATTGCAGTTATCGCGCTCTTGATCATCGTGGCTTTGAATCTCCAACAGATCGTTTCTTTCAAAAATAACTTCGACGAAAATGTGCGAAGTGTGGCTTTGCAGATCCGCTACTGGTTGGAAGAGAACCCAACCAGCGCCCGGGTCATTTTGAACCAAGACTCCTTCGCCGAAACTGGCGTAATCCCGCTGATCTCCGGGCATCCGGATCAGATCATCCTGGTTTCAGATGAGGAGATATTAGCCGCGCACACTGATCCACGAGCATATCTAAACGCAAAGGCTGACCCTTGGCTGTGTATCACCAAGAATAAGGGCTTTGCAGACGCAGCGAAGAGACAGGGGCTAACTGTGAAAAAAGAAGGAAGCTATTTTCGGATATTAGACCGGTGAGTCAACCAAGAACACATTTTTCAAGGATGTAGAGTCGTATTTGCCAGAACCTCAGGAGGGATGTAAATGACCTCATCCCGGTTAACCCCCTGAATGTATCCGTCGAATTTCTTGCCGTCTGGCTGATAAAAAGACCAATCACAATCCTGGTTGATGGTTTTATTGAAGTATATTACACCTGCTATTCCATATGTATTTGCGAGATAACTGTATGCGTCTGTCAACCAGGCGTTTTTTGAAGGGACACTATATCCAAATCGTGTATAGCCTGAGGTCGCAGTTTGCCCAATGAATATCGGCTTTGAGGGCGCCATAGCACGCATACGGTCGATGTAAATACCGTACACGTCTTGAGGACTTGACCACTGTTTCCACGCGGCAGAAGGACAGTATCCTGCGTTGTAACCGCTGAATGCATTTACTTCAATCACCGCATCGCCAGGGTAATAATCTTCAAATTGATAACTCTTTGGGTCGCTCCACCCGTTTGGGGCAAAGGACCAGCGCACCGCAGAGGTCGCTCCCTCTTCATCAAATAAATTTCGGATTCTTGCATAAGCGGTTTTGAAATCGGCTGGGCTTCCGTGATACGGCACCCAATCGCCGTTCATCTCCGGAAACGGCGCAACAAATGCTTTGCGATTCTGGTTCTTTGCCAGTCCCTGGTCTCGCCATTGCTTGAAAGCACGAGCCATTCGCCGTATTTCACTGTCAATTTTGCCCGCATTAATATCTCTGAGCCCCACCCTGGCATCAATGTTGACAAAAGGAGTGTAGCCGGAGTCCCAAATACGCCCTAAGGGACCAGGAATATTAGATTCCGGGCTAACGTCTTCGAATGCGATGAAGGTGCCAACAATGGAAATTTTCTTTCCTGACCATTCACCAATCGCAGTCACCTCCTCGTCTATCGAGGATTGAAAACCAAGATATCCATCGGTATATACACCCAACAGAAGTTGGCGCGGTCCGGGGTTGGAGACTATAGGTAGGAATACCTTTTTTTCTTCTGTATCATCTTGTTGCAAGATGGATGGGCTGTGAGAAATAGCAAATGCCTGGTGGGGTAATTGCATAATAATCATTAAAATGAGCCAGGTAAAACCAATATGGGTTATTTTTATGTGTCTGTTCATTGGATGCCTTCGCAACAATTTTCAACTGTGAACTTTGGTTGATATATACATTATACGTAACCAGGCTCGTAAGGTAACTTGCAGTCTTGATAACTTGTTAATTTCTATACATTGCACTTGAAAATGGCTGTCCCTTAAACATTCCAACCGAAACGCTCATAATTATTATAAGAATAAGAAAGAAAAGGGAGAACCATTCGCTCCACAACCGCAGCGGGGTATTTGTGAACACCAGGTCGATGTGATGTCTGCCTGGTTCGAGATTGAATTCAATATTTCCATATGCATTGTCAAAACTGAATTTATGCTTATCACCATTTACATATAACTCCCATCCAGGATAATAATTTACGTTTGCTCGAAGACTCGATGGTAATTGTAGTTCGATATTAGCCTGCAGGTGAGTTGGAGACAATCGAGTGGCAGTGATTACTCCCTGACCTTTGAGCATTGTAAACAATGAGATAGCCGGAACATTCGGCTTTTTCCTCACCCAGATGGGTTCAAACATGTCGATGTGATTGACCTTCAGGTTGTGATTAATGATGGTTCCTGATCGCCAATCAGATTCTGTCAGATCGTGATACATTGGCGGTCTGGCATTTGGAAGTCCGAGCATAATAATTGTTGCAATAATAGTGAACAATACCAGATTAGACAACAATCTGTTTCCATGTGAAATTAATATAAATGGAAAACTCGCAATAAATGATGACGAAAATACAACCAGTGTTAAGAATCTCCAGGGAAATTGAAGGGATTTAATGAGCGGTAACCGTTCCCAAATCGGTTCTGAAATTGAAGTAGCAAAAAATATTGATACAGTAATCACTAATAACATAAATATAAACCACCAACCAATAGATTTCGAGGATTTCCAAATTTTCCACAAGAATGGAATAAGAATAATAACCAATATTACGTGAACTGGTCCAATTGAAAAACTCATTTTATCATCAGGGCCGGCAACGGAGCCTCCATAACCCCAATAAGAAGAAAACAGTTGGCGGGGAAAAATAAAATGGTCATGATAGTCAAAATTACTTCCGATCTCTCGCTCTAAGTGTACATACCTCATATCAATAATTGCTGGCAACCAGAAGAATGCGGAAAGTCCCAGGCCAAAAGCAAGAGGAATAAATCCACGCCAAAGAACCTTCCAATTGCGCTGAATATATGCATTCCAGGAGATCAGAATCAAAACAAAAGGAACTGTTATGAGTGAAATATGATTGCTGCTTAGCATCAACAGGGTCATAGATATTGTGGAGATCATGAAAAATCTGTATTGTCCCTCGTTTGCAAAACGATAAATGCTCCAGAAAAGAAATGGGATGCACGAAAAAGCTATGAAGTCTGACCAGGCTGCGCGCGCATATAGATTAACCAAAAAATAAGGGGCAAAAATATATGCGGTAGCCGCGGCCAAACCGGCTTTGGGACCTATAAATTCAGAAGCCAAGAGATACATACCCAAGGCTGATGAAAATATCACCATTAATAAAGCCGTATTAATGGAGTTGAAAAGTCCGACTCCTGAAATGTTGATAAGTCCTACAACGTAATACAATAAAGGGGGATTGTAGATGAAAAATGGCTGCCCATAACCGGAGCTGAGATCCGGCGCCCAACGGGGAAACCACTGAAGTGACCGAAGCCCCTGAACGAATTCAATAAACCTGGGAGGATAAAGAATCGAATCGTGGCCGCCAATAAATTTTCCCTGTAAAAGCGGTAAGCCAACTAAAATAGAAATAAGGATCAAGCCAATCAAATAAGGGAGTTGTGATCGGGTCGAATGATCAGATGTGGATTTAGGTAACAAAACCAGGTCCATTCCTTTTTCATAAACTAACATCTGAATGAAAGAGACATTTTTCTCAGAATAGAAACAATAGCATGAAAATGATTATAAAGCACTTATCATTGAACTTTTCTAGTGTTACCTGAAAGATCATGCCTCTGCAAACAAGCTTCATGATGACCTTGAGGAGGTGGTGGAAGCCATCAAAAAGAGTTTTTTTACCGATCCGGGATGAACGGTTCTTTGCCCACGCCCTTTATCTGACTTCGCCCAATGATATAATCCCATCGGAGTAAAATAAGAAGCTCACCATCCCTCGGAAAGTATACTTCACCTCATGCTATTCGCTTTGGCGCGTATCAAAAAACGGATCCCGATTGGCGTAGCCGGCGCGGTCGTCGCCGTCTTTTATCTTTATCTGCTCAATGCGCAATCGCCTCTGGGAAAACTGAGCGCGGTGTTCATCTTCCTGTACTTATGGGGCATCTTCAGCCTGGCGGCGTTTGCCGCCTGCGACCGTCTGCTCTCTCCGCGGTTAGCCGATTATCCCACAAGCTGGAGGCGGCTCTGGCTGGCAGGCTGCCTGGCAGCAGGATTATGGCTGGCGAACAACATCCCGATTCTTTTTGTGAAACCGCTGGCTGTCCCGTTCCCGCCGCCAGTGCTGCAAAAGATCATCTTTCTTTCCAGCGCCGGGTTCACCGTTGGCTTGCTGCTTTTCACCCTGAGCGTATTACTCGCCGCGCGGCAGTCCGCTGAGCAGCAGCCGGCGAAAATGCGGCGTTTCCGCTGGGCGCTGTACGCGCTGCCGATGCTGCTCGCCTGGCTGGTCTACCTGCTGGCTTACTGGCCCGGGATGATGAGCGCCGACTCGCTCAATCAATGGGGACAGGCTTTGAGCGGTCACTTCAATGATCACCATCCGGCATCGCATACATTTATTATTTGGCTGCTGGTGCGCATTTACCCCTCGCCCGCGCTGGTCGCCCTGACCCAGATCCTGGCGCTGGCGCTGGTGAGCGGCTACATCCTGGGTTTCTTTGAAACTCAAGGGGTTCCAAAACCGTTTCTGTGGATCGCCAGCCTGGTTTTCGCGCTTTCCCCGGTGAATGGGACGATGGTCAATACATTGTGGAAGGACGTGTTTTACAGCGCTGCCCTGCTGGGGTTCACATTTCTGGTCTATCGGGTTGGGATATCCCGCGGGAGATGGCTGGAAAATCCTTGGAATGCAATCCTGTTAGGGCTGACCGGGGTGCTGATGAGCAGTTTCCGTCACAATGGCTGGCCCATCGTTGTGGGCGTCTTGCTCTTGCTGTTGTTATTGTATTGGCGTTTCTGGAGTCGGATTGCGATTGCTGCGGCTGTGTTCGCCGGATCGGTTTTTATCATACGCGGACCGATTTATCGGTTGGTCAATGTGACCACTCAGGGTGTGTATGAAAAGTTCATCCCCAGCCTTTTTTCGCTGTATTCACTGGCTGCCGAAGCGGATCCGGGATCCTATGCCGAGACGGTAATCCAGTCGATCCGTCCGTTCTCGGGCAACTGGAGCTGTGATCTTACCGCTCCATACCAGGCTGTGCAGCAAATGGACGGCTCCGGGCAAGAGGAGAACATTTTCCAAAAAGGGATAAACCTGATCAGCCGGTCGCCAAATTTGATGTATTACTACTACACCTGCCGCCGGGCTTTTTCATGGATCGTTTGGGACCCATACGGTTTTATCGACAACACCTCGCATACGCGCTACCTGGTGGACCCCAATCCGTATGGCATCGTGCCTGCTTCGAAGCTGCCGGCTGTGCGCGAGCGGGTGTCGGAGTTTGTTTATTGGAGTTCCTTAGATAACCAGATCAGTTGGCTGGTTTGGCGACCTGCTCTATATCTATATCTATTCCTCTTTACAATCGCGGTGCAGGTGTTGAAGTACAGGGACTGGAAACTGTTTATCGCCTCCGCCCCGTTGGTTCTTCAGGCAATTGGATTTACACTTTTATTCACCATGCTGAATTTTCGTCTTCAATATGCGGTTTATCTAGCGGCGCTGCTCTTCTGGCCCCTACTTTTTGCTCCAAGATTCGTTCAACCAGCCCAGGCATCTGCGGAGGCGCATCCGGATCAGGCGGGTTAGGGCTGCGGCGAGAATGCTGTCTGCAGCCGCTTTTCTGTGTTGACGGTTTTACTGCCCGCCGATTGGGCGGGCGCACAAGCGCGCGGGGCGATTTCGACCTCGCAGGTTACTTGGCAAGTCCGCCATGATGCAAAACACCCCCGAATGACCCGAATCAGCGCGCCTGTGTTTATAATGTAGCGATGATCGATCCACAGAACCCCGATTACCAGAACACGCCCGTTAGCCCCGCCCGACCGCAATTTGGATACCGTCCGGTTGATCCATCAGCCGCGCCAGCTGTATCGATCGTGACGCCGTTTTACAACACCGGCGCGGTTTTTCGGGAGACGGCTCAGTCGGTGATGCAGCAATCTTTGCAGCAGTGGGAATGGATCATCGTCAACGATGGCAGCCGTGACCCAGAATCGCTGCGCCTCCTGGACGAGTTTCGTAATGCTGACTCGCGCCTGCGCGTGATCAATCATCCGGAAAACCGCGGACTGCCAGCCGCGCGCAACCGCGGCTACCGAGCCGCGCGCACGGACTACATCTTATATCTGGATAGCGACGATCTGCTGGAACCGACCGCGGCAGAAAAATGGCTGTGGTTTTTGGAAAGCTATCCCCAGTATGCCTTTGCGGGCGGCTATTCGACTGGCTTTGGGGCGCTGGAATATCTGTGGCAGTCCGGCTTTCAGGATATGGCAGCCAACCTGGAGAAGAACCGCATCAATCATGTGGTGATGATCCGCAAAGCGGTGCTCGAAGCGGTAGGCGGGTATGACGAGAGCCTGCGCGATGGGCTGGAGGACTGGGATTTCTGGATCCGTTGTGCAGGCGAGGGATATTGGGGCGAATCGGTGCGTGAATACCTGCACTGGTATCGCACCCGCCCGGCGCCCCTTGAGCGTTGGGGAAATATGGGCGAAGAGCGGCTGAACGCGATCCGCGCTGGGCTGCGCCAGCACTACCCGCGCCTGTGGAAAGGCGAATTTCCGCACTTTGAGCCTTATGTTGAGCTGCAATGGGTAAAGATGAAAGAGCAGCCTCCGTGCGAGAACCGGCTGGTCAAGGAAAAACCGCGCCTGCTGGTGCTGGCGCCCTGGCTGGTGGTGGGCGGGGCGGAGAAGTTCAACCTGGAAGTGATGCGCCAGATGATCGGGCGCGGCTGGCAGGTAAGCGTCGTTACCACGGCGGCTTCGAACAATCCCTGGCAGCACGAGTTCGAGCGGCTGACCCCGGATGTCTTCCCGCTGGCGAATTTCATCGAATGGAGCGACTACCCGCGCTTTTTGAGCTATCTGATCGAGTCACGCGGGTTCGATGCCGTGCTGCTCTCGGGCAGCCTGGAAGGATACCGACTGCTGCCCTACCTGAGGCAGCAATTCCCGGACCTGGCGCTGCTGGATTTCAACCATTTCGTGACGCCGGAATGGTTGGAGGGCGGTTTCCCGCGCCTTTCGGTGACATTCCACCAGGCGCTGGACCTGAGCCTGGTGAACAGCCAGCAGCTTAAAGACTGGATGGTGGGCGAGGGCGCTCAGGCAGAGCGGGTGGAAGTGTGCACGACCAACGTGGATACTCAACGCTGGCATCCGGACCCGGAGCTGCGCGGCAAGGTGCGCCAGGAGCTGGGCATCCCGGAGGAGCGGGCGCTGATCCTGTACATCGGGCGGATCGAGCAGCAGAAGCAGCCGAGGGTGTTCGCAGCCACGATGGAGCGTCTGGCGGAGCAAGGTCTGGAGTTTCTGGCGCTGGCGATTGGAGACGGCTCACTCAAAGGCTGGCTGGAGGACTTCATCGAGCAGCACAGGCTGGGTGAGCGGGTGAGGCTTTTGGGTGCGCTGCCCAATGAACGGGTGCGCGAGCTGATGACGGCGGGCGACATTGTATTTTTGCCGTCCGAAAACGAGGGCATCTCCGGCGTCTTTTACGAGGGGATGGCGTGCGGACTGGCAGTGCTCGGGGCGGACGTGGGCGGACAGAAGGAGCTGGTGACGCCGGAATGCGGGGCGCTGCTGCCGCGCGGCGTGGAAGAGGACGAGATCGAGCGCTACGCCGCGGCGCTGACGGAATGGCTGGGCGATCCGCAGAAAGTGCGCCGGATGGGGCTGGCGAGCCGGCAGCGCGTGGAACGCCATTTCACACTCGAACAGATGGGCGACTGCATCGAGGGGATGTTGAATGAAGCCCGGCGGCTGCGCCGCGCGCAGCCGCGCCAGCCCGGGCGCGCCGAACTGAGCAGCCTGCTCACGCGCCAGAGCGTGGAGTACCTGCGCGCGCTGGGGGAAGTGCACCGGCTGGACGAGGTGGGTCAGACCTATTACGCGAAATACCACGAGACATACGCGAAATACCGCGCGGTGGTGGAGAACCCGCCGATGCCGCCGGCGCCGGCGCGCACCTACCTGTATTTCACCCTGCGCCAGGCGCTGTACCCGCTCTTAGGCGGGAGCGGCTGGGTGGCGAGGCTCAAGGACCGGGTGAAGGGCTGGCTGGTGCGGGGGTGATGTCAGGTTATCCCGCTGGATGACTACCACAACTTTAGCCAACTTCGCTTAAGCCTTTTGCGTTCCAACATATGAAATGTGTCAAGATCGATACGGATCAAATCGTTTTTATCTTCAAGATTGGGATTTATTTCTGATGTAGCGTAGCCGACCCAAAATGATTGATCGAAGGATAGGTGAAGCTTCAGTAGATCGTTTTGTTTAAGTATCTCTTGGAGCCGTTGATTAAGTAATTCAAACTTATGCCGACCATGATTGTTTTGGTAATTTGTAACGAATGAACCATTTGTTATTTTTTGCTCGAGCTCAGAAAACTTTTCCACAATTCGGTCCTTACAGGATGATAACGCATTCTCTTCGACTTTTATGTATAAATGACGAAACCCTGCGTATTGAAAGTGGAGTTGATAATATTCTATTGGACGATAGTAAATATTAAAGGGGTTTACATCTCTCGGCCAGGCGCCAGGTTCAAGTAAAGAAATACCAAACTTAAATAAGTGACCTTCGTTTTCTATGCTCTGCCAGGCTTCGCCGTTTGGTATGGCAAAGTATAAGATTGTCCCGTGATGACTCAATTCCCTGATACGGCGAAATAGAGCAGTTGAGGTGTAAATATGCTCAAAAACATCATTAACGATTATTAGATCAAAGGGTCGATTCTCAATTTCAGAAAAAATATGTTCGTCAAGGATATCCATATTAATAAGCTTAATAAAACCAGGCTCATGCTCGGCATTTGTCAAGGCGAGATCGTGTAAATATTGAAGAATTTCGACGCCGTATGCTTTTGCGGCTAGTTGGGCAGTCAATATGACGAAACCACCATACGCGCTTCCTATATCCAGAACCCTTTTATCCTTGAATGTATAGTTCAAATCCGCCTGGACAGATTTAATAAACTCTGCAGCGCGCTTGCGATTCGAAAGCGCAAATTGTTCATAAGCGGCTATCTGTTCATCGGATAGATCAGGCTTTCGAGGCGTGAAATGTACTTCCCAGGCTTGCTTGAAATCTTCTTCCATACCGGCTAGGATACTCCTTGGTCAGGCTTCAATAATCTTCTGTATGCTTCTTGCAGCGGGTTTTTGTAAACTTCCCAATCCAATTGACTTCGGGCGTATTGGGAGCACCTTTCTGCCCACATTGTCCGATTTTTCCTTACGTCACCCATAAACTGCGAAATCTGTTTCAGATTGATCGGGGAAATTTGTTCACTATCAAGCGAAAGAACCAGACCGAGATTTTCTTGCTGGATGATCTCTGAGAAGTCGCCGATTTTGTCGGTGGCGATGACCGGGACGCCCGCAGCCATGTATTCTCCGAATTTCGTGGGCGAGGAAACCCGGTTAACGGGGTGGTCCTGGCGGAGCAGCAGACCGGCATCCGCAACGCCGATCAGCGAACCGACCTCGTTGTGCGGGGCTGCCTGGATCATATAACTGTCCTCGGGGAGGTTTTGTTCCTGGAGGAACTGTAGGGCTTTTTGGTGGTTGGACTCCGGCAATAAGAGATAGAAGAGGGTATCGGGCTGGCGGCTGTGGATGCGCTTAAACAGCGCGAACATCGCCTCGGGCCATTGCCACACGCCCAGCGTGCCGAGGTATAAAATGACGAACCGGTCGGCGAGACCCAACCCCTTTCTTTTCCTCGTCCTGAGCTCGAGCGGCATCGAAAACTTCTCGCTCTGAACGCAGGTGGGAATGATGATCGAGTTGTCGAAGGGAACGCCGAATTTCTCGTCGAAGTGTTTCCGCATCTGCGTGCTCACGAAAACCACCAGATCGGCTGCTCTTAGTATTTCTTTATCGCCTTTGCTGATCACGTCGATTCTGCGGGGACTCTCGCCAGCCATCTCCGCTTCCCCGACGGCAATTCCGTGCATGTCGAAAACCAGTTTCGCCTTGATCTGCTTGTTAGCTTCCAAGGCGTACATGGTCGAATAGATCGATTGACCATGGATAATTTGAACGTCGTAATTTTTGGCGATTTTGACCAGCGGCGCGGCGATCAAATCGCGCCTGTGGGTTAAAGCCGCTGGATCGAAGAAGCCTTCTACGGGAATAAAGTGAACCTTAGCGCCGGTGTAATTTCGCAGGAAGGCGAGATGCTCGGCGATTTGGTCGGGATGGGTGAAAAAATCCGGATGAAGATAGCAAGCCAGGACGACCTGCACCCCCGCCTGGTTCAGCACGCGCGCCTCTTCGAGAACGCGCGTGACATAGCCATCATGAACGCCCGGGTTGATGTAGCAAACGTGCATAATCCGTAAACCTGCCGCGCCCTCCCCTTTGCTTTCATTTTTAACAGCCGCCGGTGCCGGCGGGGCGGCTGCCGGCGCTTGGACTTTGCCAGGGGACTCCAGCAATTCATCAAAAAGCTGTTCATATATAGGCACGAGTTGGGACCGATCGAAGTTTACAAATGCATATTCTTTAACTTGTTCGGTCTCGTTGCGGTAATTCTCGGGCGATTTCCACTTCTTCAACAGATGTACGGCTTGCTCCAGCGTCTCGAACACGTACTTTGGGGGATAGATCAAGTTCGCACCATCCCAGTTCCGGATGATCGGGATGGCGCCGGAAGCCATGCCTTCCGCAACAACCTGGTGAGAGCCTTCGTGGTCGCTGGTAGATAGCAGGAATCCAACTTTGGAGAACCAGACGGGCATGTCCTCGCCGTATGGCTCAAAAACGATCGAATTCCGGTGGGGCGAACGGCTGATTTCAAGAAAAAGCTCTTCATAATACCGGCGCTCCTCGGGTCGGCGCCACAACCAATCGTATTCCCAGGGCAGATTGCCTTTGACGAACAATGTGAACCGTTGGTCAACCTTTTTGAGCCGGTTCAGCAACTCGACTGCACGATGAAACCCTTTGCGTTTTGGTGAAATGCCGACGATCCCGAGGTTGAATTCTGCGCCGTACAACTTAGGCTGGTTAAGCTCGGCGCAATCGATGACGTTCGAGATTAACCGGGCTTTTTTAGCATGCCCAGGGTAGCGCTCCTGAAAGATGCGCAAGTTATTTTGGGAAATAAGGATGATACCGTCAACATTTTCCCAACATAAGTTGTCTAAAAAGGGCAGATCAAGTTCCTGGTGATGCAGTCGGATGAGCAATTTCTGGTCGTTTCTCTTGTGATGAGAATACCATACTGCATTGCCCAGGCACCATTCACAAAATATCAAATCCGCCTGTTCCAGCAGTTCGGCGCTTTTATGGGTATCGGTGATGACATGCCCCGGATGCTCATCCAGCAGAACGTGATAATCGAGATGGTTTTTGAAATATTGGATCACGGGACTTAAAAACCGAAAATCGTGTCCATTGAAAAGTATTGTGCGTATCTCGTTCATTTTGAAAGCAGTATTAATGCTTTGAATGGGTCTGTTCCACTCAAATGTCCACTTTCCCTGCGAGGCTGGCAGGGACGGGGCGCGGCGTGGTCAAATTCAGGTAATTGAAGCGGTCCAAGGACAGGATTTGCGGCTCCCCTTCAATGGGTTCGAACCAATCCGCATCCAGCGCCGCCCGCAGTTGCTGAGGATCCAGGCTGTCGTTTCGGATTGCCAGCGTTGAAGTCAACGCCTTAGGAACCTGGAGGTATTCGTGACCCGCGTCGCGCAGCTCTTCGCGATCATTCACTAGTGAATAAAACGTGCGTTTACCAATATATTTGCACTGATCGCTGTAGTTCACCGCCAGGGCATAGTCCTGGAGGTAGTTGTGACCATAGTAGTCCGTCTCATTGAAAATCGCTACGTAATCCCCAGATAGATAACGGCTCATCTCGGCATCGCTCGAAAGCGCATCGACCCGCGCCCCGTTCAAGGCGTTGCGCAACTGGCTTAGCAACTCGCGGTCTTTCAAGTCAGCCAAAGCCTTTTTGATCCTGCTCGTGTGCGCATCGCCGGCTCTGTCCGCGAGCAAGAGAACCACATTGAAGTTGCGATAAGCCTGCCGGCTCAGTGAGTTGCGCAGGTTTTCGATCTCCTGTAAGTTTTGCACCTTCGCGACCACGGTAAAGGAGGGCGAGCGGAAGGACAGCCCGCCCAACCCGCAAAATTCAAAGACTTCGTTCAAGCGGTGGCGATAGGTATGGGCTTGCATAATCTTGCGGATGCCCCTGATCGACAGGTTGGACCAGTAATCCTCGTCGCCCAACAATTTTTCCAGGTGTTCCCTGGTCTCCGTTTCGGTCTCACTGAACAGAACCAGATCGCCGCCAAGCATCTCTTCGATCCCTTTGGAATAGATGCTGATGACGACTGTGCCGCAAGCCATGAGTTCGAACACCCGGCGCGAGAACATGGTCGGCGAGGTCTTGACTGAATTTACGTTCAAGCACACTTTGTACTGCTTATATGCCTTGACCATTTCCGGGTAGTCTAATCGCCCCTGGATAGCGGGTTGATAAATATCCGGGAAGCGGTAATTGTCCGCGGCGGGTCCCACCATGCCGTACTGCCGGTCGTAGATGTGCAGCCCAAAATCGAGCGCCGGCTTCAACAGCAGATCCATATCTCTTTGTCTTTCTGGGAACGAGGCGCCATAGTACGTCCCCGAAAAGCAGACCGGATATTTGCGCGGCTCCTCGAGCAGCGGGTTGTGAATTTTCGGCTGGGCAGCAAAAGGCAGCGCGTGGATTTGGGTGTGCCCGACATCGTTGAGATACTTGGGGATGCAGTCCGCGTCGGATGTGAATACATAATCAAAGCGTTTTGCCGTGTCGATAAACCGGTCGTAATGCGGGGGGTCCTCTTTATTCCAGAAGATGGTGGGCATTTGCTTCTCTTTAGCCCATGCCAGCAAATGGAGCAGTTCGTCTCCCATGTTTCTGCTGTACTTGGCGATCTTGTACTGCCAGGCGTTTTCATTTCCGTGCCAGGCGGACTCGACAAAAATGGCGCGCGGCTTATCCTGTTCCAGGATCCAGCGCCAATTATCGGGTCGGAAAGTGATCAGTCTGGCTTCGGGCTTCAGACAGTTGTAGGTAAATTCGTCCATGATGGCGCCGAGCGGGATTGCGTCCGGATCCAGCGCCGGCGTGTCTCCGTCCGGGGTCTCTTCATAGGCGTCCAGCGGCGGATAGGCGAGCAGGGTTTCGACGGGCGGGGTCGTAAGCTGCGAGGTTTCCCCCACCGGCAGCGGGGGCGGTACAACCTCCCGGTAATATTGGCGGAACCTTTGATCAGCCTCTTTGCTAAAGCGGATTGGGTGCAGAAGCATGTCGTACAACAGCCGCAGACCGCCCACAAAGATGCTGCCGATGCGCCAGCGCACCGAACGTTGAAAGACCATTTCTTGATAGGCGAGGTCGCTGGCTTGTAAAAAGCGCGTCTCGTTCAGCTCAATTCCCAGGTCGTCGATTTTGGATTGCAGTGACACATTTTGTTGTTCTTGGGAGGCGATTTGCTGTTTTTGAGAAGCGATCTGCCATTGCAGGTGGGTGATTTGCTGTTTGAGAGAGACGATATTCTCATTCAGCGAATTTCGCAAAGCCGTGTTAGTTTCTTGGTTAGAGACAATTTGGCTGTTTAGCGCGGCGATTTGTTCATGTAGTTTCTTCTGCTGCTCGTACAAGTTTTTAGCAGTCTGTTCGAAATCTATTTCACGCGCCAGATTTCTCTCGTCGGTTTTTTTCTGAACGCTCAGCAATTCAGCCAGAAGCGCCTTTTCCGATATCTGGGAGGGATCGTAAGCGGCTTCCTTTTTGCCGCAATAAATAATATAGTTCGTCAGCGTATCGACGGAAATGGTTTGAAAGAACGGCTGGACGGTCTCCAAGAAAGAGACTGGGTAAAAGGTTCGTTTGTGGTCGGGATGAGAGTTCAAGCCAAGTGGGACAGTGATGATGATCCTTCCGGACTCCTTCAAGACGCGCTGCGCCTCCCGAAGAACTTTTTCCGGATGAACCAGATGTTCGAGAACCTCGCCTAAGATGACCGTGTCGAAGGTGTTTTCGTCAAAGTCCAGGCGTGCGGCGTCAGCCACTTGAAAAACAACCCTGCGCTGGACGATGTCTTCTTCTTTTTTCAGCTCCTCCAGCGCATAATCGATGGCATCTTGCTCGATATCGACGCCAACACAATCGAAACCCTCGCGTCCGAGGAGCAGGCAGATGATGCCCTGGCTGCAGCCGATATCCAGCACCTTTTCACCCTGCACCTGGCTGCAAATCCAGTGAATGCGGGCGCGGGCAGCCAGTTGAGTTTCGCGGCTAAAGATCCGACCGGCATAAAGCTCGTTAATTTGATCGCGGTTCATACCTTACCTGATGTTTCACTCCCATCATGTGTGACCCAACTGGTCAATGATAATTTCTCGCAGCGAACGCGTGATTTTAAACCCGATTCTCTGCGCGCGCTCAGGATTACTGATCTGCAGCGGAACGTCCGCCGGGCGGTAGAGGGCGGGGTCGAAGATCACGGTGAGATCGCCCTGATCGGTGCGGATGGTCAGGCCGCGGTCGCTCAGGTCGTAACTGAGTTCGCCGGAGAGCAGCAAACCGTCGATGCGCGGTTTGTCGAATTTCAGCCCGAGGAAAGGGGCTGGATCTGGTTCGAGCGGGGCGTCGACCCGCCGGGCGCCATCCAGGGTGGCGAGCGATTGGACCTCGTAGCCGACCTCGCGCAGGCTGATGAGCAGATAAGTCAGCACGGAATTCATGCGGCTGGAACCCAGCACGTAAGCTTCGCCGGGGGCGCCGTTTTCGGCGAGCGCCCGGTAGCCCTGGACGATATCCGCTACATGGCTCCAGTCGCGAAAAGCGCACACGTTGCCGATGCGAATACAGTCGATCTCGCGGCGTGCAAGCTGCTGGCACTGGCGGATGATGCTGGAGGTCACAAACCCCTCGCCGCGCCCCGGACCCTCATGGTTGAACAGACGGGCGACCAGGCAGGGCAGGTTATAGGCGTTCCAGTACGTACGGCAGAGGTAGTCCCCATAAACCTTGCTCACGGCGTAGGGGCTGAGCGGGCGCAAGGGGTTCAACTCGTCGATGGGCAGTTCAGGGATGCGGGCGGGTGGGGGAAAGACCGATCTGAACGTCTCCAGCGCCCAGCGGTAATGTTCTTCGGAGACAATCTGCAAACCATATTCGTCAGCCGAACCGGCGAAGATGAAGCGGCAGTCCGGGCGGACAATGCGCAGCGCTTCCAGCAGGTTTTCCAGCCCGCGGCAGTTAGCCTGGAACGTTTCGGCTGGCTGGCTGAAGCTGCCGCGAACCGAAGAATAGCCGGCGAGGTGAAAGAGCGCCTGGGGCTGCGCCAGGTCGAGCGCATCTTGAATGCTTTGCGGGTGCGCTAGGTGGAACGGGATCAGCCGAACTGAGCGAAACTGCGGGTGATCGAGCGCTGGCGGGGGATCGCGATCCACCCCCTCGTGGAGCAGACCCGTAACCTGATATCCATGAGCAAGCAGGTGGGCAGCCAGGTGAGGACCGACAAAACCGCCGATGCCAGTGATGAGCGCTTGAATTGGAGGAGACATTTCAGATCGGATACCCAAAAATCAGGCGCTCAGATATTGGCTGACGACTTCTTCTGCTGGACCGATGAGGCGCAGCTTGCCCTGATCCAGCCAGGCGGCGCGGCTGCACATCCTCCGGATGGTTTCCATGCTATGAGTGACGAGCAGGATGGTTGAACCGCTCGTTTGAAACGAACGGATGCGCGCTAGGCTCTTTTCTTGGAAAGCGGTATCGCCCACCGAGAGAGCTTCATCCACAATCAGGATCTCCGGCATGATATCGGTGGCGACTGCAAAACCCAGGCGAGCCACCATGCCGGTAGAATAGGTGCGCAGCGGTGAGTCGATGAAGTCCCACAACTCGGCAAAGTCGACGATGCGCTCGAAGTTCTGGTCGATCGTTTTGCGGTCGTAGCCCAGAATGGCGCCGTTGAGGTAGACGTTTTCCCGACCAGTCAGCTCCATGTGAAAGCCGGCGCCCATGGCAAGCAGTGGAGCTACGTTGCCGACAACCACGACGCGCCCTTCGGTGGGGCGCATGACGCGCGCCACTAAACGCAGCAGGGTGGTCTTGCCCGCCCCATTTGGACCGATGAGGCCAAATACCTCGCCTTTTTGGACGCTCAGGCTGACGTTGTTCAACGCCAGGAATTCGTTGTGCTGCACCCGCCCTTGAATGCGCCGGATCGCGTACTCCTTGAAGGTGCGCATCTGCTCTTTTGGCACGCGGTAGCGGACCGTGACGTTCTCCACCGCGATCACGGTCTGGTCTGCCGAAAAAGGCTGGGTTTCCTCGATGGAGCGGGTTTCAAGTACGGTAGACAAATTCATCGGATTTTTGCGCGAAGATCCACCAGCCAAGCGCCAGCATGACGACCGCAATGACAAGGGGCGAGAGCAGGTCGGTCAAGGTTGGGGTTTTCCCCTCGTAGACGATCAGCCGGAAGAGGTTAAGCAGCGGCAGAAAAATATTGAACTTCAACAAGGGGAGAAGCCGTTCTGGGATAATTTTGATTGGATAAATGATGGGGGTGATGTAAAACCAGATCAATAGGAAGACCTGATACATTTCGACCACATCGGGAAAGAAGATCGCCATGCTTGAGACGAGCAGACCCACGCCTAACGCAAAACAGGCTAGAAGGAGGATGGGGATAGGCACGAAGATGATCGAAGGTCGAATCGGGATCTTGACCAGCAGCATGACGCCCAAGAGCGGGATCAACGACAGCAGGAGATTGACTATCCCGGTGCCCATCGCTGAGATAGCAAATGCAGACCGGGGGACATAGATGCGTTGGAAAAATGCGCCGCCCCAAACCAGGCTGTTGATGATCGCGCTGGTGGTCTGGTTGAAAAATGTCCAGACCAAAAGACCGCTCAATATATATGCGGGGTAACCTGGCACGCTGTGGAAAAGTTGAGAGAAAACGATGGTCATCACCACCATCATAGCGAGTGGGTTCAACATCGTCCAGGCGACGCCAAGCACCGAGCGCTTATACCGGGCGACAATATCGCGGCGGACAAGTTGGAGAATCAGATCCTGGTAACGCAATGTTTCGCGCAGCTCTTCCAGCGCCAGGATGCCGCGCCGGCTGCTGTCGTACACGGGCGTTTCTTTGGTGACCGTTTTTATAGCCGGATGACTATCGATGTTTTCGATCTGCATAAAGCCCATTTTATCACAAGCGCTGAGGCGCCCCTCGCTCTCAGCGGGGATGAAGATGAAGATGTGGAAGAACACTCTGTTCGAAATTGAGCCGAACTTCTAGTAAAATTACAAGGCTCCGTTTTTGCGGCATGGTAACAGGCTGGCTCCTGGAAAGCCTTTAGCATAGAAGAGCCGCTGTTTACAGAAACAGGTCAATTTGCACCAACAGCCGCGTGAAGGCTATGCAGCGAAAGATGCCGGTTTTGAAACGAAAAATCCTGCTTGTCGCAAATACAGATTGGTATCTTTACAATTTTCGACTCTCACTGGCGGAAGAACTGATCCGGGACGATTTCGAGGTCGTCTTTGTGTGCCCGGCTTTGGAGTATTCCGAGCAGATCCGTTCGGCGGGATTTCGATTGATCGCCTGGGAACTCGAGCGTCAAACAGCGCCGCTCTGGTCGGAACTGCGCTCGATAATCAACCTGTATCGCATCTACCGCGCGGAGAAGCCTTGCCTGGTGCACCACTTTACCATCAAGCCGGTGTTGTACGGGACGCTAGCATCGCGGATGGCAAGGATCCCGGCGGTGATCAATTCGATCACCGGGCGCGGTTATGCGTTTCAGGGGTCGGACGGCAAGGCGCTGCTCTTGCGTCCGTTCATCGAATGGATGTTCCGGCTGGTGTATCGAGGGTTGAATGCCGGGACGACTTTCGAGAACTCTTCCGACCAGGCTTTTTTTACTGAGAGCGGGTTGGTGCCAGTCCAGAAGAACTGGCTGGTCAACGGGGTGGGCGTGGACACGGAATGGTTTCACTACACCCCCGAGCAGCCGACAGACAACCCGCTGGTGATCTTTCCGGGGCGCTTGCTGTGGTCGAAAGGTGTGGGGGTGCTGGTGGAGGCGGCGCGCCTCCTAAAAAAACAGCTGCCGGTTCGGGTGGTGTTGATCGGTCGTCCGGACCCCGGCAATCCGGAGACGATTGCGGAAGAGGTCATCTTAGCCTGGCAAAAGGAGGGGGTGGTCGAATGGTGGGGGTGGCAGTCCAACATGCGGGCGATTTACCAAAAGAGCCACGTGGTCGTGCTGCCGTCGATGGGCGAGGGGCTCTCGAAAGCGCTGCTGGAGGCGTTATCTTGTGGGCGACCGATCGTGGCGACGGACGTGCCTGGCTGCCGGGAAGTTGTGATCCCAGGCGTAACGGGTTATCTGGTGCCGCTGAACGACCCCGAGGCGCTGGCGGGGCGCCTGGAGAAATTGTGCCGCGACCCCGAACTGCGCCGCCAGATGGGGCTGGCTGCCCGCCGCCTGGCTGAAGAAGAATTTACCGATGTCAAAATCAACCGGAATATCCGCCAAATCTATCAAGAGATGATGGCTTGTTAACCTTTAGCGGCTTGAAGGCGCAAGATATTAGGGGGCGGTCTCAGCGCCCAGTTCCAGCGGACAAATCACCTGAGCCATTTGAGGGGAAATCAGCGTTATGCTCTGAACCCGGTTTTGCGCGTCGATGATGCCGAGCGCCAGGGCATAGTTCTCATCCACCGGGCAGAGGAACGCCAGACCATCCGAAGCATTGGGGATCGGCGCGCTGCGGCTGTCCACCGGCAAGGTTAGCCCCAGATTGCGCTCGCCATTAATCGTGAAGACCAGACGAGAATAAGGCATTGGCTTGATCGGGGCGTCGGTTTTGCCCAGCGAGCCGACATTCGGGGGATAATACTGAGGGTAGAGCACGCGCCCGCCGACCGTGACGGCGCCCTGATCCAGAAACGCCTGCAGCATTTGCCGGTCTGCGGTTGACACATCCGCAGAGGTGAGCAGCGTTTCGAGCATCTGAGCTTTGCGCAGGACGGTGTAGCGCTGAGGAAAGCTCCGTTCGACCAGAGGGATGGCTATACTGACCAGCAGGAAGCTGGCTGCCAGCGCGGCTGGGATCCAAAATCCCGCCGCCTTGTGGGAAACCCCGCGGGTCTCGGCTTCTTCATCCGGGAAATGGGTGTACAACTCGACCCGGCGCAGATAGCCGATTGCAGCGCAGGAGAGATGCGCCAGACCGATGCTGTAATAGACGATATAAATCCAATCTACAGCCAGGATGTACCTGCCGCCCGAATTTCGAAAGACGGCATTTCCGAGAAAGTAGATGGTCGCCCCAAGCAGCAGCAATAATCCAGTCCAGCCGCCGCGGTTCCAGGCGGTTTGTATCCCCGCGGCGATGAGTACGACGGTGAGGATCAGGGGCAGCAGGGATTGAAAATCGAATTCCCCTTGCCACTTGGGCCAATAGGACAACCGGCGGATGTAGCTGTCGGCGGAAAACCATTCAGACCACAACCGGGAGAGGTTGCGATGTCCCAAAAAGCTGATCATCGAATCAACCCCGCGGAAAGTGCTGGGAAAGATCAGCAGAGACTGGAACTGGCTGTTCAAGTAGTGGGCGGAATTGACCTGCAGCAGCCTGAGCGGGTTCCCAAGCTCATGCAGGAGGCGCTCCCGTGCAGCCTGTTCGATCTCTTCTGGCGTCTTCGGGTGCGGTCCCGGCGTGGGTGTAGCTTGAAGCGCCACTGCAGGCGGGTCGGCTAGCTTTGAACGCTGGGGGGCGGAATCAGCCGCGAGACCGGGCATGATCCCGGTGTAAGCAAGCTGCCCCCCGCTGTGAGCCGGGTTTGGGAGGGCGCCTTCTTCGATCGCATTCGGCAATGTCAGGCGGCTTTCAGGCGCAAAACGCTGGCGGATGATGCCAAAGCGAAAATGCGGATCGTTCAGATAAATCATTCCGGTCAACCGCCAGTTGCGCCACACCCAGGGCGACAGAACAAGAAGAACCCCGAACGTGAACAGCGCGAGCTGACGCAGGAGTTTTAAGTAATTTCGTTCGCGTCGGACCACCATGAATAAAACGAGCGCCGGGGCGGCGCCCAGGATGATCGTTTCGGGGCGGATGAGAATTGCCAAGCCGAGCGCCTGTCCGCTGACCAGCGCCCACAGCAGGTTGTGCGGGTCTCTTTTGAGCCACAGGATGGCAAGGTAAAAGAACAGCGCCAGCAGCGCCGCGGTGGGCAAATCCACCAGAAGTAATTTTGCGTTGGCGGTAGTGAGCACTGCGGAAAGTGAGATGGCATTGGCTTCCCGAAAAATCACCAGAGTCGCGGCGATCACCCCTGAGACCCGGTTGTGCAGGTTTTTCGCAATCCAAAACAGGGTCACTGGAAAGAGCGCCAGAACAACAATTTGAAAGAATACTAATCGTGCATAGTCCTGACCGGCAGCCAAGTGGAGCAAGGTTAAGTACATCGCGTGCAGCGGGCGGCGGATGTTGATATCCTCGCTGAAGCGGTATCCGCTGCCTACCAGGGCGGATTGCGCAGTCCGGTCGTAAATTCGCGCGTCCGAAGCGGGATAAGGCTCGTTGTTTGGATAGACCGCGCCGGTCAGGAACCAGTTCGGTTGAACGGGGATGGACTGCCAGATCAGGACCGCGCCGAGCCAGATGACCAGCGAGATCCCGAGGTCGATCCTGCCGCGCTTAATCGGGGCAGCCCGGCTTGAAACGCTGCGCCTGACGTTGGTCAGATGGATGAGCAGCATGACGCCCATCCCAAGCAGCCAGGCAGCCAGAACCTGCTGTTCGAGGATCGGAACGCCCATCGTGTTCCAGCCCTCGATGCGCGCGGCGGACGGGATTACCGTGACTGAGAGCCAGTTCCAATAGAGAAAAAGCCCTAAAGCCAGGATCAGGATCGACCAAAAAATGCGCTTACCCGCAAGCTTGCAATTGAAACCATGCCGGACGATGAGCAGCGCCGCCAGAGTTTGCAGGCTCAATCCCGCCACCAGAAGCGCCGCCGGCAGCGCCCGCCCCAGAATGGCGCGGGTGAAAGGCTCGCTGGTTTCGGGCAGCAGGGTCGCGCTGAAAGTTCCCAGGAAAAACAGGACGCTCGTCAAGACCGCCAGAGTGGCAAAGCGGCGGGGATGCTGCACGAAACGGAGCGCCGACTGGATTTGACGATGCGCGGCGGTCCGGTTCGTCCACGACTGGGCGAACAGAATAAGGAAACCGGACAGCAGCAAGAGAACCACGCCCGCAAATAGAAGCTGAACCGGGCTCCGTAACCCCCCGGTAAGATGGCGCAACTTCCAGACGATCCCCAAAGCCAGCAGGCATTGCAGCGCCGCCAGCCCCAGAAAAGAGCGCCAGAGCTTCAGTAAGACCGGCTGTTCATCCGCCAGCGAAAATTCCAACACGAACGATTATCCCTTCAGTGGCTGTGTTGCCCATGGGACGTAATTATACCGAATCTCATGCCTTAGCTGCGGTGATGCGAACTTTAGGCGCGGGTGTGCGTGTACGCGCGTCTCTTGATATAATCTTTTTGGTTTTCAGTCGGGCGGGGTCCTTTTCCTGCGCCTGACGGCTGATAGATGTTGGCGATGAACACTCCGATAAAAGTATTGATTTGTCGTTCGAACCCCATCGCGCCCGACCCACGCGTCGAAAAAGAGGCTCAGAGCTTGCTCAAAGCGGGGTATCAAACTCACCTGCTGGGCTGGGATCGCACCGGGGCGCTGCCGGTGTACGAAGAGACCGCCTGGGGGATCATCGAGCGCCTGCCGATCAAAGCCGAATACGCGCGCGGCATTCTCAATTTCTTCCCGCTTTTGCGCTGGCAGTTTGGCTTGCTCGTGTGGCTGTTGCGGCATTCGGACGAGTTCGCGCTGCTGCACGCCTGCGATTTCGATACGATTCTGCCCGCGTTGTTCTGCGCCCGGCTCAAGAAGAAAAAGCTCATCTATGATATTTTCGATTTCTACGCGGATCATTTACGGAACACACCCGGGTTTGTTAAAGCGCTTATTCGACGGGTCGATCTGTGGGCGATCGGTCGGGCGGATGGCTTGATCCTGGTCGATGAGAGCCGCATCGAGCAGATCGCCGGCGCCAAGCCCCGACGGCTGGCAGTGATTTACAACACGCCTCAAGACTTGTGGAACGCGGCTCAGGCTCAGCCGGGCTCCGCGGCGAGCTCAATCCGGGTGGCTTATGTTGGATTGCTGCAATACGAGCGCGGGTTACTCGAGCTGATCGAAGTCATGCAGCGCCACCCTGACTGGCAGTTGGACCTGGCGGGCTTTGGCGGCGACGAGGCGGCAATCCAGCAAAGCGCGGCAGCGAACCCGAACATTCGCTGGCATGGGCGGGTCCCATATTCGCAAGCGCTCGAACTTAGCAGGCAAGCCAATGTGCTGGTGGCGTTGTATGACCCTGTGATACCCAATCACCGTTACGCCAGCCCGAACAAGATTTTCGAAGCGATGATGCTCGGCAAACCGGTGATCGTGGCGCGCGGCACCAACATGGATCGGATTGTCGAAGACGCCCAATGCGGACTGGTTGTGAATTACGGCGCAGCCGATGAGCTCGATGACGCGCTGGCGCGCCTCGAACGCGACGCTGAACTGCGGGAGAAACTGGGGCGGGCGGCGCGCCAGGCTTACGAGCAGCATTACAGTTGGGCTGTGATGGAAGCGCGGCTGACCGCGCTGTATCAGCAGGTCATCAGCGCTGATGAATAGCGCAGATGAAGAATGAGAGGCGCATGTGCAATGCCGGGAACGAACGGCGCGCAGCGCATAGGCTGAAATGCGGCGTGGTAAAATTGGCATCTGGGATTGCCAGAAAATAAAATTGAAAGCAGCTTACCGGCTTTGAAGTCCATTCAGTCAAGGTTCCCATCGCGGCAGCAATTGCTGCCGGTTTTTGCGATTTTCACATTCTTTGGGTTTAGCTGGTCGCTCTACCGGATGTTCTGGTATGTGCCAAGCTGGCTCGAATATCTCAGCGTATGGAAGGTGCTCACAATCGTCGCGTATGTGCTTGCGTTTGCGCTGGTAGAGAGCCTGACGATGTCGGGTTTCGTGCTGCTGTTTTCGCTGTTTTTCCCGGGGCAGATTTTCAAAGCCAATTACATCGCGCTGGGCAGCAGCCTGGCGGGGCTGATCAGCCTCGCGGCGATCTTAATCCAGCGCAAGATCAATCTGGTGTACCGGCTGACGTTGCGGCAGCTCGCCGTTTATCCGCTCGCCTTTCTACTCGGAATGGCGCTGTTCGTTTTGGTCTTATCGTGGTTGTTTTGGCGGTTTCCGATCCTCGTGCGCATTGTCAATTCGATTGCCGAACGCATGACGCTGTTTGCCTACCTGTACGTTTCTCTGGGGCTGGTCGGCATGCTGGTGGTGATTGGGCGCAATCTGTTCGGATCGTGACCGCGGTCTCTGAGGTATCGCTATGCCTGCATCGTTAAACCGCCGTGATTTTCTGAAACTCTCCGCCTCGGTTGCCCTGGCAGGCGCATTGGGTAGGCTGCCAGCCGGGTCATCTTCGCTGCGGGCTGCGGCGGACCCGAAGCCGAACATCATTGTGGTGCTGTTCGACGCCCTTTCCGCGTTCAATTTATCCCTGTACGGCTACCGGCGCAAAACCAGCCCCAATCTGGAGCGTTTCGCCGAGCGGGCTGTGGTTTATCACAATCACCACTCGGCTGGCAATTTTACAACGCCCAGCACCGCCTCGCTTTTCACCAGCGCCTATCCCTGGACGCACCGGGCGTACAATCTCAGCAGTCTGATCAGCCCACAGGTCGAGCCGCACAATCTTTTTTCAATGCTGGACGGTGCCTATTACCAGTTTGCTTTTGCCCAGAACACGTTTGCCGATATGCTGCTCTATCAGTTCCACAAATATTTGAACCGGCATGAATCGGTCGATCGTTTTTCGCTGGCGGGCAGAACTTTTTACGATCATTTATTTCGGCGCGACGCCATCTATGGCATGAAGAGCATGGACCAGTTTCTCTTCAAACGCGAAGAAGCGCACGGTTCGCTCTTCTTCTCGCTCCTGAATGATCTGACGACCCAGGCAAGTTATCAACGCGCTTTGGCGCGCCTGAAGGCGAGTTATCCGAGCGGGCTGCCGCGCCTGGCGAATTCGGATGTGTATTTCGACCTGCCATTGGTGATGGATGGGGTGATGGGCATGCTGGACGCGCTTCCCCAGCCTTTTTTCACCTATTTACACTTTATGCCGCCGCACATGCCCTATGTTCCGCGGCGCGAGTTCATCGGAATGTTCAACGATGGCTGGAACCCGCCTGAGCTCAAGAAGCACCGTTTGGCGCCGGGGGTGACGCAAGAGCGCCTCAACAGCCTGCGCACCAGCTATGACGAGTTCGTCGCTGACCTCGACAGCCAGTTTGGTCGGTTGATCGACCACCTGGATCGGAGCGGTTTGCTGGAAAGCAGCTATTTAATCTTCACTGCGGATCACGGCGAACTGTTCGAGCGCGGGGTCTCGGGGCATTCAACGCCGTTGATGTTCGAGCCGGTGATCCGGGTTCCTTTAGTGATTCACACGCCGGGGCAGAGTGAGCGGGTAGATATCCATTCGTTGACGAGCAACGTCGATGTGCTGCCCACGCTGCTCAAGATCGCCGGCGTGGAAACGCCGCAGTGGGCTGAAGGACAGGTCTTGCCCGGGCTGGGCGGCGAAGCGGAGCCTCAGCGGCGCATCTTCGTGGTCGAAGCCAAAGCCAATGCGGCTTTCAGCCAGTTGCGCAAGGCGACCCTGGTGTTGATGCGCGGACCTCACAAACTTGTGCGCTACCTGGGTTATAAACACTATGCGAACAACTATGAATACTATAACCTTGAGCTGGATCCTTCTGAACTGCAGAACTTATACCCCGATCATCCCATGGCTGGCGAACTGCAGCTCGAATTGGACGATATGCTGGCAAAGGTGAACCAGCCGTATTCGTAGGCTTTTGCTCTTTTCCTAAGGTGGGTCAGGCGGTCAGCGGCTAGATAGGCGATTAGTTGGATAAACCCTCGCAAGCCAAGCCGTTGCCATTTTTGTCGAGCCCAAATATGTCGCCAAAACCCATGCTGCGGCAATATTCGAAACACTGCTGAGCTTTGGTCTGGGTGGGGAAGTTATTACAGGTGAGGCGCGGCCCCTTGCAGTTGCAGACCGGAACCCGTGTTTCGGTTGGCGGCAGCGGTGTGTTGGTGATGGTCGGGGTTAATGTGATCGTGGAAGTGGGGACTGGAGTGGGGAGCCAGATCCCGCGCACCAGTTTCTGAGCCTCGACGACCGCAGAAAGAAGGGAATTTGCGCAGGCGGTATCCGGCGGCGCGCTGATGGACATGCCGTAACCTTGCAGGATCATCTCGTAGTTGACAAAGACATCGTTGATCAAGACATAGCGTGGGTAGTAACCGTCGGGGTCGCGATCGGTTATATCTTGAACTAAGGTGACGTATTTACCTTCAACCAGCATTTGATTGAACCCCAGCGCCTGGGCGCTTTGCCATTCGGCGGGCGCGAGAATGCTGGGCGCGTCCACGCCAATATAACGTACCGGATAAGTCTGGTTGGTGATGAGCACCTCAACGATATCCCCGCTGATCACCTTGGTGACCAGACCTTGAAGGCGCTGGGTATCAACCGGCAGACAGTATGCGCCGGGGATGCTCAGATCCAGCGTTGGGGTCGGGAGACCTTCGGGAGGGGTGGGGGTGTTCGTCGGCAGCGGGGTGTCGGTGGGGGGCGGTGTGTTGGTGGGGGGCCTGGCTGCCAGCGTTTGGGCAGCCAGCGTTTCGGGCGGCGTCAATTGAACAGGCGCTGGAAAACAGGCAGATAAGAACATAAGGGCGAGCGCAAGTAGAATGAGCAACTGCTTCATTACTGTTTCTCCTTGAGCTGTACGATCCAAAGAAATCCTGCCTGCCTATGAAGGATCAATTTCATTGGGCAAGGCTGCCCAGCAGCTCCTCGCAGATCTTGATGATTCAGATTGTAACATAATCCTGACATCTTGCAGCAACAATCGTCAAATTGGATTTTAGGAATAATGGTTTCATCTATTTCAATTGCAGAATTTGTGCCAGGCGGCGCTGGACGAACACAACCGGGCAGGAATTTTACATGACCGGTTCACGCCAACGGAATCGTAGGTTGACTTTCATTTCAACTCCGCTTATACTTGGTTTAGGATAATGGAGAGTTCGCCTTGCCTGGATTAGCGAAAAAAGTCTATCGTGTAAATGAGTAAAAAGGCACGCGCGCGTGCCTTTTTGTTATCCAACTTGCGAAGGGAGATCAACTGCCGATGGATTACGGGATGATTGGAAAAATCGAGAAAGCCAGACGCTATGCGGAACAACGCGATCGTATTCGTATCGATGCGCTCTCGGTCACTTTTGTGGGGGAAAACAACGACCATACAGTACAAATTAGGGACAATGTTTGGCAATGCGATTGCGATTTCTTTCAAACGCGCGGGCGCTGCAGCCATACGATGGCGCTCGAGAAGATCCTGGAAGGTCTTCAAGGTATCCCGGAATACGTGGATTGAAATAGGCTAGCCAGTTTCCCCGAGTTTCAGCTCTGGGCTGGCTGTCTATTCGTGATGATGAGATGCGCACCAGGCGCATGAATACCCCGATCACTTAAAAACAAACGACTGCGGAAAGATAAAATCCGCAGTCGTTTGCTATGATCGAGTTTCTTGATTAGGTGTTTATTTGTTCGGATTCGCTGGATGGGTTTTGCTTGGCTGCCTGGGCGGTCCCATTAGATGCAGCGCGGCTGAGAAACCCTGGTTTTGGCAAGTTGAAGCTCAAGGGGATCTTGAATCTCCTAATTGAGAGACCGCCAGAATTGGCTGTCTTATCTGGAAGCCCATAATCATAGTGGTAAATCTTGTAATACTTCTGGTTGCTGCGCGGGATACGGTTCAGCACAACTCCCACGATTTCAGCGCCAATTCGGTCAAGCTGTTTCACTGCCAAAACAGCCTGCGATTTGCGCGTTTTGCCATAGCCGATCACGATCAGGGCTGAATTCACCTTGGAAGCCAGCACGGAGGTATCGGTGACCAGGATCGGCGGTCCGTCAACGAGGACGCAGTCCCAGCGCCTGGAAAGTTCGCCCAGCAGTTGGTCCATCTTCTTGGAATTAAGAAAGTCGGTCGGGTTTGGAACTAATGGACCGGCAGCGAGCACCTGGAGGTTTTCGTACTCTGTGGGCGATATAGCCTGATCCAGGGGCAAGCTTCCGTTCAACACATCAATTAATCCGCGCTCGTTTTGCAGGTTGAGGTATTGATGCAAGCTGGGCCGCCGCAGGTCGGCGTCGACCAGAACCACGCGCTTTCCGCCTGAAGCCATGCTGACCGCCAGGTTGGCTGCGATGACGGATTTCCCTTCGGTCTGGCTCATGCTGACCACCAGGAGCATGTTGGAACTTGCCGGGACGTGCGGGTATTCCAGGTTCACCCTCAGGGCGCGGAACGACTCAGCGATCAGCGACGCGGGTTGATCGTGAACGAAAGAGCCTTTGTTGCCATCGCCCTCGATCTCCGCAATATAGCCGATCACCGGTTTCTTCATCACGCGGTTGACATCTTCGGGCGTTTTGATGGTGTCATCCAGATATTCGATCAGGTAAGCCGCAGCCCCGCTGATCAATAACGCGATGACGATTGATACCAGAATGAACATCATCCGGTTGGGACCAATCGGCTTGACCGGCAGTTCGGCTGGCTCCAAGATGCTCAGGCTGTTGCTGGCTCTGCCAGTGGAACTGTTGAGCATGGTCGCGTAGTTGGTCTGCAAGGTGGTCAGTTTCTGGCGCAAGATGGAAAGATCGGTCTGCGCTTGAGTGATCTCGCGGGCGCTGTTCAGGCTTCCTAATTCGGATTCTTTGGTGGAGATCTCATCTAAGGTCTGTTGAATCTGCTCTTCGAGCAGCAAGAGCTGCCCCGCGATGAATTCTTGCCGTTTTTGTTCTTGGAGGTCGGGATTGCTGGGGCTTTGCAGCACAAGCTGATTAGCCAGCTCATTGGCGACGATTTGAGCCCTGGCTGGGTCTGTATCTGTCACACTGATTTCGATGATCTGACTGTTGGGAACGACTGCCGCAGTGTACTCAGGCAGCCAGGTGAGGTTCAAAGCCTGCATAGTGTTGGCGCGCACGACTTCGCGCTCGGCGATATCGGCGTAGTAGGCAGCCAACTGGTTAGCCAAGCCGAGTTCACCCCCGCTGGGGTTGGGTTCGTACACGGCGCGCCCGATGACGACTGCCGATTTGGTTTGATAGATTGGGGGCTGTTGTTTGACGACGATGAAACTCGAAACGGCTGACAGCAGACAGGCGACCAGGATCAGCTTCCACCATTTCAACAATGGTTCAACGACTTGTCTGATCTCCATAAAAATCTAACCTCTCTCCAGATTTTTAGAGGCTTCCGAAGCCTGGATCGTTTGTGCGGCGTCCCAAATATCATTCACAATGTAGTCGGGTTTTGCGTTGTGTTTGTCCAGCTCCGGGAAAATGTAACTACGGCTGCTGGGATAAATCAACAGGGTGCGTGTTCCGGCTGCCTGTCCAGCCAAGACATCGGTGATCCCATCGCCGATGAAGAAGCTTTGGCTTAGATCGATATCGAGCTCTTCTGCGGCTTGAAACAGTAAACCCGGTTTTGGTTTGCGGCAATCACAAACTTCCCGATATTCTTCCACGACGCCCTCAGGATGATGCAGACAGTAATAAACGCGATCTATAAACGCGCCTTGCTGACCCAGACAGGCGAGCATCTTTTCGGTCATGGCTTGCAGCAGGGTCCGGGAAAATTTTCCTTTGGCGACCCCGGGTTGATTAGAGATCACCACCGTCAGGAATCCCAATTCTTTAAAAACTCGGATTGCAGCCGCCGCATCCGGCAGAAGATGAAATTCATCCGGGTTTGCGGGCGAATCAACCAGACCGAATTCGGGGTTGTATACCATGGTGTTGATCACGCCATCGCGGTCCAGGAAAATTGCTCGGTTCATCATTCCAGCCCCAAAAGCCAATAGCTGTCCTATACAATTATAAGACCAACATATCGACTTTTTAGCAGAATAAATAGTTCTTAATTTAGGGGCTTAGTCTGAATAACCATCCGGGTTGCGCTGGTGCCAATCCCAGGCACTCTGGATGATGTCATCCAGGCGGGGGAATTTTGGCTGCCAGCCAAGCTCGGCGCGGATGCGCTCCGAACTGGCGATCAGGATTGCCGGGTCCCCCGGGCGGCGGTCTTGTACAACTTCGGGGATCGACTTGCCGGTTATCTGCCGGGCGGTCTCGATCACCTCGCGCACGCTGAAGCCCTGCCCATTCCCCAGGTTGTAGGTGCGGCTGCCGCGCTCGAGCGCCTCCAGCGCCAGAATGTGCGCCTGAGCCAGATCCAGCACGTGAATGTAATCGCGCACGCACGTCCCATCCGGCGTTGGATAATCGCTCCCAAAGATGCGGATTTCGGGCAGCTTGCCCAATGCCACTTTCAACACCAGTGGGGTAAGATGGGTTTCGGGATCGTGATCTTCGCCATATCGCTGACTGGCGCCAGCCGCATTGAAATAGCGCAGGCAGGCGTAGCGCATCCCGCTGGTTTTATCCAGCCAGCCCAGGATGCGTTCGAGGAGGTATTTGCCCTCGCCGTATGGGCTTCCGGGGATGATTTGCTCTTCTTCATCGATCGGCAGCTTTAGCGGGCGTTCGAACAGGTTGGCGGTGGAGGACAGAATAAATTTTCTTACGCCGTGCGTCATGGCTTCCTGAAGCAGGTTGATCCCATTCGTCACGTTGTCGCCAATGTATTTAAGCGGCTGCTCGACCGACTCGCCCACCAGAGTATATGAGGCGAAATGCATGACCGCTTCGATTGAGGTCTCGGAGAAGAGCTTATGCAGCGCCGCGCGGTCCTTGAGGTCTGCCTGAACGAAGCGCGCCTGTGGGTGCACGGCGGCTTTGTGACCCTGGAAGAGGTTATCTAAGACGGTCACTTCATGGCTGCGCTCGATGAGTTGTTCAGCAACAATGGAGCCGATGTAGCCAGCTCCCCCGGTCAATAGAATTTGCATCGATTGGTTTCCCTATTTGCTGAAATTGGGTCGCGGATAGCCGCGGCGGTTGATCCCGACGGAGCAATTACCTGCGGATGTTAAAAATCACTTTGGAGCCGTCGTTCTCGAGGTTGAAGTGAACTTCTTTGAGGGGTAAGAGCGCGTCGCGCACCTGTTCGCGCTTCTCAAACGGACAATAGATGAGTAAGAAACCGCCGCCGCCCGCGCCGCTGATTTTCCCCCCAAGCGCCCCCGCTTTGAGAGCTGTCTCGTAGATGGCGTCGATGGTGGGGTTGCTGATCCGGCTGGCGAGTTGTTTCTTCAACTTCCAGCTTTCATGCAGCAACTGACCAATCACGTCCAGGTTGCCAGCCAGCAGCTCTTCTTTGGCAGCGCAAGCCATGTGTTTGATCTCGTTCAGCAGGAGGCGGCTTTGCCTGATGTGGTCCTTCTGTTCACCCAGGATCGTCTCAGCCTGGCGGGTCACGCCCGTATAGAACAACAGCAGGCTCTCGTTGAGGCGCTGCTGCAGGCGCGGCTCCAGGTTGATCCGCTCGTGCAGGACTTTCCCATCCGGATGAAACTCGATAAACCGCAACCCGCCCAAAGCACAGATGTACTGATCTTGGATGCCAATCGGTTTGTTCAAGACATCGATTTCAATTGCGCAGGCTTCTTTGGCGAGCAATTCGGCGGGAACGATTTTACCCAGGTAGGTGTACATGGCGTACAGCGAACCCACGGTGACCGCGCTGGAAGAGCCCAGCCCGGCGCCGGCGGGTAGATCGCCGATGGTTGTCAGCTCGATGCCCGTGTGCAAGCCCGTCATGCGGAAGGCTTCGCGGATGAGGTCGTGCTGCAACTCATCGATATTTTCCACAATTTCTGTGCGCGTGTAGCCCAGGCGGATGTTGTCGTCAAAACGTTTTCTGATGGTTACGAAAATATATTTATCAATGGCGGTGCTTAAGACGTTGCCGCCGCCTTCTTCCCTGATGAATGAAGGGAAGTCGGTTCCACCGCCCAGCAAACTGACGCGCAAAGGTGTTTGAGTGATGATCATTGGTGATTAAGCTCGCCTCTAGTAAGCCCCGCGGCCAAAGATAACCACCGGGATCGTCCGCCAGAGAAGCTGAAAATCTAGCCAGATGCTCCAATTGCGGATGTAATGCATGTCCAGCCGGATGCGTTCCTGATAGGTCAGGTCCGCTCTTCCGCTCACCTGCCAGAGCCCGGTAATGCCGGGGCGGACGGTAAGCAGGTTGAGCCCCCAGCGCTGGTATTCTTTCATCTCGTCTGGATGAATAATACGCGGTCCCACGAGGGACATTTCAGAGCGAACGACGTTGAACAGTTGGGGAAGTTCGTCTACGCTGTATTTGCGCAGAAAATGACCAAAACGGGTGATGCGCGGGTCATCCTTGAGTTTATATTTCTCTGCCAGTTCATCTTGCAGCTCGGGCGAATTCGCCAGGATTTCATCGCCATCGATGCTCATGGTGCGAAACTTGAAGGCGCAGAATTGGCGGTTGTTGACCCCCATGACCCGGCGCCGGTGAAACACCGGACCCGGTGAATCGAGCTTGATGACAATTGCGATCAGCAGGAAAAAGGGGGAAAGGACGATCAGCGCGGGGATGGTCAGACAGTAGTCCAGCAGGACCTTGAGCAGGTTATCGAACCCGGTCAGGCGGACCTTATTCACGCCGACCAGCGGTACGAAGGCAAATTCGCGCACCTTGAGACCGGTGGTGATGATCTCATACAAGCCGGATGACATGCGGATATTGACCTCGTCGGAAACCCCGTATTTCTGAAAGATATCCAACAACTTATCGCGCGAGGAGATCGAGCTGCTCGCCAGGATCAACTCATCCACCGCGTATTCTTTGATGATTTGATCGAGGTGCTCCATGTTGCCCAACACCTGCACGCCTTCGAGGGGTATCTCGAAGGGGAGGTATTTCTTGTCGATGAACCCCAGGATCTGTAGTCCCGAGTGCCGCCAGTCGGAGAGCTGCCTGGCGAGCATCAACCCTTCTTCGTTTGCGCCGATGATGATAGCGCGTGAGACGAAATAACCGAAGCGCCGAAGCTGGTAGATCACCCGCCGCAACAGAAACCGCCCAAGCGAAATCATGAAGAACGAAAGCAGCCAAGCCATCAAAAGCCAGCCGCGGGCGATGATGAAGATCGGCTGAAGAAAGCCGAAAACGATCACCAAAAGCATCGAGATTGTGCTGGCGCGGAACACGATCGCATATTCTTCTGGACCGCCGAGCAGGTTTTCTTTGCTGTAAAGACCGGCAACGCGGAAGACCACCAGCCATAAAACGACGATCAACGGAGTGAGGCGCTCGTAATATGTAAGATCGGGGATGATATCAATCCGAAAGATAGGCAGACTGAGCTCAAAACGGATGAAATAGGACAGGCGAAAGCTCAAACCGATCATGGCAACATCCAGCGCCATCAAGGCGATGGAATAGATCGCGAACTGGGCTTTGAGCGAAACTCGGGTTTTCAAGATATCTCCATGAGCGGTCAGGCTGTCTTTGGCTACAAAAGGTAGGGGGGTTTTAGCGGGTATCACGGTACACCTCTTCTAACTGTGCCGCAAGTTGGTTCCAATCGTGGCGCCTTTCTACATATTGACGACCGGCTGTGCCAATAGCCTGGCGCAGGTTGGGGTTGGCGAGAAGGTGGAGTGCTTTTTCAGCGAATTCGGCTGGCTCCTGAGCGACGATGATTTCGCAGTCCTCTTCGGCGGAGAACGCCTCGGCAGCCAGGCGGCTGGCGATCACCGGCGTTCCGCAAGCCATCGCCTCGATGACCTTGTATTGCGAACCTGCTCCATAAACCAGGGGCGCCAGGGCAATCGAGGCGCCGCATAGAAATGGACGGATGTCGGAGACCGTTCCGGTCACTTGAACGTTCGGATGGCTGGCGATAGCCAGAATCTCGGCGCTGGGGTCCTTTCCCACCACCCACAGCTTAGCGCCGGGACGCTGCTGCCAGATAAGCGGCATAATCTTCTGATAGAGATACAGCACCATGGTGATGTTGGCATGGTAGCTCATCTTACCGCTCACCACGAGCGCATCCTCCTGACGGGGCAGGCTGGCGTCCGGGTGAAAGTACTCCAAATCCACGCCGTTTTGGAGCACGGTCACATTGGCGGCTGGTTGGTGGGGCGTGGAGTAAGCCAGAAATGCGGCGCGGTCTTTTTGGGAAGTGACCAATATGCGCTCGAAACGCCGCATCATACGGGCTTCCAGCCTTTCGGTGCGCTTCAACTCAAATTGAGCCAGCCAGCGGTTGAAACGTTTGGAACTTTGCGCGGAGGATTGCTTGAAAAGCAGCGCAATGCTGTCGACGCTGTCCCACACCAGAGCAGGCTTGGCAGGCGATTTTGAGCGCAGATGCAGGGCATACTTTGCCCCGCGCAGATGCTCCACATGGACGGCGTCGAACGGGTCGCTCGCACGCGCGCTCTCGACGAGGGCGGTCATCCGGTTCGCCAGGCGCGGCTGCCAGCTATACCAGGCTTGGAGCGGTTCGGGGGTTGGCAGGGCGCGCAGACTGTTAGCCAGCGACTGCCAGGCTGGCATGGGGAGGGCGTGAACGGCTTCGAGCTCGCTTCTTAGCTGTTCGGCGCTCTCCAATTCGGCGGGTTCCGTCCACAGCGTGAGCAACGTCAGCCGGTTTCCGCGCCTGGCGAGCGCACGCAGCAGGTTGTATGGGCGGGTGCGGATCAACGTTGGTGTGTACGGTACAACAAATAAGAGCTTCATGTCTCTGTAAAGTTCGTCTGCCTTGAAATGAAGGTCTTAAACCGCTCATTGAATAAGAGATATCGCCCATATCTATCTTATCATTTTATTGCAGCGCTGGATTAATTTTTTACTCTTTGTCTCATAATTGGTAGAATCTGGTCGCAGAGGCGAAAGTTCAAGCGGCTGAGGCTTTAGCGGGTTGGCTGAACGTTCTAAGAAAGCCCGACGCTGGCTTCAGGCTGCCGGTTCTTTGGAGATCGACTGAGTCTTTTGTCTATCCACGCTGCCAGGTCGAATAACGCCAGCCCGGCGAAGACCAGCAGCAAAGCGTCCACCGGCAGGCGGTAGCGGACCAGCGCCCAGGTAAGGAGATGGATGAGGGTGTAGAACAGGATAAAGACATAGACAAGTAAAACCGGCGAATCCAGGGATAGAGGCGGCGCGGGGCGGCGGGGGAAAAAACTGCGAACCAGCCCATACAACATAAAGGGCATGAACAATCCAAAGCCGCCTACCCGGCTGATGTTGCTGATCAATTCCGAATCGCGCGAGGGCCAGAACATGAAGAATGCCGGTATGCGGCTGATCGAAAGCAGGATGTACCGCCGCGGATCATCTACGATGATCTGAACCCCGCGCTTCATCAGCGCCTGGTCGAGAGCAGCCTCATCCAGCCCGAGCAGATCCTTTGGGATCAGGTCCTGATAGCTGCCCATTTCGGGCGGCAAGATGGGGATAAAGTGCGTGCCGTAGATCGGATGATTTGCCCAGAACAAAACGTAACCCGAATTGGTATTGAGCAGCACAAATGTCTCGAACCGGCTGCGGTTGTAGAGCGTAAAGGGCAGGATCAGCGCGGCTACCAGCGCCCCGGACACGAGCGCCGCGGCGACCAACTCCCGATTGATCCGCCGGCGGTTAGCCAGCCACAACCAGACGAAGAGGATGGGAATGAAGAGCAAGAACAACTGCCGCAAGAGCACCGCAGCCGCGAGCGACAAACCCAGAAATACGCATTTCGCCCCAAACGAACCGGATGCGGGCTTTTGGTCCAGCCGGGCTGAAAAGTGGTCGCCCAGTTGCATCGCCGCCCACAGACTGGCTAAGACGCACAGGATGTAGAACGGCTCGGTCATCAATACAGCCGAATAGTAGATGAAATAGGTGTATATCGCAGTGAGCGCGGCGGCAAAGAGACCCACCGGCGCGCCGAACAAACGCTTGCCGATGCGATAGATCAGATAAGGGTGGAAAACCCCCACCAGTAGCGCCTGGATCAGCCGCGCAGCCAGCGGGTGTGGACCGAAAAGCGCATAGACCAGCGTGAGATAGAACGTGTATAAGAAACTCCAATGGGCGGTGGGAGCGTTCGCGGCGGTGTGAGGCCACCAGGGTTCGCCAAAGGAAAAACCGTGCCCCAACAGCACCCTCAGCGCCAGGTTGTGGTAAGAGAGCTGGTCGTTCGTGCCCGGCAGCGATTCGACCTGGTCGCCCAGGTAGATGCTTGCCGCCAACCGCAGCAGCACCGAAATCAACAGCACGACGATCAGCAAGGTTCGGGTGTGACGTTCGATATAGGTTTGTATCAAGGTTAGCTTCTATCCGGCGGTAAAATTCGCTGCCTGAGGGGGCGCCGAGGCGGGATGACGTGCTACGGGGAGGCTGGGTTATCCAGCATTACCGGAGGCAGGCGCAAGTAGTCGGTGGTGCGCTGTTTGCGTGTGAAGTCCTTATAGGCGCGCTCGACCTGCTCCGCGTCGATTTGCAGCACCCGGGCTACTTCTGGAATGGCGATGTCATGTTCCTGGGCGTACCAGAGCATGTCCATCAACTCGAACGGCAGGCGGAAGAAAAATTCCTGCTGTGTCGTTGGTGCGCTATAGGTATCCGTGGTCGGCGGGCGGGTGCGGATTTCGAGCGGCACATCCAAATACTCAGCCAATTGATAGACCTGGGTTTTGAAAAGGTGAGCAATGGGCTGGATGTCCACTCCGCCATCCCCATATTTGACAAAAAAGCCCTGGTCGTGCTCGTTTTTGTTGGCGGTGCCGATCACGGCGTAATTGCGCAGTTCGGCGTGGTAATAGAGCATCGCCATGCGGGTGCGTTGTTTGAAGTTCGAGGCGGCGACGATCTCGGAAAGCTCGCGGGTTGGGAGGCGGCGGGTTTTCTCTGCGCCGGCGGGCGTGACGATGGTCAGCGAGAAGAAATTCAACGTATCGTCTTCCAGCAGGTTCTGCGGCAGGACGATTTTCGCTTTATAGCCCAGGCTGGCGTCGTACTCGGGGAACATGCGGCGGATCGCTTCATCCCGGCGCGGGTAGCACCCAAACCCGTCCAGCACCGGGGTGATGATCTCGAGGACTGGTTCGACCCCAAAATGACCGGCGACCTGCCGGGCGAGCATTTCGCTCTGGGGGTCGGAGTCCTTCTCGGGCAGCATGACCGGGGTCACGCGTTCGGCGCCAAAGGCGCGCACGCACAGCGCCAGCACAACCGAGGAATCGACGCCGCCGCTGATGCCCAGCACGCCGCCGCGCCGGCGCATTTCCTCATGCACCTGTTCGCGCAAGCCCTGGACGATGCGCTCCGTCTCCAGTTCGGGGTTGATTCGCAAGGATTCTTTTGTAAAAGTCATCGGGTTCGTTTGCTCCAAGGGTCTGCAAGGCTGAAATCGGTTGGCGAAGGTCGAGCGATTTGGGCGTTGAACGCCTCATGCGCCGGCGCGCGAGATGGCGCGGGTGAGGTCTTCTGAACGCAGGGGCGGGGGCAGGTAGCGGTTGAAATCCGCGACAAATTGTTTCCACACGAGCTGAGCGGACAATATCCCAGCCAAAGCCATATCGTCCGTTTCGCCCAGCCGTCCGCCCGCAGCCAGTTTGCCGACCATGCTCTGAACCGCCGCCGGTTTGAATAAGCCTGCCTGCTGCAGGCAGGCGGGAGAAAGCAGCTCCGAGACATAATCCAAGGCGCCCTCCGGACCGAAAAAGCAGCGATGGATGGGGGCGCGGTAGGGGCGTTTGCGGCGGGTCCAAATCTCGGTGGGCAGCCACTTGCGCGCCAGCCGGCGCAGCAGGTATTTTTCGTGCAGCCCATTCAAACGCAAGTGCGGCGGCAGATGGGAGGCAAATCCCACTACGCGGTGATCCAGGAACGGAAAGCGACCCTCCACCGCGTGCGCCATCCCAACCCGGTCCCCCTGCGATGACAGCAGGTACTGGGGCAGGAAGATGGCGCTTTCCAGGTACTGCGCTTTCCCGAGGGCATCCCAATCCGCAAAATCTGGGGGATAGATCACTCCTGCGGATGTGCGGTCAGCCGAAGCGATGCGCTCAGCCAGAACGTCCGAGAAAAAGCGTTTTGTGCGGCTGGTGTTCTTCCAGCGGATGTAGTGCGAGTAATCCGCGGCGGAGGTATCGGCGAGGTTTGCGCCAAAGAAAGACGCCAGGTAAGCCTGGCTGTTGGGCATGTGCGCGATCTCCGGATAGAGCCGCCCAAACAGGAGCGGTCGGATGGTTGAGGCGGGCTGGCGCGCCCAAAACTGACGGATCAACGCTTCTTTGAAGATGTCATAACCAGCCAGGAACTCGTCTGCGCCTTCGCCGGTGATGACCACTTTGTAGTTCTGTTCGTGCGCCAGCCTGGAAAGCCGGAACAACGGCGCGGGGGCGGTGCGCAGGATTGGGGTTTCGGTGTGCCAGATCACCTGCGGGAACATCTCGCCGATGTCGCGCTGGTGGATATGGACGACCTGGTGCTGGGTGCCAAGGAAATCCGCCATGCGGAGCTGAAATTCGCTCTCATCGAACTCGGGATCGCTAAAGCTGATCGAGAAAGTGTCAAGCGGGGTGTCGGTGAAATTGCGGATGATGGCGGTTGTGATGGAGGAATCCAACCCGCCGCTCAGATATGCCCCAACCGGAACGTCTGCGCGCAGACGAATGCGGGTCGCATCGATCAACAAACTTTCGAGTTCGTCCTGGTAGTCCTGGATATCCCGCCCCGGCGCGCTGGATGGGGAGAAATCCAAAGACCAGTAGCTTTGAAGCTCGATCCTGCCGTCGCGGGCGAGCAGATACGAGCCGGGCGGGACTTCGAAGATGCCGGAGAAGACCGTGCGCGGGCTAAGCGTGCTCCAGTAGGTGAAGATCTGGTCCAGCGAGAGCGGATCGATCTGCGCCTGGACGCCCGGGTGCGCGAGCAGCGCTTTGATCTCGGAGCCAAAGATCAACCGCCCTTCGGAAAAGGTGTAGAACAGCGGGCGGACGCCCAACCGGTCGCGCCCCAGCAGCAGGGAGCGGTCACGTGAATCCCAGATGGCAATCACAAACTGCCCGTTGAGATGCTGCAAGCAAGCGGGACCGAAGTCTTCAAAAAGATGGACGATGACCTCGGTATCCGAATGGGTGGCGAAACGGTGACCGCGCGCCTCCAGCATCGGTCTCAATTCGACGTAGTTGAAAATCTCGCCGTTAAAAACGATCCAGATGGCGCCGTCCTCGTTGCTGATCGGCTGGTCTCCGCCGGCGATGTCGAGGATTTTCAGGCGGGCGCTGCCCAGACCGACCCATTCATCCTGGTAAATGCCAAAGCCGTCGGGTCCGCGGTGGCGCACCGCGGCAAGCATTTGCAGCAAGATCGATTTATCGACCCCCGCCGGTTCAGTCTGGTTTAATACGCCGATAATTCCGCACATGCACGGTTTTCTTTCAATGGGTTATTGTCAATGCGCTGCCAGGTCTCGGGAAAGTCTACATGGGAATTTACGAGATCAATGGCTTTTTATCGATTTTGCCCGAGGGTGTCTTGGGCAGTTCGGGACGGATTTCAATTGCCTGGGGGATCATGAAATCTTCCAGGTGGGCGCGGCAGTGCGCCAGGATTTGCTGTTCGGTGAGCGAATGGTCAGCCAGCGCGACGAACGCTTTGATCGATTCACCCAGAATCGGGTCGGGGAGCCCGATCACGGCGGCTTCGGCGATGCCTTCGAGCTTATAGAGGACGTTTTCAACTTCCTTGGGCGCCACTTTCTCGCCGCGGGTCTTGATGATATCGTCTTTTCTGCCGACAAAGTAGAAGAAGCCCTCCTCGTCCATGCGGAACAAGTCGCCGGAATAGCAGAGCCGTTCGCCTGGGAGCGAGCCCGGACGAAAACGCTGGGCTGAAGCAGCCGGGTCTTCCCAGTAGCCGCGCATCACGTGGCGGCCGCGCACCACCAGTTCGCCGACCTGCCCGGGGGGCAGCCGGCGACCCGCTTCATCCTCCACCCAGGCTTCGGTCCCCGGGATCGGGATGCCGACCGAATCCGGTTTGCTGTCCAGGTATTTGGGGGGCAGGTAAAGCGTGCGCTTGGTCTCGGTGAGCCCGTACATCGAGTACAGCGTGACGCCGGGGAATTTCTGGCGCAGTTTCTGGATGTGGCTCACCGGCAGCGCCGCCGCGGTGTTGGAAAGGTAGCGCAGCGAGGAAAGGTCGTACGCCGTCAGGTCGATCTGCAGCAGCATGGAAAACACGGTCGGCACGCCTGGGAAGCCGGTCACGCCTTCCGCTTGCATGCGCCCTAAGATGGCTGCCGGATAAGCGAAGGAACGCTCCAGCACCAGAGCGCCGCCAAACTTAAACGCCATGAGAAGCTGGTAAAGCCCGTAATCGAACGAGAGCGGCAGGACGTTGATGAGGATATCCGCTTCGATATTTTCCAGGTATTCGATGATCGAACTGGCGGCAAAGACGATGTTGCTGTGATCGCTCATCACGCCCTTGGGTTCGCCGGTGCTGCCAGAGGTGTAGATCAGGCACGCCAGGTCCAGGTCGATATTGCGCCGGTCAGGGGGTTCGTTGGAGTAAGCCTGCGCCAACCCCTCGAATTCAAGAAACCGGACGCGCCGGGCGTCTGGAACAGCCGCATCGGTCTGCGGCGCAGCGGTTGAACCTGACGTCACAATCGTGTGCAAATGCGGGATGAACCCCAGGATGTCGTTAACCAGAGCTTGATTGCGCCCGCCGGTGATCAGCGCCGCGGCGCGGCAGTTGTTCAAGATCTGCACCAGCTTATCGCGCTTGGTGGTGGAATTGATGATCACGAACGCGCCGCCCGCCTTGAGCGCCGCGAAAATTCCGACCACTGCCGCAACCGAATTTGGCAAGTAGATGGCTAACCGGTCGCCGCGTTGAAAACCGCTGGCGATCAGCGCATGCGCCAGGCTGTTAGCCAGGCGCTCGATTTCGGCATAGGTCAGCCGCTGGTTGTCGCAGATCAGCGCGACTTTATCCGGCAGGCGCCTTGCGCTGTGTTCGAGGAATTCCTGAACGAGTCGGGCTGGTTTGTGGCTCATCCCGCAGCCTGTTTGCGCTGAATATACGCCGTCACTTTTTCGATTGAATCAAAGTTATCCGGGACGATCTCGCTGTCCTGAACCTGGACCTTGAAGGTCTCCTCTACGAAGAACACCAGGTCCATCACCCCTTGCGAGTCGACGATCCCCTCATCGATGAAGGAAGCGTCGTCCGGATAGTTGAATCCGTCGCTGCTGAAAAGCAGGTTTTTGGAAATGTAATCCTTGATCTGTGCTTCAATGGTCATGTCATTCCTCAGGAAAAAGAAGATAATTACATCCCAGGCAGCGCTTTGAGCAGCTTCTGGTAGTTATCGACCAGCGCTTGCTGATCCTCGGACTGGCGGGAGGGCCGGGTCCGAATCAGGGGCGCTGCAGCCAGGCGCGCCATGCCAGCCCCGAAAAGGATGAGCTTGTAGAGCCGGGCGGAAAAGCGCCCGTAATGTTTGCGGAAGTACTGCACTTTTGCCAGGTAGAGCTGCAAGAACATTTGAGAAGCCGCCTGGCGCGTGCTCTGCGCGCCCAGGTGCACCACCCTGGCTTGCGGAACCCAGCAGATCTCCCAGCCCGCCTGTCTGAGGCGGCGGCAATAATCCACCTCTTCGGAGTACATGAAAAAAGTTTCGTCCATGGCGCCGATCTGAAGCTGGGCAGTCCGGCGAACCATCAGGCAGGCGCCCAGCAGGGTGTCCACCCGCCGGGGCGCGGCGATGTCCCAATCTTTCATCTCGTAATACCCATCCGGTCGCACGCCCTTGAGGTGAAACAGGCGCGCAAATTCCCGGCTTAGAGTGGGTTCGGGTGAGCATGACGGCTGGAGCGACCCATCCGGGTTTAGCAGCCTGGCGCCCGCCGCGCCGGCTTTGGAATTCTCCGCCAAATAGCTGAGCAGAGCCTGAAGCGCCCCCGGCTGCACGACCGTGTCCGGGTTCAACAAGAGCAGGTATTCGCCGCTGGCGCGGTTGAAAGCGATGTTGTTAGCCCCTGCAAACCCCAGATTGGCGGGGCTGTGGATCACCTGGACTTGAGGATAGCGGGATTCAGCGGCGTGGGCTGACGCATCAGTCGAGGCGTTATCAACGAGGATGACCTCATAAGGCTGGTCTGGCGGGTTCCCGAAGATCGATTCCAGGCAGTCGAGCAGGACCTGACCGCCGTTCCAGTTCACGATCAGGATGGAAAGAACGGTCATGAGGCAGAAGCCTGGCTGTCTGCGGCGGCGGGGAGCAGGTAGAGTTTTGCCATTGCCATCAAACCGCCTAAGAAAATCCAGGTGAATACACTGGCGCGAAAGCCTGGCAGCCCGACGTTGTACACAAAGGGGATGATCCAGTCGCCTAACAATCCCGAAGCCGCCGTCCCAACCAGTCCCGCAAGCGCGCCGATCACGTAGGCTCTTGGGAATCCTTCGGGCGCGTGCTTGAGGGTTTTCCAGCCAACGAGCCAGATCTCCCAGAGCAGCCAGATAAAGACCGCTAACCCGATAATCCCGGTTTGCGCGACGATGTCGATGTAGTTGTTATGTGAATTGAAGCTGACGCGATAGCCGAGGATTTTGAACAGCGGCGTGTACCAGTAATAATTCGCCATCCCCACCCCCAGCAAGGGGCTGACTTTGATGATTTCCCACATGATCTTCCAGGCTTCCAGCCGCGTGAGAACGCTGTAGGGATTGTCGCCTTCACCTAGTAAGCCGCCGATTGTTCCGGGCGACATCATCAAAAAAGCCAGCCCGGCTATCCCAAGCAGGACGCCCAACCGCGGGCGGTAGAAGAACGCCACGACTATCACAGAAATCAAGGGGGGCAGCCAGCCCGAGACCCAGTCGCGGCTCTGGCTCAGGTGTTGGTAAAAAAACAAGAGGATGAACCCAATCAGCACAACGCGCCAGAAAGGCGCCAGCCTGGGGTTGCACAAAGCCTGACCGGCAGCCAGCGCAATCAGCCAATTAAAGAACAAAGCTCCCAGGACAGCCTCGCGGACAAACACCGTAAAGATGTAAGGCTGCATAAAACCAAAACCGCGCAATAAGATGTTGGCGAACCCAACGATGAAAAATATCAACACAACCCATTTCAACTCGTTTTCCGTTTTGATTTGATGCGCATAAAGCAGAAACGCGCCGGCGGAAAGCAAGAAGATCATCAAGCCGCCGATTTGAGCCGTGATGGGGGCTGGCTTGGTTGGAAACCAGTTGAGCTGTCCAAAGGCAAATGCTGCAATGGCGACTGCGCAGAAAACGAGGGTAAGAAAAACCGGCTTAAGCGGCAGCAGTTGAATCTTTCGCGGATTGAAAATCAGATCGAGCAGCCACAAGCCAGTCATGAGGAGGATCAAAATGACGGTAATGTTGATCCCGGTTTGCGAGCCGGTCCCGATCGTGACAGGCACTGCCAGGCTGAGAACGGAAATGCTGGCGAGCCCAAGAACCGGGCACTTGTGCAGCAATACCGCAGCCCCCAAGCCGCTGATGCCTAAACCTACGAGCATGGCAATCCGCGGGCTGCGAGCCAGGAATGGCGAAAGCACGGCAACGAGCAGCGCCAGGGCGATCAAGCCCAAGGTGAGGGGCGCGGGGAGGTTCAACCTGTCGGGTCGGCGAATCATCCAGTTCGGCAACAAGGCTGCCAATCCGCCGTAATCTTCCCGCGAATCCGAACTGGAATATTCCGTTTTCGAGTCTCGATCTTGCAAACGGTCGACGCCGTTCATGTGATGGTCTTGCGCCTCATCGCTGTCTCTGGCAGGGTTTCACTCGCTTCTAGCGCCACAATCAAAGTATTCCCTGCCATTAATGATTATCCACTTTCTGGATCAAACAAACATTAATTTCTGCTTACGATTGCTTCGATCTGCGCGCAAAAATCCTTCTCGATCGCTGCCCAGTCGTATTTTTCCTGCATCAACCGCCGGGCGTTCTGGGAGAGGCGCTGGCGCAGGTCAGGCGAGCGCAATAAACGCAGCGTCTGCTCGATAAAAGCGTGCGGGTCATCCGCAATCAGCAAATGCACCTCGTTCTGGGCGGCGAGCCCTTCGGCGCCTTTGGAGGTGCAGATCACCGGCGTGCCCAGCGCCATCGCTTCTAGAATTTTCAGGCGCGTCCCGCCCCCGATGCGGAGCGGAACGACGCACGCCCAACTCTGCGCAACCGCCGGGCGGACATCATCGAGGTATCCGGTGAGTTCGACGTGATCGTTGATCGCCAGCCTCCCCAGGTCGACGCCCGCAGCGCTGCCCGTTATGCGCAGAGTGGCCTCGGGCGCCTGCCGAACCACCTCTGGAAAAATTTCCCCGAGGAAAAATTCCATCGCGTCATAGTTTGCCGAATAGGTGAGCGCGCCGTTGAAGATCAACGCGCCCGGTTCGGGGGCGTAACTCTGGAAGTCGCCGGCAGCGGTCTCGACCCCGTTTGGCACGACGAGGAGCTGTTGCGGTTCCAGCCCGAACCATTGCTGGGCGTCGCGCCGGTCGTTTTCGGTGACCGCCAGGGCGCGCTCAAAACGCGGATAGAGGCTCTTTTCATACGCCAGAAATTTGCGGTAAGCCAGCCAGCGCCTGAAACGCTCGGGCGCTGAACGCGCCAGGGGGACGAGTTCGTAGAGCATGCGCGTCATCACGTTGTCGATATCCACAACCCGCACCGCGCCCTCCGCTTCCAGCGCGTACGGCGCGGTGACGTAGGTGAGCGCGACGATGCATTCAGGGCGCCAACTCTGCGCCATCCGGCGGGCAAGGGCGCTCATCTCGGGGGAGCGGATCGCCGTGACCGTGTTGGGTTTGGGCGAAAGCCAGCCTAAAACCGATTTGAGGCGGCTGGTTTGAAATGGCTTGCGCGGCAGGGTTTCGACCACCGGGCACAGGCTGCGAATGTGATCGAGCCATTCGGGTCTTAGTTCCGCATCTTCAAAAGAGGCTAGAGCCACGTCGTGCTGATCGGCGAGCGCTTTCAGCAGATGGTATCCCCGGATCTTGCTGCCTTGATTGAGCGGGTATGGGAACCAGGTCGAAAGGAACAAGATCTTCATTCGAAGTCGTTGAAGAACTTTTCCCACTGGGTGCCGGAGAATTTTTCTTTCAATTCCGCGTAGTTGACAATCGATCGAGACAGCGGTTTGTGGGATTGTTTGTAAGTGTCCGATTCTAGAGGCGCATGTTTTACCTCCAGAAAGTCTTGTATCTGGATTACCTGGCGGTCGAAGTCGTTCACCAACTCCTCATAGAAGACGTCGTATCTGGGATGGGCGGCAAAGAACTGATCGTATTCGACCTCCCATTGACTGGTCTGTTCAAAGTCCTTCAAGCATTCGTCGAAATCGAGGGCAATGGGCGGCTCGGCTTCATGCTCTCCGCTTACATTCGCCCATTGGTCGGTGTGAACCGCCCTGGCGTGCGAGAGATGAGTGCGAAGCATGTTGCGGCGCTTGATGTGCAGGATGCGGATGTCTTTCTGGGCTTGCAGGTGGCGCCAGACGACCTCTAGTTCGTTTTCGCGGGCATGGTAATAAAACAATTTGAACCCGACGGCGGCGATCCCGCGCGGGTAGTCGCAGAAGAGCATCTGCTGCAGGAAGGCTGGCGGATCCTGCTGAAAAAGCTCAAACGCGCCCGGCGCGCTGGTGTAATCGTCAAAACCCCATTTGATTTCCTGGTTTGACACGAAAACTTCGCCAAACGTGATGATCTGCGGGTGAGAATTCAACAACCCGCGCACAAAATTGGAACCGGTCCGCGAGCGACCGAGTAAGATGAATTTGACATAGTTATGCTGGCTGCGTTTGATGCCAATCGCGCTGGCGAGCTTATGCAGTTTGATATTCAGGGAACGGTTACTCATCGTTGAATTAGAAAGATCAGGTACAAAGCCAGCCGCTTCAAGAGGGGCGTATTCCCCAGCGCCGGCTGAAAAAATCCCGCGCGCCCTGCCACATTGCATCGCGGTGAGGCTGCATGGGTCGCCATTTCGGGCGCACGCTCCAGCTTATCAGCGTGAGCGAGGTGCGTCCGAGCGCGTAAAACCAGGCGTGAAGCGGAGCCCGGTTGTTTGCCAGGAAGAGGAAACGATTGCGGGTGTTGTAGTAGGTCACGTTTGGCGAGGGAGCATAATTGCGCTGAACGCCCTTGTGCCAGATGTGCGCGGCGGGGACGTGCAGGATCTTCCAGCCGCGCTTGCGCGCCCGGGTGCACCAGTCGGTCTCTTCCCAATAATAGAAGAAGCGGGCATCGAGCGCGCCGATCTGCTCGATCACCTGGCGTTTGACCAGGATGGCGCAGCCCGATATCCATTCGACCGGACGCGGGCGGTTGTACTGACCCCGGTCCGGTTCGTTCTGTCCCAAATGGCGCGAATTCCAGACGGGCGTCAGGCTGCCCCCCGCAGATTGGATCACATCTGGCTCGTCGAAATGATAGACGGTTGGTCCAAGGATGCCGATCCGCTCATCCGTCCCGGCGGCGTCGATCAGGCGGTCAATGCAGTCGGGCGCCAAGATGGTATCCTCGTTCAAGACCAGGACCCAATCCGCAGCCCGGCGCATGGCGGCTTCGATGCCCACGTTATTATTGCCGGCGTAGCCCAGGTTTTCGCTCAGCCGAATGACCTGCACCTGCGGGAAGCGGTCTTGTATCGCCTCAACCGAGCCGTCGGTGGAGGCGTTATCGAGGACGATCGTTTTGTGGTTTGGATAAACGCTGTTTTGGAGAGAATCCAGGCAAGCTAGGGTATCCTCGCAGCGGTTGGTGTTCAAGATCACGGTGATGATGAGCGGTTCGGGCATGTAAGAGCGAATGCGGGGCAGAGAATTGAGCTGCGCGGCGGATCAGCCAAAGATCAGGGCGTAGTAGCGGCGCAGCGGCGAACGGTTCACGATTTCCATCAGCAGCAGCGGCAGCGCCACCCCAGCAGCGGTGAGCATGAGCAGAAACAGCAGTGGCAGCCCCAGCAATTGGGGGATCAGGTGATAAACCGCTTTTGCCGTGATAATCAATACGATCGTGTGGGTTAAGTATACTCCGTATGATTTGGCGCCGATAAAATTAAAGGTGCGCGGGAGGGGCAGCTCGGTACGCTCGAACGCAAAAAAGGTGAGCAAAAAGAAACCCGCATAAATCTGGTCGATGAGAGTTTCGCTTGGACCCAACCATTCCTGTCCAGAGGCTTTCAGAATCATTTCCCATTCGATCACGCCCAGCAAGAAAAACGCTCCAGTCAATCCCAACAACAACCAGCGCCTGGAATAGAGCCACTCTTTGAATTCTGAGCTATGAAAGCCGAAGACCATCCCCAGGGTTAGGAAGAAGATGTAACTGGGGAAGAGAAAATGTCGGTTATTAGCGATAATCGGCTCCAGGAACGGGATATCTAGGTTGAGCAGCGGCGGATAGCGCAAGAGCACAAAAAAGGCGTGCACGGCGCCGGTGACGAGAAGCAGCATTTTCCAGTTGTTACGGGCAAATCGAACGATGAACGGGGAGATCAGATAGAGCTGGGCTAATACCGGGATGAAGTAAAACGGGTCTGCGGCGCGGCCCGTCACGATAACGAGCAGAAATTCTGCCGGCGAAACCTCCCGCCCGAGGGCGATGTCCATTAGAAGGATGATCACCGACCAGATGAAGAACGGAATGAGCAGGTTCTTGAGGCGGACGAAAATGATGTTCCAGCGCAGTGGAGATTGTCCGCGCCCGGCGGCAAAAGCCAGGAAGAAACCCGAAACAAAAAGGAAAGCCGGGATCGCAAAGATGATCAACTGTTCAAGGAAGCGGAACAGATAATAAATTGGACTGCCGAGCTGGTCGAAGTTCGGGACGCTGACGGGCAGATAGCGGTCGGTCCACCAGAAGAGAGAAATGTAACTCCAGCTCAGCGAATGGTTGAGCACCACCGCGAGCACAGCCAGACCATTGAGATAGAGCAGCTTTTTGACCATGAGGAGGGATGGCGGAGCAGGTTATAGCCAGCTTAATCCGAGGATAAAAAATGCTTCCATCGGAATTGATGTTTTGATAAACCCGCTGAACTTCAAGCTATTCAGCCGCCTTCTGAGTTTCAAGATAGCTGGCAAGCGCGTTGAGGTTTTGAAAATTCTCGAAAATGACATCTTCGTCGGGGATCTTGATCTTGAAGTTTTCCTCGATGAATGCCACGAGCTGCAAGATTGCCAGCGAATCGAGAATCCCGGCGTTGAACAGGTCTTCAGCGTCGTCCAAATTGGCTTTAGGGTTCCGCATGACCTCTTGCTTAATGTAATCGGATAGAGCTATTTTTCGATCCACTGTGTTTTCTCCTTCAATAATCAAAAATCAAAATGAAAAATCAAAATAGCTCAGGGGGAGATGTCATTCCCGTTGAGGTTTCGAATTGCCATAGCTTGCAGTTCGCGCCGGTCGATCTTGCCGGTCGAGGTGCGCGGGAATTCATCCATGATCCAGATCTGGGTTGGAATCGCATAGAACGGCAATCTGGCTCTCAGATGCTCCACCAGCATGGGTTCGTCCAGGGCAACGCCCGGGTGAGGTACGATCGAAGCGACGATCAAGCTGCTGCCTTGCGGGTCGGGCATCGTGTATACCGCGGCCTCGAACACGCCTTGATGTGAGTCAAGCGCGGCCTCGACCTCGTCCAGTTCGACGCGATAACCGCGGGTCTTGATCTGGCGATCCTTGCGCCCCAGATAACGGTAATTTCCAGCGGCATCGAGCTGCACCAGATCGCCGGTTCGGTAGAACACGTCCTCGAAGGACCCCAGCGTTGGGCGGCGGTAGAAGCAAGCTGCGTTGCGCTCCGGCATTCCCCAATAGCCTTTCATCACCACCCCGCCGCGGATCAACAGCTCGCCGACTTCGCCCGGCGCGACCGGGCGGTCCTGGTCGTCCACAACCAGCTCTTCCAGATTAGCGCAGACTTTGCCGATCGGGATCGGCTCGTCCGTATCGGGCGGGACCTCCAGGACGTGGTAATACGTGCAAACGTTGGTCTCGGTGGGACCAAACAGGTTGCTGAACTTGCTATCCGGCAGGCGGATCATCAATTGGCGCAGGTGCTTGGTGGGAAAGACCTCGCCCGCAAACAGGACCCAGCGCAAGGCGCTCAGATCGCGCTTCTCGATCACGCCGCGTTCGACCAGTTGGATCAGAGCGAATGGGACCGAATACCAGACCGTGAGGCGTTCCTCCTCGATCAGCTTTGTGAGGTTGGCGGGGAATTTGGTGAGCGCTTCGGGGATGAGGGTCGTGGTCGCGCCGGCGATTGCTCCGGCGAAGAAGTCAAAGGTGGACAGGTCGAAGTGCAGCGGCGCATGATTGCTCAAGCGGTCGCTAGGAGAGAGCTTATAGGTTTGGGCAGCCCATTCAGCAAAGCTCAACCCGCTGCGATGGATGTGCATGATCCCCTTGGGAACGCCCGTGGAGCCGGAGGTGTACAGGATGTAGGCGAGGTCCTGTTCTGTCAGGTGCAGGTCCAGCCCGCTGGATGGGAAGGCATCAGCCTGATCCCACGAAAAAGCGCGCAAGCCTTGGCGTTCCACCCCCTCGATCCCAACCAGACAGTCCAGCTCGACCGACTCACACAAGATCTCGTTGACCTGAGCGCGCTTTGCTTCGGCGCTCAACACGTGGCGAATCCCGCAATTTTGGATGACATAGGCGAGGCGTTGGGGAGGGGCGAACGGGTCGAGCGGAACGTAAGCCGCTCCGGCTTTCATACTGGCGTACAGGCTGACCGCCGCCTCGAGGCTCTTGTTCATAAAGATCCCCACCCGGTCGCCGCGCTTCACGCCCTGGTCGATGAGCAGGCGCGCCAGGCTGTTGGTGCGCGCTTCTAACTCGGCGTAGGTCAGGCTTTGACCGGCGAACCGGACTGCTTCCTGTTCCGGCGTCTTCTCTGCCCAATCACGGATCGCATGGGTCAATAAGAACCGATACATTGCACTTTGATCCTGGTCATCTCCAACAGCCTAAAGACCCAGCAAGCGCGCGATGATGTTGCGCTGGATGTCTGAGGTGCCCGAATAGAGCGCGCCGCCGACTGCATCGCGCAGGTCGCGCTCGACTTCGAACTCGGTCATGTAACCGTAGCTGCCAAAGGTGCGGATAGAGTCCAGGCTGGATTGGATGAAGCTTTCGCTCAGATAGAGTTTTGCCAGGGCGGCTTCCATCACGGTTGGCTTGCCCATCTTCTTCAGCCAGGCGACCTTGTAAAGCAGCAGGCGGGCGGTTTCGAGGCGCACTTTCATATCCACGATGCGGTTCGCCACCGATTGAAACTTGCCGATCGGCTGACCGAATTGCTGGCGCTCACGCGCATATTGAATGCTGGCTTCGAGCTGGCGTTCCATCGCCCCGATGTGGCTCGCCAGGATGCCGCTGCGCTCCCATTCCATCGAGTCGTTGAAGATGTTCGACCCGGCGCCCTCCGGACCCAGGCGGTTTTCCTCCGGCACGAAACAATCCTGAAAAACCAGTTCCGCCATGGGCGAGGTGCGCAAGCCCATTTTATCCAGCTTGCGGCTGATAGTGTATCCGGGCGTCCCGGTTTCGACGATGAAACCGGTGACGCCCCACATCTTGCGCGCGGGGTTGACGGTGGCAAAGACGACTGCCAGGTCGGAAACCGGGGCATTGGAGACGAACATCTTGCTCCCGTTCAGGACGTAGCCGCCATCGACGCGCTGGGCGGTCGTGCGCAGGCTGTAAGCGTCCGAGCCCGAATCCGGCTCGGTCATGCCGTGCGCGCCGATCAACTCGCCGCGGCACAGCCCCGGCAGATATTTGCGCTTTTGGTCGGCGGCGCCAAACGAGTAAATGGGCATCTGAACGCTCCACATTTGCGCGTTCATCGCAAAGATCAAGCCGTTGTCTTTGCAGCCATATCCCAACCCTTCCATCGCGAGCACCGTGGTCAGGATATCAGCCGCGCTGCCGCCGTACTCTTCGGGAAAAGGCAAGCCCTGGATGCCGAAGCGGGCGCATTTGCGCCACTTCTCGGGTGAAAAACTGCCGCTGCGATCCTCTTCGATTATGTCCTGATTGAGCTCCTTGTGGGCAAAATCAACCACCGCTTTGCGGAAGGCTAATTGCTCCTCGGTCCATGAGAAATCCATCGAATATAACTCCTGAGGTGTATATCAATTTTGGGAAGCGAGCAAGCGCTGATAAGCCTGCAGCGTTTTCTGTCCGGCTTTTTCCCAGGTGAATTCACTTAGCACCCGGCTGCGCAATCCCTCGGATGGCGCAGCGGATAAGGCGGCTTCGACTGCCCGGCGCACGGATTGCGGATCGCCGGGGTGGCAGTACCAAGCTTCGCCGCCAAAATAGTCACGCGTGGAGCCGATGCTGGTCGTGACGATTGGACGCCCGGCTGCCGCCGCTTCGAGGCTCGCCAGCCCGGGGGTCTCGCGCCAGCTCGGCAGCGCATGCACAGCCGCCAGTGCGTAGATCCCCGGCAGCCGTGCGTGCGGTACGTGATCCACAAAATAGACCGCGCCGCGCGCCGCGCCCAGGGCTTTGCAGGCATCCCCGTAACCCGTGTAAGCATCCGCCACTTTCCCGACAAAGACAATCGGGATGGGCAGGCTGAACAACGCCTGGATCAGACCCAGTTGGTTTTTTACCGGGTTGATCGAACCTACCTGCAGCACAAAATCGCGAACGCCATACTTCTGGATGAACTCCGGGTCTGGGTCGGGCAAAGCGCGATATTGCTCCAGCTCGACCCCGTTGGGGATGATATCGATCTTGTCTTTGAACCCCCGGCTTAAGTTGAACGTATTGCTCAATAGCGCGCCTTCTGAAGCCGAGTTTGGCAGCACCCGCCCCGCCTGGCTCAATAACCGGCGCTGGATTTTCCATTCTTCGTTGCGCGGCGCCTTCAGCTTCTGCCAGCACAGGTAGACCCGGGCGGCAAGCTGCCGGCTCAAAACCCGCCCGAGCAGCCGCCAGCGGCTCAGGTCGCGCAGGGCGTTTTCTGCCCAATATTCGTACATATCCCAATAGATCGGGGATAAAACGATCGGGATACCGCCGCTTTGGAGCGCTTGAAAAACCCGCCAGGCAGATTCAGGCGTCTGGATGTTAAACACGTGCGCCAAGTCGTACCCCGACAGTCGTTCCAAATCGCCCGGCTCAGCCAGGGTCACCTCAACGCCCAGGGTTTCGACCGCAGCCCGGGTGCAGGTCAGTTGCGTGTTGTCTCCGCCGGGGTTTCTGTGTGCATCTGGGCGGCTGTTGATGTACAGCGCCTTCATGATCCCTCAGTTGCGATCATCGGTTTCCAATTGCTCGGTCAGCATCAGGCTGTCGGCGAAGAATTTCACCGCCCAGTTCAGGTTGCAGTACGGCTCATACTCACAATAGATGGGGTAAGATCCGGCAACTCCGCCTCGCACGCCGGGCAGAGGCGCACGCAGCGGCTGCCGCTGTTTGACGTACTTGTTGGCTGCCAGCGCGGCGCGGAGATCTTGCTCATCCGAATAGGTTTGATAGAGCCTGAGCCAGACCAACGCCATCTGGGCTGCGCCGGTCAGACAGCTCCAATTCAAGCTCGAATTCCAGCCGGTGCCATACCGGGCGCGTAGAAAGCCATCTTCCAGTTGTTTCTTGCGCAGGGCGTTGGCAGCCAGGCGCGCCGCCTCGATGTAGCGCTGGTCTACCAACTGGAGCCCCGCTTCCAACAGCCCTTCGATCGTGTAGGCAATCGTGTGGGTAAGCGGATCGACTTCGGGCTGAAAGCTAGCGTTGCGAAACCAGCCGTCGGGGTCCTGCTGGGTCAGCGCCCAATCCAGGTTAGCCCGCGCGGCTGCGAGGTGTTTGGGGTCCTGGCTGGATGTGTAAAGGCGCAGCATTCCCCAGGCGGAGCGCACGTTGTACGTGTGAACGTAGCCCAGGGAGACATGTTTTTCCCAATTCCCATCAGGCGACTGGATTTCCGCCAGCCAGTCGCCAGCCCGGCAGGCGGATGCGAGGTATTTCTGGCGACCGGTTTCCTCAAAAGCCTGCGCCAGCCCGTGTAGAATCTGACCGGTATCAAAGACGATTGGCGCTCTTTCCCGATCGTGCCACAACGGACCGATCGGGAAGGCGCCATTCTCTAGCTGCACGGTGAGCAGCCAATCCGCCATGCGGATCGCCCGTTCGCGGTAGATTTCAAGACCGCGCCGCGCGGCGTAATTGAAAAAAGTTGGGATGATATAACCGGTGGTCTCCGGATACGGCGCTGCCCAGGCTCCTGCGCGCAGGTCATAATAAGCGGAGACGCCGCCTTCCTCTTGAGCATCCTGGGCGGCGCACAGCCAGTCCATTGCCGCCTCGAGGTGTTCCTGGTTGGAACCCTCTTTGAACAGCCATCCCAGCCTGCCGCGCAGCGTCGCGGTTAACACCGAGGCATCGCCGCGAAAGCGCAACGCATGAATGGAGGCGCGCAGCCGTTCATCGACCAGTTTTCGATACAGTCGGCGTATTAGATTCATGAGAACTGCCATGTCCTGGTGTTTCGGCTAAATCCTTGAATGGCGAGGATTGCCACTCCTCAATCTGTTTGCGATTTTTGACGCGCAGGGAAAACTGCAACAGGCGCGGCGAGAACCGATAAAGGTTGAGCAGCAGCCCAGCCGTCTGGCTGTCAGGGTCGAGTTGGCGCGATTCGCGCAGCCAGTCCTCGATCGGGGCGGCGCTGCCGGTCATGACAGCCCGGCTAGCCATCAGGCGATAAATGCGCGCCTGTTCGCGGCGCGGAAGCTGATGAAATTCGCGCCAAGCGACCGCTGCGCTCTGGCGCTGCGGTTGACTGGCTAACAGGTCGACCAGCAGGATATAAAAGACCGCGGCGCGCGTCTCGACTGTGAGGCCCTCAAACCCCGCCAGCTTGATCGCCTTTTCGCGGCAGCGCGCCAGCGAGTTGAGGCGCTTTTCCTGTCCGGCTTTCAGCGAGATGTTGGTCTGGTGGATGCGGTAATGGCAGGTGACGCGGTCGATGTAGCCGAAACAAGTCGTCTCGCTGTAACGGGTGGTGAAATCCCAATCGGGTCCGATCACGATCTGCGGGTCGAACTGAAGCCCAAGCCGAATGATTGGTTCGCGCCGGAGAACAATGCAGATCGGCGGACCAAAGACATCCGATGCGCGGACCAGTTGCTCGAACAAACTACCCTCGAAGGGGCCGCGGCGGCGGTCGGAGAGCGTGCGCTGGAGCGATTTGCCGTCCTGGTCGATGTGCAGCCCATCGGTATAAACACCGTCCATCTCGAGATGGCTGGTCAGATAGCCGACAGTCAAGGCGAGGTGATCGGGCAGAAAGCGATCATCCGCATCGAGAAACGCCACCAGCTCGCCGTTCATATGCCGCAATGCTTCGTTTCGGGCGGCGGCTTCGCCGAGGTTCGGCTGGTGATAGACCCGGATGCGCGGATCTCGGTAATCTTGAGCGATCGTCAGGCTTGCATCAGTCGAGCCGTCGTCCACGACGATCAATTCCCAGCGCGGGTAGGTCTGGGCGAGGACGCTCTCGATCGCTTCACCCAGGTAAGCCTGGGCGTTGTAGACTGGCATCATCACGCTGACGAGCGGTTCGAGGCGGTTCGAACCGGGCGGATTGACCGGATCGGATGTGCCGGAGGGTTGGCTCATGCGGCAAGCGCCTCCTGCAGAACCCGCTCGATTTTCTGCGCGGTGTGCGCCCAACGGTGCTGGCTCTCGGCTTCGAGGCGCGCCCGGCGACCCATCTCCCGGCGGAGTTGCGGGTTGGCAGCCAGTTCGAGAACCGCCTGAGCCAACGCGGTTGGATCGCAGGGGGGCACGATCAGACCCGTGACGCGATGTTTTAGGGCAGCCGGTTGGCTGCCCACGCCGGAAGCGATGGTTGGAAGCCCAGCCGCCTTGTAATCGAAGAGCTTGAGCCCCGAATACTCGGATCTGCCGCAGTAAGGCGAAAAGCCAATGTCGGCGTGGGCGAGATGAACCGCATATTCGCGATCGCTGAGTTGACCCAGAAATTGCACACGTTCGTTCAATCCCAGTTGGGAGGCGCGCTGGCGCGTGGCGCTTTCTTCAGCGCCAGAGCCAATCAGCAGCAGGCAAAATTCGAGCTGTTGTTCGCGGGCAGCGGCAAGCGCCTGCAGCAGGATGTCCAGCCCGTGCCAGGCATAAAACCCGCCCAGATGCACCAGGGTGAGGGGCTGATCTGGGTTGGCGCCATCCTGAAAGGCGCGCAGTTGAGACCGCGCGAGCAGGTCGACCAGCGTGGTGCCGTTCTCGATGGTCGTAACGCGCTCGGGGCGAACCTGCCAATCCTGGATCAGGTTCTGGCGCCAGCCATCCCCGGTGGCGATCAACCGGTCGGCGGAGCGGAGCGCTTTGCCCGTAATACTGAGTGAAATGCGATACTGCAAGCCACGCGGGAGTTCGTCTTTGGCGCGCAGGTCGATCAGCGGATCGCCGTTATATTCCAGCACCAGAGGAACCCGCTGGCGGCGGGCAGCCAACCAGCCTCCGTAGGTCATCCAGCTCATTCGTTCCAGGAAAACCTCGCAGCCGCCCAACTCCTGCTGACAGACCTGGGCGAAATGACGGCTTTCGTAGTAAGCCAGGTAAGGCAGCCTGAGTTCTCTTTGGGCGCGCCGAACCGCGCTTTCAAAAAGCCGCGCCGCCTTCGCAGCCGCTCTCTGCCCATCCGCCTCGACCTGCCTGAAATGCTCCAGATCTTCTGTGAGCCAGAATTCTTCGTCCAGGCGAACCAGCACCCGCACCTCGTGACCCAGGTCTTGCAAGGCTTGCACCACCTGGCGGACGTGATTGGCGGGACCGTTGTAGGGCGGGCGGCGGATCTCTTCGCCCTTCTGCATCAAATAGCCGATTTTCATGCGCCGCGCCTGCTCCGAGGTTCGTAGCCCGCGCCGACCTGTTCGACCGCCTCGCGAATCTGAACCTTGATTTTGTCCAGATCGTGGTTACGGCGCACGATATCCTGGAGCCGCTCGATATGGGCGGTTTTTTCCGGCTGGCTCAAATCCGCATAACTCAGGATGATCTCGACCAACTGCCGCTCGGAGAAGAAGAGCTCGCGGGGGGAGAAAAACTCGTCGGCGCCGTCCCAGTTGTGCGAGATTGTATAACAGCCGGACGCAACTGCTTCCAGAGGGGAGACCTGCAGCCCCTCGGAAAAGCTGTTGGAGATGAAAAGATCGATGTTGCGATACCAGTTCGGGGGGTCCTCGACGTTTCCGTAAAAAGTGACGCTCTCCTGCAGCCCCAGTTTTTCTACCAGGGTTTGCAGGATACCAAAGTATTCCGGATAACTGGAATGGTTTGTCCCTCCGATATGCAAATGAAAGCCATCCTGCAGCCGGTTCAACTCGTAGAAAGCCAGGATCAATTCATAGACCCGTTTGCGCGGGGAGAGATGACACAAGGTACCAAGCTGACCGCTGAAATCTTTTATTTTGGATTGAAAACGGTCGAGTGAGACCGCTTCTGAGATAACCAAGGTCTTTTCCGCCTGGTCAGGAAATTTGCGCGCAAACTCATTTCGCTTGGCTTGGCTAACCAGGATCACCCGATCGACGGCGTCCCAGTTGATCTTCTGCGCCCAGTGATACATCTCATAACGGTGGAGGCGGGTAATCATCCCGCAAGTTTTTGGGAAATGGCTGGCGGTCTCGAGCAAGCCGGAAGCCCATTCGAAAAAGACCACCTGGTTCGACCTTAAAAATGACGACCAGTCTCTATGCAACTGGCGCGCGTTGAGCCGCTCATAGAAGATTGGAAAGCGGGTATCCGTGGGGTGAAACTGAGTGATCTGGTGATATTTAGAGAGTTCCTGTTCGATCTCTCTGAAGAACGCCCAGGTTTCTTCGATGGCGATACCGATACGCATTTTATGAACTCGTCCCTTTCAGTCGAGATACTGGCGCAGCCATAATTCCAGCGAGAGCAGCGCCCCCAGGTGGGTGGCGAGATCTTTGCCAGCCATGTGCGCGCTGACAACCTGGCGGATATATTCCGGCTGGAAGAAGCCTCGATCCAGGCTGTGAGGGTCGAGCAATAAACCCTCCACCCAGCCGCGCAGCTCCCGGCGAAACCAGCCGTTGTAATCTTTATAGGGTCGGCTCTCTGGACCCAATAATTTATCCAAGCCGCGGGCTTGCAGATGCCAGCGCAGGTTGTCGCGCCCGCGCAGCAGGATATCCCTGGCGCAGGAGATCAGCGGCAGCCCGGTGACTGGATTGGGCACTTTGGCGTAGCGGGCGAATTTTTCCGTGAAAGCCCGGTAGGCGATGTAGCGCTCAAACGTGTAGCCGGGGGGAAGCTGAAAAGAGAAATCTAGCAGATCGTAATCCGCGAATGGCAGGCGGGCAGCCGCGTAGGCGCGCACGACCTCGACGCCGTTGATCGTCATGCGCGGCACGCGCTGGGTGAGGTCGAAGTACAGCCGCTGAGTTGCGAGCTGCGAGGCGCCGGAGCGCTTCATGCCGGCGCGATAACTCTCGAAGACCGCGTCGCCGACCGCATTTTGAAAATCTGGCGTGAAGAGCGAGGCGTGTTCCGGCGGGTCAAAAGTGATCACGCCGAGTTCACGGTGGGTTGACAGGTGAGCCGCGAACGCGTTTTGAGCGTCATAATTTGCCCAGAAACGGCGGACAATGGCGAAACCGAACATCGCGTCGCCCAAAAAGCCTTTGAAAAGCACCCTGGAAATCGCGCCCTCCTGAGGGGCAGCGGCGATGGCGTGCAGGTTGATCACGTTGCCCAGCCCATCGGTCAACCGGACGGCTTCTTCGGCTTTCTCAGCCAGCCACTCCGGACCCAGCTTATAAAAATGATGGCGGGCTTTGGCGATCGCCGCCAGCTCGCGGGCGGCGCGGCAATCGTCGCAGCCGGGGATGCCCCAGGTAAACGTATCCAATTGCCCGGCGGGGAGAGTCTCAGCCAGCTCAGCCAGCAGCATGCGCGAATCCAGCCCGCCGCTGAGCAGCAAGCCTTTTGGCAGGTCATCGCGCGTCTGGCGGCGCACCGCCTGTTCGAGCAGGTGGTTGAGCCGCTCCACCTCCTGTTCGATATCGCGCAGTTCATGTTGTTCGGTATATTGCAGCTTCCAGTATGGACGAATCTGAAGCCGCCCGTCTTGCAAGGTGAGCAGACTAGCTTGCGGCAGCAGCTTCGCCGAATCGAGCAGGGTGTGGTCGTCCAACAGATGGTCGAAGGTGAGGAACTGGGCAATCCCAACCCGGTCGGGGCGGCGCGGCAGGGCAGGGTCTGCCAGCAGGGCGCGCACCCCGGAGGCGAAGCTGAACCCCTGGGCGGTCTGAGCGTAATACAACGGGTACAGCCCCAGGCGGTCGTTTGTGATCAGCAGCTTGCGCTGGCGCGCATCCCAAATTGCCAGGACGAATGCGCCATTCAGACGGTTGGCGAAATCTTCTCCCAGGTCCTGGTAGAGGCGCAGAGCGATCTGGGCGTCTCCCATGTCTTGGGCCGCATAGCCGTGGCTTTCGAGCGCTTTAACAAGCTCCGGGGCGTTGTAAAACTCGCCTTCGAGGATGACCGCCAGGGTGTGGTCTTCACTCCAAGCCGGCTGCGGCTGTGGGTTGAGTATCCCCAGGCTGACCCGTCCTAAGCCAAGCGGACCCTCTTCGTACAGCTCGCGCGTGAAGCGGGGTTCGGGCTGGAGCAGATCCGCCATTGCCTTGATTGTCAATCCGGAGTTTTCTTTAGGATTTTGAGTGAGATAACCTATCAGACCTGGCATTATGTAAGCGCTCGGTTTTCCTGAACTTTAGTGGGCAATGGATCGAATTATCCTGCTGGTTGTTTTAGGGTTTCGACCTCGTTGGTCGGGTCATAGGATGCCGCTCATTGCCGCGGCGGATGGTCAACGCTTGGAGTTATCGAAACGCTTGTGCAGCGTAGATGACTCCATCGTTAGTGGTGTCGAGAATCAGCAACCCTGGCGCGGATTGGATTTCGCCGTTGCCGGTTAAGTTGGGCCGTTCGAGCACATTATAGTAGACGATGACCGCTTCGCCGCCGCGGACGCGCTGCAGGACGGTTTCGAGGTCGTTTGCATAATTTGGGTTGGTTTGCTGGTTCGCGGGGTCGAACTTGCGCGGCAAAAGCTCCACTTTTCGGTTGGTATACAGCCGGATCGATTCGGGAACGTTCGTGTAAACTGCCAAATCCTGGGGGACGTTTTTCAGCGCGGCGAGCAAATCCGAACTTTGCCAGAACGAGTTTTCAAATCCAAGCCCGTACTGGTGCGCCGCCGTTACGGATGGGGCGGAGTTGAAAACGTTCCCGGAAATCAGCGCCAGCCCCAAAACCAGTACCCCGTTTTTTAACCATCGTTGACTTCGATTCGCGGGGACGAATTGTTGCAGCAAATAGCCGGTCAGAATCAGGATCGAGAAATAAACCGTAATGAAGATGCGCCCATCCATGGGGATGTTGGCATCGAAGAAATCCAACGACACCCCCAGAAATATAAAATAGATCGGAATAAACACCAGGATGATGAGCACGATGCCGGGCAGAGATTCGCTCAGGCGCCTCCGCAGGTCAGCGGTAGAGGTCTCCGTGGCGACGACCTTGCGCCAGAGCCCATACGCGATCCCGCCGGCTGCCAGAACTAAAATCGCGCCTTTGACGATCGTTGGGGTTGTTTCGGGCGCCAACAGCCACGAGCTCATCGTCGTCATTGCCTGCCAGACGAGGGTTTTCCCAAAAGGATGAAAGGACAGCTCGCGGCTTGTGGTCGTACCAGTTAAGAAAAGATTTCTCAGAAGCCAAAACGCTTGCGGCGCAATTGCCAACGCCCCAAAGGTTAACGCCCCGGTCAATCGCCGGCGCGTGTTCTGTCGGGAGAATAACCAGATAACCAGGCAAAAAGCGATCAAGAGCGCGGCGCCGGCATAGCGCGTCAGGAATGCCGCCCCAGTCGCCAATCCGGCGAAAATCAGCAGGCGCCCTGAAGGCGCTTCCAGATATTTCCCGACGAGCTGCAGGCTGAGTAGAAAAAGAAAAACGAAAAGCGCCTCCGACCAGGCGGTTGCGAAGAGCTCCAGCACAAAGAACGGCGTGAGTAAGAGCCCAGCCAGCAACAGCCCGGTAATGACGGATTCGGCGTTTTTCTTCGGCGCGAAGTTCAGAATAATTTGCAGGGTCAGAAACAGGCTTGCTACGAAAAGTAACGTGTTCAGTATGCGTCCCCACGTCAGAGCATCTACCCCGGCGAGTTCGCCGGCGGCGAGCAGGATGCTGTAAAAGGGCGCATAGTGGGTGATCAATCGCGTCGGGCTGTCGACCGACGGCAGGCTGAAATCCAAGCCTCTGGCTAAGTGGCGCGCCCCAACCAGATACACGACTGAATCTGTTGTAACGCCGACGCCAAAGGGTGTGATCCAAAGAATCGCCGCGGCGGCGAGGGCGAGCAGCAGGATCATCGATAGCGCAAATCCGATTTGGGCGGGTCTGGTCATGTTCGATTTAGCTGACCTGAGAAACCACCTTCTTGGCGGGACCTGCGGGAGAAGCTGGTTTTCAACAGGATGGAGAGCACCCCCCGATTTGCCAGCCAGGCAGGTTTGTAGCGGACTGCCCGCTGCAGGTAAGCTGCCGCGCCAGCCGGGTCGTTTTTCTGATAGCGATTAAAACCTAACTCGACTGCTGCCTGAGATAGATGTGTTTTATAGTCTTGTTTGAGTTCGAGCAGTTCGTCCGGCAGGTTGCGGTAAACGCCGGTCAGAAAATCAAGCTTATCCACAACTTTCGGCGAATCAGCCAAAGCTGATAAGCGTTTCGCCAGCATCTCGCCGCGGTTTGCCGCCAGCCGCGGGTCGAGTTGGGCGGCGCGCCACAGCGCCGGGCGAGCTTCGCTGTATTCCCCGCTGTGGTAAGCCTGAATGGCTGCCCGCAGATAGGCATTGCTGTACGCCAGGTCCTTTTTCGCTTTCCAGGTGTCGGGGAGGTTCGGGTTCTGGAATATTTTCGAGAGCACGGCAAAAGTGGCGGTCGTCATGCGCTCGCGATCGCGCGTCATCTGCGCGGTATGAAAACGGTAGAGCGATACGGGTTCAGCCACCCAGCCCATCCTGCATCCCAACAGAGCCAGCCGCAGCCACATATCCCAATCTTCATAGGCGCGCAGGCTTTCATCGAAAACGCCTGCCCGCTCCTGCCAGGCGCGCTGCACCAGCATACTGCCGACGTGAAACGGGTTCCACAACAGCAAGTCGGATGGATCGTCTGGAGGAGGCGTGTTCAAGACCTCATCCAGCGCCTCGCTGTATTCATTGATGAGTTGCGCCTGCCCGGCAACAAAGCCGAACTGCGGATCGCGTTCGAGTTGGGCGACGAGCAGGTCCAGTTTTTGCGGCGTAAACAGGTCGTCAGAATCCAGATAAGCGAGGTATTCTCCGCGCGCATTGCGCACACCGGTGTTGCGCGCCGCGGATAAGCCGGCGTTTGCCTGATACACGTAGCGGACATTCGGGCGCTCGAAGCCCTGCGCGACCTGGCGGGTATCATCCGTCGAGCCGTCGTCAACGATGATGATTTCAAAGTTGCGATAGGTCTGGGCGAGCACGCTCTCGATCGCCGCGCCCAGGTAATGGCTCTGGTTGAAAGCCGGGATGATTACACTGACCAGTTTCATTGAGAACTGTTATGAGAAAACGGGTATGAGAACGGTTCCGGATCCTGCCGGTACGGGGACAGCGCACGGGTCAGCAAGCCCGCAATGAGCCCGCCGGATTTTCGATCATGGGCTTCGCTGATCCAGTAAATGGTCTGCTTGGAGGCGATGGTTCTCAATATGTTGACCAGGAGCGAAAATGCCTGAGCAAGCCGCTCGAGCCTGGCGCCTTTGAGCCAATCGTCGTTGGAGGAGTCGCCCAGGAAGATATTTAGGGAGGCATTTTCTTGTTTATCCTGTTTCCAGAACCGAACCCGCTGCGACGTAAATGAATAAAGCGAATTTTCGTATTTCAAGATGAGCTCTTCCGAAGGGTGAATCTCGCCCAGGCGGTCGAAAACTTCTTCAACAGGAAACCCAATCTGCGCCAGCTTATCCCCAATAAACGCCTCCGCCAGCTGTTTCTCAGCCGCGGATAATTCGTTCCGCCAGACGTTGAGCCGCCCCGTATCCAGCGGCTGACTGGCTTTTTCCTTCCACGAAACGTTTTTGCTATTCAGTTTTTGGGCTGAGTTCGAAGTGTCGAGCATCTCTGATTCGAAATCTTCGCCGATGAACTGGCACAGGCGTTCCAATTCTTCCACCGGGCAGGCGACCAGATTCTCGTATTTGAGCACATAGGCGAGAGGATCGTCCCGAAAGAAATCCTCGCTGCTTTCGTACAGCCGTTTCCAGTAGAAAAGCCCTTCCAGGAGGGATCCGATGCCCCAGGGCACTTTCATCAAGGATATCGTTACGTCTCTTGGGTCGCGCAGGATTTGGACGATTGGCGAGGCGGGGAAATATTGCCGAATTTGCGCCACATACTCGATATGATCGGGCGTTTTTTCAACCCAACGCGATTTTCCCAGACCCTCCATGAAAGGCACGGTGATGGAAGAGAGGATATTAGCAATAGAGGGTTCTCTTTTGCTGAGAAAATCCTTGATGCAATCCCTTGAAAGCGCGTACTTCTCAATCACGCCGGATCTTTCAGCATCCCTATAGTTGCCGAAGGTGATCGAGTCGAGGAATTGAATTGCTGGTTCGAGCCAGGCAGCGTCTTGAGTAAGCGGGGCGGGATCGATCTTCGAAAGCTGACGAAAAAAATGAGTTTCGGGTCCACAACTCAGCCGGCTGTGAGAAGCCAGCATTGCCGCCAGCAGCGTGGTGCCGGAACGCGGCACTCCGACGATAAAAATTGGCGCCTCGCTCATCTGGTCTCTGTCCAAAATCTTTGCCAAAGCCTTAGCGAAAAGGCGTCTGGCTTTCTGTGGCTGTTTTCACTTCTTGGCTGGTAGCCCAATCGTGGGGCAGGAAGGCGGTCCCGTTGATCAAAAGACCGCCGCGCACTTTGAGCGTGGCAATCTTGTTGATGCGGTCATAGAAAGTAAAACCGTCGGGGTGAAAGATGGTGGCGTCGATGGTGAAGACGTTAGGAAGTAAATTGAAATGCGGAATAGTGATATCGACAAAACCTTCGCCGTCCACCCGCCCGACCTCGAACCCATCGACATCGGTGCGCAAGCCGGTTACCTGTTCGCCGTACAATATGCTGAAAGTGATGTTGAAGATTGGGTTATCCACCGGTTGGGTGGTTACATAGTGAATCCGAACTTTAAGAAAATCACCCATGTTGATTTCTTTGCGGACCTGATCCGCCGCATCCAGCAGTTCGATGCGCTGGATCTTGATCTCGCCGGTGCCGGCGCGGAGCTCCTCCGGTTCCTGGTACAGGTTGATGAGCGACTCGCGGTAGAGATCGATGGCTTTTTCGACCTTGCCATCGTAAACGATGCGCCCTTTTTCGATGGCTATCGCCCTCGAGCAAACGTGGCTGATGGCGTGCAGGTTGTGCGAAACAAAGATGATCGCCACTCCGCGTTTCTTGAGTTCCTGGATGCGCAGTTGACATTTGTTTCTGAACGCCAAATCGCCGACTGCAAGCACTTCGTCGACCAGCAGCACATCGGGCTCCAGGTGCGCGGCGACCGAGAAACCCAGGCGGACAACCATGCCGGTGCTGTAGCTCTGAACCGGCATGTTGATGAATTCCCGAATCCCCGAAAAATCGACGATCTCCTCGTAGCGCCGGTCGATTTCCGCTTTTGGGATGCCCAGCACGGCAGCGTTGATATAGACGTTTTCGCGGCCCGTCAGCACCGGGTTGAACCCGGCGCCCAAAGCGATCAGCGCTTGCATGCGGCCCCGCACCTCGATCCGGCCCGAATCTGGCTTGATTAACCCGTTGATCATGCGTAACAGGGTGGTCTTGCCGGCGCCGTTATGCCCGATCAAACCCAGTGCCTCGCCGCGCCGCACTTGAAACGCAGCTTCTCTGACAGCCCAAAATTCGTCCTGGCGCAGATGGCTGCGCTGGCTGCTGCGCCCGCCCAGCTCGGAAACCAGATCTCTGACGCCGTACCAGAGCGAGCGCTTCAAGCTGCGGCAGAATTTCTTGTTGACGCCTTCAACGGAAACCAGGATTTCGGACATCAGGCGCTGATCCGTTCGATGATGATGGGCAGGGCAATGCGGTAGATGATCCAGGCGACGAACAGCAGAATGAGCGAGAATCCACTGATGATCAGCATAGCCGGCAGGTTATTGATCTGTCCGGTTGTGATCCAGTCTCGAGCTGCGATGAGCAGCGGACTGACGGGATTGAGGATCACAATCAGCGAAAGCGGGAACGTTTGGGGAGGCGGATAGACCACCGGGGTGACAAAAAAGAACAACTGGGTTATGACGGGCAGGGAAGTGGCAACGTCATTGTAAAGGACACCCAACGGCGTTATGAACAGACCGACGCCAAATCCGAGAAAGATCAGCATGAAAACTGGAATGACCGCCAGAACCAATCCCCAGGTTAATGGGATGCGAAAAACCACGAAGATCACCCCCAGGATGAGCGCTTTGATCAGCAGGTTAAAAACGACCATATAGAAGCTCGAGACGATCAGCGCTTCACGCGGGAAGTTGATTTTGACCAGGAGCGGCTTGGCTGCGGTCACCGATTTAAGGGGACCGTTCAAGCTTTCGGTAAAAACCTGCCACAGAAGCACGCTCACCAGCACATAAACCGGGTAGGGGATGTTCGTTTCGCCAAAGTTGATGATGTTGCGCGCCTGCAAAAAGACAAAAATCACGCTGGTGACGATTGGAGGGACAAATGCCCAGACAACCCCGAAAAGGCTCTGGCGATACTGTGCAGAGAGGTCGCGCACAAAGAGACGCCACGCCAGCTCGCGCGAGGATATCAGATCACCCAGCATGGCGCCCAACAGCCGCCGCGGGGATCGCATCTGTGAATCAGCAGTGTACACTTGAACGGGTAATTCGGATAAGTTCGACATCAGTGCTCGCTGGAGTTGACCGGGCTAAGAGGTCCGGCTGCGAATAAGAAAAACCGCCGCAATGAAAAGCACCACCAACACGGCGGGTATCAGGCTTAAAAGAAGGTTGCTGCCCGGATTGAGGGTGGGGTTTGATTTATCCAAAATCTGGGGCGTTTCCTGAAGCGGTTTCAATGTTTGCAGGATCGGCGGCTCAGTAGTCGGAGGAGGCGACGGCGCCTGGGTTTGATCCAGCTGAGGCGGCGCCCAGGCGATGGAGGGAATTTCGGGTGCATTGCGGATCACGCCGCTCATCGCGTAAACATCGAAAATCTGCGACTGATACCAGGTTACCACGACCCGATTCCCATTCACGATCACCGCTTTGGGGTTGGTCATGTGCAAGATGTCGCCGCGCAGCGTAGCCAGCGTTGGGTCGCGCCAGCGGTCGCCGCCTTCCCAGACGCTGTGCCAGAGCGCCTCGGTCGTAATGGCGCTGGAGGCGGTGCTGCCTTCGCGCACGCGCTGCGCCAGAAACGCGTGCAGCGTGTCGTTGCTGTCGCGAACATATTCGACAAACCCGTTATCGCCAATGAGATATGGGAAGGTATCAACCGGTTCGCTCCAGGTCTGACCGCCGTCGGTCGAGTACTGGGCGTGCCGATAAGCCCGGTACCCGCCTTCCCAAAGCGCCATGATGTGATGGGGTCCTAGCAGCGCCAGAGAACTCCAGTTTCTTTCGAACTCGCCCTCGATTTTCTCGGTGAGCATGATTGGTTCTTCCCAGGTAAGACCGCTGTCGAGGGAGCGCGCGAAATAGATTCTGCGCCCAATGCCGGTTTCGTCCCAAACGGACCAGGCGGCGTAAACATTCGACGGCGCTTCGAAGAGAAGCCGCGTGGTGCTGGCGCCCCAGGTCAGAACCGGAACCGTGAAGATATCCTTGGGTTCGGACCAGGTTTTGCCCAGATCGGTGGAGCGCATATAGGCGACAGTCCGGTCGTTTTGAGGATTCTCGCCCTGCGCGCCGCGCCCAAAGATCACGTGCAGCATGTTTGGGGGCGCGTAGGCAATGTGGATCGAATACAGCGCGCCGGTCAGGTCATCCGCCAGGATCTTTTTGGGCGTCCAGGCTTGAACCTTGTCAGACTGGTCGGCGCGGGCAGAGCTGTAATTCAAGGCGTAGTTTGGGAAGTTCGGTTCGGATAGCCAGATCAGGTGGATTCTGCCGGTTTGATCGATGACTGCGTGCGGATAATTGATCTGGGGCGTGCCTTCCGAGGGGGGCGCGAAAAAAAGGTCGACCGGTTTGGACCAGACATCGCCTTTCAGTTGCGAATAGAGCAATGTATCGGGTTGGTTGGATGTCGAAAAACCGACTTTCTCCGCCCAGAACAGATGGACGACCCCGGCTGGGTCAGCCAATAAAAACGGATCGACTGAAGTTTCGTCCGGCGAATTCGATATGTTGACCTGGTTCCCCCACAAGATCTCATCGGATTGGGCGCGCGCGAAAAACGCCGGCTTGCCCAAAATCGTGGCAAGCGCCAGGAGCAGGATTAAGGAGTAAATTGTTTTTCCAAATCTCACGTTCATTGCCAGATTAAGCAAAGAATAGTAATCCCGGATTTATCCGGTTGATTTTACCTGGTTGAGTATAATTCCTGTGACGTTCATGGAGTGATGAAAAAATGTCAACCTATCGTTTGATCCAGGCAGTTTCTTTGATTGTAATCCTGATCATGATCTTGACCGGCTGCACGAGCCCCCCCGCGACAACGGCGGCGCCGCCAAAGCCGAGCGAGCCGGTCGAGGTCGAACCTCCACAAACCGTCTCAGCCGCTTTGCCGTCTCCCAGCGCCACGAAACCAGAGGCAAGCGCTACCCCTGCCAATAAACCTGTACAAGAGACCCGCCCAACTGCATCAGCCAGCCCGACCGCGGCTGCGTCGGACACCCCCGAGCCAACCGCAACCGAACCGCTTGCCCCGGGCAGCTATTTTCGCACGGGCAATCCGATCGTCGTCGATCATACTTCGGTCGCGTTGTTCGATCAGATCCCCGCCGAATATCTCGCAGCTGCGCGGAAGCTGGGGGTCATGTTTGCCGACCGCTCCGTGGGCGCCAACATCGATGAAGGATTGGATTGTCTGACAGCCTCAAGCTGGGCGAGCGCGCCGGCGCATTGCCGCACGGACTACATTGGATCGAGTTGGAATTTCCAGACTTATACAAGCGACGCGCCGGCTCGGATTAGCTTCGACCCAGATCCGCTCAAATATGACCGCTCGAACTGGGTGTTCGAAATGCATTCGGGTGAGTGGTGGAAACTAACCGAAGACTTCATCACCAACCTCGCCCCAAAACATATTGATACGGCGGACGTGCTTTCGTACCAGATCACCTATTTGAACGTCGACGAGCACAGCGATATTATGGATCCGAACCGAGGTTTTTTTGTCGACAACCCCGACCGTTATGATATCTACGATTTAGAGGCTTACATGAGCCAGCACCCCGACAAGGTGTTTCCAATCTGGACGACCAGCCTGGCGCGTGCGATCGGCACGCAAGCCTCGACCGATTTCAACGCTAAACTGCGCCAATATGCCAAAGAGCGGAATCTGGTCTTATTCGATGTGGCGGATATCGAAGCGCACACCGATCAAGGCAGCCCTTGTTTCGACAATCGGGATGGAGTGGAATACTGCAGCCAGAACGGCAAGTGTGAAAATTACCCCGATGATGGGATGGACTTTCTGGCGATCTGCCAGGATTACACCACCGAGACGGACGGGGGGCACCTGGGCAGCGTATCGGGCGGCAAGATCATGATCGCAAAAGCGTTTTGGGTCATGATGGCGCAGATCGCCGGCTGGACGCCAAACCCATAATTGCGGACGGTTATCTTTTTCGCTTGATCCTGGGGATGCCGATAAACATGGCGACCGCGATAAGGGATAGCGCGCCTGCCAGGATCAAGCCCATCAGCGGGTCTATCGATGATTGGGGGGGTTCGAGGTTGGGCACCGGCGTCACAATTCTGGTTGGGGTAGTGAGGAGTGCCAGGCGCGAGGTCGCTGCCGGCGCGGCGGGCGTAGAAACGGCTGCGCTGACCGTTGCGGCGGTGGCTGCAGCCAGCGTGGTTGTGACCGGGCTTTCGGGCGCCGCGATTGTCGGCGCAGCCGTTGCGGTGACTGTTGCAGCGGCTTCAGGCGTCTGGTTCGGCTGCCCTCCCGAGCTTTTTTGCACGACCAGGAAAAGCCGCTGGGTCTCTTCTTCCGGGTTTGCCGGGTCGGTTTGCGAAACGGCGTAGACTACCGCCAGCTCTCCATTTGGAGCGAGACCGGAGGATAGAGCAGTCACCTCCTGGATGGCGTCGCCCGGCAGCGTGCGGTTTTCCGACCCTGCCCAGGTTTCTCCGGTCCAGAATTGAGGCTTAATCATAAATTTCCCGTCGGTTTTCTTTACAACCTGAGTCAGGTTCAGTTCCGTATCCTGCCCGACAGTCAGGTCGAGCAGCAGCAGCGTTTCCCCCAGGCTGGTGAGGTTTTCTGCCAACCCCCAGCTTTCCCCCGAGTTTTCTGAAAAATCGCTTATCAAGCTTTTTTTGTCGCCGTTTGGAGAAAACCAGAAACGAAACACGTTCTTTTCACCCGCGGCGATCAGCCAGCCGGGTTCCGAAATATCCTCGACAAAAAGTTCGGCATTCGTCCAGGTGCCGCCCTGGTCGAAAGAGCGCGAGTAATATTCTCCGGGCAGTGAGCTGCTCACGACGTAACGCGCCAGGTTCCAGATCAGGTGCAACGTCCCACTCCGGTCTTGATCGATCCGCGGGTTTTCAACGATTTCCCAATTGGTCTGTTCTGCGTCGAAGACCCGGGTCGAGGCGGACCAGGTCGCGCCGCCATCATCGGAATAGGTCAGATAGATCCCGCGGCCCACATTGATGGGGATAGCATAGGCGATGTAGATGCGCCCATCTTGACCTGCCAGGACGGCTGGGGATTGTCCTAAGGGAGCCGCGAGCGGCACTGAAACCGGCACCGCCCATTCAAACACGCTGCCGGCTTTGGCGATGTCAGCCCAACTGAAGAGGACCTCGCCAGTGTCTTCGTCTTTCCAGACGAGGATCAACCTGTTGCGGGTTTCGTCAATGTCCGCGGAGAACTGATCGAAATTCCGCTCGGGCGAAGCCAATATTTTTGACGGGATAGCCAGGCTGCCATTGTTCCAGACGCTGTAATGAAGCGAATTGTGCGCCGCGGTTGTTCCTTCGGCATCGTCTGAGACCCACAGGATGTGGAAACGACCCAGTGAGTCCATCAAGCCTTTCAGGTTCTGGATGGGGGCTTGACCTTCACTGATCAACTGCGGCTCGTTCCAGAGGCTGGACTGCGGAAACCAGCTCGAGATCGCACCAAGCTTGCGCGCGGTCACCCAGATGTCTCGGCTGCCGATCTCATCGCAGCCGGCGACGTATAGGCGGTTGGAGGTGTCCAGGGTCGATTGGCGGCAGCGGAAGCGGACCGCTTCGTCGGTAGCTGGATCGATGAAGCTGTAGAGGGCGCTCTGCGGTTCAGGCTGGCTCCAGCGCGTTCCATCCCAGGCTGTCAGGTAAACGTCATCCTGGAAGATGATCTGCGCCAAGATGCCGCCGGGCTGGGGGAGGAATTTCGTCTCCGCAGCGCAGCCCACCAGCCCCTCCATCATCCGCCCCCGCTCACCCCAGGTCTTTCCGCCATCCGGTGACGCTTGATAATATTGGGTGCAGTTGAGACCGCTCTGCAGGTTGGACTGCCAAACGAGCATGACTTTATTCGCTTTGCTCGCCTGGACGAGCAGGTTGAAAGGGCTGTTGGAAGACATGCTGGCGGTGGGTCCGTCCACTTCAAACGGAGCGCTCCAGGTGACGCCCTGATCGGTTGATTTTGACAGATACACGCGTTTGACAGCCCGGTTATCCCAGGTGACGTAAATCGCCTCGGCGTCATTTTCTGACACGGCGCTGAGGTCGACATTCGCATTATTTTGAGTCACTGGTCGATAGTACCTAGAGATAAAGAGGGGGACTGGTGTGGACCAACCTTTCCCGCCTTCGCCAGAACGCGTATAATAGACGCCCGGCTGGCTGTTGGCGTCTTCGCCGGTGAAGAGGTATGCCAGGTTGAAATGCCCGGCAGCCTGATATTCGGCGTCGAAATCGGCTACGAATTCCGAAATCACCTGCGGCTTGCTCCAGGAACTGCGAACGCCAAACTCGCTTGCCGGAACCTGTGAATGGGTTAGACTGTTGTCTTTTTCGGTATTGATCCAAAAGGCGTGGATTGTATCCCCGGCGGCGACCAGGACGGGGATGTAATCGTCGAAGGGAAATTCAATAACTGCGGGAGCGCTCCACACGCCATCGGAAAGGCGCGCATAAACGCTGCCCGCAAACTCATCGCTCCACACGACATGGATGTTCTGGCTGTCGGCGGCGATGACCGGGCTGGTCGTCGATCCCGAATTGGAGATATTCACGGGGGTTGTCCAGGGGCTTTCCTCGCTTCCCTGTGCGGTGGAAAGCCCAGCGCTATGCCCCTGTGCCGTTATAGGGAAGATCATGAGCGCCAGGATCAAGTGTATCTGGAAGATCGAAAGGCGGAAGAATTTCAGTTGATTGAACATAGGTTGTGAGAACCGGGTTTTTGTTGATTGTGAAAAAGAGGAAAAGATAGGATATAAGTAATGTTGCTAATTATTTGGTTTTCGCAAATAATTGTTATGTTTTAATGGCTTCTGTCCGGGAATTTCGCTGCACTATTGAACTATAATCCATTTTTCCTGGATGGAAGATCCTTATTCGTTGAAAAGAGAAAAAGTCAAATGAAAATTAGAGTAACATCTCTGCTGGTAATTTGTGTCACGGCGCTGGCTCTCGTTCTTTCAGGGGTGCAGACCGCTTTCAGCCAGGAGGATCCAGGTTCTGCGCCCGCCCCTCAAAGCGAGACGGATACGCAAAGGGTTTTTCTCCCGTTTATTCTCAAGCTCAACTCGACCCCCCCGCCCCCGCCGCCCTCACATCCCCGCATCATCAACCACGACTCGGTCGCCTTGTTCGAGAGGATTCCCGAGCGGTATTTGACCGCCGCGCGCAATTTACGCATGGTTTTCTCCGACCGCTCTGTAGGGGAAAACATCAACGAAAGTCTTGACTGTCTGACAGCGACGAGCTGGGCTGCCTCCGCCCCGCCTTGCCGAGCTGATTATTACGATTCAAACTGGCATTGGAAGACATTTACCCAGACTGATTATGCCACCGGATCAGTGCCAGAGCGGATTCGGTTCGAGCCAAGCCCAACCCGCTACAATCGCAATAACTGGACCTTTGTTTATCAGCAAGGGACGTGGACCGAACTCACGGCTCATTTCATCAATGTGCTTGCGCCGCAATATATCAACTCCAAGGACGTTCTGAGCTATCAATTCAGCTATCTAAACGTTCTCGAACCCACCGATATCGCGAACCGCACGACTGGCTTCTTTGCCAACAACCCGACTAAACCGGATATCTATGATCTCGAGGCGTATTTTCGAAGCCACCCCGATAAGATTTTCTTCCTCTGGACGACCAGCCTGGCGCGCAGCATCGGCAATCAATCGGCGACCCAATTCAACAGCATGATGCGCGAGTATGCGATCGATCATGGCTATTTTCTATTCGATGTCGCCGCGATTGAATCTTACACAGATCGAGGCGAACCCTGCTTTGACAATCGAGACGGCGTTCAATACTGCACCGTTTCAGGCAGTTGTGAGAATTATCCAAACGATGGGCAGCCGTATCCTGCGGTCTGTCAGGATTACACAACTGAAGTGGATGGCGGTCATTTGGGCAGCGTATCGGGCGGGAAGATCCGCCTGGCGAAGGCTTTCTGGGTTCTGATGGCTCAAATTGCCGGCTGGGATGGAGTCAGCCCCTGATCGCATACCTGCCTCCACCGGCGGGTTCGGCTCTTTTTACAAAGCGGGCTTGCAGCAATAGCGACCTCGACTGGTCTTGCTGGAAAACTTCTGCGCCTTCAAAAACGCCATCTACGTTAGATAGGCAAGAAAGGAACTTTCACAAATGAAACTGCTTGCCGTTGGGTTTTCAATCACCCTGGCGGTCACGATGTGCGTGTCGCCGGTTGTGACGCCGACCTGGGGGCAAACATCATCACCTACCGAAGCGATCATCCAGAATTTCGTCTCGCCCCAAGCTTCGGATCAACCAGCCGCTCCAGGGCAGACGCCTGAACAACCCCCTCTAAAAATAGAAGCTACCAACACGGTTTTTTTTCCGGTTATTACGCGCAGTATCAGCATCCCGCCGCCGCTTCCCCCGCCGCCGGGTTACTACGGCGATGAATGGTTTATGGTTGCCGCCAACCCCGAACGGACCTCCTGGACACCTGAACAGGTTTCCGACGCCCGAACGCTGCTGTGGTACCGACCGATTGAGGCTTATATCCCGCAGAACGTACAACTCATTGCCGCCAACGGGCTGATCTATGTCGCGACTTCGAAGGGCTTGTATGCTCTGCACTCGGTCGATGGCTCGGTTGTCTGGCGCTACGATACGAACATGCCCCTGGGAAATTCGCCCACGGTGATTGGGAATACGCTTTATGTCGCGGGCTATGATCGAAAACTGCATGCGCTGAATGCGATCACGGGCGCCCACTTGTGGGAATTCTCGGGCGCAAAAGCCGGCTACGACACCAATCCATTGGTGGTCGATGGCAGGGTGTTCGTCGGGAATCGCGACGGGTATATGTATGCCATCGGCGCGCACGGAACGCGCAATCAGGGTCAGTTGCTTTGGAAATTCCAAACGGCGGGACCGATCCATTTATCGGCTGCGTATAAGAATGGCGTGGTTTATTTCGCCTCGAATGACAATTACGCGTACGCGCTCCGAGCTTCGGACGGCGGTCTGGTCTGGGAATCTCAAAAGTTGCCGGGGGATGGCTATCATTCCTACTGGCCGGTCATTTATGGCGACCAGGTGATTTTTTCGGCTGCCCCTCCTTACCGAAACGATCTCGACCCTGGCACCCGCACGCTCAAATATCCGGATGGATCGCCAATCGACACCTATAACCGCGTTCAGATGAACGATATGTTTCCCCGAGATCCAGACGGCGCGCTGCTGGGACCTTACGGTCCGGCTCAGGATTGGTCGAACGGTCGGCGGGTGCTCGATGCCGCGCGGGTAGCCGAGTACCTGGAAAATAACCCAACCCCCGACCCTTTCAAACACAAACCCTGGCGCCGGACCGTGATCGTGTTGAACACTTCAAATGGGAGCGAATACACCTTCGATTCGGACGGGGACGGATTTACGGAGTACGCCCCCATTGTTCATTGGGGCACGAAATCGGGCAACCGCTACCCGCCGGTCGTGGGACCCGACAGCATGCTCTATTTCAACAGTCTGTTGGAGAAGTCTCCCGACCCGCAAGGGCAGGTGATGGCTTGGAGGCTGGGCACCAAATATCTGGCGCCGGTCGGCGCGCAAGGCGCTATCGTCGAACCGCAGGCTGTTTCGGTGGGCGGAAGCCTTATTTACCGCAATCTGTGTTGTGACCGCGTGGGAGATTTTTATGATATCTTCCGCCAGGTAACCCGCGGCGAGTTGTGGTCTTACAACCTCAGCACGATTGCGCCGGGATACGACCCGATGTGGACGATCCTGCCGGGCTGGCCCAGATTGAATGGATGGTACAAAGGCAACTCGAACAGCATCAACGGCATTTACCACAACCACGGAGACCAAAACCCAATCATCCCTTATGCTGGAAAGTTATACGTTCATCGCAGCAATACGGTGTTCGCTTTTGGGAAAGGCGCCGCGCGGGGCATATTGCCTTTATTGCAGGCAAACTCTGCGCCCAGCACCTCTGTCCCGCTGAGCAAAACGGATTTGAAGCAGCGCCTGGAAAGCGAAGTGGTAAAGATCATCCAGGCGGGGCATTTACGCCCTGGGTATTACAACAACGGTCAATTCTCAATGTATGCGGAGCTGGCGGATTATTTCGACAATCCGGGCGATACCCTTTACACGCTCTCGATTGCCTATCTCCATCTCTCTTCGGGGGTTCAGCAGCAGGTGCGCGCTTATCTGCAGCGGGAATACCAGGATTATTTCAACCCCGTGATGTACTCAACGATCGGCTGGGCAGACGGCGCCGCCCGTGAAGCCATGCCGTTGCCGCCGGATTTGCAGCCGGCGTTGAGCGCCAAACCCAAAAGGGAGCGCTCTCTCGGGTTTGCATGGGACTATCCTCAGCACAATTTCTACGCCATGTGGAAATATGTGCAGGTCTTTCCTGAACAGGCTGGAACCGCCTATCGCCTGGCGAAAAGTAAGCTCCAGGCGCCGATCCCCTCTTTTGCCACGGAGGATTACTTCAAGCAGCGACCGTTTGAACTGAACGCCTATATCGCCGGCTATGTCGGTTTCTTGAGGCTGCAAGAGCTGGCTGGGATGACCACAACCGATGCGCAGTTGCGCACAACAGTGACTAACGAGCTCAATCGGGCGTATGCGCTGCGCGTTCGTATCTTCAGTAAGGACACGTATTGGATCGAAAACGGTTACCACCGGCGCTCATTGAACGTTGCGCGCAACTTTATGATGCTGGTGCCTGAACTCGGGGATTATCTGCGCCAAAACGCGCTCGCGAAAGTGCAGGAGGCGGTCAATGAGTACGAATATGTTGCCCCATACTGGTTCGTCACCCGGTTCGAGTCGATGATGAACGAAGGCGTGATGTCGCCGCTCTATAACTATCCGGCATTGTTCCAGGCAAAAGCGCTGATCTTCGGCGCGTCCAGTTCGGAGCTGACCAAGTACATCGACGCCCCGGCGTTTGAACGCGGCGACCTGTTTCATATCCAGAACTTGGTTTATGCGATCGAAGCCCCTTAACCTGGGATAACCTGAGCCCTGGCGCCGATTATCTACGGCGCATCGCGCAATGCGCTATCGCAACCGCGCGGTGCGCCGAATTGTTTACCGCCAATCCACCGCGTCAACCAAACACATACCGGTAAATCGGGGGATGCTGGATGCGTTCCACGAGCTTCATAATGCCGAGCGGGATCAGCAGGGCGAGGCAGAACAGGGGAACCAGGATCAGCAAATAATACTGAAAGACCCCTGGAATGAAAGCCACCAACGTCACCACCAGCAGGTCTAAGACGATCAGGTTCATGAAGTAGATTCCGTACGCCCTTTTGCCGATGTTCTCAACCGTTTTTACCGCGGGGATGCGCCGGCGATCGAAAATTGGCGCCAGCAAGATAAAGAAAAAGGGAAACAGGTAATTCGCCAGCGGCAGGTGAACCAGTTCCAGGGAATCCAACAGCGCCAGAAAAAACGTGATCACAACCAGGGTTGCCAACACCCAGCGATAGCGCCGGACAGCCGGCAAATAATCAGCGGCATGTTGGGCGTAGAGCAGCCCCAGCGGAAAGTAGACTGCCCAATCTGCCAGCGTGCTGGCGAGGACGGGCGGCGTGAGATGGCTGAACCAGCCTGGAAAAGCGAACCCCAGCGTTCCCGGGTAGAGAATGTTGATCAGCAGAAGCTGCAGAACCCCGATGACCAGCGCCGGAATCCAACCCCATCTGCGGGTGGCAAACACCAAGAAGGGGGAGATTAAATAATAAAAGATCAGGAGAGGGATGAAGTTGAATGGATATCCCACAATGAGTTGTTTGATGCACTCTAACGGCGTGCAGGTCTGATGGTGAACCAGGAAGATTTCCAGGTAAAAAATCGATGACCAGAGGACATAGGGGATGACGATATTCTTGAGATTGACCCACACGATTCTATAGTTGGCTCTCAGATCGTCCTGGCGGGCAGCGTAAGAAAAAAAGCTGCCCGAAAGATAGAGAAAGATCGGCACCGCAAACGAGCCCAGACCCGAAAGGGAATACAGGATCCACCGCTCCCAGGGCGCCGCAGCCAGCGTAGCAGCCAGCCCGAGCGATTTGGGATAGACCGTTCCCATGTGGATGGTGTGGTTCAGGACAACCAGCAGGATGGCTATTCCGCGCAGCGCCGGGAATACCCGATTCATCTTGAAAGCTCCTTATTAGCAGGCGTGCTCCGCCCTTCTGACATCAGCTTGATTCAGAAATGTGAATGATTATTTCGGAACCGGGCAGCAGCCCCCCGCTGCCTGCTTTCGGTTCGTTTTTTTGGTATGCATTTATTTTTTTGACTTGCTTTTTCGAAGCGCCTTGCTGATACTCTCGAATCTTTTGTTTAACAGGCGAACCACCTTTATTGCTCATAAACATGATTTGAAGACCGGAGCCAACCAAATTATTGTAGATATGCCAAAAAACGATAAGAGGTGAATTCTAGATTCCGCCACATTCCAACCTCTAGTGGTTTTTTCTCGATGGGCAGGACAGGTCCGGAGATCCGATGTGGGGAGATACGCGGGCCCTTATTTGTGGGTCTTGGAAACCCCTGCCCATTTGTTAAAGGAATAGGATTATAACATAGCCAGTTTGAATGCTCTTATCTTTTTTCTAGAAATTTCGAACGGTCAGCCGGGATGCGCCAGATATATGGGCTGTATAAAACAAAAAACCCCTATATATGGCGGATCGTGGCAAATATCTTAAGCGTCCACCAAAGATGAGACAATTTCAGTCAATCGAGATTGGGAAATGCGCGCCGTAATATGAATATTACCTGATGCAGCGCCAGCGCGAGTATTTCACTTGCGTGGGCTCGCCACGGTTAACCGGCGGCGGGAAACAGGGCGTTACAGTGATGCGAATATTCCTCACCGCCATCAAGGTCACAGGATCTCTAGATGGACATTGATGACCGGTTGCAGGATCGGCTTCGAGGTAATAATACAGGCGCATCTTATAGACGGCTTTGGGGATCGTGAACGTTTTGTCTAAAATTGTATGGGGTTCGTTTGCGGGAACGATGAGGTAATAAAATAACGAATTGTCGGACGTGATCAGTCTGAGCGCGACCTGCTGCCCCGACTTGTTGCGGATCGTCAGGGTCATCAACTCGCTTCCCTTGGCGCCGATGAGCGATGCCGCGAGGAGGATAATGATCAGGTAGTGCAGCTTTGTGCTGCTAAAAAAATGCATCGAACCCTCGAATCGATGGTTGCACCAATATTATATATCAATTGCTGAGGAATCGCACCCAAAGATTATTAAGAACGCCCCTGACTGCTGCTTTCGAGAAAAACCTGGCCCACGCAGGATTTTCAGAAGCCAAGTTGAAATTCTGGGATGACAGTCCTATTTACTTGGAAGGGCGGGCTTGATAGAATTTCAATATGAAAAACGTCGTTAGCATGCGTTTGCGCGGGTGGCTTGCCCGCTTGCTGCCGCTGATCGTCAGTCTGACGCTGATCGCGGCGGATCCGCTGCCGCCTGTGGCGCCTAACCAGCCGGGGACGGTGTATCTGCCGTTTGTTTCGATTTATAAGGCGAACCGGCAGGTCAACGTACCCTACTTCACCGATTTCGACATCACCGCAAGTCGTTTCAAGGATATGGCAATCTTCTGGTTCGGGCGCGTGACGCCGAGCGAGAATTACACCGACGTGCGGATCGCCTACAACCAGGAGGCGCTTTGGGTTTATCTGGCAGTTTTCGACCGGCGGCTCTGGTTCGATCAGACGCCGGCGGCGGATGACCTGGCAAACTGGGATGCAGCCAGCCTGTATCTAGACCTGTCCCCTACGACCAGCAGCCAGCCGGGTCCGCAGTCGTACCATTTCCTGGCGCAGTTCACGCCCTTTTCCGAGGCGGCGCAGCGTGCAAACTATCAGCGCGCTTTTCGGGGAAACAGCGGGACCTGGCAGCCAGCCAGTCTGAATTTCAGCACAATCAGCGGCTGGCGCGGCGATGCAGCCAATAACGATCAAGACGATCGCGGCTGGACGATGACTTTTATCATTCCCTTCGCGAGCCTGGGGTTCAACCCGGACAGCTCGCCGCCGCCGGCTTCGCTTTGGCGGATCGGGCTGCGGGTGATGGACCGCGACAGCGCATCCGGCGCCATGGAACCCGCCCATTTTTGGCCCGAGAATTTCTCGCCCAGCCAGCCCGGCTCCTGGGGCATTGCCCATTTCGGCTTGCCGTCCTATACCCCTCCAACTTCCACCCCGGGCGGGGTCGTGGTCATCCGCCAGGGCTTGAACGGAGCAGTGGTGCAAGACGCCTCTGTTGGGGGTTATGCGGTGTGCGGCGAAGGCGCGGATTTCTTCCGCGAGTGGGGCGACAAAACGGAGCGTTTCTACAACCCCGACGCGGCGGATTACAACGTCCAGAACCAGGGCGACGTGGCTGACTGGCCCTGTTTTTCCAAGATTTATCTGCGTTTTCCGCTTGGCGCGGCGCCTAAGGGGAAAGTGATCCGCCAGGCGAAGCTGTATCTGCACCAGTTTGGGCAGGCTGGCGCACCCGGGCAGGCGTTCGCTTCGAACATCCAGGTGTTCACAGTAAGCCCGGAATGGACTGACGCCGCGCTGACCTGGAACAACGCGCCGCTGGCAGAGGAGAACGTGAGCCAGGCGCGGGTGGATGCGTTGGCGGGCTTTTCGGGCTGGCCCGGCGTACCGCGCGAATGGGATCTCACGTATGCCGTCGCAAAAGCTTACCGCGCCGGCATATCTCAACTCAACCTGGCTCTGTATTCGGCAGATGGCGCTTATCATTCGGGCAAATACTTTGTGTCCTCGGATGTCGGCGACTGGAACGCGGTCGGTCGCCCGACCCTCGAAATCACCTGGGGAGACCCGTAGAAAAATGCCGCCCCTGGGGTTGAAGAGAATTCAGAGTTAGCAGTTCTTAGCGGTCTGCGGCGGTTAGTCAAGATTGCCGGCTGGTCAATCCCGCCGGCTTTGCATTTGCGGATCGCGCTCGGGCAACGATCCCGAAACTGCATGATTGCAATCAGATCGGTCGCTGGTTCCGAAATGTGATAATATTGGCTAGACAATTGATTGTGAAGGGATGCAATGCGGAAGAATAATCGTTTGCATCGTCCAGATACACGAACCTTTATTTTTCAGTTGACCGCGGCAATTGTCGCCGGTTTTTTAAAATACGTGTTTCCGGTTTTGACCAATCCGGAAGACGAAGAGGCGCGCAGGTTGTTCTATCAGATCAACCTGCGTTATAAGAATAATTCCAACATTTTCGCATCGTAAGAGGAGGATCATATGACAGCAACAAAAAGCCGGCCCTTTGGGGTCACAATCCTGGCGATTGGATCAGCGTTTCTGGCGTTTATGGCGGTGATTCATACTTTGCAAGCTCTGCGCATCTTGCCGTTCTTCATCGGCCCGGCATCGTTTGGGGCTTTCAGCCTGTTCAATGCCATCATGTGGGGGCTGATGGTGTGGGTCTACCTCTGGCTCACGCGGATGCTGCTGGACATGGATCCACAGGCGTGGCTGTTCCTGGCGGTGATCACGGTCTTCAACTTGATTCTGGATTTCATGATGATGCTCGGCGCGGCAAGTTGGTCGGATGTCAGTATCAGCTTCATTGTAAATGCGCTGATACTGATCTATATCATGCTGCCGGGTGTGCGTCATGCGTTTGGTCAGCGCTAAGCCTGGAATGCCATTGCGCGAAGAGAGACAGAATTGACTGCAGAGGCGATAACATTTCAAACAAAGGAACACCCATGGTGGCTCATTCTCATGGGTGGAATATTGAACCTCGTCATTGGATTGCTGCTGATCACCACGCCGGTTAAAACGGTGGTCGCGCTGGTCGTAGCGCTGGGCGTCTACTGGCTGATTGCAGGCGTTTTCACGCTGGTCGGGATGTTTGTTGACCACTCCGCCTGGGGTTGGAAGCTCTTCATTGGCTTAATTCAAATCATTGCCGGATTCCTGATCCTGCGCTATCCGCTTGTAGCGGCGGTTCAGATCCCGCAGACGATCTTAATTTTGGTCGCGCTGGGCGGCATTCTGGTTGGAACGATCTTCCTGGTGACGGCGTTTCAAGGCGGCGGGGTAAGCGCGGGCATCTTAGGTGTGATCAGCCTGCTTTTCGGCAGCATCTTGCTGGCTAACCACTGGAGGCTGGCGGCAATCGTTGGGCTGGTCTGGTTTGCGGCGATCTTGGCAATTGTCGGCGGGGTCGCCCAAATCTTCCAGGCGTTTCGAAAATGCCGCAGTTAGCTCGCTGATTGGCAGTCAGCTTGGGTCTATTCGGAAGAATGCCGCCTGACCTATGGAGGCGAACGCCGCTGACGATCAGGCGGCATTCTTCGAATTACCTAAAGATTGGTTCAAATACCTTGCCTTGCGACCACAAGGCAAGGTAATCAACATGCGGCTTTTTCTGGAGGAGCTTTACAAAGCCTGGATCAACGAACGACCGTCGCAGTATGCGGCTGCGCTGGCGTATTTCAGCATTTTTTCGTTTGCCCCGGTGATCTATGTCGCATATATCGTAGCGGGAATTTTTGTGCGCCAGATCTCGGTCGATCAGATCCGGTTTGAAGCGATTGCAGAAATTCTGGGTCCAGGGGCTGCTGACTACCTGGAAAACGCCGTCCGATCTTTAGGGAATACGACTTCGTCTGGATCGTGGCTTGTATCAGTGATTGGTTTCCTGGTGCTGCTCTATGCGGCTTCGGGTTTGTTCTTCCAGCTTCAATTCGTACTGAACAAGATCTTTCAAGCTCCACTCCCCGAACAGGGCGGAACATTGCGGCTGATTCGCCAGCGCTTGTTCGCGTTTCTGGGGGTGGTCGGACTGGGGCTTTTTCTGGCAATCTCGGCGGTGGCTGGCATCCTCTTTTCTATTCTAGATCGCTGGATCAGCCCGGAACGGGCGCTGCCAGATTTCGATATTGTGTTAAATTTCCTTTCGGTCGCAATTGTGTTTTCTTTGATTTATAAATTCTTACCAGAAGTCAAAATGAAGTGGCGCAATGTGTTGCCGGGAGGGCTGATCGCAGCCACCCTGATCACGATTGGCGAGAAGCTGATGAGCGTTTTTCTGGCTGCAACCCGGTCAACCTCCGCGATTGAAGCGGCAAGCGCATTTGCCATAATTCTGGTTTCTTTCTATTATGCCGCGCTGATCTTCTTGCTGGGAGCGCTGTTTATCCGCATCTATAGCGGGGTTTCGTACCGAGGAAACTCTGCTATTGAAAAGAAGCCAGCCAGCCAGGGCTGATAGGCTGATTAATCATAGAACTGGAAAGGTCTTGTACAGGATGAGTGATTTCAGTGGAAGAACCTTCGGGCAATACCAGTTGCTCGAATTGATCGATGATATGGGGGAGACCCTGGTCTATAAAAGCTTCCAACCCAATATGAATCGCTATGCAGTTGTGAAGGTGCTGAAACCCGGTTCGGCGCGCCATTTGCACCTGGTACAGAAGTTTCGCCAGGCGGGAGAATTAGCAGCCCGGCTACAGCATTCAAACATCCTGCCGGTTTACGATTCGGGCGTACAAGAGGGGCTATACTACCGGGCGATGGCGCTGGCAGAAGGCGGCGCGCTGCGCGACCGGCTGACGTTCTATCGAGATCCCACGCGGGCGCTGGAATTGCTCAACCAGCTCGTCAGCCCCTTAGAATATCTTCATAATCAAGGGATCATTCACGGTAATCTGAAACCATCCAACATCTTATTTGACGCACAGTCACGCCCCCTGCTGGTCGATTTCGGGGTGGTTCAAGCACCCGGGCAGGTTCAAAACGCGTATCTGAGCCCCGAACAGGTCCAGGGCGGCGTAGTGGATCGGCGCACGGATGTATACGCCCTGGGGGTCATTCTATATGAGATGTTGGTCAGCGAGCCGCCTCCCCCCGGAATGATCGTCAGCCCGCGCGCCAGGAGAGGCGATTTGCCCCAAGCGGTTGAGCGCGTGGTGCTCAAAGCGATCGCACAAAACCCAGAGGCGCGTTTTCAGAGCCCGGCTGAGCTGCGAAACGCGCTTGCCGAAGCGCTTCAGCCAATTTTGCAGGCGCCGCCACCGCCTCCGCCGCCGCAGATGGCATATTATCCGCCGCCGGAGCCGCCAGCGAAGAGCACGAATTGGCTGGCGATTGTCTTGGGGGGCGCGCTGATTGTGGCGCTGTTCGCCTGTCTTCTGGTAGGCGGGCTGAGCTTGCTGCCAAAGATTATGGGCGGCACCCCTACTCCAACGATCCTCGGCGCTTTTCCTCTGCCGCCTACCCAGCCGGTGCTGCCCACCCAGCCGGCGCTGCCCACTCAGCCGCTGCTACCTACCTATCCGCCCGTCGAGCCGCCGCCCACCCAGCCGCCCGTCGAGCCGCCGCCCACTCAACCGCTGCCACCTACCTATCCGCCCGTCGAGCCGCTGCCCACCCAGCCGCCCGTCGAGCCGCCGCTGCCCACTCAACCGCCCGTCGAGCCGCCGCCTACCTATCCGCCCGTCGAGCCGCCAATATATCCTCCGGTGAGTGAAGATCAGAAACCAGGCTTGCCTATATGCGGCTCGATCGGCTTCCTCGGCGGGGTCATCCTGTTCGGCGGGGTCTTCTTGACCGCACGCACCAAACAAAAGATTGGATAAATTCCTAGCGACCTGACACTTTAACAACAGAATAGTTGATCGGCAACGGACCCCGGTAAAATGCGTTTTGTCCAAACCTTTTTACCCAAGGAGTATCCAAATGCCGATCAACACGCTCTATCATACTTGGT
>WBZO01000366.1_pt1 | contig 101746 bp, 92 predicted proteins | sample 5204261 | NCBI WGS metagenome assembly WBZO01 (sample SAMN12412400, study PRJNA552823) | activated sludge metagenome | isolation source: activated sludge from anammox sidestream of wastewater treatment plant... | place: USA: North Carolina | collected 2017-09 | reverse complement strand
GCGGCGACTTGGCCTTGGGCGCTTTCTTCGCGGCAGGCCTTCTGCCCGTTGTCTTCTTCGCTGCCTTTTTCGCCGGTTTTTCGGCGGGCGCTTTCTTCGCCGCCGACTTCCGGGTCGCGGTTTTCTTCACCGCCTTCCTGGCGGCAAACCCGCGCCGCGCCGGCTTGCCGGTTTCTTCCAGCAGCTTGAGCGCTTCTTCCAGCGTCAGCGAGGACGGCTCGCGATCCTTCGGGATCTTTCCGTTCAACTTGCCGTCCGACAGGTACGGCCCGAAGCGGCCGTTGAGCACCTGCACGTCCTGATCCGGCCACTGCTTGATGATGCGGTTGCGCGAGATCTCTTCCTTTTCCTCGATCAGGAAAATCGCGCGCGCCAGGTCGATGGTGTAGGGATCGTCTTCCTTCTTCAGCGAGGCATACGTACCGCCGCGCCTGGCGAACGGGCCGAAGCGCCCGATGCCGACGCTGATCTCCTCGCCGTGGGCGTCGACGCCCAGCCGGCGCGGCATCTCGAACAACTTGAGCGCCTCGGACAGGCTGATGCTGTAGATGCTCTGGCCCGGGCGCAGCGAGGCGAAGCGCGGCTTGTCCTCGTCCTCGGCGGTGCCGATCTGCACCAGCGGGCCGAAGCGGCCGATGCGCGCGCTGACCGGCTTGCCGCTGTCGGGATCGCTGCCCAGCACCCGCACGCTGCCGGCATCGGTCTTGTCGAGGCCGTCCTTCTTGTCGTCGACCAGCGCCTTGAACGGGACCCAGAATTTTTCCAGCAGAGGAACCCACTCCTCCTCGCCGCGGCTGACTGCGTCCAGTTCGTCTTCGAGATTGGCGGTGAAATCGTAATCGACGTATTTGGTGAAGTGGTTGGACAGGAACTTGCTGACCGCGCGGCCGATGTCGGTGGGCTTGAAGGCGCGTCCTTCCAGCACCGCGTACTGCTTGCCGAGCAGGGTCTGGATGATGGCCGCGTAGGTGGAAGGACGGCCGATGCCGTACTCCTCCAGCGCCTTGACCAGCGCGGCTTCGGTAAAGCGCGGCGGCGGCTGGGTGAAATGCTGGTCGGCGTGGACGCGACCCAACGGGATGCGGTCGCCTGGCCGCATCGGCGGCAGCTTGCGGCCCTCGTCGTCGTCATCCTTGCCCTTGCTGTCCTTGCCCTCCTCGTAGACGGCGAGGAAGCCAGGCACCACCACCGTGGTGCCGCTGGCGCGGAACGCGTGCTCGCTGCCGGCGGCCAGATCGACGGTCACGGTATTGAGCGTGGCCGGGATCATCTGGCAGGCCACGGCGCGCTTCCAGACCAGCTCGTAGAGCCGGCGTTCGTCGTCGCCAAGGAAACGCGCCACCTGCGCCGGCGTGCGCAGCGCCGAGGTCGGGCGGATCGCCTCGTGGGCTTCCTGCGCGTTCTTGGATTTGGTTTGGTAGAAATTGGGCTTGTCGGGGCGCGATTCATAGCCGAAATCACGCGCGATCACGTCGCGCAGTTCGTCCAGCGCTTCCTGCGACAGGTGCACCGAGTCGGTACGCATGTAGCTGATCAGGCCGACCGTGCCCTCCTCGCCGATCGCCACGCCCTCATAGAGCTTTTGCGCCACCTGCATGGTCCTGCGGGTGGTGAAGCCGAGTTTGCGCGCGGCCTCCTGCTGCAGGGTGGACGTGGTGAATGGCGGCGCCGGCCGGCGCTTGCGCTCCTTGCTGGCGACGTCGGTGACGTGCAGGGCGCCCTGCGCGGCCTGCTGGATCCGCAGGCGTGCCGTTTCCGCTTGTTCACCGCCGGTCAGGCTGAATTCCAGCTTGCCGGTGTCGGCGCTGAACTTGTGCCCGTCCAGTTTGACCAGCTTGGCGGTGAACGCCTGCGCCGGGTGCGCGCACTCGGCCTCGATCGTCCAGTATTCGCGCGCGATGAAGGCTTCGATCTCCTCCTCGCGCTCGACGATCATCCGCAGCGCCGGCGACTGCACGCGCCCGGCCGACAGTCCGGCCTTGATCTTGCGCCACAGCACCGGCGACAGGTTGAAGCCGACCAGATAGTCCAGCGCGCGCCGCGCCTGCTGCGCATCGACGAGATCGGACGCGATGCCGCGCGGCGCCTCGATGGCGGCGCGGATCGCGCGCGGCGTGATCTCGGTGAACACCACGCGCTGCAGCGGACGGTCGGCCAGGCCGCGCTCCCTGAGGATCTCCGCGATGTGCCAACTGATCGCCTCGCCCTCGCGGTCCGGGTCGGTGGCGAGGAAGACGCGTTCGGCGGCGCGCGCCGCCTTGGCGATCGCCTCGACATGCTTCTCGTTCTTTTCGATGGTCTCGTAGCGCATGGCGAAACCGTGCGCCGGATCCACCGCGCCCTCCTTCGGCACCAGATCGCGGACATGGCCGTAGCTGGCCAGGACGGTGAAGTCCTTGCCGAGGTATTTGTTGATCGTCTTGGCCTTGGCGGGCGATTCGACGATGAGCAGGTTCTTGGCCATGGCGACGCAAAATTCCGGAGGGGGTCACGGCTCGCTGCGGCCCTTGCCGAAGAAGCCAACGCCCGAGGCGGAGCCCCGGGCGCTCTTATAGTGGAATCACGGATGCAGACCCCGTGTCAAGCCTCGGGCGATTTCCGGCCGGCGGATGGACCGCCTCGGGGCCGGGTTCCGGCCGCCCTCAGTGCATCGTTCTGGCGGTCATCACCGCGGCGGCGCCGATCGCGACCAGCACGAACAGGAGCAACAGCGCGAACAGCACCAGCACCACGACGGTCACCGCTCCCAGCTCGCGCCGCTGCAGCTCCGGGTGCTCGGTAAACGCCCATTTGTCGACCACCAGGGTGTCGCAGAGCATGTCGTGCAGGGCGCGCTTGCGCTCGGTGAACCCCGCCATGAAAAACCCGATGCCCAGCGTGATCCCGCTCACGAACAGCGCGAAATAGCGGCCCATCCCGCGCAGGAAGCCGATCCGTTCGCCGTTGCTGCGCACGACCTTGATGCCGATCGCCATCTTGCCCAGCGTGGCCATCGATGCCGAGGAATGGAATCCGGCGAAATACGCCACTCCGATAGCGATGCCGATGAGGTTGCTCACCACCTGGATGAGGATGAAACCGCTCGAGTTTCCGGCCAGATTCGCGCCATTGAGAAGGAAGGCGCCCATCACCCCGCCCACCAGTCCGCCGAGGAGACCGCTGACGATGCCGGCGATCATGGAATCGATGACGTAGGCGGCCGTGCGCTTCCAGAACCCGGCATAGACGACATCGCCGCCATGCACCACCACCTCGTCGCGCAGCACTTCGGCGGTCGGCGGAGCGTAGGGCGAATCCGTTTCCTGCAGGCCGAGTTCATTGCCGAAATCGCCCAGCGGCTGCCACTGGGGCAGGCCCGGATTCCAGATCAGGGTGTCGCGCCGGATCTCGCCGGCGCGGAACAGGCGCCGCAGTTCGGCTTCATCGACGGGTCCATGCTGCTGCCGGTCGCGGTCGGCGTAATGCCACTGGGCCATGGATTCGATCACGCAAGATTGGAACGGGAACCCGAAGTATGCCCGAAGCCGGGCGCGGGAAACCGGCGTCAGCCGCCCTTGCAGTCGGCCGGCAGCCACCTGTCCCGCAGGTCCGAGCTGCAAGTCCACCGATCACCCTCGGCGTCGTACACCATCCACAGTTTGTGGCCATCCAGGCCGTTGCCTTTCAGCTCGACCTCCAGGCCGCAGCGATCGTTTTCGAAACTTCCGAAACGGATTGCTTCCACCCGCGCGTCGGCATAGTCCGCGGCCGACTTGAAGCCCTCGCTTCCGTTTTCCGGGCATTGCCCTTTGTCTTCGAGATACTCGGGTATGGCAGTCCGTGCCGCTTTGCCCGAGGCCCAGGCGGCCACGACGTCGCTTCTGCGCACGTAATCCTGGTACGCCGGGATGGCGATCGCGGCCAGTACGCCCAGCAGCAGCAGGCCCACCACGGCCAGCACGATCGCCGCAATCGCGCAGCCGGACATCCCCGAGGGTTTCGCCGGGGCCGTTGCCGCCTGCCTTCCCAGCACCGAGGCATGTTCCGACGTGTATTGCGGCGGCGGAGCCGGTTCCGGCGGCAGTTCAGGGGGCGGCGGAACCGGCTCTGCAGGCGGCGCTTCGACTTGCCGGGGCGCCGACTCCTGAAGTCCGAGCTCATCGAAAAAACGCCGCAGCGGCAGCCAGTTGGCTTGCCCTTCGCGCCAGACCAGGGTCTCCGGCGCGATCTGGCCCGACTGGAACAGGCCGATCAATTGCTGTTCCGACACCGGACCGGCCTGTTCGGTACCGCCGGTGGAGTAATACCAGTCAGTCATGCCCTCTCCCGCTGTCCGGTATCTCAGTGCACCGGCTCCGGTTCGTCCAGATACATCTGGGTTTCCATCCAGGCGTAAGCGGCTTCGCTGCCGGGCTGGTTGAACAGCACCATCAGCACCACCCACTTGAGGTCGTCCAGCCCCACCTCGTCCAGATCCAGCGCCAGCGCGCGATCCAGCACCAACTCGCGCTGCTCGGCGCCCAGCACCCCCTGCTGCTCAAGATACAGCAGGAAGCCGCGGGCTTCGACATCCAGCTTGTCCAGCTCGCTGGGATGGAAGACGCGGGTCGGGCCGCGGTGGCTGGCCGGCTGCGCCGCCGGCCGCTGCTGCGCCAGCGCGTCCAGCCAGTCGAAGGCGCTGCGGATCTCCGCCGGCGAGAAGCCCGCGTGCTGCAGTTCGCCGATCAGCGGATCGTTCCTGGTCGGCGCGGCCAACTCGTCCTGCAGCGTTTCGCCAACCGCGAAGTAGTGCTCGAACAGGTAGAGCAGGACATCAAGGATGCTTTCCTTCACGCCGATCCTCCTCGCCTCGATTGGGATTGCTTGCAACGCGCCGCCGCGCCGACGCGATTGCGCCCTTCGCCCGCCCTGACCGTGCCTTCGGGAGCCCGGAATGCGGGGTGCTCAGTCTCGGGCCGTGGATACCCGAACCGCACTTCGGCTGTAGCGGCCGTGTTCGGCAACGACATGCCCCTCCAACTCCAGTTCCAGCAGCATGGACGAGGCCCGGGCCGCCGTCAATCCAGTGCGCGCCACCAGTTCATCCATACAAGTTGGGTCGTGTCCAATGGCATTCCACAAGATGTTGTAGTCGGGCAAGGCGAGCAGGGCCTCCAGCGGCTGCCTTGTCCCGGCTCCGTTCCACAGCCGTTGGCGCTGGCTGCCCGCCAGCGTCGCCACCTGTTCCGCGAGGCTGGAGAGGATCTCTTCCGGGCTTTCCACCAACGCCGCGCCGTCGCGGATCAGGCGATGGCAGCCGCGCGCCATCGGGTTGTGGATCGACCCGGGGATGGCAAACACCTCGCGACCGGCATCGGCCGCCAGACGGGCGGTGATCAGCGCGCCGGAGCGCTGCGCCGCTTCGACCACCAGCGTCGCCAGAGCCAGTCCGGCGATGATCCGGTTGCGCCCGGGGAAATGCGACCGCAGCGCCGGCGTTCCCGGCGGATGCTCGGTCAGCACGGCGCCGGCGTCGGCGATCGCCTCCATCAGCCTCCGGTTGCCGCGCGGATAGACGACGTCCGGCCCGGTGCCCAGCACCGCGACGGTGGGGCCGCCGACGTCCAGCACGGCGGCGTGCGCGCAGGCGTCGATGCCCGCCGCCAGCCCGCTGGTGACGCACAGGCCGGCGTCGGCCAGCGCGGCGGAAAACGCCGCGGCGTTGGCGCGTCCGCCCGCGGTGGCGGCGCGGCTGCCGACCACGGCAATGGCGGGATGCCAGAGCAAGGCGGGGTCGCCGGCCACGAACAGCGCCGCCGGGGGCGCGCCGATTTCGCGCAGCAGGGGCGGATAGGCGGGATCGTGCCAGCCGATCAGCGCGTGCCCGCCCGCTTCCAGCCAGCGCAGGCAGCGCGCCAGCGCGCGGGCGTCGGGGCGGACGATGGCCGCGCAGGCGGCATCGTCCAGTCCCTGCGCGGACCACGTCCCGCGGCCGGCGGCGATGGCCGCCCCGGGATCCCCGCTTGCATCCAGGAGACGGCGCACGGCCCTGGCGCTGGCACCGCTCAGCAACAGCCGCAGCAGGGGTTCGGGATCGGCACGAAGGCTTGGGGGGCTGGGGGAGCTCATGGGAAAAGCATTCCACGCAGACGGCAACGGCGCCCTAGGGCGCCGTTGCAAATCCACATCGGAATTTTCCGGAATTTCCGGGATTTCCGGGTCTCGCCCGGAGCCTTACTCCGTCGCGTCCGGATCCTTCAACTCGTAGCCCACCATCGTCGGCTTCACGCTGTTCATGACCAGCGCGTAGCTGATGTTGTCGAAGGTCTTGAACACCATCGCATGGCCGGCAAACTCGTCGGGCAGGCGGACGTGGTTCTGGGACGGGGTCATTCCGGGATCGCGATCGAGGTCGGCGCGAACCCGATCCACGGTGCGGTCGCCGCGGCGCCAGATCGAGAACACGGTGCCGTTGTCGATGCCTTCGCGGGCGCCGCCGGAAATCGCGATCACGTCGTGGGTGCCGCCGCTGCGGTAGCCGTCGGCCACCGCCATCACGCTCAGACGGCCATAGGCGCTGTGCTGCTTGGGCGGATGCGGGAAGAACTGCAGGTCGTAGGTCTGCGCCTCGACCGGAATGATCCGGTCGCCGACGCGCACGTCACGCCCTTCCGAGTCCAGCAGCAGGGTGACCAGCTGGTCCGGGCCGGAGGCACCGCGGGTGACGGTGGCGGTGGTCTGGGTCATCAACTCGTAGCCGAGCAACTCGGTGCCGTGGTTGACGTACAGCGGGGTATCCCACAGCGAACCGTCGCTCAGGCCGACGGCAATCCGGCCGCGCGAATCGAGGTCGCGGGCGTCGAACTGGTCGCAGCAGCTGCCGTTGTTGTTGATCATCCGGTAGCGCTTCTGCGCCCGCACCACGAGATAGCGCTGGCCGGGCTGGGCGCTTTCCAGTCCGCGGATGTAGGCGACGTGCCCCTGGATGCCGCGCATCCGGTTGTCTTCCAGACCGACCACGTAGGGCAGGCTGTCGATTTCCGGCACCACCCGCAGGTCCTTCAGGAACGGCTCGACCTCGGACAGCGGCACGGCATTGACCGGCGCCTCGCTGCGCGGACCTTCCTGCACCGCCACCCGATCCAGATACGCCAGGCTGATCACGTCGCCCGGATAGATCAGGTGCGGGTTCTTGATCTGCGGATTGGCCTGCCAGATCTCCGGCCACAGCCACGGCTTGCGCAGGAAGCGCCCGGCGATGTCCCAAAGCGTGTCGCCGCGCTTGACGACGTAATGGTCCGGATGGTCGCCGCGCACTTCGACCGCCGTGGCCAGCGTGGCCACGGTCAGCATCGCCGCCACCAACACCGTGCGCAGGCCGCGCAGGCGTGGCGCATTGGCGCGCGCCAAGTTGGAAACCCGATCAAACATGGTCGCTATCTCCCCGCTGCGTTTCGCAAAAGCTCCCCAAGCTGCGTCAATATAGCTCACATTCCGGCGCATCTGGCAAGCGTCCGTGCAGGTTCGCTTCGCTACAATCCTCGGGACGGGGCCGGAATCGGCCCGATTTTGCCCGATTTTGCGGACTTCATCCCCATGGCACTGCTTCCGATCCTCGAATTTCCCGATCCCCGCCTGCGCACCCGCGCGGCCGAGGTCGATCCCGCCGATCTGGCCACCCCGGCCTTCCAGACCCTGATCGACGACATGTTCGAAACCATGTACCAGGCGCCGGGGATCGGGCTGGCCGCCAGCCAGGTCGACGTCCACAAGCGCTTCATGGTGATCGACGTGAGCGAGGAACACGACGCGCCGCGGGTGTTCGTGAACCCGAGGATCATCGCCCGCGACGGCGATCAGGTCTATCAGGAAGGCTGCCTGTCGGTTCCGAACATCTTCGCCGACGTCACCCGGTCGGCCACCATCACGGTCGAGGCGCTGGATCGCCACGGCCAGCCGTTCACGCTGGAGGCCGACGGCCTGCTGGCGGTGTGCATCCAGCACGAGATGGACCACCTGATCGGCAAGCTGTTCGTCGATTACCTCAGCCCGCTCAAGCGCGAGATGGTGCGCAAGAAGCTGCTCAAGGCCAAGCGCAACGCGGCCTGACGCCATGCGCATCGTCTTCGCAGGCACCCCCGATTTCGCGGTGCCCTGCCTGCGCGCCGCCGCCCTGCGCGGCGAGGTGGTGGGGGTCTACACCCAGCCCGATCGTCCCGCCGGACGCGGGCGCGGCCTGACGCCCTCGCCGGTCAAACTCGAAGCGGTGCAGCGCGGAATTCCGGTGCTCCAGCCAGAAAACTTCCGCAGCGCCGAATCGAAGCAAATCTTGCGCGCGCTGCAGCCCGACGTGATGGTGGTGGTGGCCTACGGCCTGATCCTGCCGCAGTCGGTGCTGGACATCCCCCAACACGGCTGCTGGAACGTCCACGCCTCGCTGCTGCCGCGCTGGCGCGGCGCGGCGCCGATCCAGCGCGCGATCGAGGCCGGCGACACCCGCACCGGCGTTTGCCTGATGCAGATGGAAAAGGGGCTGGATACCGGCCCGGTGCTGCTCTCGAAGGCCATCGACATCGAACCCGAGGAGACCGGCGGCCAACTGCACGACCGCCTCGCCGATCTGGGCGCACACGTTCTGGCCGACGCGCTGGGCCTGCTGCGCGCGACGATCCACCTGCCGCCCCAGCCGCAGCCGGCCGAAGGCGTCACCTACGCGCACAAGCTGGACAAGGCGGAAGCGCGGCTCGACTGGGCGCAGCCGACGCGGGCACTGGCGAACAAGGTCCGCGCGTTCCATCCGTGGCCGGTGGCGGAAGCACAGCTTGCCGGCGAGCGCGTCCGCATCCATTCGGCCATCGCGCTGGACGAAAACCACGCGGCAGCGCCCGGCAGCGTGCTGCGCGCCGGTCGCGAGGGCATCGACATCGCCTGCGGCGTCGGCGCGCTGCGCCTGCGCATCCTGCAGCGCGAGGGCGGCAAACCCATCGCGGCGCAGGACTACATCAACGCCCGCCGCGACCTGTGGCCATGAGCGACGGCGTCGCCGCCCGTGCCGCAGCCGCCCGCACGCTCGACGAGGTCCTGCACCGCGGTCGTTCGCTGAAATCGGCATTGGCCGGCGGCTTGCCGGCACTGGACGATGCGCGCGACCGCGCGCTGGTGGAGGCCATCGTGCTGACGGCGCTGCGCCAGCGCGCGCGCTTCAACGCCGCGCTGGACGGCTGGATGGCTCGGCCGCTCGGACGGCGCGACGGCATCCTGCGCAGCCTGCTGCTGGCCGGACTTGCCCAGCTCGAAATGGGCCTGCCCGCACACGCGGCGCTGGCCGCGACCGTGGATGCCGCGCGTGCGCTCGGACGCACGCATCAGGCCGGCATGGTCAACGCATTGCTGCGCCGCGCGCAGCGCGAGGGGCTGCCGCCGGCCGCACCCGAAGCCGTCTGGCCGGCGTGGCTGGCGCGGCAGGTTCACACCGACTGGCCGCAGCAGGCCGAGGCCATCTTTGCCGAAAGCGCCAACACCCCGCCGCTCTGGCTGCGGGTAAACCGCCGCTGGATCACGCGCGACGATTACCTTGTCCTCCTGGCGGACGCCGGGATCGCGGCACAGCCCTGCCCCGAGCTGGCCGACGTACTGCGGCTGGAGACAGCGCTGCCGGTCGCGCAGTTGCCCGGTTTCGACGCCGGCCTGGTGTCGGTGCAGGACGGCGCCGCGCAGGCCGTGGTCGAAGCGTTTTCCCTCGCCCCCGGCGCGCGCGTACTCGACGCCTGCGCCGCGCCCGGCGGCAAGGCCGCGCATCTGGCCGAGCGCGAACCCACGCTGCGGATCACCGCGCTGGACGTGGACGCGCGCCGCGTGCGCCGGATGCAGGACACCTTCGCCCGGCTGCGTCTGGAAATCGACGCACGCTGCGCTGACGCGGTGGAACCAGGCGCCTGGTGGGACGGCACCGCGTTCGACGCGATCCTGATCGACGCCCCGTGCAGCGCCACCGGCATCGTGCGGCGCCAGCCCGACGTGCTGCTGCATCGGCGCGAAACCGACATCGCCACGCTGTGCGCCACGCAGGCGCACCTGCTCGATGCGCTGTGGCCACTGCTCACTCCCGGCGGCACGCTGGTCTATGCCACCTGTTCGATCCTGCGCGAAGAAAACGCGGCGCAGGTCGAAGCGTTTCTTGCCCGCACGCCGGATGCCGCGTGCGTACCGCTGGACGCCCGCTTCGGCATCGACACCGGCTCCGGTCACCAGCGCTTCCCGGGCCAGCAAGGCAGGGACGGCTTCTTCTGCGCGCGGCTGCGCAAGACCTGAGCTTCCGCCATGATGCCCACGATGAACCGATCCCGACGCGACCTCTGGCTGTTCTGGCTGTTCGCGCTGCTGATCCTCGCCACCGGACTGGGCCTGCGCGACCCGTGGCCGGCTGACGAGCCGCGCTTCGCGCTGGTGGCGCGGCAGATGGTGGACAGCGGCAACTGGCTGTTCCCGCACCGCGGCATCGAGCTGTATTCGGACAAGCCGCCGCTGTTCATGTGGATGCAGGCCAGCCTGCTGTGGCTGACCGGCAACCTGCGCATCGCCTTCCTGCTGCCCTCGCTGCTGGCGGCGCTGGGCACGCTGTGGTGCGTGGTGGATCTGGGCAGGCGGCTGTGGACGCCGCGCGTGGGCGTGTACGCCGGCTGGGCGGTGCTGCTGACCATCCAGTTCACCTGGCACGCCAAAAAGGCCCAGATCGACCCGGTGGTGGTGTTCTGGATCACCCTGTCCTGCTACGCCCTGCTGCGCCACCTGTGGAAGGGGCCGGACTGGCGGATGTGGGCGCTGGGCTGGGCGGCGGCCGGAATGGGCACGATCACCAAGGGCGTGGGCGTGATCGCGCTGCTGCTGCTGCTGCCGGCGGCATTTGCCTCGCTGCGCGGCTGGCCGCACCTGCGCGTGCATGCCCGCGACCCGAAATTCTGGCTCGGTCCGCTGGCCTTCGTTGCCGCCTGCTGCATCTGGCTGGTGCCGATGCTGATTGCGGCGCTGGACAACGGCGGCGCCGACTACCGCGCCTACGTCGACGACATCCTGCTGCGCCAGACCGTCACCCGCTACTCCGATTCCTGGGTCCACCAGCAGGCGCCCTGGTATTTCATCGAAGTGGTCCTGACCAACTGGTTGCCAACCGTGCTGGTGCTGCCCTGGGCGATCCCGGCCTGGCGGCGACGGCTGCGCCGGCGCGATGCGCGCTATCTGCTGCCGCTGTGCTGGACGCTGCTGGTGTTCGTGTTCTTCAGCATCCCCAGCGGCAAGCGCGACATGTACATCCTGCCGGCGCTGCCGATGCTGGCGCTGGCGCTGGCACCGCTGCTGCCGGGCATCCTGCGCAAGTCGGGCGCGCAGCGGCTGCTGCTGACGTTCACGGCGGTGTTCTCGCTGGTGGCGCTGGCTGCGGGAATCGCGATGCTGACCGGCGACCCCGCCTTCGAACGCAAGTTCATGGACGGCCGCGATGTCCACGTTGCAACCGGGCTGGCGTGGATGTTCGTCGCGGCAGGCGGGTTCGGGCTGGGCGCTTGCCTGTGGTTCGGCCGCCGGTTCGCCCAGTACGCGCTGGTGGCGATGCTGACCGCACTGTGGCTGCTGTATTCGCTGATCGGCGCACCCCTGCTCAACGACGGTTCCTCCTCGCGCGGGCTGATGCGCGCGGTCGGCCAGGCGATCGGACCGACCGCGGAACTGGGTCTGGTCAGCTGGCGCGAACAGCAGCTGCTGATGGCCGATCGTCCCGCCGCGAATTTCGGTTTCAAGCGCGATGCCGCGCTGCAGTTCGCGGACGCGCTGCGGTGGCAGCGGCAGCGGTCGCAGGTGCGCTGGCTGCTGGTGGAAGAAGCCGCTGGCTTGCCCGCCTGCGTGGACAAGACCCGTGCGCGCGACATGGGCATCGCCAACGGCCGCCGCTGGTGGCTGCTGGACGCACCGACGACGGCCAGCTGCCCGTGAGCCGCGTGCGCGTCCTGCACTTCGTCACCGGCGGGTTTTCCGGTGGCGCGACCCAGGTGGCGCTGCAGCTGGTCAATGCCGCGCGTGCAGGCGATGCGATCGAACCGCTGCTGGTGCTGCGCAAGAAGCGCCACACGCCGAAGGCGCGAATCGAGGAACTGCAGCGCGAAGGCGTGCCGTTGCGGCTGGTGCCGGGCTGGTCGCATCTGGCGACGATCCCGGCGCTGGCGCGCCTGTGCCGCACATTCCGTCCTGAGGTGCTGGTGGCGCACGGGTTTTCCGAACACCTGTGGGGGCGCTATGCCGGTCTTCTTGCCGGGGTGCCGCACCTGGTCCACGTCGAACACAACACCCGCGAACGCTACACCGCATGGCGGAGGATGCAGACGCGCTGGCTGGCGCGACGCACCGACCGCATCGTCGGCTGCTCGGAAGGCGTGCGGCAGGTCTTGCTGGACATGGGGATGCCGCCCGAACGCACCCTTGCGATTCCAAACGGAATCAACCTGGCGCCGTTTGCCGAAGCCCCGGCGCGCCCGTTCGCGGAACGCATTCCCGGCGTGGTGATGGTGGCGCGCTTTTCCAGGCAGAAGGACCACGCCAGCCTGCTGCGCGCGATCGCCCTGCTGCGCCAGCGCGGCCGTGACCTGCCGGTGCAGCTGGCGGGCGGCGGCAAGGCCTTGCACCGCGCGCCTCTCGAACAGCTGGCCGCGCAACTCGGAATCGCCGATCTGGTGCAGTTTCCCGGCGTGGTCCACGACGTGCCGCAGCGCCTCATGGCGCATCGGTTCTGCGTGCTCAGCACCCATTACGAAGGGATGCCGTTGGCGCTGCTGGAGGGCATGGCGGCCGGCTGCGCCGTCATCGGCAGCGCGGTGCCGGGCGTGCGCGAAGTGCTGACCGACGGCGAAGACGGTTTGCTGGTTCCCGACAACGACCCGCAAGCGCTGGCCGAAGCGCTGGCGCGCATGCTGGACGCCCCGGAAGACGCAGCGCGCATGGCCGCGAATGCGCGCGTTGCGGCGTTTGAGCGCCACGGCCGGGAGCTGATGCACCAGCGCTACGAAGCGCTGTTCCTCGACCTTGCCGGCCACGCTGGCCCAAAATCGAAGCAACTCTGATGGGCGGCATTTGCCTGGGATGGATCCGAATCGATCGGAGCATCCCTCCAGACATGCCGTCAGCTCACCGATACAGGTCGATGTAGGGATTGACCCGATCGCTGCAATCGGGTGGCTGCATCGAATATCGCTTGTAGGTCCACTGGTACTGGACGAGATCGCGCCGCGCCACTGCTACGTGGCGCTATTCCTGGAACTGGCGCGCTGACGTTCCCACGCCCAGGCGTGGACGACGATGGTATCCAGATCGGCGTAACGCGGCTGCCAGTCGAGCGCGCGGCGCGCGGCGGTGGCGTCGGCCACCAGCACCGGCGGGTCGCCCTCGCGGCGGGCACCGGTTACGACCGGGATCGGGTGGCCGGTGACGCGGCGCACGGATTCGATCACCTCGCGCACCGAGTAGCCATTGCCGTTGCCGAGGTTGTAGCGGGCGCTGCCGCCGCCGTCCAGCAGCTGCCGCAGCGCCAGCCGATGCGCCTCGCACAGGTCTTCGACGTGGATGTAGTCGCGCACGCAGGTGCCGTCGGCCGTCGGGTAGTCCGCGCCGAACACGGTGATGTGCGGTCGCTGCCCGGAGGCCACCTGCAGCACCAGCGGGATGAGGTGGGTCTCCGGCTCATGGCACTCGCCCAGCGCGCCTTCAGGGTCGGCGCCGGCGGCGTTGAAATAGCGCAGGCAGACCGACTTCAGCCCGTAGGCGCGGTCGTAGTCTTCCAGCATCTGCTCGACCATCCACTTGCTGCGCCCGTAGGGGTTGATCGGCGCCTTCGGGTGGGCTTCATCGATCGGCACGGTCTGCGGGGTGCCGAAGATGGCGGCGGTGGAAGAAAACAGGAACGCCTGGACACCGTGGCGGCGCATCCCGTCCAGCAGCACCTGCGTGGAGGCGACGTTGTTGCGGTAGTACTTCGCCGGATCCGTCACCGATTCGCCGACCTGGATGAAGCTGGCAAAGTGCATCACCGCCGCCGGCCGCACCGCGTCCAGCGTCGCGTCGACAAACGCGGCGTCGCCGATGTCGCCCACATGCAGCGGCGCACCGAGCACGGCCTCGCGTCGACCGGACGACAGGTCGTCGGCCACCGCAACGGCGAAGCCGGCGCGGCGCAGGCACTTGACCATGTGCGCGCCGATGTAGCCGGCACCGCCGACCACGAGGATGGATTCAGCCATGCGTCTTGTCTCCCGCGTTCATCGGTACAGATCCCAGTACGGATTTTTCTCGCCGCTGCCGTCCGGGCGCAGCGTGTAGCGCTTGTAGGTCCACTGGTACTGCGCGAAATCACGCCGCGCCACCGCTTCGACGCCGGCGTTGAGCGCCGCCACCGCGCGCTCGGGGTTGGCATCGGCAATGCCTTCGGGGGCCGGCTCGATGTGCAGGTCGAAGACGGGCCGGCCATCGCCCGGGCGGCGCTGGCACCAGCACAGCAGCACCCGCGCGCCGCTGCGATGGGCCAGCCGTCCGAGCAGGGTCATGGTCAGCGCCGGTTTGCCAAAAAATGGCGCGAACTCGCCTTCGCCGGCCTTGGGTTGCTGGTCGGGCAGGATGCCGACCACGCCGCCTTTCTGCAGCCGCTTGAGCAGAGTGCGCACGCCGGCCGCCTCGGCGCGCACCTGTTCGACCTGAGCGCCGGCGTTGGCCCGCACCCGCCGCAGGAAGGCTTCGCCCACCCGCGACTCCGGCGCCCGATACAGGATCGCCAGCGGGGTCTTGTTGGCCAGCCACTGGTTCAGAAGCTCCCAGTTGCCCATGTGCGGCGCGGCCACGATCACGCCGTCCCCGCTGCGCAGGGCGGCATCGAACAACGGCTCGCCGTGGACTTCGGCGATGTCGCCCAGGTTGCGCGCCGCAGGCCGCATCCACAGGCGCAGCGTTTCGAAGGTCTGGCGCAGGGTGGTCCGCAGGATCTCGCCCAGCAGCGCCTCGCGGCCGGCAGCATCGAGATCCGGCCGGATCAGCTCCAGATTGCGCCGCGCCACCCGCGCCTCGCGGGCATCGCGCGCGATCCACAGCCGCGCCAGCCCGTCGGCCAGCGCACGCAGCAGCGGCCACGGCAAGCGCGCGAAGGCCCAGGCCAGGGCGTACAGCAGCGCGGCGGCGAGATCGGTCATCGGGCTCATTGTATGAGCGACGTTCGCGGCTTTTCCCCTCCCTTGATCCAACACACCAATGCGCGGCTTTTTGAAGACTGGTTTTGGACGCGGATTGACGCGGATGAACGCGGACGAAGCACTAATTCGAAGGGTTGATCCGCGTTCATCCGCGCCAACCGGCGTCAAACGTCTTTGCTGGGAGTGCGCAGGATGCGTTCTGCCCACGACCGCTATACCAGATCAATGAGGCGCATCAGCGGGCTGTCACTTTCCGCGAAATCAAGGAGGAGGCAGCGGTCAGTCCCGCTGCCGGGGGACATTCGCGGAAGGGGACAGCCCGCTGGTGCGCTGCGCAGGACCTCGAACCGCGAAGCGATCGGATACCCACCTGTGCAAGCAGGACACGCCAAGCCCTTCCCACGGCAGGAGAAGAAGGCAGAATGACCGCATGCTTGCCCTGATCCAGCGCGTGACCGAAGCAAAGGTGACTGTCGATGGCGACACCGTCGGCGCCATCGGCCCCGGCCTGCTGGCCCTGGTCGGCGTCCAGCCCGGCGACGGCGAGGCGCAGTACCGGCGAATGGCGCAGCGGCTGCTCGGATATCGTGTTTTCGAAGACGATGCCGGCAAGATGAACCGTTCTTTGACGGAGATCGGCGGAAAACTGCTGCTGGTCAGCCAGTTCACCCTGGCCGCCGACACCCGTTCCGGGATGCGCCCCGGCTTCAGCACGGCGGCTCCGCCGGCCGAGGCCGAACGCGGATTTGAACGGTTGGTCGCCATTTGTCGGGAAATTCACCCGCCAGGGGTGGAAATCGGCCGCTTCGGCGCCCATATGGTGGTCAGCCTGGTCAACGACGGACCGGTGACGTTCCTTCTGCAGTCCTGACGTGTCCGCAAGACGACGTTCATGACGTGGTAGAATTGACGGTTCCCTGCCGCGCATGCGCGGTTCAATCGAATACGGTGGCATGACCCATGGCCAATGAGCGGCAGACGGCTCCCCAGTCCGACATCAAGCTCCTGATCAGCAAAGGCCTGGAGCAGGGTTACCTGACCTTCGCCGAAGTCAACGATCACCTGCCCGACGACATGGTCGAGGCCGAGCAGATCGAAGACATCATCAGCATGATCAACGGCATGGGCATCGAGGTGCACGAGGTTGCGCCCGATGTCGAAACCCTGCTGCTGGCCGGCCAGCAGGCCGGCGGTCGCGACGTGGACGAAACCGCCGCCGAGGAAGCCGCCGCCGCGCTGACCTCGATGGACAACGACGGTGGCCGCACCACCGACCCGGTCCGCATGTACATGCGCGAGATGGGCACGGTGAACCTGCTCACGCGCGAGGGCGAAATCGCCATCGCCAAGCGCATCGAGGAAGGTCTGGCGCAGATGAACGCGGCGCTGGCCACGTTCCCGCCCACGATCGAGGCGATCCTCGCCGACTGGGAACTGCACAAGGACGGCAAGAAGCGACTGGCCGACATCGTCGTCGGCTTCAACGACGAACTGCTCGGCGAGGCCGAAGAGGCCCTGATCCCGGCCGACACCGACGTGATCGACGCCGATGCCGATGGGGACGACGACGAGGATGCCGACGAGGACGACGGTTCGAACGACGAGCCGGCGCCGTCTGGCCCGGATCCGGTTGAAGTCGCCGCCCGCATGGAGGCCATGGCCGCGGCATACGCGAAGTTCGTGAAGGCGGTCGCCAAGGGCGGTCCCGAGGCCAAGCCTGCGGCCAAGGCGCGCGCCGACATGGCGGCGACCTTCGTTACCTTCAAACTGCCGCTGCCGCTGACCGACCTGCTGGTCAACAACCTGCGCGACGTGGTCGGCAAGGTGAAGGAACACGAGCGCCGCGTCCTCGACCTGGCCACCCGCGTCGCCAAGATGCCGCGCAAGGATTTCCTCAAGGCGTGGGAAGGCAACCAGACCAACCTGGGCTGGGTGGACGAACTGCTCAAGCGCAAGCAGAAGTGGGGCAGCGCGCTGCGCGACGCCAAGGATCTGATCGTCGCCGAACAGCAGTCGATGATCGACCTGGAGAAGTCGCTGCGCGTGACGCTGGCCGAACTCAAGGAAATCAACCGCGCGATGGCCTACGGCGAAGCCAAGGCGCGCAAGGCGAAGAAGGAAATGGTCGAGGCCAACCTGCGGCTGGTCATCTCCATCGCCAAGAAGTACACCAACCGCGGCCTGCAGTTCCTCGACCTGATCCAGGAGGGCAACATCGGCCTGATGAAGGCGGTCGACAAGTTCGAGCACCGCCGCGGCTTCAAGTTCTCGACCTACGCGACGTGGTGGATCCGCCAGGCGATCACCCGCTCGATCGCCGACCAGGCGCGCACCATCCGCATCCCGGTGCACATGATCGAGACCATCAACAAGCTCAACCGCATTTCCCGCCAGATGCTCCAGCAGTACGGCCGCGAGGCCACGCCGGAGGAGCTGGCGAAGGAAATGGAGATGCCCGAGGACAAGATCCGCAAGGTGATGAAGATCGCCAAGGAACCCATTTCGATGGAGACCCCGATCGGCGACGACGAGGACTCGCACCTCGGCGACTTCATCGAGGACACCAACGTGATGTCCCCGGTCGACGCCACCACCGACATCAACCTGATCGAAACCGTGCGCAACGTGCTGGCCGGGCTGACCCCGCGCGAGGCCAAGGTGCTGCGCATGCGCTTCGGCATCGACATGAACACCGACCACACGCTGGAAGAAGTCGGCAAGCAGTTCGACGTCACCCGCGAGCGGATCCGCCAGATCGAGGCCAAGGCGCTGCGCAAGCTGCGCCATCCCAGCCGTTCGGAAACCCTGCGCAGCTTCCTCGACGTGGAGTGATTCCGGCATCGCACCGCATAAAAACCCGCCGCGCACCGGCGGGTTTTTTTGTTGCCTGCGGCTACAATTCCGCCTTGCGGGCCTATAGCTCAATGGTCAGAGCAGGGGACTCATAATCCCTTGGTTCCAGGTTCGAGTCCTGGTGGGCCCATGTCAAGAAACGCAAGTGCACGGAAGTGCACCGCAACCGGGAACCCTGCCATGACCGCCACACGACCCGCAGGACTGCTCACGGCGCTCGCGGTACTGGGGCTTGCCGCCTGTGGAACGCAGGAGCAGCCCGCGCACGACGCGGAGCCTTCCGGAAACGCGCCTGCGCAGGCCCAGCCCGCGGCAACGGCCACGGAGGCGATCGCCGCCTTCGAGCGCAACTTCGGCGTGCATGCGGGGCTGCGCCGCAACCACACCAAGGGCGTGTGCGCAGCGGGCGAATTCGTCGGCGATCCGGCGGCGCGGGCCATCTCGCGCGCTGCGCTGTTCTCCGGCGCGTCGGTGCCCGTGGTCGCGCGGTTCTCCCTGCCCGGCGGCAACCCCGATGCGTCCGACGCCAGCCCGACCCCGCGCGGCATGGCGCTGGAGTTCCGTCTCCCCGACGGCAGCCGCCAGCACATGACCATGCTCAACGTCCCGGTGTTCAGCGCAGCCACGCAGCAAAGTTTCCTCGACGGCCTGTTGGCGGCAACGCCGGATCCGGCCACCGGCAAGCCCGACCCCGAGCGCGTGCGCACCTACCGGGAAAGCCATCCCGACACCGCGCCACAAGCCGAATTCATGCAGACCTACCGCCCGCCCGCCAGCTACGCCAACAGCCGCTACTACGGCATCCACGCCTTCCGTTTCATCAACGCCGATGGCGTCTCCACGCCGGTCCGGTGGCAATTCGAGCCGGAGGACGGAGAGCGCGCGCTGGAACCCGCGGAGATGGATCGCCTACCGAAGACCTTCCTCGCACAGCGGCTTGCCGAACGCGCGGCGCGGGGACCGATCCGCTGGCAGATGCGGGTCGTCCTCGGCCAGCCCGGCGACCCGACGAACGATCCCACCCGGGCCTGGCCCGCGGACCGCAGCAGCGTGATGGCCGGAACGCTTTCGCTCACCGCCATCGGACCGCAGGTCGGCGGCGAATGCGAAGGCATCAACTTCGACCCGATGGTGATGACGGACGGCATCGGCGCCAGCGACGACCCGGTCCTCGCATTCCGCTCCCCCGCCTATGCGCTCTCGTTCGCCAGGCGTCTGTCCGAAGCGGCGCGTTCACAGGCACCCCACTAAGGACAACGCCAATCCCCGGGCGGAACGACCCCACTCCCGCAAAATTGGCACGGCACGCCGAACAGGATGGCACGGAGCGCGGCGAGCGGCCCAACGCAACAGGGCCAACGTGTGGGGCCACTTCAGCACCTCGTACCGAAACGCTTTGACCATGCAGCGGCCGCACGGCGTTGCGCACCACGCAACAAAAGGACTGACGTGGGCTATGGGGTCTCCTGCGCAATGCGACGCAAGCCCGCGCCGATGCCGCTTTCGTTGTCCTCGAAGTTGGACAGGCCCGTTTCAAGGTCCATGATGCGCAGCCGCAGCAGTGCCAACAGGTTCGGGGCGTTGCGCAAGGTGGCAGCGCTGGCGGCGATGGTTGCAGGAGGCAGGCCTGTGGCGCACGGATAGTCGAGCATGTGCTTGATGCCCTCGTAATCGCCATCCTTCAGATCGCGTTCGCTGCATTTCTCGGCCAGCGCCTCCTGCACCGCATGCGGCAGCAGCATGCGGAAAGCCTGGCGATAGGTGGAATCCCGCGTATCCCGGGACAGCTGGTCGAACATCGACGTGTTGTAGACCTCGATGGCCAGGCGGCGCAGGCCGGGGTCGCGGATCAAGCCGATCTGGCCGGTGGAGACAAGTTCGTCATAGGTGGCGCGGTGATGAACGTATTCGCTGTACTGCGTGGCGCGATAGGCGCTGACCAGCAACGCTTCATCGGACAGGGGCAGGTCGCCGGCCAAGGCGTCGGCCGCGCGCCTTGCGTTGTCCAGCACCTGGCTGAAGTAGTGGTGCTGGAACTGCCATCCCCACGCCTCGATGCTCAGGTCGGCCTGCAGGCGCTGCGTGAAGTCGGCAGCCTTGCGTTCGTTTTGCCAGTCCTCGTTCCAGTTGGATGCCTGCACGCCCAGATACACGCCAATGACCAGCACCATCAGCTCGACAATGACACCCGTCCAGTCATGCTTGCGCAGACGCTCGACAGTGCGGCGGATGAATGTCATGGACGTTTTCGGTGCCGTTGACGCGACATGTCATCTTTCACGGTGTCGAAGAACGCGTCAAATTCCGATGGGCTGCGCTTCCTGGCCTTATCCGTAGATGACACCGTCGGACTGCAGGCCGCCGGCGAATGCGGAGGCATCAACTTCAACCCGGTGATGATGACTGACGGTATCGGCGCCAGCGCCGACATGACCCTCGCGTACCGCTGTCCTGCCCCACTGGCCGTTGAATTCGCTTCGTAAAAGCGAACTATCTATCCCCTCCCGCCTCGGAAGTGCGAGATGAAGTCGCTGCGGAAATTCCTGTGGCATCCGAGGCAGGCGCGCTGGGTGCGCGCATAGGCATCGATGACGGCATCACCGTCACTCCGCGCGGCAGCCGCACCCATCGCCTGCGCGGCATCGTGTGCCTGCATGTCGTAACCGCGGAACTTGCCGGCATTGCTGCCCAGCCAGGCAAGAATTTTCACCTTCTCCGCCATCGGGGGTTCCGGGTGGTTGGCAATTTTCGGCGCAAGCCGGGCCACGGCCGGCCAGTCCTCGTTGGCGATCGCAAGCGAGGTGGCTTGCATGTCGCGCCCCAGTTGCGCCATCACGCTTCGCAGTGAATCGGGGGCAGACGGGGCGGCTGCGCGGACGCCGGGTGCGGCCACCGTCCACAGGAGCAGAAATCCGGTTGCAGCGGCGGATGTGAACAAGGCGGCATGGCGTGCGTTCATTTCGTTTTCCTCTTTGTGACCATCGAAATCTTCAGAATTCCAGGCTTGCGGCAACCGACCCGAAGGCGTGCGATCCGGATTGCCCACGGAATTCCTGCGTGCGCCAGACGCGCATGACGGCAAGGCGCAGGCCGTGGCCGGCCACCTGCCACTGGCTGCCGATCCCGGCGGCGGCCTGCGCGACGAACGGCCGCCGCTGTACCCGGTGGCTGTCCCGCAGCAGGTTGCCATCCAGCGAAAAATCCCACGCGACGGCCTTGGCCTCCAGCGAGACGAAGGCGTGCACGCCGGGGCGCGGTGCGCCTGCTCCCTGCGTCACGCCGCCTCGACCTTGTGCCAGCGCGGACGGCGGCCGGTTCTCGGCCCCGGGGCGAATCGGATAGCTGCCGAAGTCGTTGGGCAAGTTCCATCCGGCGCGGGCTTCAACCCCGAGGCTTGCCGATGTCTCGATATTGCCGATGCGCAGGGCGCCGCTGCCGATGACGTCATTTCCGAAGCCGGGCCGGACGGCACCGGACGCGAGGGGTCTGATCTTGCGTTCCCAGGCAAGCTGGAAGGCGGGTTCGTTGTGCAACTGGTTGTCCCAGCCATGGAAACGCTCGATGCCGCGCAGGTCGTGGACGAGGTTCTGCGTCTGCTCCGCCAGCGACCAGGGCCCGATCACGCCCAGCGTCAGTTCGCGGGTGTCCAGAATCTCCACGCGACGGCCGGGTGCCCGCCAACGACGGTTCCACGCAAGGCTCATGGAGAGCAGGCCGGCATACGGGCGCTCCTCGACGATCAGGTCGGTGCGCGTCTTGTCCGTCGGCGTGTACATGGATTGCCCGAAGCGGAGCACCACGTTCTGGACGGGACCCTCGGTGCCGCCCGCCTGCCAGAAGTCCGGATTGGCGCGGGCGATGAAAGCGGCAAACATTCCGACTGCAAAAGGAAGGCAATCGGGAGCCAACGGCCCTTCGAGGTCGCGTGACACCAGGACGATGGACGCGCCGTTCGTGTAATTGCGGTCCGTGCCGGCAAACAGGTCGTTCTCGAGCCGAAGGCTACCGCCGCGCCAATGCAGCGTCTGGTTCGCGGAACAATTTCCGGCCTGGCCGGCGCTCGCAGGTGGTGACAACAGCCCGAGCAATAGCAAAACGACCGCTCCCAGCCGTGCAACCGTGCCGAACCTGCGACCCCAAAAGCCCAAATTGGCCAACACCTCTCGCATTTCGTGCTGTCAGTCTTGTGAAGGCGTGCTGGAATCCAGCGTTGTGCTGGTGATGCTCTCGCTGCCGGGTACTGGAATCGGCGCATCCCATCCGCCGCCCAGCGCCTTGTAGAGCGCCACAAGCCCGACAGCGGCCGTGCCATGCGCACGCGCACGGACGATCTCGGTTTCCAACGACTGCCTTTGCAACGCGAGCAGATCTATCACGGCAAGATCGCCTGCCGTTGCACGGGATTGCGCCGCCTGCAGGCTGCGATGGGCCGCATCCATTGCGCGCGAAGATTCCTCCAGCGACTCCAATGCACTTCGATATCCGTCCAGAGCCTGTTCGGCGTCTTTCAACGCGTCCAGGACGGCCTGTTCGTAGGCAAACGCGGCCTGCCGCGATGTGGCCTCACGGGCATGGATTTCGGCACGAACGCGGCCGCCATCGAAAATCCGCCAGGTCAGCATCGGCACGATCGAAAAACGCCCGCTGCCGCCGCCGAACCAATCCGTTCCCGCCAGCGCTTGGAAGCCGCCGCTGGCGCTGATCGACAGCTTGGGAAACAGCTCTGCGGTTGCAACGCCAACATCGGCCACACTGGCGGCGAGCTTGCGTTCGGCGGCATAGACGTCGGGACGCCGGCGCAGTACTTCGGCGCGCTCGCCAACCGGGATCGGGCGCAGTTCCACGCTTGAAGGCGGGGCGTCCAGAAGCGCCAGTTCCGTTTCCGGCGGTTCGCCCAGCAGGACGGACAGGCCGAACAGTGCCGCACGGCGCCGCGCCGCAATCCCAGGGAGCGCGGACCGCGCGGCAGACAGTCTGGACTTGGCGGCATCGACCTCCGAAGCAGCCACGTCACCGGCCGCGGCACGCGCCCGCATGATTTCAAGGGTGCGCTCCAGGTTGTCCGCGTACGCTTGTTGCAGGCGGTATTCGTTGCCGGCACTGCTGGCCTCGAACCACCCGCGCGCCACTTCCGCCGCGACGCGCATGCGCACGCCCTGGGCCTCGGCCACGCGTCCTTCCAGCCTCGCCGTCGCGCCTTCCAGCGCCCGCTGCTGACCACCGAAGAGATCCAGTTCCCAGCGCGCATCGAAACCGGCGTCACGCAAGGTCTGCTCGGACTCGAGGCCGGGCAGACGGCCCACCGGAAGCGGCCCGTTCTCGCTTTGGCGACGCAGGGTGAGGCTGGCGTTCGCCGAGACGGATGGCGCCCGCCCTCCTGCAGCGCGATCGCGCTGCGCACGCGCCTCCTCGATCCGCGCCTCGGCCTGCTGCAGGTCCAGATTCCGGGAGAGCGCCTTCGAGACCAGGTGTTCCAGCACCGGATCACCCAATGTTTGCCACCAGCGAGACAGCGCTTCTGGGGACGTATCGTCCGCCCCGGGCTGCGACCAGCCGCCGCCGACATCGACGGGTGGTGCGGACCGATAGTCCGGCCCGACCGTCGTGCAGGCCGAAATCGAGGTGGCGCACGCCAAGGCCAGCGCCGCGCGGAGGAGCAGCCGCCGCGAACGGGGCGCGAAACGGGCATGGTGGATCGATTTCATTGCAGGCGCCCTCGTACGAACACGGTGGACAAGGCAAGGGAAATGGCCGCGATCAGGGCCAGCGGCCAGAGGCTGGAGAACAGGGCGCCAGGCGGCGTGGCCTTGAGGAAACTTCCTTCGAGGATGATCAGGAAGTGGGTCAGGGGGATGGCCTGGGCCAGCCACTGCAGCACGACGGGCATGTTTTCCACCGGCGTGGCGAACCCGGACAGCAGCACGGCCGGAACGCCGATGGCGAAAGCGCCCAAGATCGCCTGCTGCTGGGTTGCGCTGATGGCCGAGAGCATCAGGCCAATGCCGACGGCGGACAGGATGAACAGCACCAGGCCGACCAGCAGCAGGGCGAATGAGCCGGTGAAGGGAATGTCGAACAGGAATACTGCGGCCGCCACCATGGACAGGCCAAGTGCGGTCCCGACGGCCAGGGCCGGCAGCGACTTGGAGATGATGATTTCAACGGTCGAGGCCGGCGAGACCAGCAGTTGGTCGAACGTGCCCAACTCACGTTCGCGGGCGATCGACAGGGACGTGATCAGGAGCGCGCTGAACAGCGCAAGGATGCCGGTCAGCCCCGGGACGATGAACCAACGGTAGACCAGGTTCGGATTGAACCAGTGGCGCACCGCCCCGGGCGCATCGAGCGTGACGGCGCCATCGCGATCGGCGCCCATGCCGGCCACGATGGCGGACAGATAGCCGACGGTGATCTGGCCGGAGTTGCTGCGGCGCCCATCGACCAGCACCTGCAGCTTGACGGGTTCCCCGGCGGTGATCCTGCGCGAGAAATCCGCGGGAACCTCGAGCGCCGCGATGACCTTGCCGTTGTCGATCAGGCGCCGCAATCCGGCCCGATTGTCGACCCGCACCACGCGCCGGATGAATTCCGCGCTGTCCAGCCGCTGCTCGAGTTCGTGCGACCAGCGTCCGGCATCCCGGTCCAGCACGGCGACATCGACATTGCGCACTTCAAGCGTGGCGGCGAAGGCGAACACCAACAGCTGCAGGATCGGGGGCACGAACACCACGAGGCGGCTGCGCGGGTCGCGCAGCAGGCTCAGGACCTCCTTGATGAACTGGGCGCGCATTCGCGTCAATGACAATCGCTGGAACATCCCGACCTCCCGCTCATGCTTCCAGGTTCTTGCGGGTGGCCCGCTTGGCCAGCAGGAGGAACGCCACGCCGATCGCCCCCATGGCCAGCAGGTTCGGCAGGAACACGCCCCACAGGTCGCCGGCAAGGAACACGGTCTTGAGCGACGAGACGAAATAGCGCGCGGGAATCAACCGGATGAGCGCGCGGATCGGCGCCGGCATCGCGTCGATCTCGAACAGGAAGCCGGACAGCATGAAAGCTGGCAGGAATCCGGAAAACAATGCGATCTGCGCCGCCAGGAACTGGTTGCGCGCCAGCGCCGAGATCAACAGCCCCTGGCCGAGCGCTGGCAGCATGAACACCGCCGACAGCACCAGCAATGCCAGCAGCGAACCGCGCATCGGCACGCCAAACACCCACACAGCCAAGGCTGCTGCGGCGATCGTCGACAGCATTCCCAGAAAGAAATACGGCAGCAGCTTGCCAATCAGGATCTCGACCACCGAGGCCGGCGTGGACAACACGGCCTCCATGGTTCCCCGCTCCCATTCGCGCGCCACCACGAGCGCGGTCAGCATGGTGCCGATGATGGTCATGATGATGGCAATCGCGCCCGGAACCAGCGCTCGCCGGCTTTCCAGCTCGGGGTTGAACCAATAGCGCGGCTCCAGGGCGACCGAGGCCTGGGGAGCGTCGACTTTTCCGGTCCGCCAGGTCTGGACAACGCCTTGCGCGTAATTGGCAACGAAGTTGGCGGTGTTGGGCTGCGAACCGTCGGTGATGACCTGGACCAGCGGGCGGGTGCCGCCTGCAGCCAGCCTCTGCTCGAAATCCTGCGGAATGACGACAAAACCGCGCAGCGCACCGGCCACGACCTGGTCGGCCACCTCGCGCCGGTCATGGGCAAAACGCACGTCCAGGGCGGAGGTGGCGGCGAAGGCATTGGCCAAAGACTGGGCCGAGGGCGCGGGCGACTCCACCACCACGCCGATCCGGACGTGGCGCGCATCCAGCGAAACCGCGTAGGCAAAGAGGAACAGCAGCACGACCGGAAGCGCGAAGGCGATGAGGAGCGTCGACGGATCGCGCAAGGCCTGCAGGCTCTCCTTGCGCACGAGAGCCAGCAGCCGGCGCCGATCGAATCGGGCCGAAAGGCCGGGCATCGCGCCGTCTGCCGCGTTCATGCCGCCTCCGCAAGCTGGCGATCCACGGCCTCCACCAGGCCGATGAAGGCGTCTTCCATCGTGGGATCGGGCCGAGCGTCGCTGGCGGCCCGGCGTTTGAGCGCATCCGGCGTGTCGAGCGCGATCAGCCGGGACCGGTACAGCAGCGCGACGCGGTCGCAGTATTCGGCCTCGTCCATGAAATGCGTGGTGACCATGACCGTCACGCCCTTGCGCGCCAGGCCATTGATATGGGTCCAGAACTCTCGGCGCGTGATCGGGTCGACGCCGGATGTGGGTTCATCGAGAAACAGCACCGGCGGCTTGTGCATCAACGCGCAGGCCAGCGCGAGGCGCTGGCGGAAGCCGAGCGGCAGCGCTTCCGGGGCGGCATCGAGCCAGGGCGACAGCCCGAAGATGGAGACCATCTCGTCGATCCGCTCGCGCCTGGCCGCACCGTCGAGGCCATACACGCCTGCTGAAAACTCCAGGTTCTGGCGCACCGACAGCAGGCCGTAGAGCGAGAACTTCTGCGCCATGTAGCCAAGCTTCGCCTTCGCATTGCCCGTCGCCCGCCGCAGGTCCACGCCGGCCACGTGCGCCTCGCCGTGGGTGGGCTTGAGCAATCCGCACAGCATCTTGAACGTCGTCGACTTGCCGGCGCCGTTGGGCCCGAGCAGCCCGAAAATTTCGCCCTTGCGCACCTCGAAACTCACATCGTCGGTGGCCGTGAACTCGCCGAAGCGCTTGGTCAGGTGTTTGCAGGACACCGCCGATTCGGCATCCGATTCCACCGCAGGCATCCGCTGTGCCAGCAGCGATGTCCCGCCGGGCCCGCCGCCCAGCAAATCGATGAATGCATCCTCGAACCGGGCCGGCACCTCGGCAAGACGGACATCCCGCGCTTCCGCCAACGCCCTCAGCGGCGCGGGGTCCGCCCCTTGGCGCAGCACCACGCGCACGCCCGCACCCTGGATGACGCCGTCGCCGACGCCCGGCAGATCGAGCGCCTGCGCCAGCACCTCACGCCGCTGCTCGCCGACGTCTTCGAGGCGATAGCTGCGCCCGACCAGCCGCCCGGTCAGATCGCCGGGCGGTCCGTCGAAGGCCAGCGTGCCCTCGTTGAGCAACAGCACGCTGTCGCAGCGCTCGGCTTCGTCGAGATAGGCCGTGGACCAGACCACCGCCATGCCGTCGTCAGTCAGCGCCTGCACCATCCGCCACAGGTCCTGGCGGCTGACGGGATCCACGCCGACCCCGGGTTCGTCCAGAAGCAGAACCCTGGGACGGGCCATCAGCGCGCACGCCAGCCCGAGCTTCTGCTTCATCCCGCCCGAAAGCTTTCCTGCCAGGCGTTTCGTGAACGGGGCCAGCCGCGTGAACTCCAGCAGTTCGTCGAACAGCTTGGCGTTGTTGTCCGGATCCAGGCCGCGCAGATGCGCATACAAGCGCATGTTTTCCATGACCGTCAGATCTTCGTACAAGCCGAAGCGCTGCGGCATGTAGCCGCTGATGACGTGGATGGCGTCGTTGTCCCTGACCACGTCGTGACCCGCCAGGGTTGCACTTCCCGCATCGGGAGCAAGCAGTCCCGTGAGGATTCGCATGAGCGTGGTTTTGCCTGCGCCGTCCGGCCCGACCAGGCCGGTCAGGCGGCCATAGTGGATGCTGGCATCCAGTCCCCGCAGCGCCTGCACGGACCCGAAGCGCTTGCTCAGGCCGGAAATGACGACAGCCGGTTCACCGCCAGGGCCCTGGCTTGCCGCGATGGGTCGGGCAGCGACGCCGGACACGTCATTGCCCACCCGAGGCACTGTCTGCGACGTCGATCGTCACCGGCATGCCTTGGCGCAAGGCCCGGTCTGCATCGCGAACGACGATCCGGAGCCGGTAAACGAGATCTGTCCGAAGGTCGGCGGTTTCCACCGTTTTCGGAGTGAATTCCGCACGTGGTGAAATGAAGCCGACCTGGCCGTGATAGACCTTGCTTGAACCGTCCGTGCGAACCTGAACCTGTGTTCCAGGCGCGATGCGCCCCAGATCCGGTTCGCCCACATAGGCCCGTACGTAGATCGGAGCATCAAGGCTGAGGGTGTACACCGGGCTCTGGATCGTCACCATGCTGCCGGGTTCGCGCACCCTGGCGCTGACGGTGCCATCGCTCGGTGCACGCAAGGTGGCATCGGCCAGCGCGGTTGCCGCCTGGGCGCGCGCCGCCTCGGCAGCGGCAAGGCGCCCCTCGGCCGCTTCGATATCCTCGGCTCTTGCGCCTTCCGTGGCTTGCGACAGCGCGGCTTGCGCCGACTTGACCGCAGCGGCCGCCTGCTCGTTCGCCGCGCGGGCCGCATCGACCGTGCGCTGGCTGACGGCGCCGGTGGCCAGGAGGCTCGACTGGCGCTCGAAGTTGCGCCGGCTGTCAAGCGCCGCCGCCTGCGCCTGGTTCAATGCTTCGCGCGCTTGGGCAATTTCTTGCGGGCGCAGGCCGCGGCGCATCTTGTCCCGCTCCGCGCGGGCGATGGCGACGGCCGCCTCGGCCGCTGCCAGCGCATCACGGTAGGACGCGGCATCCAGCAGGGCCATCGGCGCCCCGGCCTCGACCACATCTCCTTCTTCAAATTTCATCGCCGCTACTCGTCCAGGCTGGCGAAAGGCCAGCTGGACTTCGCGGATGTCGACGTTCCCGTAGAGACGCAGCGGCGGTTTCGCCGCAAATTGGCGCTGCCATACCATCCAGCCCGCGATGACGACAAAAAGGGCGATGGCGATGCCTGCCAGCATGCGCAAGGCGGCAGGGGAGGGACGGCCCGGGCTCATGGGCAGGCACCTCCATCGCAAAAGGTCGCTTCAGACGAGGCAATCGCATTCCCCGCCCTGGTGTTCCGGAACAATGCACAGCTCATGACCGCACCTCGATGCCACGGCGGAAAATCGCGAAAGTGCGCGGAGCGTCCTCCCGAATCCGTTTGGCGTTCCCGGCCAGCAACGACTGCATCACCAGCCCCTGGATGCTTCCGACGAACAGGGAGACGGCGGCATCCACATCAAGCGCCGGGTCAAGCTGACCACAGCTCTTTCCGGCTTCGAACAGCTTCACCAACCTCTCGCGGTAGCGTTGCAGCATGGTTTGGGCAAGGTTCCGCGGAACGCTGTCCTTGTCCCGCTGCAACTCTCCGAAGAGCATCCTCGGCACGCCCGGGTGATCGGCCACGAATCCTGCGTGCGCAAGAAAGATCGCTTCGAGCGCTGTCAGCGGCGAAAGCCCCGGTGCCGCCGCCGCATCGATCCGCGCCAACAGACGCTCGGACACCCAGGACATCACCGCCTGCAGCAGCGCGTCCTTGGTCGGGAAATGACGGAACAGCGCGCCCTGGGTCAGCCCCATGTGCTGCGCGATCGCCGCGGTCGTTATCTCGCTGGGGTTCTGCCTGGATGCCAGATCAACCACGGCCTCGACGGTAACGGTTCGCCGTTCGTCCGCGGGAAGATTTCTTCGAAGCGACATGGAGGCCTCGGAAAGCTTGGAAGATAGTAAGCGATTACTATCTTACAGCAACGGGACCCTGACGCAACCCCCTACGTTCAGCCTCGGTTCGTCCGTCCCGTGGACTCCAGGAGCGGGGGCTCGTCAAAGTGCCCGCACGAGAAGCTGGCCAATTTCCCATCGTCGCTTCTCATCAGAAACAGCGCGCTCAAGCCCTGCCGTATCGCAAGGTCGAGCCCATCTTCAGGTCCCAGAACCATCAGCGCCGTGGCCCAGGCATCCGCTTCGGCGCAGGTGGGTGCAAGCACGGTGACGGAGGCCGGCGACGAAGCCAACGGCAGGCCGCGCCATGGATCCATCGTGTGGGACAGGCGCCTTCCGTTGACCGTCACGCAGTGCCGATAGTCGCCGGAAGTGGCAACGGCTCCCTGCTCGAGTTCAAGGACGGAATGGATCGAGCGGGAACCGACGACAGGCGACTCCACGGCGATGGCCCATGGCTCCCCATCAGGACGCGGACCGAGCGCCCGCATTTCACCGTCGACTCCAACAAGCCCCGAGACAACGCCAAAGCCAGTGAGGACCCGCACAAGTTCGTCAACGCCATACCCTTTTGCAATCCCGTTCAGATCGATCGTGATGGGCGCGCGCTTGCATGCCGTACTGCTTCCAAGCTCCAGGGCCTCGCAAGCAGGTTTCCTGATGGCTGCCATGACAGTCTGGATGTGCCGTTCGGAAGCGGCATTCGGCCCGAAGCCCCAGGCATCGACGGCATCGCCGATGCCGATATCGAAGGCTCCCAGGGAGCGGCGGCCGATGGAAAGGCCCAACTCGAGCACCTGAAAAAGCGGATTCGGGACCACAACGCGGGTGCCAACCGGGGCGCGGTTCAACTGCATCAATGCACTGTCGGCGCGCCACGTGGACATCTGCGCATCCACGGCATCGACTGCCTCCTGCAAGGCCGCTCGAAGCGCTTGGACATCGAGCATTGGCCGAGCATGGAAGACCGCGGACCAGCGGGTTCCCATGGTGGGCCCGTTCAGGACGTGGCGAACAAGTTCAATAGACATCTTCGACATACCGCCCTCCGGCCTTGAGGGCTGCTGGCGTCAGTCCCATGGGTTGCAGGATTTCCGTCAACACGCCATGGACGCCCCGCGCCATGTCACGCCCGCCGCACACCATGATCCGGCCGCCCTGGCCGATGGTCGACGTGATCCGATGGGCATGCTCCAACAGGAGATCCTGCACGTACTGCGGCCGGGCCCCGCGCGATTCCGCAATGGCCAGATGCGACAGCTTTCCCTCGGCCTGCCAATCGGAGAATTCGTCCCTGTAAAGGAAATCGCCATCGGAGTGCCTTAGGCCGAAGAACAGGTGCACGGGACGGCGCGGCGCGTTGTTGCGGATGAACCCTGCCAGCGGGCCCACGCCAGCACCGGCGCCGATCAGAATAAGCGGCGAGTGTCCGCGATCCGCGTGGAATGCAGAATGGCGCCGCAGGAAGGCCTGGATCCTCTGGCCAGGTTCCATTCGGCTGAGCTGGCCCGAGGCAAGGCCGTGGGGATGCCTGCGAACGACGATCTCGATGAAGCCATCGCGATGGCTCGACGCAAGCGAGTAGAACCGTGGAATCGATGAGCCTTCGGGCACGACGCCCAGAAGATCCCCGGGCTTGAAGCGTTCAAAGCATCTTTTGCCGATGCGCCGGCTGTACGGCACCGAAGGAACGGCAAAGCGCAGGATCGATACGGCTCCATCCGAAGATGGGGCGTAATCGCGGCGCTCAAGCAGGGTCAATGCTTCCGTGGCAGAAAGGACGGGCTTGTGGACGAGCTGAAGATCAATTCCCAGAACATCGCCCAACAGGTGGCCCCAGCGTGCAAAGTCCTGCGGAGATTGGCGGTCGACGGTGTCAAGTGGCAGCAGGCATCTCCAGCCGATGGCGCGTATCTGTGCATCAACGTCGTGGGCATAACCGCAGAACGATGGAAAACCACGGTCACCGAATCCGAGTACGGCAACGGGTGCCGACGGCGGCACACGAAGCTCGCCGAGACGGCCAAGGAAGCCTTTGGCAGAAGACGGGGCATCTCCATCGCCATAAGTCGCTGCAAGAATCAGATAACGCTGCGCATGCGGATAGCGCGACGGGTGGAATGCCGACATGGGCGCGACGTGGACCCGATGCCCCGCGCTGCGCAATGCAGATGCCAAGGTCGCGGCAAAGCCCCAGGTGCTCCCGTTTTCGGAGCCCACCATGACGACGGTATCGGCGCGTGCGGCAGGCGCATTTGCCGGGATTCGTGGGCGGTTGCGCCATCCGGCGAGCCATACCAGCACGCCCGTCGCGGACAGGACTGCAGCACCCAGCGCCATGGCGCCCAGGAAAATCCCGAGGACCGGAGCGCCTTGAGCGGTATGGAGCATGTAGACCGTTTCCGAAACCCGCTGCCAGAACCCGAGGCCTTGCCATCCCAGCAGCTTTCCCGATCCCTGGTCGACGTATCCGACGCCGCGATCCGTCTTGAGGACATAAACGTCTTGCGGGTCATCCGCAGCGGGGAAACTCAGCTCGCGAAGCGAACTTGCCGGCAACGCGCGTAGGGCTTCCATCTCGCGCAGCGGAAAGCCCGTGCGCCCACTTGGTGATGGAGCCGCCCCAATGCTGGCCTCATCGATCGAGAGGATCTCGAAAGTTTCCGCCGACATCCAAAGCGCTGTCACCGCAGACAGCACAAGGCCGACGACCGCCACGCGCGCGATCTCGGTATGCAGACGGCCTGCAAGCGGTCCGCGCAGGCGGGCGATCCAGCGCTTCCAGCCGCCCAGGCGACGAACCGCGAGGATCGTCCCGGAAACGGCAAGAAGCAGCATTGCAAAGGCGCCGGATGCAGCGACGATGCGGCCGCTGTCGCCGAGGAAGAAAGAACGGTGCACTTCCGTGAACCAGCGGCGCACGGGATCCGGATCCGCGCTGGAAAAATCCCGACCCGTCGCCGGGTCGACCACCGCCGAACCGGGTTGCCCTCCATCGAACCACCACGCGCTGACCTGACCCGAAGGCGCGCGCCGGATCTGCTCGAGGCCCGGGTGGGCCACCTGCACGCGCGCTGCCAGATCGGCCACGGTCTGCGTTGAAGCCGGACGAATGGCACGCCCTGCTTCCAGGACGTTCACCACGGAAAGGGCCGTGCCGCTGAGGGCCGCAACGAACAGGACTAGGGACAGGACCAGTCCCACCCAGCGGTGGAAGTTGCGCATCATGCCGGCGGCCCTCGCCTCGATCTAGAGGCTGTAGCTGAGGCTTGCGACATAACGCTTCCCGGCAACGCGCGTTCCGGCACCGGCAGTGGTCAAGGGGACCGAAGCGTCCCGCGGACTGTCTTGCATGTCCTCCGCTGCGGCATCGACGTTCAGTCGGTAGCCCGCGTTGAAGAGGGCGTCCGTCAGATCCACGGTGACTCGCAGGTTCCTTCCCGCACCCACGCTGGCACCCGTGATGCCATCGATCCCCGTACGGCCACCACCACTTGCGCGATGCCAATCCGTCAGGTGCTTGTAGTACTTCGGTTTCCCGCCGGCAACCCAGAGCGTCCGCACGAATTTTCCGCTTGCATCCGTCAGGTAAAGCGCCAGATAGGCGCCATTGCCGCCGTAGTTCTTGAGCGTCGTGGTCACGGTCACCGGGCGCGCCACGGACAGTCCGGGCAGGGCTAGGGCCGCTGAAAACACCAGACAGGGGACAAGCTTCTTCATGACGACTCCTTGGTTTGCGGGAAATTCAAAACGGTTTCAAAGCTCCGCCTGGCGCGGTTCAAACGCCTCGCGGTGGTCACGCCGCGGTCGCTGGCCGATCCTCAGCGCGTTCCTGACGGCGTCGCCACGCCCGGCCCGCGTCGTGGACGGACAGCAGGCGGTTGCGCCACATCGCGCGCGCGCGCCCGCGCGCCGGGCAGGTAGCGCAACGGGTCGGCGCCATCAAGAAAGCGCACTTCAAGCTTGAGGATCGACAGCGACGCAGGGTCGAGCTTCAGGCGCAGTTGGTTGCCATCCGAATCCCTGCCGCGGACCTCATAGCAGCCGTCGTCAATGCGCAGGTGGTCCGCCGTGACGCCTAGCCCTGCCACATGTGACATGACGGCTTCCCGCGGCCGCCATTCGGTCATGGGTCGATGGCAATCGTCGCCGGCAAGAGCGGCAGCAGAAACCGACAACAGGGTGACAGCAACGAGAGGTACAAGTGGTTTCATGGCGGCATCCCTTATCCTTGGTGTACCGAGGATGACTCGCCAACGTGATCCCAACCTGATCCACGGGCACGGATTTCTTAAGGCTGCCGTCAGGTTCGATTTGCATGATCCAGCAACGGAGTGGCCCGATGCGCATCCTCCTGATCGAAGACGACAACATCCTTGGCGCCGCTGTTCGCGATCAGGTTGCGGAGGATGGTCATTCCGTGGACTGGGTCCAGCGTCTGGACGCAGGAGAGCATGCAATCTCGTGCGTCCCCTATGACCTCATCCTGCTGGATTTGATGCTGCCCGACGGCTTGGGCATCCCTTTCCTTCGCCGCATGCGCGAACGCGGAACGGCCACTCCGGTCATCATTCTCACCGCATTGGACCAGGTGACCGACCGGATCAACGGGCTGAACGCAGGGGCCGACGATTACCTGGTCAAGCCGTTCGATCTCTCGGAACTGTCGGCACGCATCGGTTCCGTGGCCCGGAGATACAGCGGCAACCCCAACCCCATCATTTCGGTCGGCGATCTGCAGATCGACCTTGCAGCCCGTTCCATCCAGCGGGAAGGTCGCTCGGTGACTCTGACCGCACGCGAGTGGGCGCTTTTCGAAGCGTTCCTGTCACGGCCAAGGCAGCTACTGCCGAAGGCCTACCTGGAGGAAAAGCTTTACGCCTTCGATGCGGAAGTGGAAAGCAACGCCATCGAAGTCCACGTGAGCCACTTGCGCAAGAAACTGGGCGCTGGAATCATCGTGACCGAACGCGGGCTCGGCTATCGGCTGGGGCAGCCGTGAAAAAACCCGCAAGCCTGCAACGCCGGCTTTGGCTCTTGCTTGGGGCCCTTCTGGCGGCGCTGTGGCTCGGCGCAGCCTCGGTGACCGGGATCCTGACCCGACAGGCCATCGATGGAACCTTCGATTCTGCGCTCCAGGAAACGGCTCAGCGAATCATGCCGCTCGCCGTCGCGGACATCCTCTCCCGCGACGAACAGGAAGTGACGCAACGCCAAGCCGAAATCCGCGAACACGACGAGCTTCTCACCTACGCGGTACGAGACCCACAAGGCCGCATTCTGTTGCTCTCCCACGATGCAAATCCAAACATCTTCCCGCCCTGGAACGGAACCGGATTTGGCCAGAGCACAACCCACCGCTTCTACAGCGAGGAGGCACTGAGTGGCTCGATCAGGCTCACTGTCGCCGAGCCCCTGAACCACCGCGTGGCAGTGGCGCGGAAGATCCAGGCGGGGCTGATCCTTCCATTGCTTGTCCTTCTTCCCGTTGCACTGCTGGGCATCGCGATGATCCTGCGCGGAACGATGGCACCCTTGCGGCGCTTCCGTGAACGCCTTGCGTCGCGCCATGCATACGATCTTTCCACACTGCCAACGGAGGATCTCCCGTCCGAGATCGCTCCCGTTGCGGAGGCGCTCAATGCCTTGCTGGTACGCCTCAATGCGGCTTTCGAAGCCGAACGCAGCTTTGCTGCCAATGCCGCGCACGAACTCCGCACACCCTTGGCCGGCGCCATTGCCCAGGCACAGCGCCTGCAGATGGAACTGCAGGAACCTGCATTCAGATCCCGGGCATCGGTCATCGAGGCGACCCTCAGGCGCCTGACCCGGCTCGCCGAGCGATTGATGCAGCTGGCCAGGGCCGAAGGCGGCCGCCTGCGCCTTGATCATGCCAACGACCTGCGCCCCATTGCCAGCATCCTGACCGATGAGCTTGCACGAGGGGCGGACAGAGCGCGGATTTCCTTGTCTCTGCCTGACACGCCGGTGATGTCGGACATCGATCCGGATGCATTCGCGATTGCCTACCGCAACCTTCTTGAAAATGCGTTGCGGCATGGCGCAAGCGGGTCCGTCATCCAGGTGTCGATGGATCTCGATGGACAGCTGATCGTCTCGAACGACGGCCCCGTGGTTCCAGAGGAAACCTTGGATCGGCTCACCAACCGTTTCGAGCGAGGCAACGCGCTCGGCGACGGCAGCGGGCTCGGCCTTGCCATCGTCGATGCAATCGCACGGCGGATCGGAAGCGCGTTGATCCTGAAATCGCCAAGATCGGGCGGCGCCGACGGCTTCGAGGTTCGCCTGCTCCTGCCCGTCTCGGCCAATTAGGCCGATTTTCCATGAAACCGCCGTCCGAGCTCCCATCGATCCCGCGAAGGCGGAAACCCAGAGACTTTCAAGTCATTGAGTGCAATGGCACTGGATCCCCGCCTTCGCGGACATGACGGGCAAAATCAGAGCTTTTGCAGGCGGTGCACGCTATTTTTCGATCCGCCAGTTGATCGAGGCGCGGTTTTGCACGGAGCTGGATTCGATCTGGATGTCGAAACCCTTTTTCAGAAGGTATTTGAGGGTGACGACCTCCCCGGTGCCCAGCAGCGCAACGCCGTAGCTGACGTACAGGCGCGGCGACAGGTACTTGCCGACGCCCAGCACCTCGCCGCCGAGCGCGCGCGATTGGCTGACGCCGGCATCGTCCAGCCCGATCCGGTTGCCGAGTTCGGTCGCCAGCAGGCCGGCACCGGCGTTGAGCGCCGAACGCGCCGCGCCCAGCTGCTGCGCCTCGCGTCCGGTCAGGGTCGACAACGGGCGACCCAACGTCAGGTAGGATAGCGCTTCGGACTGGCTCATCGCCGGATTGGAATACACGCCGACCTGCGGGCGGGATGCGCGCCCATCGACGGCCACGCCGGCGGTGACATCGCCGACGTGGCGTTCGGCGCGGATGTCCAGCAGCGGGTCGCCGATCTCCGCATTCGACCACAGCAACCGGCCACGGGTGATCTGCAGGTTCTGGCCGTAGGCGCGATAACGGCCGCCGACTTCGAGCGCGCCGGTGGCGCGGGCGTCGCGCCCCGGCGCCTGGCGCACGCGCAGGCTGCCGGACAGCGTGCCGGCCAGGCCGTAGCCGTCGATCCTGACCCGCTCGCCGACGCGCACTTCGGTATCGACATCGATCTGCAGCGGCGAAGAATCCACCTGCTTGATCGGATCGAGCACCACCACATCGGACGATGGCGAGACGCCCATCTCCAATTTTTCGAGGTGGATGTCGGCTTCGGGAATCGTCACTTCGCCGCGCACCTGCACCGGCGCACCGGCGCGCCACTGGACGGACAGCGCCGGCGAGGCCAGCAGGCGCAGCTGGCGGGTGTCGGCCAGCAACACATCGCTGCCGCGCACGCTGAGCTGCAGCGGCGTGTCGTCGGTCAACCAGCCGAGGCTGCCTTCCACGCGCAGCGTCCCCTTGCCGGTGCCGGCGCTGCCGACGATCCGGGCGTTGCCCTCCTCGTCCGCCTGCAGCCGGACTTCGCCCTGGTCGATGTCGATGCCGAGCGCCGGCAGTTCCGCGCTGAACGCCTGCAGCTGGGCGCTGCCGCCGAGGCGCGGACGCCCGCGGCTGCCACTCAGGCGCACGTCCGCCGAGAGCAGGCCACCCGGTTCGACGAGGTCGGGCGACAGCAGTTCCAGCCAGGTCAGCGCCTTGGTGCTGGCGCGCACGCTGCCCGACAGCGGAGCCGTGGCGTCCCAGCCGGTGGTCAGCTCGGCGTCGATGCGGCCGCCGCCGGACAGGCCGGCGCCAAGGCGGCCCTCGATGCGCTGCGGGTTGGCCTGCAGATCGAGCTTCAGGTCGCGGTAGCCGAACAGGTCGCGACGCGCGCGCTGGCGGTCGCGCAGGCCGCCGCTGGCCGAAGCCAGGTTGGCTTCGGCCGTCCAGCCCGAACCCACGGCCGCGATCCGCGCGCCGAAGTCCACGCTGCCGACCAGCGTCCAGGAACGGCCGTCGTCGCGTCTGGGAAGCGCATCGGCGACCAGCGCCAGCGGCAGATTGCTGCCTTCCAGCGTGAGGCCCGGGTTCGGCCAGCCCCCGCGCGCGCACAGGCTGCCGCCGAGGCTGGTCTGCAGGCAGACGCCGGACAGCGTGGCGCGCTGGCCATCCCATGACCAATCCCCGGGCGCGCGCAGCGTCCAGGTCGCCGCCTGCGCGGGTGCGACCGCAAGACGAGCGATCTGCCCCTGCCAGCGCGTGCCGTCGCGCCGCGCGCTGCCCGCGGCCGCAAGCGTTCCGTCCGCACTGCGCGCATCGAGTTCGAAGCGCAGGCGGGTGGCGGCACCGCGCAGCTGCGCGCGCAAAGCGTCGAGCGCAATGCCCGCCTGCACGCCGTCGGCGTCGAGATCGAGCGCGCCTTCGCCCTGCGCCCAGGGCAAGTCGCCCCTGGCGCGCACATGGGTTGCGCGGAAATCGTTCCAGACGAGGTTTTGTCCGTTCAAATCGATCCGCACGTCCGGGGCGCCGCGCCGACCGCGCAGCGCGAGCTGGCCTTCGATGCGGCCGCTGGCGCCGGGCAGAAGATCGTCCAGCTGCAGCGGCGCGAGCCTGGCATCGACGACCAGCGTTGTGTTCATTTCCCCCTTGGCTTCGATCCGGCTTGCGCCCAGCGCCAGCGCCACGTCGCCGCTGTAGCGTTCGCCGTCGATGCTCAGAGTGGCGTGTCCGGACAGGGCGCGACCGCGCAGCCGTCCGGCCAGATCGCGGGCGTCGAACTGCGCGACCAGCGCACCGTTGCGCTGCTGGCCCCGGGTTTCGATGCGCCCGCGCAGCGCGCCGGGCCAGTCGGGCGCGAAATGGCCGGGATCGAAATCGTCGAGCCGGGCGTCGGCCTGCCACGACAGCGCGGGCGACCACGCCAGCAGGCCGGTTGCGGACAGCCGGCCCGCTCGGGTTCCGGCCTCCAGCCGTTCGATGCGGGCGCCGTTGCGATCGCCGCTGCCGGCCAGCGCGACATCGGCGCGGTCCTCGCCCCGCGCCAGTTGCGCCTGCCCGCGCAGCGTCCATTGGTCCAGCCGGCCGGCGAGCTTGAGGTCGGCGTTGCCGGCAATGGCGTTCTGCCCCGTCGCGTCGGCCCAGCGCAGCCGCCGCGCGGCCAGCGCAAGATCGACCTCGGCCCGTTCGGGTGCGCCGAGCGTGACGTGGCCGTTCGCGGTGATGCGGCCGTCCAGCAGGTCCACCACCAGCGGCTTCAGGTCGAGCCGCTGATCGGACAATTGCAGCTTCGATGGCTGCAGGCGCGCGCTGAAGTCGCCGCGGGAAACAGCGCCGCGCAGGTCGGCCTGCCCGCCGACGCCGCTGGCGGACAGGTTGAACCGCAGCGGCGTGCCGCTGCCCGTGCCATCGAGCAGTCCCGGATCGAGACCGGCGCTGTCGGCATCCAGCTGCCAGCGCGGCGCGCGCGTTCCGTCGACCAGGGTCAGGTGCAGGCGCGTGGCGTCGGGCAACCGGCCTTCGGCGCGGGCTTCCAGCTTCGACAGGTCGCCCTGGATGCGCAGATCGAGATGCGCCGCGGGACGACCGGGCCGCGCGGGAAACGCAACGCTGGCGGCCAGATCGGTGCGGTAATTCCGGCGCGGCGCGTAATCGCCGTGCAGCGTGAACAGGCCGCGGTCGCTGTCCACGCGCAGACGCTCGACGTGCATGTCGCCCCGACCCACGCGCAGACCGCCGCGTGCGCTGCGTACAGCCAGCAGCGCCTCGCCTTCGCGGCCGATCCGGACGTCGTCGAGGGTCAGCGCATCGGCCTCGATCACGATCGGCAGGTCGAGCGTCGGCAGCACGTCCGGCCACTTCGGCAGTTCAAGCGGCGTGTCGTCGCGCGGCAACTCCAGGCGCGCGCCGCGCACCGACAGCGCCTCCAGCCGCAGCCGCCGCGCCAGCAGCGGCAACAGGGCCGCATCGACATCGGCTTGCGCGATGTCCAACCGCAGCAGGCCGGTGGCGCAGGGCTTGCCTGCGGTCGGCGTGCAGCGGGAATCGCGCAGGACCGGCATCGCCAGCGCCACGCCCTGCAGGGTCAGCGGGCCAGCCAGCGTGCCCTGGGCCGACTGCCAATGCAGGCTGCTGCCGGTTGGTAGGCTGGCGACGGTACGACGCAGGGCAAAATCGCGCCCGCCTTCGGTATGCAACAGCCACATCAACGCGATGGCCGACACCAACGCGAGCACGGCCAGCGGCAGGATTGCCCACCGCAGGACGCGCCACTTCACAGATCCGCTCCGATGTTCAGATGCAGCGTGACCGGCGCATCGGGGCCGTCGAGGCCGTGGGCAAGATCGATCCGCACCGGGCCGACCGGCGAGCGCCAGCGCAGGCCGATGCCGACGCCGGTCCGCATGTCGGCATGGCGGCCTTCGAACGCGCTGCCGCTGTCGACGAACACCGCCGCGCCCCACGGGCCGCCGAAATAGCGCTCGTATTCCAGGCTGGCGGTCAGCAGGTTGGAAGCGCCGGTGTAGTACACGCCGCCGCTGGTGTGGATGCGCGGGCCGATCTCGTGCCAGCCGTAGCCGCGCACGCTGCGATCGCCGCCGGCGTAGAAGCGCAGGCTGGGCGGCAGATCGAGCACGTCGCCGGCGAAGGTATGCCCGAGTTCGCCGCGCGCGATCAGTCGGCTGTCCTCATCGAAACCGTGGAACCACTGCCCGGAAAGGTACAGCTGGGCGAAGTTGGACTGGCCGTCGCTGCCGCCGCGCCCGCCGCGCAGGGTCAGGTGCGCGCCGAAACCGCGGCGCGGCTCCATGCGGTCGTCGACATCGACGTAATCGGCCTGCAGCGCGGGGAACAGGAAGCTGGCGAAGCGGAAGTCCTCGGTCGGCTTGAGGATCGTGCGATAGGCCCAGCGCTCGCGCAGCAGGTGCATCGAAACGGCGAGGTTCAGGTGGTTGTCGTATTGGCCGCTGCGGCTGGCCACCAGTTCCAGCCGGCGGCTGTTGACGTAATCGGTGAGTTCGTCGCTGGCCTGCAGGCTGGCGGTGTACCAGCCGTCCAGCCAGGCCAAGGCGGGAATCCGGTATTGCAGGGTCGCCACCTTGCGCCGGCTGGCCCAATCCAGCTGCGCCAGTGCCTTGTGCCCGCGCGCATTGAGATAACGACGCTCGACGCCGGCGCTGAAACCGGGGCCGTCCAGCGTGCCGTAGCTGACGCCCAGCGTGTAAATGCTGCGCTTGGCCGGACTCAGCTCGACCACGACAGGCGCGCTGCGGTCGCTGGCTTCGTCCGGCCTGGCCTGCACGTCCACGAGCGCGAAATAATCGAGCGCGACCAGCGAGGCGCGCAGGCGTTCGACCTCGGCTTCGTCGTAGGGCGCGCCCGGCTGCCAGCGCACCAGCTTGTGCAGCAGCGCGTCGTGCAGGAACGGTTCGGGCGTCTGGCGAAAACGCACCTCGCCCAAGCTGTAGCGCTGACCGCTGTTCCAGCGCAGGGCGATGTCGGCGGCCTGATCGGCGCGCGTCACTTCGACCCGATGGCTGGACAGGTCGGCATCGAACCAACCGTGATCGGCCAAGGCGCGCGCGATCCGGGTCTTGCCCGCCTCGTACAGCGTGTGGTCGAGAACCTCGCCGGTGCGCGGGTGGAACAGCGCGAGCGCCGCCTCGACGGTGGCATCCTCGCCACCCGGTCCGTCCACGCCAAGGTCGAAGCCGCGCACGCGCACGGGCTGCCCCGGATCGATCCGCACGGTGACCGTCAGCGTGTGATCGCGGCTGTGCATCCGTTGCGAACTCGCCTCTTCGTCCGCAGCGTCGCCGGCAGGGCTTTCGGCATCGGGAGAATCGGCCGTGGGGGTGTCTTCGGGCGGGCTTGTCGCGGACAGATCCGGATCGTCCGGGTCCGGCGCGTTTTCGGTCCGGGCGGCAGCGTGGCCGCGCGGTTGCCCATTGCGGTCGCTGCGTTCGACCGTGACCGTCGGCGCGTAGTAGCCGAACGGCTCAAGCGCCCGCCGCGCCTCGTCTTCGGCCACCCGCAGCAGATAGCCGAGCCGGCGCGGCCGCAGGTCCTTGTCCAGCTCGTTCTGCAGCGACAGCGCGCTGCGGACATTGGCACGCATGGCCGGATCGGCCACGCCCTCGATCCGGACCTCGGTGACGCGATCGGCCAGTGCGGGGCCGCTGGCCAACAGGCAGACGCCGGCGAAGGCAGCGCGAAGAAACGGCGGGGGCATGCACGCAGGATAACGGCTGCGTGACGGGATTGAAGCGACCGGGGCTGAACGCGCGCGACCACGGTTTCCGAATCGTTCCCGCGCGGGGAAAGCCGCCGGGTTCGCATGTTAGGCTGGGGCCGGCCGTTCGGGTCGGCCTTGCGTGGATCGAGCGATGAATGCAGCAGCCAAGCCGTGGACCGCGTCGCGCAAGGCGGCGCTGGCGCTGGAGGTGTTGAGTGGCCGGCAGGACGCGGCGCGGGCCGCGCAGCAGGCAGGCCTGCCGCAGACGCAGGTTGAAGCGTGGATCGACGCGGCGCGGCGCGGCATGGAGACCTCGCTGCGCGACGATCCTTCGGCCTCGGCCGCCGCGCACGGCGACCTGCGCGACCTGATCCGACACCCGTTCGCCAACCGCGACACGATCACGGTGGCACCCGACGCGCCGCTGAGCGAGGCCTGGTCGCGGATGCGCGAGGCGGGCATCTCGCAGCTGCCGGTGATGGACGGCGAGCGCATCGTCGGCATCCTCGACGAATCCGACGTGCTGCTGCACGTCTACGGCGACGAGGCGCGGTTTGCCGACCCGGCCCGCGCGGCGATGGTGCAGCGGCTGGACAAGGTCGCCGTGCACGCGCCGATCGAGGCGCTGCTGCCGGTGTTCGACCGCGGCCACGTCGCCATCGTGATGGACGGCGAGGCCTTCCTCGGCCTGATCACCCGCATCGACCTGCTGGACTACCTGCGCCGCCGGGTCGGCTGAGCGCAGGCAGCGGCCGGATCAGCCCAGCGCCTGCTCCAGCGCCGGCAGGATCTGGAACAGGTCGCCGACCAGCCCGATGTCGGCAATCTCGAAGATCGGCGCGTCGCCGTCCTTGTTGATGGCCACGATCGTGCCGGCGTCCTTGATGCCGGTCAGGTGCTGGATCGCGCCCGAGATGCCGACCGCGATGTAAAGATCCGGCGCGATGATCTTGCCGGTCTGCCCGACCTGCAGGTCGGACGGCACGTAGCCGGCGTCGACCGCCGCGCGCGAGGCGCCCACCGCCGCGCCGAGCTTGTCGGCGAGGCTGTAGATGATCCTGAAGTTTTCCTCGGAGCCGACCCCGCGGCCGCCCGAGACCACGCGCCGCGCCGACTGCAGGTCGGGGCGGTCGGAGCTGGCGCCGGCCAGGGCGACGAAGCGGGTGTGGGTCGGCAGCGCCGCCTCGACGCTCGCGGCTTCCACCGTCGCGCTGCCGCCGCGCGCGGCTTCCGGCCACGAGGCGGTGCGCACGGTGGCGACCACCGCGCTGCCGGCCGGCATCTCCACCGTGACGATGGCGTTGCCGGCGTAGATCGGGCGCTTGAACACGTGGCTGCCTTCGACCGTCATCAGGTCGGAGACCTGCTCGACGTCCAGCAGGGCCGCCACGCAGGGCATCAGGTCCTTGCCGAACGTGGTCGAAGGGCCGAACACGTGGCTGTAGCCGGTAGCCAGCGCCGCGACCTGCGGCGCCAGCACCTGCGCGATGGGGTGGGCGTTGGCGGGATGGGCGACGGTGCGCACCGCGCGCACGCCGGCGATCTGCGCGGCCTCGGCCGCCACGCCGGCCGGATCGTCGGCCAGCACCACGATGTCGATGGCGTCGGGGTTGAGCGCGGCGGCGGCGGACACGCAGCGCGCGGTGGCGGAATTGAGCTTGCCGCCGAGGTGTTCGGCGACGACGAGAACCTTGGCCATTACACGAGCCCCTTCTGCTTGAGCGCGGCCACCAGCTCGGCCGCATCCTTGACCATGACCCCGCGGCTGCGTCCGGCGGGCGGCGCGTAGTGGGTGATCTTCGGCGCCGGCCCCGCCGCACTGCCCAGATCGGCCAGCGCCAGCGTTTCCAGCGGCTTGCTCTTGGCCTTCATGATGTCGGGCAGCTTGATGAAGCGCGGCTCGTTCAGGCGCAGGTCGGCCGTCACCACCGCCGGCAGGTCGATCTCCAGCGTTTCCAGCCCGGCATCGACTTCGCGCACCACGGTCGCCTTGCCGCCGTCCACGTCCAGCTTGCTGGCGAAGGTCGCCTGCGGGCGGCCCCAGAGCGTGGCCAGCATCTGCCCGGTCTGGTTGGCGTCGTCGTCGATCGCCTGCTTGCCCAGCAGCACGAGGTCGGGCTGTTCGCGTTCGACCAGCTTGAGCAGCGCGCTGGCGGCGGCCAGCGGCGCCAGCGGCTGGTCGGCGACGACGTGGATGGCGCGGTTGGCGCCCATCGCCAGTCCGTTGCGCAGGTGCGGCTGGGCGTCGGCGGGCGCGATCGTGGCGATCACCACCTCGGTGGCGACGCCCTTGTCGCGCAGGCGCAGCGCCTCTTCCAAGGCGATGTCGTCGAACGGGTTGGGAGACAGCTTGACGCCGTCGGTGACCACGCCGGAGCCGTCCGGCTTGACCTGGATGCGGACGTTGAAGTCCACCACGCGCTTGTAGGCGACGAGGATTTTCATCGTGAGGGAAGTCCTGATGAGTGCGACTGACCCGCCATTTTACCCGACCGCGCCCCGTGCATTTGCTCGAAGGCCGTCACGGCGGTTCGCGAGGCCGGGACCGCCGCCTGCCCGAAAGTACGCTGGGCGTTGACGGCGCGCTCGCTAGAATGGCGATTCGATTTCATTGGAGAGGCGCCCGTGACTGCCGGCAAGAGCAAGCAGTACCCCAGCGCCGCCGCCGCCCTCGACGGGCTGGTGGCGGATGGTCAGACCCTCGCGGTCGGCGGTTTCGGCCTGTGCGGCATCCCGGAGGCGCTGATCGCCGCGCTGCGCGATTCCGGCGCCAAGGGGCTGACCGTGATTTCCAACAACGCCGGTGTCGATGGCTTCGGCCTTGGCCAGTTGTTGGGTACGCGCCAGATCAAGAAGATGATTTCCTCCTACGTTGGCGAGAACAAGGAATTCGAACGCCAGTTCCTGGCCGGTGAACTCGAACTGGAGTTCAACCCGCAGGGCACGCTGGCCGAGCGCCTGCGCGCCGGCGGCGCCGGCATCCCGGCCTTCTTCACCGCCACCGGCTACGGCACCGTGGTCGCCGAGGGCAAGGAGACCCGCGAGTTCAACGGCCGCATGTACGTGATGGAAACCGCGCTGACCGCCGACGTGGCGCTGATCAAGGCGTGGAAGGCCGATCCCAGCGGCAACCTGGTGTTCCGCAAGACCGCGCGCAACTTCAATCCGGCCTGCGCGATGGCCGGCAAGGTCTGCGTGGCCGAGGTCGAGGAGATGGTCGGGCTGGGCGACATCGAGCCGGACCACGTCCACCTGCCCGGCATTTACGTGCAGCGGATCGTGGTCAACGCCACGCCGGAAAAACGCATCGAGCAGCGCACCATTCGCGCGGAGGGCAACTGAGATGGCATGGGATCGCGAACAGATGGCGCGTCGCGCCGCGCTGGAACTGACCGACGGCGCCTACGTCAATCTCGGCATCGGCCTGCCGACCATGGTCGCCAACTATCTTCCCGATGGCGTGAACGTGTGGCTGCAAAGCGAGAACGGCCTGCTCGGCATCGGTCCGTTCCCGACCGAGGCCGAGCTTGACGCCGACCTGATCAACGCCGGCAAGCAGACCGTCACCGCGCTGCCGGGTGCCAGTTTCTTCGGCAGCCACGATTCGTTCGCGATGATTCGCGGCGGCCACATCGACATCGCCATCCTCGGCGCGATGGAGGTGACCGATCAGGGTGATCTGGCGAACTGGATGGTGCCCGGCAAGATGGTCAAGGGCATGGGCGGGGCGATGGACCTGGTCGCCGGCGTGCGCCGCGTGGTGGTGCTGATGGAGCATTGCACCAAGGCCGGCACGCCCAAGATCCTGCCCAAGTGCACGCTGCCGCTGACCGGCGTGGGTGTGGTCAGCCGCATCATCACCGAGCTGGGCGTGTTCGACATTACCCCGGACGGCCTGAAGCTGGTGGAACTCGCCGATGGCGTCAGCCGCGATGAGGTGGCCGCCAAGACCGGAGTGCCGTTGCACTAGGGCTTGTCCGGTCCCCGGCTTGCGTGCAGTGCGCGCGAGGCGGTTCGCGTATTCTCTGACGGCGATTTAGGTCGCCGTCATTGTCTTTGCGTGTGTGGGTTCTGGATTTGCGGTCTGGGTTTGTTCCGCACGCCTCCCGGTTCCCCAGCCCTTTCCGCGAATGTCCCCCGACGGCGGCCAAGCCGCCGTCTCCTCCTTGATTTCGCGGAAAGGGCCGGGGAACCGGAAGGTTTCATGTCGTGCGCGAGCACGGCAGGATGTTTGGTCGGGATTGCGCAGCTTGCTTCGCTGTCATCAAGCAACGCTGAGCACCCGAGGATTCCCTCTGATTCGGATGTGTGCCCGCAACCCGCCCAGCCGTCGTGTCGGGGTAGCCTCTGGAGCGAAGTCAAGGAGGAGGCAGCGGCTTGGCCGCTGCCGGGGGACATTCGCTCCAGAGGCTACCCCGGCGCGGCGGCGTCGCCGAGGTTGCATCACAGGAATAGCGTCGTCCCGATACCGTTAACCTCCACGGCTCGGCCAAGCGGAAGTATCGCGCGTTCCCGCCGCACGAACCGGTCGCACTCCATCCGGAACACCGGTCCGCGCGGCGAAATCAACAGGCACCCCTTGCGGATTAGAAAGCCCGCCAGCATGCGTGCAGCAACGTACACTGACACCATGAACTTCGTCTGGGATCAGGCCAAGGCCAAGGCCACCGCCAACCTCAAAAAGCATGATGTCGCTTTTGAGGAAGCTGCCACCTGTTCCTCGACGCGCTTTCCCTCACGGGTGCCGATCCCGATCATTCGATCGACGAAGAGCGCTGGCTGACCTTCGGGCGTTCAGCCAACGGTCGCCTGCTGGAGGTATCACACACTCATCGGGGCGATACTGTCCGCATCATCAGCGCCCGTCCCTGCACCGCTGCGGAGCGGAAATATTATGAAGAAGGCTGACGCATTGAAGGGCACACTTCGCCCGGAATACAAATCTTCGGACTTCCCCGGCGGCTTGACGCGCGGAAAGTACGCGGAGAAGGCTGCAGCATCGAACATCATCGTGCTGGAACCGGAAGTGGCGGCAGCATTCCCGGACAGCGCAGCGGTGAACGATGCATTGCGTGCGCTGCTGAAGGTGGCGAAGCACGCTGCGGCAGGAGCGCGGTAAGGGATCGACGCAAAACAAACAGGGAGCTTTGCATAGCTGTCCCCGGCCTCGTTATTGATTGAACACGCCCAGCCGTCGTGTCGGGGCAGCCTCTGGAGCGAAATCAAGGAGGAGGCAGCGGCTTGGCCGCTGCCGGGGGACATTCGCTCCAGAGGCTGCCCCGGCGCGGCGGCGTCGCCGAGGTTGCATCACAGGAATAGCGTCGCCGGAATAATTGCTCCGGCACCGTTATTCGAACCCGGAGGGGCGATTACATGTTCTGGTAATTCGGCCCGCTGCCGCCTTCCGGTGTCACCCAGGTGATGTTCTCGTACGGGTCCTTGATGTCGCAGGTCTTGCAGTGCACGCAGTTGGCGGAATTGACCTGCAGGCGCAGGCCGTTTTCGTCCTTCACCATTTCGTACACGCCGACCGGGCAGAAGCGCGTGCAGGGATTGTCGAATTCCTTCACGCAGCGATCGACGCAAATGCTGGTGTCCAGCACGTGCAGGTGGACCGGCTGGTCTTCCTCGTGCGAGGTGGCGGCGAAATATACGCCCTGCAGGCGGTCGCGCGGCGGCAGCGTGCGCTCGACGTAGTCGCGCTTGGGTTCCTCGCATTCGCCCAGCTTGTGCAAGGTGGCCCAATCCGGTTTCCTGTTCTTCAGCGTCCACGGCGACAGCCCCGCGGTGGCGGTCTCCCAGCCGGCGTTGAACATCCCGAACCACAGCCCCTTCTTGAAGCCGGGCTTGATGTTGCGCACCTTGCGCAGCTCCCTCATCACATCGGAGGCGCGCAGCTTGGCGTCGAAACCTTCGGTGGCGAGATGGGAGGCCACCAGATGCTCGGCGGCCAGCATGCCGCTGCGGAAGGCCTGGTGCGTCCCCTTGATCTTGGGCACGTTGAGCAGGCCGGCGCCGTCGCCGATCAACAGTGCGCCGGGCATTTCGCACTTGGGCAGGCTCTGGTAGCCGCCCGTCACGATCGCGCGGGCACCGGCCGACAGGATGCTGCCGCCTTCGAGCAGGGTCTTGAACAGCGGGTGGTTCTTCCACTGCTGGAAGGCTTCCCAGGGCTTGTACTCCGGGTCGGAGTAATCCAGCCCGCTGACATAGCCCAGCGCGATCCGGCCCTTGTCGAGGTGATAGACGAAGCCGCCGCCGTAGGTGTGGTTGTCGGCCGGCCAGCCGAAACTGTGGACGATCTTGCCGGGCGAGACGCGCTCTTCCGGCACCTGCCACAACTCCTTGATGCCGATCGAATAGCCCTGCGGATCGCAGTCCTTGTCGAGCGCGAATTTGCTGACCAGCCGCTTGGTCAGATGGCCGCGCGCGCCTTCGGCGAGCACCGTCACCTTGGCGTGGATATCGATCCCCGGCGTGTAGCCGGGCTTGTGCGACCCGTCCCTGGCCACGCCCATGTCGCCGATGCGCACGCCGATGACCTTGCCGCTGCCGTCGTGGAGCACGTCGGCGGCGGCGAAGCCCGGATAGATTTCCACGCCCAGCGCCTCGGCCTGTGGCGCCATCCACGCGCACATCGCGCCGAGGCTGACGATCACGTTGCCGTGGTTGTTCATGCCCGGCGGGACGAACGGGAATTTGTGTCCGCCGGTCTTGTTCAGCAGCCAGAATTCATCGTCTTTGGCGTCGATGCAGATCGGCGGCGGCGCCTTGCGCCAGTCGGGCAGCAGGGCGTCCAGCGGGCCGGTCTCGATCACCGCGCCGGACAGGATCTGCGCGCCGATGGTGGAGGCTTTCTCGATCACGCACACGGACAGCTCGGGGTTGAGCTGCTTGAGGCGAATGGCGAACGACAACCCGGCCGGACCGCCGCCGACGGTGACGACGTCGTACTCCATCACATCGCGCTCAATGGCGTCGGTTGCGGTGGCGTTCATGGGCGGTGCTGGCGCTCATGCGCCTGACCGGTTTCCAGCGTCCATCCGGCGACGTCGTGGGCCAGGCTGGAGAGCGCCTGCCCGAACGCCGCCGACACCTGCGCCGCCTCGACCCCGGCCACCGGCTGGACGATCCGGAAGCTGCGGCTGCCGACGATGGCCTGGTCGGACAGGTGCAGCAGCTTCGCGTTGAGTTCGATCGTGGCCGAGGGCGTGGCGTTGCCGGCGTAATCGGAACGGAAATCGCGCAGGTCGAGCAGCAGGCGGTAGCTGGCGGACGCGCCGCTGCCCTGGCGGCTGACCGAGGCGATCTTGCCGCTGTCCTCCAGCATGCGCATCAGGCCGGTCTCGATCATGGCGCCGGGGGTTTGTGCCCAGCTGCTGCCGCGGTAGGCCTGCAATTCACCTGGGGTCGGGCTGACAACGATGCTCAGGCCGTCGATGGCCTGTGCGCCGGTGGGCCGGGCGATGTCCAGCGACCAGCCGACCGCGGGCCAGGCCGAGTCCGGTTGGATCTTCAGATCCGGGGCATAAATCGTGGTCTGCTCCCTGGGCCCGCCGACAAGGCTGCTGCAGCCGCACAGCAAGGCAAGAGCGAGCAGGATCGGGGTGTGGCGTCGATGGCGCGTCATTTTGGATCGAACTCCCTGGGCGCATTGCGGCCGAGGATATAGCGGGCCGGATTGTTTTCCATGCGATCGGTGATGGTATGCAGTTCGCGCAGGAGGCTGCGCAGTTCGGTCAGGGTGGGGGCGATCTGGCCCAGCCCGTCGTGGGTGAAGCTGAGCACGGCCGGGCGGTTCTCCGAAATCATCGCATCGGCATTGCCGGCGGCCGAATCGAGCTTGCTGATCGTCGCATCGAGCTTGTCCATCAGCGCGGGAAGCCGGCGCACCAGGTTCTGGTCGATGCCCTCGATGGCGCCGTTGGTCGTGGCCAGAGTGGTCTTCAAACTGGCGGTGGCATCGCGGGCGTTGACGATGAGTTCGGCGATGCTCTCGCGGTTCTGCGCCAGCGTGGTGGTGGTCTGGTCGATATTGTCCAGAATCTCGTTGAAGCGGCGGATGTTTTCCTCGCTGGTCAGCTTGTCGAGCCGATCGACCAGCCGGTTGGCGGTGTCGGCGATGTTCTGCAGCGCCGAAGGCGCGGTGCGGATGATCGGATAATCATCGCCCGACAGGGCTTCCAGCATCGGCGCATCGGGTTTCCCGCCGCTGAGCAGGATGAACGGCACGCCGGTGATGCCCTGCTGCGACAGCCGCGCCGTGGTATCGACCTTGATCGGCGTGTTCTTGCGCAGCTTGAGGATGGCGATGACCTTGCGCGAATCCTTTTCGTCCAGACTCAGGCTCTCCACCGTGCCGACGGCCAGACCGTTGTACTGGACGCTACTGCCTTCGGTCAGACCGGTCACGGCCTCGTTGAAGATGACCTCATAGCTGCGCCAGTCGCGGGATGTGGAGAATTTGGTGGCCCACAGGGTGAACAGCAGCAGGAAGACCACCGTCAGCACGGTGAACCCGCCGATCAATACGTAATTGGCCTTGGTTTCCATTCAGTGGGCCCTCGCTGGCTCCATGGTGCAACAAAACGCGGGACGCCGCCGCCCCGGCGCCGCGTGCGGTCTTCCGGTTTGCGGCCCGCTAGCCACGCGCCGCCCTGCCGCGCGGGCCGTTGAAGTATTCCTGCACCCACGGATGATCGAGTTTCTCGAGCTCGGCGACCGGCGCGATGGCAACCAGCTTGCGGTCGGCCAGCACCGCCACCCGGTCGCAGATCGTGTAGAGCGTGTCGAGGTCGTGGGTGATCAGGAACACGGTCAGGCGCAGCGCTTTCTGCAGCGTCAGGATCAGCTGGTCGAAGGCGGCCGCGCCGATCGGATCAAGGCCGGCGGTGGGTTCGTCGAGGAACAGCAGCGGCGGATCCAGCGCCAGCGCCCGCGCCAGTCCCGCGCGCTTGCGCATGCCGCCGGAAAGCTGCGAGGGCAGCTTGTCGATGGCGCCGGCCGGCAGTCCGGCGAGCTTGATCTTGAGCAGCGCCAGCTCGTAGCACAGCGAACCGTCGACCTCCGGATAATGCTCCTTGATCGGCACCTGCACGTTTTCGCCGACGGTGAGCGAGGAAAACAGCGCGCCGTCCTGGAACAGCACCCCGCTGTTGCGCTCGATGTGGCGGCGGACTTCCGGCTTCGGGCTGCGGGCGTCCACCCCGAGCACCTGGATCTCTCCGGCATCGGGCGTGCGCAGGCCGAGGATCGAACGCATCAACACCGACTTGCCGGTGCCCGAGCCGCCGACCACGCCGAGGATCTCGCCGCGGTGCACGTCGAGGTCGACCCCGTCGTGGACCACCTGCTCGCCGAAGCGGTTGACCAGCCCGCGGATGCGGATCAGCGCGGCATCGTCGACCACGACGCCATCGATGGTGCGGAAAACCGGGCCGTCGGTCATGCTCAGTAATCCATCTGCATGAACCAGAGGGCGGCGAAGGCGTCGATCACGATCACCATCGAGATCGTCTGCACCACGCTGGAGGTGGTGCGCTCGCCGAGCGATTGCGCGGTGCCTTGCGTCTGCAGTCCTTCGAGGCAGCCGATCAGGCCGATCACGAGGGCGAAGATCGGTGCCTTGACCATGCCGACGATGAAGTGCCGGAATTGCATCATTTCGGACATCCGCGCCATGTAGGCCGGCGCCGGAATGTCGAGGTTGAACGCGCCCACCGCCATGCCGCCGAGCAGGCCGGCGATCATCGCGATGAAGGTCAGCAGCGGCAGCATGGCCAGCAGCGCCAGCACGCGCGGGATCACCAGCAGGTCGATCGGGTCGAGGCCGAGCACGCGGATGGCGTCGACCTCCTCGTTGTTGACCATCATGCCGATCTGGGCGGTGAAGGCGCTGGCGGTGCGGCCGGCGAGCAGGATCGCGGTGAGCAGGACGCCGAACTCGCGCAGGAAGGCGGCGCTGACCAGCTCGACCACGAAGATGGTGGCGCCGAAATCCTTGAGCACCATCGCTCCGAGGAAGGCGATCACCGCGCCGACCATGAACGACAGCAGCGCGACCAGCGGCACCGCGTCGAGGCCGATCTGTTCCATGTGGTGCACGGTCGAGGTCAGGCGGAAGCGGCCGGGTTCCTTGAACAGGCGCAGGATCTTGACCAGGAACTCGCCGAAGAAGCTGACCAGCGCCATCACTTCGCCGGCGTTGTCGATCAGCCCGAAACCGATCCTTCCCAGCATCGCGCGCACGCCGTATTCGCGCTTGCCCTGCGGCCGGTCGTCGTGGACGTCTTCGATCGCATCCGCCAGTTGCTGCTGGTCGGGGCGGAAGCGCAGCGCTTCGTAGGGGATCTTGCGGGCATCGGCGAAGCGCAGCAGTTGCAGCACGCCCAGGGTGTCGATCCGCTCGCATTCGCGCGCGTCGATCGTCTTGACCTCGGCTGCGGTCTTGCCCAGCGCCGAACGCACCGCGCCCGAATAGCGCAGCGTCCAGCGCCCTCGCAGGCGCAGCGCGCCGCCCGCGTCAGTCTCGACGAAGTCGGCGGCGGGGCGGTAGTGGCTGTCGTCGCTGGCCATGAGCCTGCAAGCTTACGCAAATGCGGCGACGCATGGGAATGCGGGGCAGCGCGTGGCATGCTTGGCGCCACGCCACCACCCGCCGCCATGACCGAAGCGACCTACTCCGAGCGCATTGCCTTCGTCGAGGAACTGGCCTGGCACCTGCACGCCTACGGCACCACCGCCGAACGCATGGAAGGCGCGATCGAACTGGTTGCGCGGCGGCTGCAGGTGGATTGCGAGCCCTGGTCCAATCCGGCCGGAATCATCCTGTCCTTCCGCGACCCGGCCCGACCCTCGCGGCATACCGACGTCACCCGGATCGTGCGGCCGGGACTGGGCGACACCAACCTGCGCCGACTCTGCGCAGCCGATGCCATCGCCGAGGACGTGATCTCCGGCCGGATGGACATCGCGGCCGGTCGGGCCGCGCTGCGCGAGTTGGAACGGCCGGCTTCACCGCGCGCGCGGACCATTCTGGTCCTCGGCTTCCTGCTGGCGTCGGCGGCGGTCGCCGGACTGTTCCGGCTGCCCTGGCTGGACATCGGCGTTGCCGCCGTCAACGGGCTGCTGATCGGCCTGCTGCTGGTGGCCGCGCAATCGCGGCCACGCCTGCGCGAAGGCTTCGAGGCGCTGGCGGGGCTGCTGGCCGGCAGCATGGCGATCGTGGCCAGCCACTGGCTGGGTGCGCTGAATCTCAATACCGTGATCATCGCATCGCTGATCGTGCTGGTGCCGGGCATGACCCTCACCCTGGCGGCCAGCGAACTGGCCAATCGCCATCTGGTGTCCGGAACCGCCCGCTTCGCGGGCGCCCTGATGACGGTCGTCAACCTGACCATCGGCACGGCGATCGCGCTGGCGGTCGCCGGATATGCGGGAATCGAACCGCAGGTCCAGGCGCTGCGCCCGCAGCCGGAATGGGTGACCTGGTGCGCGCTGGCGCTGGGTGCCTATGCGTTCGCCGTGCTGTTCCAGGCACAACGCCGCGATTATCCGCTGGTGATGCTGGCGGCGGTTTGCGGATATCTGGTGTCGCGATTCGGCGGGGAATGGCTGGGCGCATCGGTGGGCGTGTTTCTGGCGGCGCTGGCGACAACCGCGGCCGGGAATGCCTATGCGCGCGTCGCCAATCGTCCGGGTGCGCTGGTGCGTCTGCCGGGAATCATCATGCTGGTGCCCGGCAGCGTCGCCCTGCGCGGCGTCGTCTCCATGGTCCAGACGCAGAATCTCAACGTCGGCGAAACCGCGGCGATCGCGGTTTTCAGCACGCTGATGGCGCTGGTGGCGGGATTGGTGTTCGGCAATCTCCTGATCAGCGCGCGCCGCAATCTGTAAGGAATGACCTATGAAAATGCCGGCTTGCGCCGGCATTTTCCATCGCCGCGTTTGACGGATTCCGGATTACTTGATCTTGAATTCGTCGAGCTTGCGGCCGGCACCGGTCAGCGCCGCCAGCCAGCGCGGCTGGCGGCCGCGGCCGGACCAGGTTTCCTGCGCATTGGCCGGATTGCGATATTTCGGGGCGACCTTGCTGCCGGCGACCTTGGACTTGGCCTTGCGCGCGACTTTCCTTGCCGGAGCCGCGGCGTTGCCGCCCTTGCCATACAGCTCTTCGAAGGTCCAGCCAGCGGACTTCAGCAAACGGGCGACCGCCGCCTTGGTCTGCAGGGCCGGCTTGCGCTTGGCCAGGACGTTGCGACGCTTCTTGGCGCGCTGGATCAGCGCGTTCAGCTCCAGGCTGCTCATGCTTTCGATATTCACGGACATCGTTGCGGGTTCCTTGTTGTTTTCCGGGTTGATATTCCGGGTGGGTGGAAAATCCGCCGGGCGGACGGCCGGATGATAACCGGAAACTGCATGAATGAAAATGAAACCAAGCCCGTTCAAGCCACCGAAAGTTTCTCCAGCAGCGCACCGCGATCCAGGGTTTCCGATTCCGATTCCGCGCGCGAGCGATACTCGAAGGTGCCGGCGGTCAAACCGCGCGCGGATACCACGACCCGCTGCGGAATGCCGATCAGCTCGATATCCGCGAACATCGCTCCGGGACGCAGCCCGCGGTCGTCCAGCACGCAGTCGATTCCGGCCGCGTTCAATTCCGAATACAGCGCTTCCGCGGCGGCCGCAATGTCCGGATCGGCCTTCGGGTTGATCACGCAGACCGCCACCTGCCACGGCGCCATCGCCGCGGGCCAGCGGATGCCGGCATCGTCGTGATTCTGTTCGATCGCCGCGGCCACGATCCGGGAGACGCCAATGCCGTAGCACCCCATCGCCGGATGGACCGGTTTGCCGCCCGCGTCCAGCACGGTGCAGCGCATCGCTTCCGAATACTTGCGGCCCAGCGCGAAAACATGCCCGACTTCGATGCCGCGGCACAGCCCCAACCGGCCCCTGCCGTCGGGCGAGGGATCGCCTTCGACCACGTTCCGGATATCCGCGGTTTCCGGTTCGGGCAGGTCGCGACCCCAATTCACGCCGGCGACGTGGAAACCGGGCCGGTTGGCGCCGATCACGAAATCGGCCATCGCCGCCACGCTGCGGTCGGCGATCACGCGAATGGGCTTGCGCGGATTCAGCGGACCGAGGAATCCAGGCTCGCTGCCGAGATATTCGAGGATTTCCGCCTCGGTGGCCAGCCGCGATTCGGCCATGCCGGACAGTTTGCCCAGCTTGATTTCATTGACGATGTGGTCGCCGCGCACCAGCGCCAGAACGAACTGCGGCGCGCCCTCGCCGTCGACACCCATCAGCGCGACCGATTTGGCGGTGCGCTGCAGCGGAATGCCGAGCAATGCGGCAACCTCCTCGCAGGTTTTCTGCGTCGGGGTTTCGACATCGCGCAGCGTTTCCGCGGCCGCGGGCCGGGCGCCGGGGGCAACCGCCTCCGCCAGTTCCACGTTGGCCGCATAATCGGAGGCATCGGAATAGGCGATGGAATCCTCGCCGGAATCGGCCAGCACGTGGAACTCGTGTGAAGCGCTGCCGCCGATCGCGCCGGTGTCGGCGGCCACCGCGCGGAATTTCAGCCCGAGCCGGTTGAAGATCCGCGAATACGCCTCGTACATGTTGCGGTACTCGGAGTGCAGGGAACCATCGTCGATGTGGAAGGAATAGGCGTCCTTCATGATGAATTCGCGCGCCCGCATCACGCCGAAACGCGGCCGGATCTCGTCGCGGAATTTGGTCGTCACCTGGTAGAAATTCACCGGCAACTGCCTGTAGCTGGCGATTTCCTGCCGGAAGAAATCGGTGACGGCTTCCTCGGCGGTCGGGGTGTAGCAGTATTCCTGCTCCTTGCGGTCGCGGATCTTGAGCAGCTGCGGCCCGAATTTCTTCCAGCGGCCGGTTTCCTCCCACAGCTCGCGCGGCTGGATCGACGGCATCGCCATCTCGATGGCGCCGGCCCGGTTCATTTCCTCGCGCACCACCGCTTCAACCTTGCGCAGCACGCGCAGGCCCAGCGGCGACCAGGTGTACAGGCCGGCGGCGAGCTTGCGGATCATTCCCGCGCGCAGCATCAGCTGGTGGCTGACGATTTCGGCGTCGGCGGGGGTTTCCTTTTCGGTATGAAGATGGAACTGCGACAGGCGCATGGCGTTTCGGCGTGGGGAAAACCGGCATTCTGCCATGCCGACGCGCACGCGATCCCGCGCAATCGCGGTTCGCGACGCTCAGTCGCCGCTGCCGCGCACTTCGATGCCCTCGCGCGGGGTCTTGCTGATGCGCTCGTAGTGCCGACCCTTGGGGGGATCCTGGGTGATCTGCAGGTTGCCGGCGTCGTCGCGCCAGCGGTACAGGGTATCGGCGCGGCGCGCCTGGATCGCGGCGGCTTCGGCCGCCGCTTCGCGCTGCTGGGCGCGGCGCGGCATTTCGCGGGTGAACCACCACCACGCGGCGACGGCCAGGGCCGCCGCGAGCAACACCGCCCCCAACGTCCTCATTACTGGCCGGCGGCAGGCGTGCAGTAGGCCTTGACGGCAGCCTGGTTCAGCTCGATCTGCGTCTTGCGCTCGTCGGCAGTGATGTTGCGGTCGGGCTTGCCGTCGCCGTTGGTGTCGATGCCAATCGCCTCGCTGCCCTGCAGCCGCGTCAGGTTGTTCCGCACGCCCTTGCACTGGGCGTTTTCCTCCGCGACCGGCGTGGCGGTCGGCGCCGGCGTGCCGGAATTGTTGACGTTGCGCACCGTGTACTGGCTTTCCGGGCGAACGTCGGTGTACTGGCTCACGCCGTTGGCGTCCTTGCGCTGGTAGATGCGCTGCTGGGCCAACAGCGGGGTTGCCACCAGGGCGATGCCGAGCGCCAGCGCCAGGGTTCGGAAGAGGGTCATGGGTGCTCTCCGGGGGAATGTCCGACGATTGCAGCACCGCGGCGGCGCCACTGCAAGTTTTTCGGCAAATCCGGTTTCCCCGGACCCTTGCCTCGGCGCCGGTCGCGGCGCGGTCCGCGCGCCGCCAGATCCGATCAATCGACCAGGTTGCGGCCGTGGTAGAGCTCTTCGATCTCGCGCTTGAGCCGCGCCTCGATCTTCATCCGTTCCTTGAACGAGAGGTTGCGCGCCTTTTCCTCGAACAGGTAATCGTCGAGGTCGAAATCCTTCACGTGCATCTTGGTGTGGAACAGGTTTTCCTGGTACACGTTGACGTCGATCATCTCGTAGCGGCTGCGGATGTTCTTGGCCAGGTAGTCCTGGATCGAGTTGATCTTGTGGTCGATGAAATATTTCTTGCCGCGCACGTCGCGGGTGAAACCGCGCACGCGGTAATCCATCACCACGATGTCCGACTCCAGCGACTCGATCAGGTAGTTCAGCGCCTTCAGCGGCGAAATCACGCCGCAGGTCGAGACGTCGATGTCGGCGCGGAAGGTGGCGATGCCGTTGTCCGGGTGGGTTTCCGGATAGGTGTGCACGGTGATGTGCGATTTGTCGAGGTGGGCGACCACCGCGTCCGAGATCACGCCCTTGGCGTCGGCCTTGTCGATCACCGGCTGCTCGGAGATCAGGATCGTCACCGAGGCGCCCTGCGGGTCGTAGTCCTGGCGGGCGACGTTGAGGATGTTGGCGCCGATGATCTCGGCCACGTCGGTCAGGATCTGGGTCAGACGATCGGCGTTGTATTCCTCGTCGATGTATTCGATGTAGCGCCGACGCTCGTCCTCCGACGCGGCGTAGCACACGTCGTAGATGTTGAAGCTCAGCGACTTGGTGAGGTTGTTGAAGCCTTGCAGCCTCAGGCGCGGCAACGGTTTGACCACGGCATCGGACCCGGTGGAAGGACGCAGACCGGCCATTATGCGACATGTCCGGCAGCGGGGCGCCATCCGCCCCTGGCGGTAGCGCTGGCCGCCGGTCGGGACAGGCGACCCCAGCCGAAAAGTTTGCCCGCCGTCACAGTTCCGCCTAAGCTTGGGCGGTTAGCCTCCAAGGTACTTGCGCATGGGTGTCGAAGTCCTCAAGCCGGTGATGCCGCGCGTGTTCAATCCGCTTGCCGCGGACGCGCAGACCATCGACCGCTTCATCGCGCACTGCCACCGCCGCCGCTATCCGGCGCGCACCGACGTGTTCCACCCCGGCGACCCGGCCGACACGCTGTACTACATCATCTCCGGCTCGGTCAGCATCATCGCCACCGAAGACAACGACCGCGAGCTGGTGCTGGGCTATGGCGGTGCGGGAGAGTTCGTCGGCGAGATGGGCCTGTTCGTGGAAAGCGCGCACCGCGACGTCGCCCTGCGCACCCGCACGGCCTGCGAGCTGGCGGAGATCAGCTACGAACGCCTGCAGGCGCACATGCTGGCGCAGCCCGCCGACGCCTCGAAGCTGCTGTATTCGATCGGCGCGCAGATCAGCAAGCGCCTGCTCGACACCAGCCGCAAGGCCGGGCGGCTGGCCTTCCTCGACGTCTCCGACCGCATCTATCGCACCCTGTTCGACCTGGCGAAGGAGCCGGAGGCGATGAGCCATCCGATGGGCACCCAGCTGCGGGTGTCGCGCCAGGAGCTGGCGCGTCTGGTCGGCTGCTCACGCGAGATGGCCGGGCGCGTGCTCAAGAAGCTGCAGGCCGACGGCAAGCTGCACGCGCGCGGCAAGACCGTGGTGGTGTACGGCACCCGTTGAGGCATGATGGGCCGATGAGCCACGCGTTCTCGCCCGCGCCCGACGCCGACATCGACCTGCGCAACGCGGTGCTGGCCGACGCCGACGACGTGGCCCGCCTGCTCGGCGAACTCGGCTATCCCTGCGACCTGCACGACGCGACCGACCGCATCGCCGCGATCCTCGCCAACGAACGCCAGGCGCTGGTGGTCGCCCGCCGCGACGGCGCCGTCTGCGGGCTGGTCGCGCTGGACTTCATGTACTACCTGCCGTTGGGCACCACCACCTGCCGCATCACCGCGCTGGTGGTGCTCGCCGATGCCCGCGGCTGCGGCGTCGGCCGCCGCCTGCTGCTGGACGCCGAACGCCGGGCCCGCGCCGGCGGCGCGGCCCGCATCGAACTGACCTCGGGCGCCCAGCGCAGCGAGGCCCACGCCTTCTACCGCGCCTGCGGCTATCGCGACAGCTCGGTGCGCTTCGTCAAGCCGCTCGGGGCGTCGTAGCGCAGCGCCCGCGCTGTTGCTGCTCAGCCCGGACGCCAGTCCCGGGTTTGTTCCTCGCCGCTGCAATTGACCCAGATCCGGATCTTTTCCGACAGCACGCTGGCGGACGCGGCCGATCCCGCGCTGTCCGGCACGTCGTCGAGCATGTGGCTCCGCGCCTGCCTCGAGACGCGCTCCAGGGCGTCGAAGTCCGTTCCGGGCGGGGAACCCAGGCTCGCGTAGGCCTGGTCCAGGGCCCGCTTCGCCGCCCGCATGCAGGCATTGTCGTTGCCGCCGTCGGCCGCGGCCGGCGCAGACGCCGTTGCTGCAGTCGCACCGCCGCCCGCGTCTTCGGAACTGGAACAAGCCGTGGCGCCAAGCGTCAACGTCAACGCAAAAAGAACGAGCAGCGTCTTCATTGGAATGCTCCAAGGCGGCCGAGTTCGTCCTTTATACACGCCCAGAAGCAACGATTACGGCAGCGCATCGCCCGCCCGCCCCGGGCTGTCCCAGTGCAGGATCGGCGTGCCCGGCGGCAGCAGGCGGCGGAACAGCGCGACGCGACGCGGCTTGGGGTTGACCACGACCGGATGCGCGGCGGCCAGCAGCAGCGGCAGGTCGGCGGTGGAGTCGCTGTAGGCGACGGCGATCGGCGTGGCGAAGCCGGCCTCGCGCAGCATCGCCATCTTCATCGCGTGGTGGCAGTGGCAGCGGATGACCATGCCGCCGCAGCCCGGCCCGAGCTCGGTGCCGAGGATGGGCAGGTCGGCGTCGCCGGCGACGCGCTCCAAGATGGCGCGCGCCAGCCGCGGCGGCGCGCCGGTGGCGACCACCACGCGGTCGCCGGCGCGGCGGTGGCGCTCCAGCGCGGCCAGCCCCGGCGCCAGAGCGCTGGCGCGCAGGGCGGCGTCGCGCTCGATCACGTAGCGGTCGATCAGCGCATCCAGCGCCGGCACGTCGCGCACGCCAAGCGTACCGGCCCAGATGAAGGCGGACATCCCGAACCGGCGCGTGGGCAGGAAGGCCAGCATCGGGCCGGCCAGCGGCGCCAGCAGCAGGGCCAGCAGGCCGCGCCACCACGCGCGCCCGATCAGCCAGCGGTACAGGTGGGTGCCGGCGTCGCCGTCGCACAGGGTGTGGTCGAAATCGAACACCACCAGCGGCGCATCGGCGCGCGGGGACGGCGGCGCTGCGTTCATGCAAACAGGTCGCGCAGCGCGACGCCCGGATCGGACTGGCGCATGAAGGTTTCGCCGACCAGGAATGCGTGGACGCCGGCGGCGCGCATCCGGGCCACGTCGGCGCGCGTCTTGATGCCGCTTTCGGTCACCAGCACGCGGTCGGCCGGCACCGCGTCCTTCAGCGTCAGCGTGGTGTCGAGCGAGACCTCGAAGCTGCGCAGGTTGCGGTTGTTGATGCCGAGCAGCCGCGCCGGCACCGGCAGCGCGCGTTCGAGTTCGTCGAGATCATGCACTTCGATCAGCGCATCCATGCCCAGCTCGGAGGCGAGGAAGGCATATTCGGACAGCTGCGCGTCGTCGAGCGCGGCGGCGATCAGCAGCACGCAGTCGGCGCCCAGCGCGCGCGCCTCGTACAGCTGCCAGGCATCGACGATGAAATCCTTGCGCAGCACCGGCAGCGCGCAGGCCGCGCGCGCCTGCTGCAGGTACGCATCGCTGCCCTGGAAGAAATCCACGTCGGTCAGCACCGACAGGCAGGCCGCGCCGGCGGACGCGTAGCTGCGCGCGATCGCCGCCGGGTCGAAATCGGCGCGGATCACGCCCTGGCTCGGGCTGGCCTTCTTCACCTCGGCGATCACGCCCGCCTGCCCGGCGGCGATCTTTGCCGAGACCGCATCGGCAAACCCGCGCGGCAGCGGCGCCTCGGCCATCCGCACCCGCAACTCGGCCAGCGGCATCCGGGCCTGCCGTTCGGCGACCTCTTCGCGTTTGCGCGCAAGGATGCGCTGGAGCACGTCGGGCATCGTCATCGACCGCAGCTTCGGGCCCGCCATTCTATTGGGCGGACGGCTTTCGCGCAGCGGCGGCGATGCCTCACGCCGGCGACAGATTCGCCGAGGCGAGCTTGAGCCACTTGCTGCCGGCGGTTTCGAAGTTGACCTGGACGTTGAGGTGGCGGCCGTCGCCGACGAAATCGGTGATGGTGCCGCGGCCGTAGCTGGGGTGGAGCACGTCCTGGCCGACGCGGAAGGCCGGGGCGTCGAGCGCGGCGAGTCCGAGGTTGCGGTAGCCGGCGTCGATCGGCTCGCGCGGGGCAAGGGGCGGTGCCACTTTCGGTCGCACTTCGCGCAGCAGGCTCTTCGGGATCTCGCGCAGGAAGCGCGACGGGATGCCGTAAAGGTCGCTGCCGTGGATGCGCCGGACTTCGGCGTGCGAGAGCACCAGCTGGCGGCGGGCGCGGGTGATGCCGACGTAGGCGAGCCGGCGCTCCTCGTCCAGCCGCCCCGGTTCGTCCACCGAGCGCGCGTTGGGGAACAGCCCCTCCTCCAGTCCGACCAGAAACACCAGTGGGAATTCCAATCCTTTGGCGCTGTGCAAGGTCATCAATTGCACGCCGTCCTCGCCGGCCTGAGTCTGGCCCTCGCCGGCCTCCAGTGCGGCATAGGCGAGGAAGGCGACCAGTTCCGGCAGCGCGGCCATCTCCTCCTCGTCGCCGCGCACGAAGCGGCTGGCGACCGACACCAGTTCGTCGAGGTTCTCGGTGCGCGAATCGACCTGCCCGCGCGATTCCTTGTCGTAGTGTTCGCGCAGACCGGAGCGCGCCAGCGCGTGGTCGATCTTCTCGGCCAGCGGCATCGCCCCGGTTTCCTCGGCCAGCGTGTCGATCAACGCCAGGAAGCCGTTGACCGCATTGCGGGCGCGCGCCGCCAGCGCGTTGCCCGCGCACAGCCGCCGCGCCGAGCGCCACAGCGATTCGGCGTGACCGCGCGCGCCGCGCCGGATATCGTCCAGCGTGCGTTCGCCGATGCCACGGGTCGGCGTGTTGACCGCGCGTTCGAAGGCGGCGTCATCGTCGCGATTGGCGATCAGGCGCATGTAGGCAAGCGCGTCCTTGATTTCGGCGCGCTCGAAGAAGCGCACGCCACCATAGACGCGGTAGGGAATCTGCCGCGCCACCAGCGTTTCCTCGAAGGCGCGCGACTGCGCGTTGCTGCGATAGAGAATCGCGGCCTCGCCATAATGGCCGCCGTCGCGCACCCATTGCGCGATGCGGTCGATGACATATTCGGCTTCGTCGATCTCGCTATAGGCGGCGAACAGGTCGATCGGCTCGCCGGTGCCGGCGTCGGTCCACAGCTTCTTGCCGAGGCGGTCGCCGTTGTGGGCGATCACCGCGTTGGCGGCATCGAGAATCGTGCCGCTGGAGCGGTAGTTCTGTTCCAGCCGGACCGTGCGCACGTCGGCCCCGTCGCGCGCGGCGAAGTCGCGCAGGAAGCGCTGCATGTTCTCGACCTTCGCACCGCGCCAGCCGTAGATCGACTGGTCGTCGTCGCCGACCACGAAGACCTGGCCGTGTTCCCCGGCCAGCAAGCGGACGAAACCATACTGGATGGCGTTGGTGTCCTGGAACTCGTCCACCAGAATCTGCGTGAAACGGTGGCGGTAGTGCGCCAGCAGCGCCGGGGTGTCGCGCAGCAGTTCGTGCGCGCGCAGCAGCAGTTCGGCGAAATCCACCAGCCCGGCGCGCTCGCAGCGTTCCTGATAGGCGGCGTAGGCGCGCAGCAGCACATCGCTCCATTCGTCGCCCTGCGGTTGGATGTGCTGCGGGCGGCGGCCTTCGTCCTTCTGGGCGTTGATCCACCATGCGATCTGGCGCGGCGGATAGCGGCCGTCGTCGAGGTCGAGCTGTTTCGCCACGCGCTTGACCAGCCGCAGCTGGTCGTCGGAATCAAGGATCTGGAAGCCTTCCGGAAGTTTCGCTTCCTGCCAGTGCAGCCGCAGAAGGCGGTGGGCAAGGCCGTGGAAGGTGCCGATCCAGGCGCCGCGCGGCGCTTCGCCCAGCTGCGCGGCGATCCGCCCGCGCATCTCGCCGGCGGCCTTGTTGGTGAAGGTGACGGCGAGGATGCCGTGCATCGGAACGCCCAGCACTTCGTGCAGCCAGGCGATGCGATGGGTCAGCACGCGGGTCTTGCCGCTGCCGGCGCCGGCCAGCACGAGGATATTGCCGGGCGCCGCGCCGACGGCCTCGCGCTGGGCCGGGTTCAGCCCGTCGAGGAGGTGGGTGACGTCCATCGGAGCATTTTAGGATACCGCCGCCCCGATCCGGGCCGACTTGGGCGCCGGGCCGCTCAATGCGCCGCGTGTTCGCGCTTGCTGGCGTTGCCGGTCATCAATTTGTCGGTCCAGGCGATGCCGATCGCGGACAGGATGAACACGATGTGGATGATGGTCTGCCACATCACGCCCTGCGCGGTGGCCTTGGTGCACAGCGCCCTGGCCGCCACCAGATCGGCGGTGCACAACGGCAGGCCCAGCTGGCCGGCCTCGATGAAGGACTTGAGCAGGTGGATCGAGGAAATGCCGATGATCGCCATCGCCAGTTTGACCTTCAGCACGCTGGCATTGACGTGGGACAGCCATTCCGGCTGGTCGGGATGGCCTTCCAGATTGAGCCGCGAGACGAAGGTTTCGTAGCCGCCCACGATCACCATCACCAGCAGGTTGGAGATCATCACCACGTCGATCAGGCCCAGCACGATCAGCATGATGCCCTGCTCGCTCAGGCTGACGACATCGTGGATCAGGTGCCAGAGCTCAGTGACGAACAGGAACACGTACACGGCCTGGGCCACGATCAGGCCCAGATACAGCGGCAACTGCAGCCAGCGCGAGGAGAAAATCAGCGCGGACAGGGGCGACAGGCGTGGCGTCGGTTCAGGCGTCATCGGCAGCACTTCAGGCGGGAGAGGGTGCATTGCACCGTCCAACACGGGGTGCCGTCAACACCTTGCGTTCACCCCGGGGCACTACAGTCTGTACCGGACATCAGCTTTGGAGCCGCGCCATGATCGACTTCCACTACTGGCCCACGCCCAATGGCCACAAGATCAGTCTGTTCCTCGAAGAAGCCGGACTGCCGTACACCGTGCGCCCGGTGAACATCGGCAAGGGCGAGCAGTTCGCGCCGGAATTCCTCGCGATCTCGCCGAACAACAAGATGCCGGCGATCGTCGACGCCAGCCCGCCGGACGGCGGCGCGCCGATTCCGGTGTTCGAATCCGGCGCGATCCTGCGCTATCTGTCGGACAAGACCGGACGCTTCACCGGCGTGGCCGAGGGTGCCGACCCGCGCACCGAGCTGCGCCAGGCCATCGAGGTCGATGAATGGCTGTTCTGGCAGATGGCGGGGCTGGGGCCGATGACCGGGCAGTACGGCCACTTCCACGTCTATGCGCCCGAGGCCATCCCCTACGCCCGCGAGCGCTACCGCAAGGAGGCCGAGCGCCTGCTGGGCGTACTCGACCAGCGGCTGGCCGGACGCGAGTTCATTTCCGACGGCGGCTACAGCATCGCCGACATGGCCTGCTATCCGTGGATCAACGCCTACGACAAGGCGCCGATCGACCTGACGCCGTTCGCCAACATCCGCCGCTGGCACGCGGCGATCACGGCCCGTCCCGCGACCCAGCGCGCCTATGCGCTGGCGGCCAAGGTCAACCCGGACGCCGGCAAGCCGATGAGCGACGAACAGAAGAAGATCCTGTTCGGGCAGGGCGCCCGCCGCGAGTAAGGGCGCCTGACCGGCGCCGGCGGCATCAGTACGCGGAGTCCAGTTCCGCCAGCCGCGCCTGGTACATCTGCGTCAGGCAGCTCTCCAGTGCAGCGCCCAGCCGCCCGCCGCAGCGGGCGTTGCGCTGGCCGACGAAGGCGCGCTGGGCGGCTCGCACCCGGGCATCGTAGTCGGGGTCGCCGGTGGAAGAACGCTGCCGGTACACCCGCGCCACCCGGAGATCCAGCTGCGCCAGCCCGCTGCTTGTGCAGATCGCGTGTTCGATCGGGGTGCCCGCCTTGCCGCAATCGAACGATGGCACCGGCGTGCGCGGATCGGCGCGCAGCACGCTTTTCAGTTCCGACAGCGGAAGCGTCACTTCCTGCGGCCCGCTCGAATAGGGGCCGACGGCATAGGGATCGAACAGGAGCTTCAGCCGATCCGGCAGCAGCACGAAGGTCTGGAAGTTGCCCCACTCGGGACCGGCGCCCTGCTGGATCATTTCGGGGATGGAACTCTCGTCGGGCAACAGCATCGCGTTGAGTCTGGCGATGGCCAGCGCGCTCAGCCGCTGCAGACCCTTGCGGCCCTGGATGACTTGCTCGATGTCCAGTTGCGCGCCTTCGGGCAGCAGGAAATTGAACGCCACGGAATTGTGGTTGGGGTGGGCGCCACCGGCATAGCTGTCGATTCCGAACACCACGGAAAACAGCTTGCCGTCGTTGCGTTCGACCCTATAGTCGATGTCGAGCGACCACGACAAACCCGGACCGACGTCCTCTGCGTCGACATTGCGGAAATCGTCGGCCTGTTCCCTGGCCCACTGGCGCAGCTGCGCGTCGATCGCGGCGTTGCCGGTCTGCGGATAGGCCACCGAAATCTCGACCTGCGCGGTCTTCGATTCGATCGTGCGTTTCTCCACCGGAAGACCGCTGGCCAGCACGCCGCCCGAAAACAGCAGCACCGCGAATACGATCCATCCCTTCAGCCCAGGCACCACGGCAGTCTCCTCCAACCCGTCATCGTTTGCATTGAAAAGGAACAAGCGTTCGCCGCTCGACTATGCCCTCAGCCGGTCCAACGTCGCAATGTTCTGCAGCAACCGCTCCCGCGCGCCCGGCTTCAGGTGCGGATGCCGGAGCAGGTCGTCGTAATAACGGCTGCTTGCATCGTACAAACCCAGCTTCGCACAGTAGGCGGCCCGGCTTTCCGCGATGAAGGAGGATTCCGTCCGCCGCTCCAGATCGACCGCCGCGGCATAGGTTTCCAGGGCTTTTTCGGTCTCGCCCAGCTGATCCTGCACGATCGCGATGTTCATGCACATCATGGCGCGATCGAACTCGGGCAGCTCGCTGGCAACGAGCTGCTCCAGGATTTCGATCGCCGCCGGCCGATCCCCCGCTTCGACCAGTGCCGACGCGCGCCGGGCCAGTTCGGAATAGAGTTTTTCGTCCATCGTCGCTCCCGCGCCGTCCTTTCGGGAACAACGGCATCCGGCGCCGATTCCGGACGCCGGCTAGCATGACGGGTGCCCGACTCAGGGCTGCATCTTCAGCTCGAATTCGTGCGGCGGTTCGGCACCGAGCAGGTTCTTCACGAAATAGTCCCAGCGCCGGCGCATGACGTAGTAGCTGTCCATGCCGTAGCCATGGCGGGCGTGCGGCAGCAGCAGCAGGTCAAAGTCCTTGTTGGCCTTGATCAGCGCATCGACCACCAGCAGGGTGGACTGCGGCGGCACGTTGTCGTCCATCATGCCGTGGATCAGCAGCAGCTTGCCCTTCAGGTTCTTCGCCAGCGGCGCGTTGTCCTGCCCGGTGTAGTTGGTGGTGCCGTCCGGCTTGCGCACCAGCAGGCCGTGGTAGCGCTCGCCCCAGTCGTCCTCGTAGGACAGGTTCTCGTGGTTGCCGGATTCGGCGATGCCGACCTGGTACATGTCGGGGTAGCGGAACATCGCCGCCGCGGTGGCGTTGCCGCCGCCGGAGTGGCCCCAGATGCCGGCGCGCGCGGTATCGATCCACGGGTAGCGCTCGCCCAGCTGCTTCAGCGCGGCGACCTGGTCCGGCAGGGTGTTGTCGGCCATGTTGCCGTAGGACACGTCCTGGAACGCCTTGCTGCGCAGCGGCGTGCCCATGCCGTCGAGCGCGATCACGATGAAGCCCAGCTCGGCCAGCGCCTGATGGTCGCCGTGCGCGGGCTGGAAGCTGCGGCTGCGCACCGAGCCGACCTGCGGGCCGGGGTAGATGTAGGTGATGATCGGGTACTTCTTTGCCGGATCGAAATTGGACGGCTTGAACATCTGGCCGTACAGATCGGTCTTGCCGTCGCGGGCCTTGACCGTGAACGCCTCCGGCGGCACCCAGCCGGCTGCGCGCAGGCGGGTCAGGTCGGTGTGCGCCAGCTCCGCCACCTGCCTGCCGTCGGCATCGCGCACCATCGCCACCGGAGCGGTGGCGATGGTCGAATGCACGTCCAGGAAATACTTGCCGTCGCCCGACAGCGTGATCGCATGGTTGGCGTCTTCGGGCGTCAGCAGCTGCACTTCGCCGCCGTCGAGGCCCACCTTGTAGAAATGCACGAAGTACGGATCGCGCCCGGCTTCGCGGCCCACGCCGGTGATCCAGAGCGTGCGGCCGACCGGATCGAGCCGGAGCACCTGGGCGACGTTCCAGTCGCCGCTGGTGATCTGGCGCTTGAGCTTGCCGGTGGTCAGATCGAACAGGTACAGATGGCCCCAGTTCGATTTCTGGCTAAACCAGAGGAATTCGTTGCTCTCGGGCAGGTAGCGCCAGTTGACCGAATCCAGCGCCGGGGCGCTCTGGTACTGGGTGGCGACGGTTTCGGTATGGACATCGCGCACCGCGCCGGTGGCGGCATCGGCCACCCGCAGGGTGGCGCGCTTGTGGCCGCGATCGGTGCTGACGAAGGCCAGCGTCTTGCCGTCGCGGGCCCACTGCACGTCCTCCCAGCCGTCGGCGCACAGCAGATCGTCGGCGCAGGTGGAGCGGTGCTGGTCCGGCGGCATCTGCAGGCGGATGGTCTTCGGCGTCGCGCCGGACAGGTCGACGACCACCCGTTCGATCAGGGTGATGTCCTTGTCGCCGGCAAACGGATAGCGCCACTGCTCGACCTTCGGCGCGCCGACATTGGTGCCGACCAGGGTCATCAGGCTGGTGTGGCGCTGGTCCTGCCGGAAGGTGGCGATCTTCGTGCCATCCGGCGACCACGCCACGACCGCGTTGCCGGTGTGTTTCCAGCCGGCGTTGTCGGTGGCATAGCCGTAGTCGGGCTTGCCGTCGAAGGTGAGCTGGGTTTCCTTGCCGGAAGCGAGGTCGCGCAGCCACAGGTTCCAGTCGCGCACGAAGGCCTCGCGGCTGCCGTCGGGCGAAGCCACGCCAGGTTCGTCGCCGCTGGCGGGGTGCGCCACGGCGCTGCAGCCTGTCATATCGCAGCGGAAGCGCCCGGCCATGCCGGTCAGCAGCAGACTGCCGTCGGCGTTGCGGGCGATGGTCAGCGGCGGCAGCTTGTCCTTGTTCACCGACCGGCCCTTGCCGCCGCTGGCGAGATTCATTGCATCGGCCAGCGCCTGCGGGTCGAACGCCGGGGCGCTCTTGCCGGTGGCCGGATCGAAGCGCAGCACGGCGGTCTTGCCGTCGGTCTGCTCGCGATAGATCAGGCTGCCGTCGTCGAGCCAGCTGGCGCCGCTGATGGCATGGTCGATCAACGGCATCGTGCGGTCGGCCAGCATGCCGGCCGCGCGCTGATAGTCGGCCGTCGTCACCGCCGGTCCCGGGGTCGCCTGCCCCATGGCTGCGCCGGTCACCAGCAGGGTTCCCAGCAACCAAGCCGCGCTTGAATTCCGTGCCATTGCATCCCCGCCGCATCTCCGCGCGCCCGCGCACCGACGCTGATCCTAGCGCGCGCGGTTGCCGCGTGCTTGTGCCGATGGTCTGGGGTCGCCGAAACCGGGCTTGCATTCGGCGCGCGCCGTCCGCATATCCTTGGCAACCGCCATCCTGCACGGAGTCGCCGCCTCATGGGAATCGTCAGCCTGCTCTGGGGCATCGTTGCGCTGCTGTGGATGGTGCTGGCGCTCATCCCGCTGGTGGGCTGGGCGAACTGGCTGCTGATCCCGTTCGCCGTGGTCGGCGCAATCCTCGCCGCGATCGGCATCGCCGTCACCCAGCCGACGCACAACGCCCGCGCCAAGGCCGGGCTGGTGCTCAACGGCATCGCGATTGTCGTCGGCGCGGTCCGGCTGATGCTGGGCGGCGGCTTCGTGTGAGCTTCACCGCGCGCCCGTAGAATGGACGCATGAGCCAATTCCCGATCCGCCCGCGGCGCATGCGCCACGATGAATTTTCGCGCCGCCTGATGCGCGAAACCGCGTTGACCACCAACGACCTGATCTATCCGGTCTTCGTGCACGAGGGAAAAGGGCGCGCGCCGGTGGCGGCGATGCCGGGCGTGGAGCGGCTGTCGATCGACGAGTTGCTGCGGGTGGGCGAGCAGGCGCTGGAACTGGGCGTGCCGATCCTCGACCTGTTCGGCGTGCCGGACCCGGACGCCAAGACCGCCGACGGACGCATCGCCTGGGACGAGAACGGCCTCATCCCGCGCGCCATCCGCGCGCTGAAATCGCGCTTCCCCGAACTTGGCGTGATGAGCGATCAGGCATTGGATCCCTACACCACCCACGGCCAGGACGGCGTCATCGACGACACCGGCTACATCCTCAACGACGAGACCATCGAGGCGCTGATCAAGCAGTCGCTGGCGCACGCCGCCGCCGGCGTGGACGTACTCTCGCCTTCGGACATGATGGACGGCCGCATCGGCGCGATCCGCAACGCGCTGGAAGCGGGCGGCTACATCCACACCCGCATCCTGGCCTACAGCGCCAAGTACGCCAGCAGCTTCTACGGCCCGTTCCGCAGTGCGGTCGGCAGCGCCGGAAATCTCGGCAAGGGCAACAAGTACACCTACCAGATGGACCCCGCCAACTCGGACGAGGCGCTGCACGAAGTCGCGCTGGACCTGGCCGAAGGCGCGGACATGGTGATGGTCAAGCCCGGCCTGCCCTATCTGGACGTGCTGTACCGGGTGAAACAGCACTTCAAGCGCCCGACCTACGCGTACCAGGTCAGCGGCGAGTACGCGATGATCAAGGCCGCCGCCGCCAACGGCTGGCTCGACGAAAAAATGGTGGCGATGGAAGAGCTGCTGGCGTTCAAGCGCGCCGGCGCCGACGGCGTGCTGACCTATTTCGCGCTGGATGCGGCAAGATGGCTGAAAGAGTGAACCGCTGTTCTCCTTCCCCTTCAAGGGGAAGGCTTCCACCACGCATGACGCGGAGGCCGATCCATGAAGCACTACGCCGTCTTCGGAAGCCCCATCCACCACTCGCAATCGCCGTTCATCCACGCGATGTTCGCGCAGCAGACCGGCATCGCGCTGGAATACACCGCCATCGAGGCGGGCCACGACGATTTCCGAGCCAAGCTTGACGCCAGCGCCGTCGATGGCGCCAACGTCACCCTGCCGCTGAAGAAAGACGCCTTCACGCTCTGCGCCGACGTTTCTTCTCGCGCCCGCCGCGCCCGTGCGGTGAACACCCTGATTCGCGACGGCGACGGCTGGCGCGGCGACAACACCGACGGCCTCGGTCTGGTGCGCGATCTCACCGAACGCCGCGGCATGGACCTGCGCCAGCGCCGGGTGCTGATGCTGGGTGCGGGCGGGGCCGCCCACGGCGTGGCGCCGGCGCTGCTGGATGCCGGCGTGCGTGAATTGGTCATCGTCAACCGCACCATTTCCCGCGCCGAACAACTCTCCGATGCGCTCGGCGAACCCGACCGCGTGCACGCGCGCGGCTGGGACGCGCTGGCAAAGTTGGGCAGCTTCGACCTGCTGATCAACGCCACCGCCGCCTCGCGCAGCGGCGCGCTGCTGACGCTGCCGATGGCGCTGGTGGAGTCGCGCAGCGACGCGGTGGACCTGAGCTACGGCGAAGCCGCCGTCGCCTTCCTCGCCTGGGCCCGCGCCGCCGGTTGCGTGAAGACGGTGGACGGGCTGGGCATGCTGGTCGAGCAGGCCGCCGAGAGCTTCCTGCTCTGGCACGGCGTGCGGCCGCAGACCGATGCGGTATTCGCTGACCTGTCGGCACGCTCGGTGGCGCTGTTCACCGCCGACTAGGGCGTGGCTGCGCGCATGGCGCGCTTCTACAGCAACCCCTCGCGCTTGACCATCAGGTAGTGCTCCACCAGCGCGCCGGGCAATTCGGCGCAGGTGACGTCGAGCACGGCGACGCGGTGGGCGCGCAGCGCGTCGTGGGCGACGGCGCGATGCTGCAGATAGCGTGCCGCCGAGGTGGCGCGCAGGGCGCCGCGCAGGTCGCGCACGTCCTCGTCCAGCGCCGCGTCGAGCGCCGCCTCGCGCAGGCTGGCGACGACGACGTGGTGGCGCTGGCGCAGCAGGCTCACTGCGGCCAGCAGGTCTTCGCTGTCCTCGTCGCGCAGGTTGGTCAACAGCATGACCAGGCTGCGGCGTCGCTGGCGCAAGGTGAGCTCGGTCGCCGCGGCAAGATAGTCGGTCGCCACCGGCCGCGGCTGCAGGTCGAAGGTGGCGCGCAACAGGACGTCGATCGCGCCGGCGCCGCGCTGCGGCGGCACCCATCGGCGCGCACCGCCGCTCGCCAGCAGACCGACCGCATCACCCTGCCGCAGCGCCAACCATGCCACCACCAGCGCCGCGTCCAGGGTCTGGTCGAAATGCGAGAGCAGGCCGTCGCGCGCCAGCATGCGCTGGCCGGTATCGACCAGCAGCACCAGCTGCTGGTTGCGCTCGTCCTGGTATTCGCGGGAAATCAGCCGGCGCATCCGCGCGGTGGCCTTCCAGTCGATCCGGCGCAGGCTGTCGCCGACCCGGTAGTCGCGCATCTGGTGGTAGTCGGTGCCCTCGCCACGGCGGCGGCGCACGTGCGCGCCCATCGCGCGCGAGGCCTGCTCGGCGCCGAGCAGGGCCAGCCTGGCCAGCGGCGCGAAATTCGGAAACACCCGTACCTTCTGTTCCGGCATCACGGTGGCGCGCCGCCGCCACAGCCGCCACGGCGCGTGCAGGCGCAGGTGGACGCCGGCGAATTCGGCGTGGCCGCGCTCGACCGGGCGCAGCCGGTAGGCGAAGCGGCTGTCGCTGCCGGGAACGAGGTCGAGCCGGCGCGGCAGGCCCTCGGCTTCCCAGCCGACCGGATGCAGGTCGAACACGTCGACGCGCTGCCGCTGCGCACCGGCTTCCAGCACCAGTTCGACCGGACGCTCGACGCCGACCGCCAGCGCTTCGGGCAGGTCACGCCGAACCGACGGCAGCCGCTGGCGCCGCAGGCGCAGCGCGTCGATTCCCGCCAGCAGCGCCAGCAGCGCGCCGGCCAACGCCCACGCCGGCGGCGGAACCAGCGCGAAGCTGGCCAGCAGGCCAAGCAGCGCCCACAGCGCCAGCAGCCACAGCAGGAGCGGCGCCGGTCTCACTGGCGCGGCGCGTCCACCTTGGCCAGCAGGGCGCGCAGCGCCTCGTCCACCGACTGGCCTTCGATATGCAACTCGGGCGCCAGCTGGATGCGGTGGCGCAGCGCCGGCAAGGCGATGTCGCGCACGTCGTCGGGGGTGACGAAATCGCGTCCGGCCAGCACCGCCTGCGCGCGGGCGGCGCGCACCAGCGCGATGCTGCCGCGCGGGCCGGCGCCCAGCGCGATTCCCGGCCACTTGCGGGTGGCCGCGGCGATCCGCACCGCGTAGTCGAGCACCGCCGCGTCGACCCGCACCAGCGAGGTGCCGATCTGCATCGACTGCACCTGCTCGCGGCTGATCACGCGGGCCACCTGCGACAGATCGAAATCGGCCGCGGTCCGACCCTCGCTGACCGCGGCGACCATGCGCTTTTCATCCTCGATGCCGGGGTAGCCGATCAGCACCTTGAGCAGGAAGCGGTCGAGCTGGGCTTCCGGCAGCGGGTAGGTGCCTTCCAGTTCCAGCGGGTTCTGCGTGGCCATGCACAGGAACGGCAACGGCAGCGGGAAACTTTCGCCTTCGATGGTCACCTGCTGTTCCTGCATCGCCTCCAGCAACGCCGACTGGGTCTTGGCCGGGGCGCGGTTGATTTCATCGGCCAGCAGCAGATGGGTGAAGACGGGGCCCTTGCGCACTTCGAAGCGCTCGACCTTGGGGTCGTAGACCGCGTGGCCGCTGATGTCGCTGGGCATCAGGTCGGGCGTGAACTGGACGCGCGCGTGCTGGCAGTCGAGCGCCTGGGCCAGCGCCCGCACCAGCAGGGTCTTGCCGAGGCCGGGCACGCCTTCCAGCAGGACATGCCCGCCCGCGAGCAGGGCGATCAGCACCTGGTCGAGCACTTCGGGCTGGCCGATGAAGGCCTTGCCGACCGCAGCGCGGATGGCGCCGGCGCATTCGCCCAGGGTCGCGCCGGTCAGCGGCGGGACGGGAGGCAGGGATGGACTGCTCATAGACGTTTCCTCAGTTCGGTCAGGCGGGCGATGCGGTGGCGGAAATCCAGCGGGTCACGCGGTGGACGGGTATCGAGCGCGGCGCGCACTTCGGTCGGGGTCAGGCCGGTGCGTTGGGCGATCAAGCCGGCCTGCGCCTCGCCGTCGAGCGCGGCGGCCAGCGGATCGCGCCGGCGCAGGCGCTCCTGCACGGCGGCGAGCAGGGCGCGGTGCAGCGCGCCGAGTTGGCCGTAGCGCAGCAGGTGTTCGCCGCTGGCTTCCAGATGTTCCAGCAGCGAGCGCCGCGGCGCCTGCGGCGCCGGCAGCAATGGCCCGAACCGCTGCGCACGCATCCACAGCCACAGCAGCAGGCACAGGAACGCCGGCAGCAGCGCCCGCCAGCCGTGCTCCAGCAGCCAGCGCCACAGCGGCGGCATGTCCACCGAATACACCAGGTGGAATCTGCCCGCACCCCAGTTCGGGGCCAGCAGCTGGCGCGCGAACGCCGCATTGCCGGTTTCCACGAGTGCGTCGTTGGTCAGCAGGTCCATGTCCGACAGCAGGTCCACGCTGCCCTCGCCGAGCTGGAAGCGGGCGAACAGGTAGCCGCCCTGCGGGTGCTGCAGACCGGCCGCGATGTCGGCGTTGGCTTCCGGCGTGAAGCGCGGGGCGCCGCAAAACACCCTCCGATCCGGCTTGCCCTGCACCTTGCGGACGAGGCACGGCGATCTGCTGACCGAGGGCTTGATTGGCAGGATTCCCGACAGCGGCGTCGCGCCGGTCGCCTTGCCGCTCTCGCTGAATTCCGGCAGCCCCACGACCAGATGCCCGCCGCCGCGCACGAAGCGTTCCAACTCCTGCAAATCGTCGTGTCCGAGCGTGCGCGGATCGCCGTACATCACCACGGTGTCACGCGGCCCCGGCGGCATCGCGTCGAGCTGCAGGCGCTGGCGCGACACCACCTTTTGCCCGCTGTCGCGCAACGACAGCTTGAGCGCATACAGCGGGTTGAAGCTGGCTTCGCCGCGCGGTGGCAGGTCCACGCTGCGCTCCACTTGCTTGTATGTGACCAGGAACCAGGTCGTCAGCAGGGCCACGAACAGCAAGGCCAGCGACCACAGAAGCACTGTCTGGCTGCGCTTCATGCCGTCCACCCGAAGCGTTGCCCGAGCTGCACCAGCAAGGACTCGAATTCGTCCGTCGCCGGCAAACGCTCGGCATAGGCGGCGTACTGCCAGACGTTGACCATGCGCGCGAACGCCGCGCGGTCCTGCGCATCGCCCAGCGCGCGCGCCGCGCGCAGGCACTGGGATTCGGTGGCGCCGGGCACCAGCAGCGCCCCGGTGCGCTCCGTCATGGACGCAACGCTGGCGCGATACAGCAGGGCCAGCGCCGCGCGCGGCTTTCCATCGGTCCACAGCCCGCGGGCGTGGGCCATGACGTCGGCGGGCAGCGGCTGTTCTTCCGGCTGCGGTTCCTGCTCAATGGGTGCCGGCACCGCCCGACGCCGCGCCGGAGCCAGATCGCGCAGCCACGGCAGCCAGGTGCGGCGGCTCAGGATCAGGACGATCAGCAGGAGGACCAGCAGGATCCACAGGCTGTACTTGGCGATCGCGGCGATGACGGCCGCGATGCGTTGCAGCAGCGGCGACGCATCCTGGTGCGCGGCTTCTCCGGGCTTGCGTGACACCCATTCGGTGATGGTTTCCTTCGGATGAAGCAATGGATCGTTCTCGGTGCGGGCCACCGCGTCGGAGAAGCGCGGATCGTTTTCGGTCCGCTCGAAGATCTCCGGCAGATCGGGCATCGCGTCGAAGCTCCGGTCCGCGGCGTCCTCCGCGTCCGACGCCGCCGCTTCGGCGGCGCCCACTGCCGATGCCAGGCACTGGCCGTTGGCTTCGGCGTCGGTTCCGGCCCCTGCCTCGGCGGACTGCGCTGCGGCGACCGCCGGCTGTCGCGCCGGCGTACAGGCCCGCGAAAATCCCGGCGCCATCAGCATGCCGACCGCCACCAGCACCGCCACGCCTGCGCCGCGCAGCCGCGCGCGCAGGCGGCGGAAGGCGATCTCCACGTCCCAGGCCTCGATCCGGGTGCGGCGATCGAGATAGAGGCCAAATCCAGCGCCGACGTAGAACGGTTCGATCACGCTGGTGACCGACCACGTCAGCAGGTTGCCGAGCAGTTGCACCCAGCGCGGCGGTTCTTGGCTGATCAGATCCCAGGCCGCGCGCATGGATTCGGACATCAGTTCGACCGGCACGAACATCAGCGCCAGCGCATAGGTCGCGAATACCAGCACAATCTCGAAATTCGCGCACACCAGCGTCACCAGCGCCGCCGTGCCGCGCACGCCGCCGCCAATCACCTGCCGCCGCTGGGCCACGTTCGGCCCGCCTTCCAGCAGGTCGATGGGAAGATACAGGGAACGCACCGGGCTCAGTCGCCGCCAGCTGAGGTAGCCCAGCATCGGCCGCAGGCCCCAGTTGCGCATTGCCCGTCGCGTTTCCCGCGCATCCGGCGCCGGGCCGAACACCGCGCGCGAAATGACGTACAGCGGAATGCGGTCGAACACCGGCTTGAGCCACCACATCACCAGCGCGGCCAGCCACAGCTTGTCCAGCCACCAGGCGAGGGCGTTGATCGCGACGAACACGGGCAGGGACAGCGCCAGCCACGGCCTCCAGATCGCGCGGGCGTGACGGCGCACCAGCGCCGTGCCCAACTCCACCGCCTCCCACGGCGTGCGCGGGCGCAGTTCGACGCTGAGGTCATCAAGCCGCATCGCGATCCCTCCCGCCCAGCGCCAGCCACGCCAGCACCAGCGCCCACAGCAAGGCGGCCACGCCGTACTTGATCGTCGCCGGAATCGTCCCGATCGACGACCAGAACGCTTCGATGAACGCCGCGATCACCAGCATCAGGAACACGCCCAGGCACAGCGCCGCGCCGCGTTTGCCGTCCTCGATCAGGGCATTGACCCGCGTGCGCCGGCCGGGCGCCAGCAGGGCCAGACTCAGGCGCAGCCCGGCCGCGCCGGAAATCACGATCGCGGTCAGCTCGAAAGACGCATGGCCGGCGGCGAAGCGCCAGAACGGATCGCCCAGCCCGACGTTCTGCAGATGTCCGGCCACCGTCCCGATCATCACGCCGTTGAAGGCGATGGTCAGCACCGGGCCGATCCCGGCCAGCAGGCCGCTGGCGTAGGTGCGCAAACCGATACTGATGTTGTTGAAGATGTAGTAGCCGAACATCTCCAGGTCGTCGCCCGAGCTGCGCCCCAGTTTCTGCGCGGCCTTCGAATACATCTCCTCCCACTGCGCCACCTGCTGCGGCGGCATCAGGGTGTGGATCAGTTCAGGCTTGAACTGCAGGGCGACGAAGCTGGCGAGCAGCGGCAGAACGAACAGCAGGGCCGAAGCCCAGAGCACGCCCGATTCGGCCCGCACCATGCGCGGGAAATCGGCGATGAAGAACTCGATGGCGCGCTGCCAGCGCGGCGGCGGCGGGCGGTACAGCACGTCGTGGCCGCGCTGCACCAGCACCTGCAATCGCTCCTGCAGATGCGGGCTGTAGCCGCGCCGGCGCGCCAGGCCGAGCTGGCGCGCAAGCCGGCGATAGACCGCCGGGACGTCGACGTCGGCCAGCCCGCGCCAGTGGATGTCCGCGCGCGCCCGGCGCGGATGCGCGGCGCGGGCCTCCAGCCAACGCTCGAACTCGGCCCATTCCTGCTGGTAGCGGGCGATGAACTGTTCCTGCCGCATCGTCGCCTCAGCCCTGTCCCAACAGCCAGCGGGCGATGCCGCCCAGCCGCGCCACGCCGGCCGCTCCCTGCGCGCCGGTGATCGGCGTCACCAGATCGGCCAGCTCCATCTGCCGCTCCGGAGTCAGCCTCGGAGCGCGTTCGGCGAACGCCAGCACCGCCACCTGTTCCTCGGGCCGCAGCGGCGACAGCGGCGCATGGGTGTCGCCCGCCACCGTCACCGGCAGCGGCTGCACCGGATGCACGTGCACCACCAGCGTCCCGGCCACCAGATCGCCCAGCCGCCGTCCCCACGGATCGGAAAATCCTGCGATCAACCCGCAGGCATAGCCGAAGGGCAGCATGTCCACCGTGCGCATCAGGTTGCGCACGATCGAGGCCAGCCAGCCCACCGGCGCGCCGTCGCCGGCGACCACCCGCAGCCCGAGCACGCGCTTGCCGGGGGTCTGCCCGCCGAACAGGCCCTCGCACAGGATCGGATAACCCCAGAACACCACGAACAGCGCCAGCAGATACAGCCCGGCGCCGGTGCTGCCGAGCATCCCGAGCACCATCCCGAACAGCATCAGCAGCGCCATCCGGATCGCCAGATCAATCACCCACGCTAGCGCCCGCGGCACCGGGCCGGCAGCCGGCAGGCGCAGGGCGATGCCCTCGGGGGTATCGACGATGCGAACGGTGTCCAGCATTCAGTTGTTGACGTCGATGCACGCCATGGGCGTCGCATATGGATCGCCGGCGGTGCCTCTGAAGTGACCGCCCTCGTTTGTCGCCATCCCCAGGCATCCATCGCGTCGCCGACCCTGTGGGCATTCTAATGCAATGCTGATCAAGCCCATCCTGGCCTTGATCAGCAGTCGCACGTCCGGCACAGGTCCGGACGTGCTCGCGCCGAATCAAGCACTTGCGTGCTTGATTCGCGGGCGGCACGTCCATGTGCCGCGGGCAACGCTGACTTTTTCAGCGTTGCCCTAAGGCAACGTTGAAAAGTCCGCCCCGGACTTTTTCGCGCGCGGCGGCAGCGCCGATGTCAGCCGACGCCGCCGGCAAGATAGTCGTCCTTGAGCTTCACGTAGTGATTGGCGCTGTAGTACAGGGCCTCGATCTCGGTCGGGCTGAGCTGGCGCGCCTTCTTTGCCGGATTTCCCAGCCACAGCTCGCCCTCGCCCACCACCTTGCCGGGCGACACCAGCGCGCCGGCACCGACGAAACCGTGCTTTTTCACCACCGCCCCGTCGAGCACGATCGCCCCCATCCCGATCAGCGCCGCATCCTCGATCGTGCAGGCGTGGATGATGGCCTTGTGGCCGATGGTGACGTCGTTGCCGATCCGGGTCGCGAAACCGCCGCGCCGCAGGTGCGGCCCGTCGTGGCTGACGTGGATCACGGTGCCGTCCTGGATGTTGCTGCGGTCGCCGATGCGGACGAAGTTGACGTCGCCGCGGATCAGCGTGAACGGCCAGACCGAGACGTCGTCGCCCAGCACCACGTCGCCGATGACGGCGGACATCGGGTCGAGATAGACGCGCTGGCCGAGGGTGGGCAGGTGCTCGCGGTAGGGTCGGATCGGCATGGCTGGATTCTAGACCCGCGCCGGATCAAGCGCTTGCACACCCGACCCACAGCCGCGCCGCCCATGGCACACGCCAATGCTGATTGGGTCGACATTGCCCTAAACTGCGCCGCATGAACGCCATCTCCGTCACCCCGGTCGCTTCGCTGCAGCCCAGCCTCGAACGGTTGCGCGCCGCCTGGCAAGCCCGCAAGCCCGACTACGCGCAGCGCCACGACGACCTGTCCCGCCTGCGCGCCAACCTCAAGCGCCGGCTCGACGAAATGGCGCGCATCATCGCCAGCGATTTCGGCCACCGTTCGATGGACGAGAGCCGGATCGCGGACGGCATGACGGCGCTCAACGACATCGACCATCTGCTCAAGCACCTGAAGTCGTGGATGCGCCCGCAGCGGGTCGGCACCGGCTGGCGCTTCTGGCCGGGTCGGGCGCAGGTGCGCGCGGTGCCGCTGGGCGTGGTCGGAGTGATCGCGCCGTGGAACTATCCGGTCAATCTCGCCCTGATCCCGCTGGCCACCGCGATTGCCGCCGGCAACCACGTCTTCCTCAAGCCCTCCGAACACACCCCGCGCACCAGCGCGTTCCTGCGCGACCTGCTCAACTCCACCTTTCCGGAAGACCGTGTCGCCGTCGCGCTGGGCGATGCCGACGTCGGCGCCGCCTTCGCCGGCCTGCCGTTCGACCACCTGGTGTTCACCGGATCGACCGCGGTCGGTCGCAAGGTGATGGCCGCGGCGGCGCAGCACCTCACCCCGGTGACGCTGGAACTGGGCGGCAAGTCGCCGGCGCTGATCTGCGACGACTACCCGATCGAAAAGGCCGCGGCGCGGATTGCCACCGGCAAGTGGTTCAACTGCGGCCAGACCTGCATCGCGCCCGACTACGTGCTGGTGCCCAAGCCCAAGCGCGATGCGCTGGTGGCCGCGCTGCGCAAGGAAGTCCAGCAGCGCTATGGCGAGAATCTCGAGAACCTCGACGACTACACCCGCATCATCAACGAAGGCCAGTACGCGCGGCTGCGCGGCTACCTCGACGACGCCCGCGACCGCAAGGTCGAGCGGGTGACGCTGGCCGGGCTGCCCGATCCCGCCCAGCGCCTGCTGCCGCCGACCCTGCTGCTCGATCCCCCGGACGACAGCAAGGTGATGCAGGACGAAATCTTCGGCCCGCTGCTGCCGATCAAGGGCTACCGGACGCTCGACGACGCGATCGCCTACATCAACGCCCGCGAACGTCCGCTGGCGCTGTATCCGTTCAGCAACTACCGCGCCAGCGTCGAACGCATCCTGCGCGACACCGTGGCCGGCGGCGTTTCCGTCAACGACACCCTGTTCCATTTCGCCGTCGCCAACCTGCCGTTCGGCGGCGTCGGCGCCAGCGGCATGGGCGCCTACCACGCCCGCGCCGGTTTCGACGCCATGAGCAAGCACCTGCCGGTGTTCTGGCAGGCCGGTTTCACCGGCGGCGACAGGCTCAAACCGCCTTACAGCAAGGCAAAGTGGCTGATCGACCTGATCGTGCGCTGAGCGAAACGGTGTCGGGAACAATGACCCGCCAGTGATTGTCCCCGACGCCGTTTTCCTACCGATTCAACTGCGCCTGCATCCAGGCCAGCCGCTGCGCCGGCGGCTGCGCAAGCAATGCACGACGCAACGCGACGCGCTCCTGCGGCGGCGTGGTCTGCGCCAGCCGCGCCAGCGCATCGATCTCCTCGGGCGAGGACTGGCGCAGCAACTGCAGGAGCGAAGCGCGCTCCGCGGCGTCATCGAAGCTGAACAAGGCGGCCACGCGCGGCCACCACAAACCCAGCGTAGGACCCAGATGCCAGCCGCGCCTGGCATCGAACGATTCCGCGGCAAAACGGGCAAGCGACGCGTTGCGTTGCGCCTCCGGCATGGCATCGAATCGCGCCGCCGCATCGCGCAGCCTGCCGCGTTCGGCATCGGTCAGCGCCTGCCACTCGGACCAGGCCTCGCGGTCGCTGGCGCGCGGATCGGGGGAAACATCCGCTTCGGATTCGACTGGCTTCGGCGTGGACGCTTCCGTCACCGAAGAATCCGCCGCGTCCTGCGTGCCTGACGCAGGCGCCGGTGCTTGCGCTTCGACCGCCAGCCAGGACAGCAGCGGCAGCCGGTGGGCCAGCGCCAGTTCCGCGGGGGCGGCGTGCAGCGCCCGATCCGGATCCATCGCCGGGTCGTTCGGATCGAAGCGCGCCCTGGGCGGCGCGGCCGGCGGCAGGGCTTCGGAGTGCACGCGCCCACGCCAGGCATCCATCAGCGCGCGGCCACGCGGATGCAGCAGCGCCCACGCGGCAAGCGTCGCCAGCGCAACCAGCGCCACCGCCAGCAGCCAACGCCAGCGGGCGCGACGTTGCAAACCCGGTAAGGCGGCGGCAGCGCGTTCGCGCGGCACGCCGCGGTTGCGCACAGGCGCGGGTTCCGCAACCACCGCGCGCGTCGGCTGCGGCGGCGACTGCACCGCGTCCACCGTTTCCGGCAGTCGCCCCAGCGCCCGCTGCGCGGCATCGCGCCAGCCGCGCCAGACCTCCAGATCCAGATCGCCCTGCGGGTTGTGCGGCAACGCGCTGCGAATCCGCTGCTGGTAAGACCCGACGTCCAGGCCGAGCGCGGCGGCCGCATCCGCATCCTCAAGGCCGGCCACCAGATGCAGCAATACCGCCGCGCGCAGCGACGGCGTCAGGCGCGCGATCTCGGGCAGAACGTCGGTCCGGTCGCCATCGCCCCGACGCTGCCCCATCGCCGGCACCGACAGCAGCAGCCGCCAGTATTGCATCGGCCACTGCGCGATCGGCCACTGCCCAGCTTCGCTCGCGAACACACGGGCCGCGACGGCAAGCGCACCTTGCGCCGCCGTCGAGTCGCCGGTCTGGATCAGGGCCAGCAGCCGCGCGCGCCGATCCACTCCGCGCAGGAAGGCGGCAACGGCAGGCGTCGAAGTCGCGGACGACAAAGATTGTGGCATGGCTGCGTGGATCCGCTGGCGGCAACGTGGACGCCATTTTGACGGCACCGCGCTGAAGCCGTGACGAACGCGATTCCCTGCCGTCGGAATCCGGCGTCCGGAGGATGGCGTGAGAAAGCGGCGCACGACCCGACCCGCCTCCGCACCGGAAGCGCTCCTTAGTTTGCGAAGTTCTGTCTATCGAAATCGGATTTCTGACAGGACATGTCTCTATCTTTCCCGATTCGATAAAACGCTTGACAGCAGGCTGTCATGCGGCTCCGCAAGCAGCCGCGCGGCCTGCAGCCAAATCAGTTGTGCACAGCCATGGCAAATGCCGACCGGGCCGGTGTTTCACGCGCGAGGCCCGTCCGCTCACCCCCTGTTCCACAAACAACAGATTGATTTACAACATGATTTCGCGATTGGCTGTTTTTTCGCCAGACCGGGGTCAGCGCGCTGCAAAGCGCCCTGTGGGAAGCGGCCGAGGGCCGGTGCACAGAGTTATCCACAGCGCGTGTGGATAACGAAATTTTATCTTCCACAACAACGAGTTGGCGATTCTTTGCAAGACTCAAAGAAACAATGCGCCGCAACTGGACATCTCGCCCGCCACCGTCCCGTGTGCAGTCCACGCGAACAACGCGCCATTCCGGTTCTGGCCGTCATCGCACCGAACCTGCCCACTCCGTCAATGCTGAAAAGGCTCTTCGGCCTTGTCTTGGGGCAACGCTGACTTTTTCAGCGTTGCCTTAGACTGCCCGCATGCCCGAGTCCGCGACCGTCCTGCGCCTTGCCTTGCCGGTTCCGCTGCCTCGGCTGTTCGACTATCTGCCGCCTGTTGGCGTGGACGCCTGCGCCATTCACGTCGGCCAACGGCTGCAGGTTCCGTTCGGCAGCCGCACCCTGTGCGGGATCGTGACGGAACACGCCGACGCCGAGCCCGGCGTGGAACTGCGAACAGCGCTGGAAGCGCTGGACGGCGAGCCGCTGCTGGACGGCGAATTGCTGCAGTCTTTGCGCTGGCTGGCCGGCTACCTGCACGCTCCACTGGGCGAGGTGCTGGCGACCGCGCTGCCGGCCGCGCTGCGCCGCGGCGAGCCGCTGCCGGACACCACGACCTGGGGCTGGTCATTGAACGAAGCCGGCCGCACCGCGCTGGCCGGGATGCGCGCCGGCAAGCCGAAAGCGCTGGCCGAGCGGCTGCAAAGCCTGCGCGACGAGGACGAACTGGACGCCATGCTGCCCGGCTGGCGCTCGCCGCTGCGGGCGCTGCGCGAACGCGGGCTGGTGACGCGGGAGAAAAGGGGGTCAGAGTCGCTTTTCCGTTGGGAAAGCGACTCTGACCCCCTTTTCCCCCTTTTTTCACCCAGCCCCGAGCAGCAGGCCGCCATTGACGCCATCCGCGCCGCGCGGGGCTTCGCGCCCTTCCTGCTCGACGGCGTCACCGGCAGCGGCAAGACCGAGGTCTATCTGCAGGCGATCGCCGATTGCCTTGCCCGCGGCAGGCAGGCGCTGGTGCTGGTGCCGGAGATCGGCCTGACGCCGCAGGCGTTGGCACGCTTCCGGGCGCGGCTGGGCGTGCCGGTGCACGCGCTGCATTCCGGGCTGAACGACGGCGAGCGCGCAGCGACGTGGATGGCGGCCAGCCGCGGGCAGGCGCGGGTGGTCGTCGGCACACGCTCGGCGGCATTCGTGCCGCTGCCCGAACCCGGGCTGATCGTGATCGACGAGGAACACGACGGCAGCTACAAGCAGTTCGACGGCATCCGCTACCAGGCGCGCGACTTCGCCATCGTCCGCGCCCGCGCGCTGGGGATACCCGTTGTGCTGGGCAGCGCCACGCCCTCGCTGGAATCGCTGCACAACGCGCGCAGCGGCCGCTACGCGCACCTGCGGCTGCGCCAGCGCGCCGGACAGGCCAGGCCGCCGGCCGTGCGCGTGCTCGACGTGCGCAAGCGCAAGCTCCACGCCGGATTGTCCGAGGAATCGCTGACGGCGATCCGCGCCGCGCTCACCGCCGGCGGGCAGGTGCTGGTGTTCCGGAATCGCCGCGGCTACGCGCCGGTGCTGCTGTGCCACGACTGCGGCTGGAGCGCGCACTGCCCGCGTTGCGGCACGCCGGAGCGGTCCACGACGATGACCGTGCACGGCCACGGTCGACGCCTGCAATGCCACCACTGCGGCGCCCGCAAGCCGGCGCCGCCGGCCTGCCCCGACTGCGGCGGCCTCGCCCTGCAGCCGCAGGGCAACGGCACCGAGCGCATCGAGGAGGAACTGCGCGCGCGTTTCGACGACGTGCCGGTGCTGCGCATCGACCGCGGCAGCACCGGCCATCGCGATGCGCTGCAACAGCATCTCGACGCGCTGGGCAAACATCCGGGCATCCTGATCGGCACCCAGATGCTGGCCAAGGGCCACGATCTTCCGAACCTGACCCTGGTGGTCGTCGTCGGCATCGACGAAGGCCTGTTCTCGGCCGATTTCCGCAGCGGCGAGAAACTCGCGCAGCTGCTGGTCCAGGTCGCCGGACGGGCCGGCCGCGCCGACCGGCCCGGCACCGTGCTGCTGCAGACCCACCATCCCGAACACCTCCTGCTCACCACGCTGGTGCAGCGCGGCTACCACGGTTTCGCCGAGGACGAGCTGGCGCTGCGCGAGGCCGCCGGCTTTCCGCCGTTCGCGCACCTGGCTCTGCTGCGCGCCGAAGACAGGCACGCCGACCCGCCGCTGCGGTTCCTGCAGCAGGCGAAGGCCGGCCTGGAACCGGCGCAGGACGTGGAGATCCACGGCCCGCTGCCGGCGCCGATGCCGCGCCGCGCCGGCTACGTGCGCTCGCAGCTCCTGCTGTCTTCGCCGCGCCGCGCCGCGCTGCACGCGGCGCTGGCCGCGCTGATGCCGGCGCTGTACGCCCTGCCCGAGGCGCGCCGGCTGCGCTGGTCGCTGGACGTGGACCCGCAGGATTTGTACTGACCGCAAGGGGCGGAATCCCGCCTTCTCCGTGAAGCAGGCCAACGTCCATTGCGCGCGGATCCATCGCCGTAGATTCAATTCAAAATCCATTCGTATATTTTGTTTTGGTTTCATATAAATGGCGTAATAACAGCAGATAGCAAGTCATCCAACCTTGACAATTAATTCATTTATCTATTCAATCCAGCCATGCCAGAAACCCGCCTGCCCCGGCTGGAAGCTCTGCTCCGCCGCAACGGCCCGCAGACCGCTGCGGCCCTGGGCGCATCCCTGGGCGTGAGCCAGCCCACCGTCTCGCGCCTGCTGGCCAGCGCGGGCGAGCGCATCGTGCGGATCGGCAAGGCCCGCGCCAGCCGCTATGCGCTCGGTCGCGAGATCGGCCGGGCCGGCAGTCACTGGCCGCTGTATCGGATCCAGGAGGACGGCCAGCCGGAAGCGCTGGGCGAACTGCGCGCACTGCACGGCGACGGCTTCCTGTTCGAACCCGCCCGTCCGCTGCCGGCGTTGCTGCACGGCACGTTCCGTGATGGCCTGTTTCCGGGCCTGCCGTGGTTCCTGGACGAGCAGCGCCCGCAGGGGTTTCTGGGCCGCGCCTTCGTGCATCGCGTCGCCGCCGATATCGGCGCGCCCGACGACCTGTCGCGTTGGCGTGCGGACGATGTGGTGCTGGCCCTGCTGCGGCATGGCGAGGACGAGCCCGGCAACCTGGTGCTGGGCGATGCCGCCCTTCGGCGCGCGCTGCAAGCGATGCTGTCGCCGGACGCGCTGGCACCGTCAGATCGCGCCGCCCTCTACCCGACACTGGCGGAGGAAGCGCTGGCCGGCGAGGACGTGGGCTCTTCCGCCGGCGGCGAGCAACCCAAGTTCACCGCGCTGCTGCATGACGACACCGGCAGCCATGCCGTCATCGTCAAGTTCAGCGAACGCGCCGGAACTCCTGCGGCACAGCGCTGGGCCGACCTGCTGCGCTGCGAACACCTCGCCGGCAACATCATGCGCGCGCATGGCATCGCCGCCGCCGAAACCGAATTGCTGGAAGCCGATGGCCGCGTGTTCCTGCAATCGCTGCGCTTCGACCGCACGCCCGAGCTCGGGCGGCGCGGACTGGTGTCGCTGGCCGCGCTGGACGCGGCGTACTACGGGCAAGGCCGCATCGACTGGTGGGCGTTCGCGCCGCAGCTGTATCGCGATGGCTGGCTGGACGAACGCGACGCGCGCACGCTGGCCGTGCTCGGCTGGTTCGGCGCCCTGATCGGCAACAGCGACATGCATCTGGGCAACGCCAGTCTGGTCTTGACCGATACCCGCCCGCTGGCGCTCGCGCCGAGCTACGACATGCTGCCCATGGCGTTGCGTCCGGCCTCGACGGGCGAAGTGGTGGCGCGCCGCATCGAGGTTCCCGCACCGCTGCCGGCGCAGCGCGATGCGTGGAGCGCGGCCATGTCGATAGCGCGCGATTTCTGGCGCTGCGTCGCCGCTGCGCCGGAAGTGTCTTCCGGCTTCCGCGACATTGCCGGCGAGCGGCTGCTGGCATTGGAAGCGGCGGCGATCCGTTTCATGTAGATGCCGAGCTTGCTCGACATCGCCGCGAATCGGCGAGAATTCCCCCATCACAACGTGAGCACGTCTTCCGTGACTTCCCAGCTCGACCAGCTCCGCCAGCTTTCAACGATCGTCGCCGACACCGGCGACATCGAGGCCATCGCCCGCTTCGCGCCGATGGATGCCACCACCAATCCCTCGCTGCTGCTCAAGGCGGCGGCGCTTCCGGCCTATGCGCCGCACCTGCGCGCGGCGCAGGCCAACGCGCGCGGAGAAGACCGGCTGCAGGACGCCTGCGACCGTTTTGCCGTCGCCATCGGTGGCGAGATCCTCAGACTCATACCGGGTCGGGTTTCGACCGAAGTCGATGCGCGCCTGAGTTTCGACACCGGCGCCACCGTCGCCAGGGCACGCCGGCTGGCGGCGCTGTACGCCGAATCCGGCATCGGCACCGAGCGCCTGCTGATCAAGATCGCCGCCACCTGGGAAGGCATCCGCGCCGCTGCGCTGCTGGAGCGCGAAGGCATCCATTGCAACCTCACCCTGCTGTTTTCGTTCGCGCAGGCGGTGGCCTGCGCCGAGGCCGGGGTCTTCCTGATCTCGCCCTTCGTCGGCCGCATCCTCGACTGGCATCTGGCGGCCGGCGGCGAAAAACCCGCGACGCCGCAGGACGACCCCGGCGTCCGCTCCGTCGCCCGCATCTGGAACCATTACAAACGCCACGGCTACGCCACCGTGGTCATGGGTGCCAGTTTCCGCAACACCGGGCAGGTGCTGGCGCTGGCCGGCTGCGACCGACTCACCATCGCGCCGGAGCTGCTGGGCGAACTGGCGCAAACCGATGCGGAGGTGACGCCCGGCCTGACGGCGGAAAACGAACGCACCGATCCGCCGCCGCCGCTGGACGAACCTGGCTTCCGGTGGCAGCACAACGAGGACGCGATGGCCACCGAGAAGCTGGCCGAAGGCATCCGCAAGTTCGCCGTCGACCAGCGCAAGCTCGAAGCGCTGCTGGCCACGTCGCCGGATTGAAGCGCCGATGACGGCCAGACACATCCGCACCGGGGACATCGTCAGCGGCGCCGGTCGAGAGATTGCGGAGAGTTCCAGTGCCGAGTGAACCGCACGTCATGGCCACCCTGCTGCGGGTGTTCGATCTCATCGGCATCTTCGTGTTCGCCCTCAGCGGCGGCGTGCTGGCGGTGCGCAAGCGGCTGGACCTGTTTGGCGTGCTGGTGCTGGCCTGCGCCACCGCGGTCACCGGCGGGATCGTGCGCGACGTGCTGATCGGGGCGATCCCACCGGCATCACTGGCGGACTGGCGCTACCTCGTGGTCGCCATGCTGGCGGGTCTGGTGACTTTCCGCTGGTGCGGCCTGATCGAACGCCTGCGCAACCCGGTGCAGCTGTTCGACGCCGCCGGCCTCGCATTGTTCGCGGTGCTGGGTACCGGCAAGGCGCTGGCGTTCGGGCTGTCGCCGTTCGCGGCCACGCTGCTGGGCATCATCACCGGCATTGGCGGCGGCGTTGCCCGCGACCTGCTGGTGGCGCGCACGCCGGTCGTGTTGCAGCAGACCGAGTTGTACGCGATGGCGGCGCTGGTGGGCAGCGGCGTGGTGGCACTGGCGGCGACGTTCCACCTGCCGCAATTGCCGGCCATGGTGATCGGCGCGCTGCTGTGCTTCGGCCTGCGCTTCATGAGCATCCGCCGCGGCTGGAAGCTGCCGGTGGCACGCTAGGGAAGGCAGCCGGCGTTCGAAAAGCCCATCTGTGAAGATGCCATCGGCTTCTCCTTCGAAAAGCTGCGTCATAACCGCAAACGCAAACGGCCCGGATCGCTCCGGGCCGCTTTGGCATTGCGCGATACCGCCGCCGCTTACGCCGCGAACAGCGCCTTCATCTTTTTCAGCGCGTTGGCTTCGAGCTGGCGGATGCGTTCGGCGGAGACGCCGTAGTCGTCGGCCAGTTCCTGCAGCGTCACCTTGTCGCCATCGTCCAGCCAGCGGCGGCGGATGATGTCGCGCGAGCGGTCGTCGAGACGGGCCAGGCCCTCGCGCAGCACTTCCAGCGCGTCGGCCTCGCCGCTGGCCGCGGCGTAAGCGTCGGCCGGGTCGGCGTCGTGGGCTTCCAGATAATTCACCGGCGCCGGCGGCGCGTGCTCTTCGTCGACATCGTCGGGGGCGTCGAAGCCGATGTCGCGGCCGGACAGGCGCGATTCCATCTCCAGCACTTCGCGCTCGGACACGTTCAGGTCTTTCGCCACCGCGCTGACCTCGGCGGCATTCATCCAGCCCAGGCGGGTCTTGCTCTTGCGCAGGTTGAAGAACAGCTTGCGCTGCGCCTTGGTGGTGGCGACCTTGACGATCCTCCAGTTCTTGATGATGAACTCGTGGATCTCGGCGCGGATCCAGTGCACCGCAAAGCTGACCAGACGCACGCCCACTTCGGGGTCGAAGCGTTTGACCGCCTTCATCAGCCCGATGTTGCCTTCCTGGATCAGATCGCCCAGCTGCAGGCCGTAGCCGCTGTAGCCGCGGGCGACGTGGACCACGAAGCGCAGGTGCGAGACGATCAGCTCCTGCGCGGCGGCAAGATCGCCGTCATCATGCAGACGATGGGCCAGGCGCCGTTCTTCCTCGACGCTCAGCACCGGGATCTGATGGACCGCACCGATGTACGCATCCAGCGAACCGGCGGTGGTCGGGATCGGCAGGTTGTTGGCAACCAAGGCGGTCGATGTCATGTGCTTGTTCCCCATGGCTCGATTTTAGCAGTCACACCGTATGACTGCTAATCACGTCGAAAGTTCCCTGCGTTCCATTCATGGAACGACGAAAACCTCCCCTGAATTCATTCAAATCGGGGCGTTTCCGCGCGAATTCAAGTCCGCCATGGCCGGCAGGCTCCAGTCCACGGGCGTCCGTCCATTTCGCACAAGATATTGATTCGCAATCGAAAAATGTCTGCATCCGAGAAAACCGCGGTGGGCCGACAGCGGCGAGGGGTGCGGGGCACGCAAGACCCGGTGGCGCGCGATGTCGATCACGGCGCCCTTCTTCTGCGCGTAGCTGCCCCAGAGCAGGAACACGAGATGCTCGCGCTCGCGGTTGAGCACCTCGACCACGTGGTCGGTGAACCCTTCCCAGCCCTTGCCCTGGTGGGAGCCGGCCTGTCCGGATTCCACCGTCAACACGCTGTTGAGCAGCAGCACACCCCGGCGCGCCCAGGGCAGCAGGCAGCCGTGATCGGGGCGAACGAAGCCGGTGTCGCGCGCCAGCTCCTTGTAGATGTTGTCCAGCGAAGGCGGCACCGGAACCCCGGGCCGCACCGAAAAGCACAGCCCGTGCGCCTGTCCGGGACCGTGGTAGGGATCCTGGCCGAGGATCACCACCTTCACCGCGTCGAACGGGGTGGCGGCGAAGGCGGCGAAGATGTCGCGCCCGGGCGGATAAACCGTCGCCCCGGCGGCCTTGCGCTGGCGCAGGAAGACCGCGAGCTCGCGCATGTCGTCACGCGCGAACCAGCCGCCCACGCGGGTTTTCCAGCTCGGCTCCAGTTGCAGGGTGGCGGGGGCGTCGGTCACGGTCGCCGCGGCGTTCAGATCGATCCGCGCTTTTTCTCGAACAGGAAGTACGCCACGCCCAGCACCGCACCGATCCCCAGCGACACCGGCCAATCCAGCGGGCTGAGCCATTTCAGCAGCCCGGCAATCGCCAGCCCGAGCACGATGAACTGCGAATAGCGCCAGCGGCTTTCGCGGAAATTCTTGAGTTCCGGTACGGGCATGGGTAAGCGTCCTCGCTGGAGCCGGCGACTGCACGGCTGGTGGCCGTGCCTTCGATCGGATTATGGCATCGCCGCCAGCCGACAGACGTGGGGCACTACCCCGTTCAGGGAGGGTGCTACGATTCCGCGCGTTTTCCACGAAATGAAGAAACGACGATGCGCGAACCGATGAAAAAGGCGCCACGCGGCCTGCTGCTGGCGGCTGTGCTGTTGGCGGTCTTCGCCTTGTCGACGGCCAGCGCTGCGGCCGTGGATCGTACCAAGGTGGAGTCCAGCCTGAAGGTCAGCGGCTTCGTCATCATCGACACCGATGGTTCGGTTGCCGGGCACGAACTCGATCCACAGGCGCCGCTGACGCCGGCGTTGACGGATTTCATCGGCAGTTCGATTGCGCATTGGCGTTTCGAACCGGTGGTGGTCGATGGTCGGGTCGTGCGCGCACGGGTGCCCATGCGCCTTCGGTTGGCGATCCACCCCACCCCCGATGGCAATTACGAGGCCCGCATCGCCAGCACTTGGTTCATGTCCGGAAGCGACGGCGCGCAGGCGGACACGAACACGCAAAGAGTGGCACGGCGCATGCAACCGCCGGTTTACCCGACGGAAGCCCTGCGCATGGGTGGGAAGGGTGTCGTTTATCTGAACGTGACATACGGCCCCGACGGCAAAGTGACGCAGGTCTATGCACGGCAGGTCAACCTGCGCGTGCTCGGTACCGAGTCCCAGATGGACCGCATGCGCAACCAGTTTGCGGAAGCGTCGATCCGGGCGGCACGTCGCTGGGAATTCGCCCCACCCACTACGGGAAAAGAGGCCGAAAGGGCCGAATGGTCGGTCGTGGTGCCGGTGGACTTCCGGATCTCCGGCGAAGCCGAACCACGGTCTGGAGGGTGGGAAACCTACGTCCCCGGCCCGATCAAAAATCCTCCTGTCCTGTCGCGAGACCCGCTCGCCGAAGGCAGCCCCGACGCGCTGCCGGACAGCGGCGTGTTTTCGGTCGAGCAGGGCGCAAGGCTGTTGACGCCGCCAGCAGCGTAAACACCGAAACGCCCCGCTGTGCGGGGCGTTTCGTCTTGGCCGCGAAGGAAAGTCAGCGCCGCATCGCGCTGAAGAACTCGTCGTTGGACTTGGTGTTCTTCATCTTGTCGAGCAGGAACTCCATCGCGGCGATTTCGTCCATGGGGTGCAGCAGCTTGCGCAGGATCCAGATCTTCTGCAGCAGTTCGGGTTCGATCAGCAGATCCTCGCGGCGGGTGCCGGAGAGGTTCACGCCAATCGCCGGGTAGACGCGCTTTTCGGTGATGCGGCGGTCGAGGTGGATTTCGCTGTTGCCGGTGCCCTTGAATTCCTCGTAGATCACCTTGTCCATCGCGCTGCCGGTATCGACCAGGGCGGTGGCGATGATGGTCAGCGAGCCGCCTTCCTCGACGTTGCGCGCGGCGCCGAAGAAGCGCTTCGGGCGGTGCATGGCGTTGGAGTCGACGCCGCCGGTGAGCACCTTGCCGGAGCTGGGCATCACGTTGTTGTAGGCGCGGGCCAGGCGGGTGATGGAGTCGAGCAGGATCACCACGTCCTTCTTGTGCTCGACCAAACGCTTGGCGCGTTCGATCACCATTTCCGCCACCTGCACGTGGCGCGCGGCGGGTTCGTCGAAGGTGGAGGAAATGACCTCGCCGCGCACGGTGCGCTGCATTTCGGTCACTTCTTCCGGGCGCTCGTCGATCAACAGCACGATCAGGTGGACGTCGGGGTGGTTGTAGGTGATGGCGCTGGCGATCTGCTGCATCATCATCGTCTTGCCGGCCTTCGGCGGGCTGACGATCAGGGCGCGCTGGCCCTTGCCCTGCGGGGCCATCAGGTCGAGGATGCGGCCGGTGATGTCTTCGCTCGAACCGTCGCCGCGCTCCAGCTTGAAGCGCTTGCGCGGGAACAGCGGGGTCAGGTTCTCGAACAGGGTCTTGTTCTTCGACGCCTCGGTCGGCTCGCCGTTGATGGTGTCGACCACGTTCAGCGCGAAGTAGCGCTCGCCGTCCTTGGGCCAGCGGATGCGGCCGGAGATGTGGTCGCCGGTACGCAGGTTGAAGCGGCGGATCTGCGACGGGCTGATGTAGGTGTCGTCCGGGCCGGCCAGGTAGCTGGCCTCGGCCGCGCGCAGGAAGCCGAAGCCGTCGGGCAGGATTTCCAGCACGCCGTCGGCCTGCACGCCTTCGCCGTGGCGGGCGAGGATCTTCAGGATCGCGAAGATGATGTCCTGCTTGCGCGCGCGCGCCACGCCGTCGGTGATCTGCAGTTGCTCGGCGATGTCCAGCAGCCTGGGCGCCGGCATCCGCTTCAGGTCGGACAGGGAATAGCTCGGAAAGCCCTCGGGCACCTGCGGGTGCGGGCGCGGGACGAACGGTTCGTTGCCGCCACCGTCGTCGGGGAAGCCCTGCTGCTCGCGCCGCTCGCGCTGGCGTTCGCGGCGATTCTTGAAGCGCTCGCGGCGGCTCGGGCGCTGGTTGCCGTCGCGCGACTGGAAGCCGTTGCCGGCGTCCTGGCCGCCGGCGGAACCGTCGCCCGTGGCGGTATCGCCGGCGGCCGTTTCGGTCGGAGCGCTGCCGTTGGTCGCTTCAGGCGAAGCGGCCTCGACATGCGCGTCCTGGCTGGCCGGCGGCGCTTCAGGCGCGGCCTCGCGGGCCGGCTCGGCGGTGGCTTCGGGTGCCGTTTCGGCAGGGCGCGCCTTGGCGACGCGGGTTTTGCGCACGCGCTTCTCGGCGACTTCGCCGCTGGCGTCGTTGGTGGTATCGGACAAGGGGAAAACCTCGCTTGCGTTGCGAGAAGCCGCGCCGTGCGCGCGGCGTCACTGGAAGTGATTCTTGAAGTGATTCTTCTGAAATTCGCGCCTACGAACGCGGCGCAACCGGCGGGTCGATCCGCGCCGGATGGTCAAAGCTAGCATTGCAGCGCCGCTTCGTGCAAGCGGCTGCGTTCCGGCGTTGGGCGTGCAGACAGTCTGGGCGAGGGCGGCGGAAACCGCCGGAACCCGGCGATGTCCCGGAATTCAGGCCAGCGCCTTGTCCAGCATCTGGGTGAGCTTGGATTCGGGCACCAGGCCAATGCTGGTGTCCTGCACCTCTCCACCCTTGAACAGCAGCAGCATCGGAATGCTGCGCACGTGGTACTTGAGCGCGGTCTGCTGGTTCTGGTCGACATCGACCTTGACCACCTTGGCCTTGCCGGCGTAGCTGTCGGCGATCTTTTCCAGCGCCGGAGCGATCATCCGGCACGGGCCGCACCACGGCGCCCAGAAATCCACCAGCACCGGAACGTCCGCATCGAGGACATGGGTCTGGAAATCGGCATCGGTGGCGTGCTGGATGTTTTCGCTCATGGTGGCTCCGGAAATGAATGGCCCTGGCCGCCAGCGGCGGCGAAGGCGCACAAATGATAGAATCAAAAGGTTCGTCGCAACGATTTGCGGCGTCGTGCCGGGAATATCAAGCCCCGGAAACTTCCCGGCAGTCTGCGCGGCTGCCCCCCATTCATACAAGAAGCGCAGCACTCCGCGACCCAGGTCGAACGGTGCGCGTCCGCCCAAGGCAGCCTACGTGTCCGACAAGCCACTGACAGACATCACTTTTTCTTCCTTCGAACTCGATCCGACCCTGGTCTCGGGGCTCGAAGGCGCCGGCTTCACCCGCTGCACCCCGATCCAGGCCATGGCACTGCCGGTGGCGCTGGCGGGCGGCGACGTGGCCGGCCAGGCCCAGACCGGCACCGGCAAGACCCTGGCCTTCCTGGTGACGGTGATCAACCGCCTGCTCACCCGGCCCGCGCTGGCCGACCGCAAGCCCGAGGATCCGCGCGCGCTGATCCTGGCGCCGACCCGCGAACTGGCGATCCAGATCCACAAGGACGCGATGAAGTTCGCTTTCGATCTCGGCCTGAAGTTCGCACTGGTCTACGGCGGCGTGGATTACGACAAGCAGCGCGAGCAGCTGCAGGCCGGCGCCGACGTCATCATCGCCACTCCCGGTCGGCTGATCGACTACGTCAAGCAGCACAAGGTGGTGTCCCTGCACGCCTGCGAAATCTGCGTGCTGGACGAGGCCGACCGCATGTTCGACCTCGGCTTCATCAAGGACATCCGCTTCCTGCTGCGGCGCATGCCCGAGCGCGGCACCCGCCAGACCTTGCTGTTTTCCGCCACATTGAGCCACCGCGTGCTGGAGTTGGCCTACGAGCACATGAACGAGCCGCAGAAGCTCGTTGTCGAAACCGAGCACGTCACCGCCGACCGCGTGCGGCAGAAGCTCTATTACCCGGCCGACGACGAGAAGCTGCCGCTGCTGCTGGGCCTGCTGTCGCGCAGCGAAGGCGCGCGGACGATGGTGTTCGTCAACACCAAGGTGTTCGTGGAACGGGTCGCGCGCGCGCTGGATCGCGCCGGCTATCGGGTCGGTGTGCTCTCGGGCGACGTGCCGCAGAAGAAACGCGAGTCGCTGCTGAAGCGCTTTCAGGCCGGGCAGCTGGAAATCCTGGTCGCCACCGACGTGGCCGCGCGCGGCCTGCACATCGACGGCGTGCAGTACGTCTACAACTACGACCTGCCGTTCGACGCCGAGGATTACGTGCACCGGATCGGCCGCACCGCGCGGCTGGGCGCCGAGGGCGACGCGATCAGCTTCGCCTGCGAACGCTACGCCATGAGCCTGCCCGACATCGAGGCCTACATCGAACAGAAGATTCCCTCGGAGCCTGTCACGCAGGAACTGCTGACCGCGCTGCCGCGCCCGACGCGGCCGAAGCCGGCCGAGGCCGAGGGCGACGACGGCGAGAGCATCGGCGAGATTTTCCGGGAAGTGCGCGAGGCGCGCGCGGCCGAGCAGGAAAAGCGCGGCGGTGGTCGCGGCCGCGGCGGGCGCGGCGACGGACAGCGCGATCGCGGTCCTCGCCCACCACGCAAGCCGCGCGCGCACGTCGAAGCCACCGCGTCCGCTCCCGGCAATGGCGCCGTTCCGCCGCCGCCAGCGACCGAGCGCGCCAAGCCGCAGGCCGATGGCCACGACGAGGCCGAGCACAAGCGCAAGCGCCGTCGCCGCCGTCGCGGCAAGCCCGTGGAAAACGGCGCCGATCAGGCCCAGCAGACCGCTGCACCGGCCGCCAAGCCCGGTCCGGTGGTGCCGCAGTACGTGGCGCCGCGTTCCGCTGCGGGAACCGAAAAGGCTTCCTTGCTGACCCGGATCGGACGCGGCTTGAAGTCCCTGGTGCGGCGTCCGCCCAGCCAGCAGCACTGACGTTTCTGCCCTTTCGGCAGCGGACATTCCGCAGCTTTCCGCCGCGCAACGCGCTGCGGAAGATGAAAAACATTTCATGTCCACGACACCGGGGCGAGAGGTGTTCTGGCGCAATCTGTCCCGGCGATGGGGAGATCCCCCACCGACTCACCCAACCACAGATTGCGAGGAATGCCATGAACACCATCCGCCAGACCCTGTTTGCCGCCGCGCTGTCCGCCGTCGCCGGCGTTGCCATGGCCGCCACTCCGGCCACCACGCCGACCGCCCCGGCTGCGCCGGCCACCAGCCAGGCCAAGCCGGCCGCTTCGGCACCGAAGGCGACCCGCCGCGCCCACGCGCGTCACGTCAAGAGCGCGAAGTCCGCGGCAGCGGCTCCGGCCGCCGCGACGCCCGCCGGCAAGTAAGTCCGCTAGACGCGGTTGACGGACGCCTCCTCCCCGGTTCTCCGCGCCGCGCCATGGCCGCTTGAAGCCTACCCCGCAGGGCGATCCTGCGGGGTATGCTTTTTTGTGCGGTCATCGGTTGGTTCGAGCGCCGCGCTTGCGAGGAACCCCGCTTCGAACGCGGGCATGCGTGAATGCCGGTCGCGTGATCCGGCGGCGAACGAGCCATCCTGCGGAGGGTCCATGCGCATTCTGCTGGTCGAAGACGATGCCCAGACCGCCGCATTCATCGCCAAAGGACTGCGCGAGGACGGCCATGCGGTCGACCATGTCGTCGACGGCAAGGATGGCCTGTTCCTGGCCACCACCGAGCCTTTCGATGCGGTGATCCTCGACCGAATGTTGCCCGGCCTGGACGGCATGGCCCTGCTGCGCACCCTGCGCGGCGCCGGCAACCGCACGCCGGTGCTGCTGCTCACCGCCTTGGGCGACGTCGATCATCGCGTCGAAGGCCTGCGCGCCGGGGCCGACGATTACCTCGTGAAACCCTTCGCGTTCGCCGAGCTGAGCGCGCGCATCGACGGCATCGTCCGTCGCGCGCACAGCGACGACGACGGCACGCCCACCCGGCTGCGTTGCGCCGGCCTCGAACTGGACCTGCTGGCGCGCGAGGCGCAGCGTGAAGGCCGCCGGATCGAACTGCAGCCGCGCGAATTCCGCCTGCTGGAATACCTGATGCGGCACGCCGGGCAGGTCGTCACGCGAACCATGCTGATGGAAGCGGTATGGGACTACCACTTCGATCCGCAGACCAATGTCATCGACGTGCACATCAGCCGGCTGCGGCAGAAGATCGACCAGGGCTTCGACCGCCCGCTGCTGCACACCGTGCGCGGCGCCGGTTACCGGTTGTCCCCCTGAGGCGCGAATGAGACGCCGGCTACCTTCCACCAGCGCGCGCCTGGCGCTGGTCGTGATGGGGTTCTTCCTCGCGGCGTTCGTGCTGATCGGAGGCGGCGTGTATTTCGCGGTGTCGACCCTGCTGCTCGACGATGCGCGCGGGCTGGTCCGCGCCGACGCCAGCGACCTGATGGACATCCACCGCAGCGGCGGGATGGCGGCGCTGCACGCGGAGCTCGACGACAGGATCAACGACGGCAGCGACGATCCAAACGCGGTCTATGCCCTGGTCGATGGCGACGGAAAACCGCTGGTCGGCCGGCTTCCCGATGCCGGCCGGCCCGAGGGCACGCGCGGGCGGTGGGTCGAATTCAACGAACAGGCCAACGCCGGCGGCGGCAGCCTGCGCGTGATCGCGGTGGAACGCCTCCTGCCGGACGGCGGCATCCTGCTGGTCGGACAGGAACTGGCGGCGCAGGATCGCCTGCTCGGACTGATGCAGCGGGCGACGCTGCTGGCGCTGCTGGTGGCACTGGGCGCCGGTGCGCTGGTAGGCTGGCTGACATCGCGCTGGGTCGCGCGCCGACTGCGCAATCTCGACGCCACCGCCGGCCGGGTCGCCGCCGGCGAGCTGGGCCTGCGCGCCACACTCGACCACAGCGGCGATGCCTTCGATCAGGTTGCAAGCCGATTCAACGCCATGCTCGACCGGATCGAGGATCTGCTGGACGGCGTCCGCCATGCCACCGACCATATCGCCCACGACCTGCGCACGCCGCTGACGCGCCTGCACAACCGACTGGAAGGCCTGCATCACGAAGCGGTCGGCGACAGCGTGCGGGCCGGGCTGGGGCGCGCCCTGGCCGAGACCGACCAGTTGCTGCAATCGTTCGGCGCGCTGCTGCGACTGGCCAAGATCGAGGCACAGGCGCCCGACGCACAGGCCCCGGAAATTGCGCTGCGCCCGCTGGTGGAAGACGCGGTGGATCTGTACGCGCCGATCGCGGCGCTGCGCGGCATCCGGATCGAACCGCATCTGGACGCCGCCACCGCCCGCGGCGATCGCGATCAACTGTTCCAGATGCTGGTGAACCTGCTCGACAACGCGCTCAAATACGCCCCGCATGACAGCGTGGTGACGGCAACGCTGGGCGCGTCGAGCGAAACCGTCCTGATCGAAATCGCCGACCGCGGCCCCGGCATCCCCGAAGCCGAGCGGGAGCGCGTATTCGACCGCTTCCAGCGCCTCGAAGCCCACCGCGGCACGCCCGGCGTCGGTCTCGGCCTGAGTTTGGTGCGGGCCATCGTGCGCCACCACGGCGGCCGGATCGAGCTGCTGGACAACGCGCCCGGCCTGCGGGTGCGGGTGGTGCTGCCATCACCATCGGCATGAGGCTGCGCCGACGTCTTGCGCTATCCTGCGCCGTTCGTCCACTGAAGCCGATCCCGCGCGCAAACCGCCATGCTGTTGATGCTCGACAATTACGACAGCTTCACCTTCAACCTCGTGCAATACCTGCAGGAACTGGGCGCCGAGGTGCGGGTGGAGCGCAACGATGCGCTCACCGTGGCGCAGATCGTGGCACTGGCGCCCGACAAGATCGTGATTTCACCCGGCCCATGCACTCCCAACGAAGCCGGCGTTTCACTCGACGTGCTACGCGAGCTGGGGCCGACGATTCCGATCTTCGGCGTGTGCCTGGGCTATCAGGCGCTGGGGCAGGTGTATGGCGCCAAGGTGGTGCGCGCCGGCCGGATCATGCACGGCAAGACTTCGCCCATCCACCACGAGGGCAAGGGCGTGTTCGCCGGCTTGCCGACGCCGTTCGAGGCCACCCGCTATCACTCGCTGGTGGTGGAAAAAACCCGCGTGCCCGACTGTCTGGAAGTGACGGCGTGGACGCAGAACGATGACGGCAGCATCGAGGAATTGATGGGCCTGCGGCACCGCGAATTCCCGGTGGAAGGCGTGCAGTTCCACCCCGAATCCATCCTGACCCAGCATGGCCACGCGATGCTGAAGAACTTTCTCGAGCGCAGCGCATGAGCATCACGCCCCAGGACGCGCTGCAACGCGCCATCGAACACCGCGAGATCTTCTTCGACGAAATGGTCGGGCTGATGCGCCAGATCATGCGCGGCGAAGTCTCGCCCGTGCTCACTGCCGCCATCCTCACCGGGTTGCGGGTGAAGAAGGAAACCGTGGGCGAAATCGCCGCGGCCGCCAGCGTGCTGCGCGAGTTCGCGCGCAAGGTGGAGGTGGGCGATCGTGCGCACATGGTGGACATCGTCGGCACCGGCGGCGACGGCGCACACACCTTCAATATTTCCACCGCCTCGATGTTCGTGGCCGCGGCGGCTGGTGCCAAGGTGGCCAAGCACGGCAACCGCAGCGTGTCGTCCAAGTCCGGCAGCGCCGACGTGCTGGAGGCGCTGGGGGCCAACATCGAATTGCAGCCGGAGCAGGTGAGCGCCTGTATCGAACGCTGCGGCATTGGCTTCATGTACGCACCGGTGCATCACCCGGCGATGAAGATGGTGGCGCCGGTCCGCAAAGAATTGGGCGTGCGCACGATCTTCAATATTTTGGGCCCGCTCACCAACCCCGCCAATGCGCCCAATACCTTGATGGGTGTGTTTCATCCCGATTTGGTGGGCATCCAGGTGCGCGTGCTGCAAGAGTTGGGCGCGCAGCGCGCGCTGGTAGTGTGGGGGCGCGACAACATGGACGAGCTGTCGCTGGGTGCCGGCACCCTGGTGGGCGAACTGCGCGACGGCAAGGTGCGCGAGTACGAGGTGCACCCCGAGGACTTCGGCATCGCGATGGCGCATAGCCGCAACTTGAAAGTGGCCGATGCCGTCGAGTCGAAGGCGATGGTGCTGGCAGCGCTGGAGAACCGCGACGGCCTGCCGCGTGAAATCGTCGCCTACAACGCCGGCGCGGCGCTGTATGTGGCCGGTATAGCGGAGGACATCGGCGACGGCATTGCGCGTGCACGCAAGGCGCTGGCCGACGGCTCGGCGAAGGCGAAGCTGGAGGTCTACGTCGCCGCCACCCGGGAACTGGCGGGCGCTTGACGCGCCCGCCGCCGCGCCCCAGTCTGCCCGGATGCCTGCCGCGACGCCTTCCGCACTGACCCTGCTCCGCAACGCCGAGCTGTACGCCCCGGAGCCGCTCGGCCACGGCCACCTGCTGGTCGGCGGCGGGAAGGTGCTGTGGATGGGGGCCGAGGATCCCGGCCTGCCGGCGGCGCTGGGCGCCGAGGTGGTCGATCTGGAAGGTCGCGCGCTGGTGCCGGGCTTCATCGACAGCCATGTTCACGTCACCGGCGGCGGCGGCGAGGCCGGACACGCGACGCGGGTGCCGGCACCGGGCCTGAGCCGCTACACCCGCGCCGGCGTCACCACCGTCATTGGCCTGCTCGGCACCGACGACCTTGCGCGCGGCATGAAGGATCTGCTCGCCCACGTATACGGGCTGCGCGAGGAAGGACTGTCGGCGTTCGCCTGGTGCGGCGGCTACCACCTGCCGCCATCCACCCTGACCGGCAGCGTGCGCGGCGACATCGCGCTTGTCGAGCCGGTGATCGGCGTCGGCGAACTGGCGCTGTCCGACCACCGTTCCAGCCAGCCGACGTTGAACGAGCTGCTGCGGGTGGCCTCCGAGGCCCACGTCGGCGGCCTGATGAGCGGCAAGGCCGGCGTGGTGCACCTGCATCTGGGCGACGGCGGGCGCGGGCTGGATCTGGTGCGGCGTGCGCTGGATGGCAGCGAGCTGCCGCCAAGGGTATTCCAGCCCACCCACGTCAACCGCAGGAAAGTGCTGTTCGAGGAAGCGCTGGCGTTGGCGCTGCGCGGCTGCCACATCGACATCACCGCGTTTCCGGTCGAAGAGGGCGAGGACGCCTGGGCCGCCGAGGACGCGCTGCTGCGCTATTTCGACAGCGCTGCGCCGCCGCAGCGGGTGAGCGTCAGTTCCGACGGCGGCGGCTGCCTGCCCGGCTTCGACGCCGAGGGTCGGGTGACGCACATGGACGTGGGCGATTCCATGGCGCTGGCCCAAACCCTGAAGCGGCTGTTGGTGCGCGGCGTGCCGCTGGCGCGCGCGCTGCCGGCGTTCACCGCCAACCCCGCCGCGCTGCTGCGGCTGCCGGGCAAAGGCAGGATTGCTGTTGGCGCCGATGCCGATCTGGTGGCGCTGTCGGACGACGGCGGCATCGATGCGGTCTGGGCGCGCGGCGTGGCGCAGGTTTCCGGCGGTGCGGTGCTGCGCCATGGTACGTTCGAGTCCGACTAGCCAAAGAGGAAATACGCAAACGATGTGTCCGAGCAAAGTGGCCGACGGCGAGACGCGCGGCTGGATCGTCCCGATCGGCGGGGCGGAAGACAAACAGGCCCATCCCGACGTGCTGGCCCGCTTCGTCGCCCTGTGCGGCGGCAAGGACGCGCGGATCGCGGTCATTCCCACGGCCAGCGCGCTGAGCGAAACCGGGGCGCAGTACCAGAGGCTCTTCCCGGAACTCGGCGCCGGCCGGGTCGACGTGCTCGATTTCGACACCCGCCGCGACGCCAGCGAGAAGAACCGGCTGGACATCCTCGAACAGGCCACCGGCGTGTTCTTCACCGGCGGCAACCAGCTGCGCCTCTCCACGATCCTCGGCGGCACGCCGGTGGCCAAGCTCATCCGCATCATGAGCGCGCGCGGGGTGACGGTGGGCGGCACCAGCGCCGGCGCCAGCATCCTGTCCGAGCACATGATCGCCTACGGCAGCGAGGGCGCCTCGCCGCGCGCCAGCAGCGTGCGCCTCGCGCCTGGGCTGGGGTTGACCAACCGTTTCATCATCGACCAGCACTTCCGCCAGCGCGACCGCCTCGGCCGGCTGACCGCGGCGATGGCCTACAACCCGTTCGCGGTCGGCATCGGCCTGGACGAGGACACCGCCGCCTTCATCGCGCCCGACAACACGCTGGAAGTGGAAGGCAGCGGCGCCATCACCGTGGTCGACGCCAGCTCGATGAGTTTCTCCTCGATGTCGGAAGTCGGCCAGAACGACGCGGTGTGCATGCTGGGCCTGACCGTGCATATCCTTACCGCAGGCGCCACCTTCAACCTGAGCACGCGCAAGGCCAGCGCCGGCACCCTGGCGCACAGCAAGGACTGAGGGCGCCGCGCATCCATCAAGACAGGCAGTCGTCGCAACCAGCGGTCATCGGAACAACGGGGAGGGCTCGATGCGGATTCTCAATCGCAATGTCTACGTGGGGCCTTCGCAGTACGCGAAGTTCCCGGTCATCCGGATCGAACTCGACCTCGGCGAACTGGAACAATGGCCCACCGCGAAGCTGGGCGAAGGCTTCATCCAGGCGCTGCTGGCCGCGCTGCCGGGCCTGGCCGAACACGGCTGTTCCTACCGCGAGCCGGGCGGCTTCCTGCGCCGCATGCGCGAAGGCGAGGGCACCTGGCTGGGCCATGTGCTCGAACACGTCGCCATCGA
>WBZO01000365.1_pt1 | contig 102211 bp, 118 predicted proteins | sample 5204261 | NCBI WGS metagenome assembly WBZO01 (sample SAMN12412400, study PRJNA552823) | activated sludge metagenome | isolation source: activated sludge from anammox sidestream of wastewater treatment plant... | place: USA: North Carolina | collected 2017-09 | reverse complement strand
CCAGGTCATGCGCGATATCAAGGACAAGTTCCTCCGGTATTACAGCGTGACCCTTGGGAACTACGATGTGACCAAACATTTCCTCTCTGAAAACCCGAGAGTGATCGAGGTTGACGCAACAAGGTGAGGGTGAGGCAAAAATGGAGACTGTTACCGTAACCATAAAGACACAGCCTGAACTCTTCCTTGAAGCAGACAACATCTCCCCCGATGCTTTTGCAGGAAAGAAGGCTGCCGAGATCGCAGCCCTCCATGCCTATGAAGGCAGGGAGCAGTATACCCTCGGCAAGTATTTCGATGTCTCGGGGGATGCAGGGGCAACCGCAGGCGATACAAAGATCATTGTCAAGGGAGATGTCAGCCGGGTAAAATATATCGGCATGAAGATGTCTGCCGGCGAAGTGGTCATCGAGAAGGATGCCGACATGTACGTCGGTGCCTGGATGCAGGGCGGGAAGCTCACTGCAAAGGGCAATGTCGATGCCTTTGCGGGTATCGGGATGAAAGGCGGAGAGCTGATCATCGAAGGGAACGCCGGCAACTACCTTGGGGCCGCTTACCGGGGCGACTGGAGAGGGATGCAGGGCGGCCTGATACGGGTGAAGGGAAACGCCGGGAGTGACATCGGCTACTTTATGAATGGCGGCACCATCATTGTGGAAGGCAATGCCGACGTACACATAGCAACCCATGCAGAAGGCGGGAAGGTCGTCATCAAAGGAGATGCGAAGAGCAAGATTGGCGGCCAGATGGTAGAGGGCGAGATCATCGTTTTTGGCGGAATCGATGTCATGATGCCCGGGTTCAAGTATGTAAAGGATGAAGAGCTTGACGTCGATGGCACCAAGGCAAAGTTTGCCCTGTTCCACGGCGATCTTGGTGAACGTCATCCCAAGCGGAAAGGTCAGGTCGTGTATGGGAAACTGTACCAGAAGATCTGATCCCTTTTTAAACCAGTAGCGCACCAGTTTTTAATTTATTCTATAATAAGTTTATAATTAAATAATATTTTATTTATTCATCGTAACACTAATGACACGGCAATCCAAAGATATGTATATAGTATATCAATATTCCCCTGTTTTTTTGTATTATATTGTTATTAATATAAATGTAAAATTTCCATTACAAAAGGGAAATCTTATATCGGGTGATATAGTATAGTAAATTGTCCCGTGAGGGGACGTGCAATAGTCACCGACATCTATCATCAGCAAACTACATAGCTTGCTCTGCCGTTCAGTTATCGAAATGCATTGTGGCAAAACCAATATTACAGAGGATAAAATTATGGCAAAATACAAAGACACCTGTGATCTTTACGACGATCAGGGGAAGCTGCTCAAGAGCGGTGTTGCCCTTGAGAAGATCAGCCCGCTGAACAACGCGGGTATCCTGAAGATCATCGACCTCACCAAGAGGACAGTCGCGGTGAACCTGGCCGGCCTTGACAACTCGATCAAGACCGGAGCAATGGGTGGAAAGAACAACCAGATCCTTGGAAGGGCAGTCAAGGTAGACTGTGTCAAGGATGCAGACGCCCTCGCAGCAAAGATCGGGGAGTATGTCTCGGTCAACAAGGGTGACGACACCAAGGTCACCAAGGTTGGCGGCGGAAAGATGCTCCTTATCGAAGTCCCGAGCGCCCGCCTGAAGGCAGCCGCTACCTACGATGCCTCAACCACCGCAGTAGCCGCAGCAACCACCCAGGCACTCATTGACCAGTACAAGGTAGGCATGTTCGATGCCCCGTACGTCAAGTCCGCAGTCTGGGGTTCCTACCCGGTCACGATGGACATGGCCGGCGGAAACATCATCTCTGTGCTCTCCATCCCCCAGAACAACGAGGGTCTCGGGTATGCACTCAGGAACATCCCGGCCAACCATGCCGCGATGATGACCCACCGGAATGCGATGCAGACCTGTGCTCTCTCCGCCACGTTCGAGCAGGCAGGAGAGTTCGAGATGGGAGCAGCAATCGGGCCATTCGAGCGTGCCCAGCTCCTCGCCTACGCATTCCAGGGACTGAATGCCAACAACATGGTCTATGACATCGTCAAGGCAAACGGCAAGACCGGAACCATCGGTACCGTCGTTCAGAGCGTTGTCGAGCGTGCACTCGAGGACAAGGTCATCAAGGCCGGAAAGAAGGGCAAGAGCGGGTACATCTTCTACGAGACGAAGGACCCGATGATGTGGAACGCCTACGCCTGCGCCGGGACCATGGCAGCAACCATGGTGAACTGCGGTGCCGGACGGTTCGCCCAGGCAGTTTCCTCAACCCTGCTGTACTTCAACGACCTGCTCGAGCACGAGACCGGTCTGACCAGTGCCGACTACGGCCGTGTCATGGGAACTGCAGTCGGATTCTCGTTCTTCAGCCACTCGATCTACGGTGGCGGCGGTCCGGGAGTCTTCAACGGCAACCACGTCGTGACCCGCCATGCAGCCGGTGTGGCAATCCCGTGCGTCTGTGTTGCCTGTGCACTTGATGCCGGAACCCAGATGTTCGGCCCCGAGCAGACCTCCAAGGTCTACCAGGACACATTCGGTCAGATTGACGAATTCAAGAAGCCGCTGCAGGCCATCGCGAAGGCAGTCTGAACCATTACGATAGAATGACTGATGCCATATATCCTCAGGTCAGGATTGTAACCGTGCGGTTGCTCAACCCGGAGACCGTCGAACGGGTGATGAACCTGATCCTTGCCACTGAAGGGGTCCGGAGGGTGATCCTCAACGGCCCCCGCCTCCCCCCCACCATTACCACTGGTCCCGCGAAGGGGCAACCAAACATCCATGAGATGCGAAAGACCGTGAAGATGGGGGACCAGGAAGTGGAGATGCAGGTTCACGTCGGGACCATACTCCTTGAACTGGAGAGTCGGGATGTGATCCCTGCCATCAAGGCAGCCTGTGAAGCCGGATTCGGAGAACTGCAATGGTACCTCCAGGAAGGCCGGTACATGAAGACCGATCCTTCGCTGGTGGACTACGCAAAATACGGCCCCTATGCCGAAAAGGCCATCATCGGGATGGCCGATCCAAGCAGCAAAAAGGGCCCTACCATCATCCAGGGAATAAAGTAAGTATGCCAGTAGGACGGGTAACCCAGGTCGTAGACTGTCGTGCGGCAATGGGCATGGGAAAAGGCGGAGGAATCGCCCAGAGGGGCACCATCTCGGAATGCCGCTACCCCGATGTCATCGTAGTCGGCATGTCTCCCGGAAGGCGCCATGTCACCAAGCCCGTATGTGACATCACCTCATCGTTACGACGCGAGGGTATCGAGTACAGCATCAGCACCCTTGTCCTGAATGCAGGAAGCGGGGTGCCTCCCGATGCAAGGGATATCGGGGGAGGCGTACTCGGTGCATACTTCGGCCTCACGGATACTGAAATTCAGCAGATTGAGAGGCACAAAGTCGCCATTCTCCATCACGGAAACGTGCGCTCGCACGTCGTGCACAAGGTCAGGTTCATCCTCCAGGCCTGTGACGTGAAAGCGGTGGTGGTCTCTCAGGCTCCTGTAGACTTTGAGGACTTTGCAAAAGTGGGCGTGAAAACCGCCCTTGTCATGCCCCCTCCCGAAAAGGTGAAGACCCGGGGCACCGTCATGGCAATCGTGAGCGGTGTCACCCGAGGCCAGACCCCTTCGAGGGAGAAGATGGCGGAAGTCATTCATGCGGTAATGAGGTTGATCAAAACTAAGGAGTGATTAAAAAATGGCTTACAAACCACAGTATGGGCCCGGAAGCTCTATTGTCGCCGAGAACAGGCGCAAGCAGATGGACCCAAGCAAGAAACTTGAGAAGCTCCGTGACATCTCGGACGAGGACGTCGTTCTGCTGATGGGCCACCGTGCACCTGGTGCGGCATACCCGACAGCCCACCCGCCACTCGCCGAGCAGCAGGAGCCGGACTGCCCTGTCAGGAAGATGGTCGTCCCCCTCGATGGTGCAAAGGCAGGAGACCGTATCAGGTTCATCCAGTTTGCCGATTCATACTACAATGCCCCATGCCAGCCCTACCAGCGGTCCTATGTCGAATCATACCGGTACCGCGGCTGTGACCCGGGAACCCTTTCCGGCCGTCAGATCATCGAGTGCCGTGAGCGTGACCTCGAGAAGATCGCCAAGGAACTGATCGGCACCGAGCTCTTTGACCCTGCCCGCACCGGTATCCGCGGTTCGACCGTGCACGGACACTCCCTCCGTCTCGCAGAGGACGGGATGATGTTCGACATGATGCAGCGGTGCATCCTTGACAAGAAGGCCAACATGGTCAAGTACGTCAAGAACCAGAACAGCGAGCCGCTGGACAAGGAGGTCAAGGTCGGCAAACCATTGGACGAGAAGTGGCTCAAGGCGCACACCACCGTGTTCCACTCGCTCGTTGGAACTTCCTTCCGCAGTGACGCCGAGTATGTCGAATACATTCAGCGTGTCCACTCGCTGAGGACCAAGTACGGCTATCTGCCGGAGGAGTGATTGAAATGGCAAAGAAGATCGAGAGAACCCAGAAGCTCTTCCTGAAGGCCCTGAAAGAGAAGTTCGCCGAGGACCCCCAGAGCACGAGCACCGTGTTCGCCCGCGAGGGCCTGAAGCAGTCCCCGAGGAAGATGGAGTTTGTCAAGGCCGGAAACGCCGCAGCAATGGCTCGTGGCATCTCCATGTACGACCCCGTCCGCTGCCACATCGGCGGCATCCCGCTCGGACAGCGCCAGCTGATGACCTACGAGGTCTCGGGCACCGGCGTGTTCGTAGAGGGCGATGACCTGCACTTCGTCAACAACGCTGCCATGCAGCAGATGTGGGACGATATCAGGAGGACCATCCTCGTCAACATGGACCTTGCCCACCAGACCCTGCAGAAGCGTCTCGGCAAGGAAGTCACCCCTGAGACCATCAACGAGTTCCTCCACGTGCTCAACCACGCCATGCCCGGTGCAGCCGTGGTCCAGGAGCACATGGTCGAGACCCACCCGTCACTCGTGGACGACTGTTACGTGAAGGTCTATACCGGTGACGACGAGATGGCCGACGACCTGGAGCCCCAGTTCGTCATCAACATCGATAAGCTCTTCCCGGCCAAGCAGGCCGCCCAGCTGAAGGCCGCGGTAGGCAAGTCCCTCTGGCAGGCCATCCGCATCCCGACCATCGTCTCGAGGACCTGCGATGGTGGAACCACCTCCCGCTGGTCTGCGATGCAGCTCGGTATGTCCTTCATCGGTGCCTACCACATGTGCGCCGGAGAAGCCGCGACCGCCGACCTCGCATTTGCCGCAAAGCACGCAGGGGTTATCCAGATGGCAGAGATCCTGCCTGCCCGCCGTGCCCGTGGCCCGAATGAGCCCGGAGGCATCAAGTTCGGCCACTTCGCCGACATGGTGCAGACCGACCGCAAGTACCCGCACGACCCCGCCAAGGCATCCCTTGAGGTCGTCGGAGCCGGTACGATGCTCTTCGACCAGATCTGGCTCGGTTCCTACATGTCCGGTGGTGTCGGTTTCACCCAGTACGCGACCGCCGCCTACACCGACAACATCCTCGATGACTACACCTACTACGGTATGGACTACATCAAGGACAAGTACAAAGTCGACTGGAAGAACCCGAACGAGAAGGACAAGGTCAAGGCAACCCAGGACGTCGTCAACGACCTCGCCACCGAGGTCACTCTCTATGGTATGGAGCAGTACGAGCAGTTCCCGACCGCACTCGAGACCCACTTCGGTGGTTCACAACGTGCCTCGGTGCTGGCCGCTGCATCCGGTCTGACCACATCAATCGCAACCGGGAACTCCAACGCCGGCCTGAACGGCTGGTACCTGTCCATGCTCGTCCACAAGGAAGGCTGGTCACGTCTCGGATTCTACGGCTACGACCTGCAGGACCAGTGCGGTTCCGCAAACACCATGTCCTACCGTGCAGACGAAGGCTGCGTCGGAGAGCTCCGTGGAGCCAACTACCCGAACTACGCGATGAACGTCGGCCACCAGGGAGAGTACGCCGCCATCGATGGCGCCGCCCACTTCAGCCGAGGCGACGCCTGGTCACTCAATCCCCTGATCAAGGTCGCCTTCGCCGACCCCTCGCTCAAGTTCGACTTCGCCGAACCGCGCCGCGAGTTCGCAAAGGGTGCCATCCGCGAGTTTATGCCCGCCGGAGAGCGCTCACTGATCATCCCCGCAAGGTGAGATCAGCCCCAATTTTTTTTCCTTTTCTGTCAATCCGGTGTTCTTTCAAAATTCCGCGCCAGTCCATGTTCCGGAAGTTGAAAAAGGATTAAAATTCGAATTCTTTCAATCTGATCCGGGCTACCGGGATACCAGAGAGATTCCTCTCAGCAACCTTACCCCTTTCTGTTGATGGAGCAAGTATCCCGGGAGTTCCTCCCTTTGATCCAAACTCCTGAGAGGTTAAATCCAGGAAAGAATGAAAAGAGTACTACGAAAAAATTATTCCGATGATGGAGAAGGGGCTCTAGTCATCACAACCGGAATGATGGCACGTACTTTCACCAGCTATGATCCGGTCCTCGCAAAAGGCCCTGATGACCTGGTCAACCGGCCCTGAAATGCCGCACAGCACATGGATCCCCTGTTCTTCAAAGAGCTGGACCGCCTTCATCCCCATTCCCCCGGCAAGCACATCGGTAATCCCACAGGAGGCAAGAAGCCGGGGAAGTTTCCCTGGTTCATGACCGGGATTCAGGATGATCTCGTGATGAAAAATCTCTCTGTTTCTGATATGGTAGACCGTAAATTTTTGACAATGACCAAAATGTGAGGAGACACCGTTCCCGTCCACAGCGATTGCAACCCTCCGGGTGCCATTCGCTCCCGATCCAGACATTCTTCAGAATCGCCCCCTCATTCCACTCCCATGGGGGCCACCTCTTCCTCCCCTCATTCCTCCGCCATATCCCCTGCCACACCCCCGGGGGATACCCCCGCGACCAAGCCCGTATACCTGAGAGGCCGCTCCTCCGGTCTGCTGGACAGGCGTCTGCCCTGCCTCTTCGGCTGTATCCTTTTGGGGTTCCTGCCGTGATACCGGGTTACACCTGCCACGGCGCCACCCTGTCATAGGTCCTCCTCCAAGGGGACCGGTCCCGTCAAGTCCTGGCATTTTTTATCACACCTGGCACCTCATGGGGTGCCTTATTTACTCATATGAGATAAATTATATTAAAATATTGTAATGAGGCAGACCTGACCCCTACTGGTCAGGAGGGCTCCCCTGCCTCTGCCGGCGCCTGCAAAACCCATCCTGCGACCCCAGGCATGGCTGCCCTTCACGGGGACACCGTCCCTCGATCCGGCGTTCACAGCCCGCGATCTCAATTTTTTTCCCATGGACAAGAGCATCGGCAACCTTTCGCCTTGCCTCATGGAGATCTTTCCATACCGTACGCCGTGACACCCCGATGATGGCACTCGCCTCCTCCTGCTCCAGCCCGTTCAGGTCGACCAGTTTCAACAGTTCGAGCTCTTCAGGAAGGAGGGTAACGCATTCATCAGTATCGGCGATATCGCACTGGGGTGCATAACACCGGAGCGAGGCTTCAGGATCCATCCTTCTCGGGACCCGTGGACGTCCCCGGCGCCGTATTCCTCCCGTTATCTCATCATTGTCCTGCATCTGCTCTTACCCTCAATGTACTGACTATTTCATGCCACAGATGATGAATGGCTTGTGCTGCAGGAGTATCATATTCAGTAACCAGCCTTCCTTTCCGTACCGCGTCCATTACCGATTCATCATAAGGGATCATTCCCAAAACAGGAATGCCCTCTTGTCCGCAATACTCCCGGATGGAGTCGGATATGCCGGGGTTGAGATCGTACTTGTTGATTGCGACCACCACATTCACCCGAAGCGGACGACATACACGAATGAGCCGCTGCAGGTCATGAAGTCCGGAAACACTCGGTTCAGTTACCGCAAGGACCTGATCCATCCCTGTGATGGTTGATATCAGGGGACATCCGATTCCCGGGGGACCATCAACGAGCATGAGGTCACATTCACCATTTCGCTCCAACGCAATTTTCTTAATTCTTCCGACCAGGAGCCCCGAGTTCGCCGCACCTGGAGCCAGCCTTGCATGTACCAGGTTTCCATAGGGGGTTTCTGAATAATATATCTCTCCACATACCCTCGGCCGCATGCTGATTGCTTCCGAAGGACAGATAACCCGGCAGACCCCGCAGCCTTCACACTGATCGGGGTGCACCACACAGGTATCCCCGATGGGTTCAATCGCTACAAACCTGCAGGCATCAGAGCATACACCGCAGCCTGAACACTGGGCAGGGTTGATATATGCCCCCTCCATACCGGTAAATTCCTCGCGCCTGATGATACGAGGATTCACAATCAACTCAAGATTCGCGGCATCAACATCACAATCAACCATCACCTTTGCACATCTGCTGAGGTGAACGATACCTCCCGTGATCACCGTCTTTCCTGTACCTCCTTTCCCACTGACCACCGCAAGCCGGATCATGTCCCCCCCATGGATGACTTGCATGCTCCACCAAGAGCAATGAACCGCTCCTTCCAGGTGGGATCAACACGGGATATCAGATCCCCGCTCCCCTGGACTGAGGCAATCCATCGGTCAAATGGAATGGTAGCAAGCACCGGTATCCCGCGTTCATTACAGAACTTCCGCACATCTTCATCCTTCCCATCGCTCCGGTTGATAACCACCCCAACGGGGATACCCAGGCAGGAGGTCACGGAATACGCCAGTTCCAAATCGTGAATCCCAAACGGTGTCGACTCAGTGATGAGAAGGCAGAAATCGGATCCATGCAGAGTCTCAACGACCGGGCAGGATGTACCAGGTGACGCATCGCAGACCAGCCACCCGGGCTTTGCTGCACACCTCTTTGCCTCCCGAATCACCTTTACTCCGAGCACCTCGCCCTCGTTGAGTGTACCGGTGACAAGGGACAGGTGAGCCGAGAGATGCCGGGTTGTTACTGTACCAATGGGGCGTTGAATCTCGGTGACTGCACCAGCCGGACAGACAAGGGCGCACCCCCCGCATGCGTGGCAGTGTTCTGGGAAGAATAGTACCCGGTCTTTTGCCACGACCAGAGCTCCGAACGCACAGAACCTTGCACAATCCCCGCATAAGGTACATCGCGAATTATCAAAGGAGGGGATTGATACCTGCACATCGGTTGATTCAGGATCGTCCGGGGGGAAGAAAAGGTGAAGATTGGGTTCTTCGACATCGCAATCGACCAGGGTAACCCGATCCGATTGGGAGAGGGCCCAGGCCAGGTTAGCAGCCACCATGCTCTTTCCGGTTCCTCCCTTCCCGCTTGCGATGGTAATTTTCATACTCGTTGTCATCTTCTCCTGCCTTATCGGAAGAACGAATAGAAGAAGGATTATTGTTCCTTCAGGTTCCCTTTAAGAAAGGCCGTGATCGCATCGGCGACGGTGCTTCCTTTCTCTTCGTAAAGAAGCACCCTGATTCCTCCCGCCTTCAATGCCTCAAGGGCATTTCCGCCAACGCGTTCCGTCACAAGGCTGTCTACTCCATGGTTCAGGAGGAACTGGGCAGCCTTCGGGCCAACGCCCCCCATGGCACCTGCGGTTGAATTTACATGGGCCTCGGTCATTTTGCTCTCGGTATCGTGGATAATAAAATAGGGAGCACGTCCAAACCGTTCATCAACCAAATCTTGGATCTCCGGTCCCCTTGAGGGAATACAAATTTTCATGGATTTCACTCCCTTAATTTATTCACATATGTGAAGAAATTATTTTTCATATCGGCATTCAGTTCCATGCTTCAATCCCAGGATCGATACCCGTTCTTCTGTCTTATTAAATACCTTTAATTATTTTTTACTCATATGTGTAATTATGGTCTGGCAGCAGCCCAGCCCCTGCACTATTATTCCGGCAGGGTCCAGCCCTTTGATCCGGAAAAACCAGTGACTGAATGGATGAGTAGCATATGTCTGGTTCACCTTCACCCCTGTTAACCGTCAGAAACCTCAGCATGGAGCTTGGCGGAACCCTGATTCTTGACAACGTATCCTTTCACATGAACGAAGGGGAGGTCCTCGGGATTATCGGAAGGAGCGGCGCCGGAAAATCGATCCTCATGCACCTGATGAGGGGTATCGACGATCCGCCAACATCGGGTGCTGTCATCTACCACATGAGCCATTGTGAAAAGCACTGTTCCCTCGAACCCCGGAGTGCTGCAGGAATGCCCTGCCCCCGTTGCGGAGGAATGCTCCTCCCCGTTGATATCGATCTCTGGAATCCGGATGATGAGAAAGGAAAGTCCCTGATGCTGCGTAAAACCGCCATTATGTTCCAGCGTACGTTTGCATTGTATGGGAATGACAGAGTGATAGAGAATGTGCTTCATGCACTTGACGATATCAGGTATCCGCCCGATCAGTCGGTGAACCGTGCGGCAGAACTCCTTGAACGGGTACGGATGACCCACCGTATGATGCATATCGCACGCGATCTCTCCGGGGGTGAAAAGCAACGGGTGGTTCTTGCGAGACAGCTTGCAAAGGAACCCCTGCTCCTCTTTGCTGATGAACCCACCGGAACCTTAGATCCCACGACTGCCCATCTCGTCCACGAGCTGCTCATTGATGCGACCAGCAATTCACACATGGGAATGGTCATCACCTCGCATTTCTCAGGGGTCATCGACCAGGTGGCTGACCGTGCACTGCTCATGGACAAAGGGCGGGTGATCGAGGAAGGAACACCTGCCAATATCCTTGGGAAATTCATGCAGAATTACCATGCGGGAGAACGGGTGGATTCTGGTGAATACGGGGCACCGATCCTCCAGGCAAGAGAGGTCATGAAACGGTACATTACCGCTGACAGGGGACTGATCAAGGCAGTCACGAATGTCACATTTGACGTCGCCGAACGCGAAATTTTTGGGATCATCGGGACGAGTGGTGCCGGGAAGACCACCCTCTCAAGGATCATTGCCGGCCTTATCGAGCCAACCGGGGGTGAGATGAACATCCGGATTGGCGATGACTGGGTGGACATGACGAGCCCGGGGATAGATCAGCGTGGACGGGCAAAACCCTACATTGGCCTCCTCCACCAGGAATATGATCTCTATCCCCACCGGACCATTCTCGATAATCTTACCGATGCAATCGGTCTCGAATTCCCAAAAGAGCTCGCTCTGCAAAAGGCAGTCATCAGCCTTAAAATGGCCGGATTTATCAAGGATGACATCAGTGCCTTCCTGCACCGGTATCCCGCAGAACTGAGCCAGGGGGAGCGTCACCGCGTCGCTCTTGCCCAGGTCCTTATCAGGGAGCCAAGGATTGTGGTCCTAGACGAACCGACCGGTACCATGGATCCGATCACAAAACTTGACGTAAAGCACTCGATCCTGACTGCACGCAAGGAGATGGACGAAACGTTTATTATCGTCTCCCATGACATGGACTTCGTTCAGGATATCTGTGACCGGGTAGCCCTGATGAAAGGGGGAAAGGTTGTCCATATTGGTCCGCCTTCTGAAATCCCCCTGGAGTTCATCATACCTGCCCCCGATCGGAAGGCAGCTCAGGACGGGATAAGTGAGCCATAAGAAAAGCCCCGAAGATACTACAAATATTCTTGTTAATCCAAATATTCTTGTAAACAACACAACCTTTTTTTAATTAAGTAAATTTCAGATGAGTTAATTTCGCAGGAAAATCCTCCGTTTTGTGATTAAAACCCAAAAAACCGGTTTATAAGCAAATATTTCGAAACCTTTAACTCATTACTGACGTAACTGTTAGATGAACCACAAAGGGTTTGTACTCGTTGTGAGTGGCAATGCATGATGAACACTCTCGTGCACTATTCAGCACGCAGGGAGGAGGCTAAATGGAAAGTATTGTATTTGGCATTGGAATAACTGCATTGGCAGGAGCTCTTGCCACAGTTGCCGGTGCTGCAGAGAACACTGAGTCGGATATCGGTTCACAGGGTGACCCGAACTCGCAGGTTCAGCTTGCTCCGCAGATGGGATATATTCACCGGATCTTCAATAAGGCAGTGGCCGGTGAGCCACCAGCATACGGACTGTGGATTGCGCTCGGCGCAGGAATCGCCTGGGCTTTCATGGCTATGCAGATTAACCCGATACTTGCAATTGTTCTGGGAAGCGGTATCGCCGTCTTCGTCCAGGGCGTCTATGCCACCACCGCATATCTCGGAAGGACTGCAAGTCTCGCTAAATTCGGACAGCCGGTATACGTCGACATCCTGAAGTCGATGACAACGGTGACTATGGCACACGCCTTTGTTGCCATCTTCGCCACGGTGACCTTGTGCCACCTGATCAACGCCGCCCTCGGGCACCCGTTCCCGCTGCCATTGCTTGGCATCGTCTGGGGAATCGCTCTCGGGGCAGCCGGATCAGCAACCGGGAACCCGTTCTATGGAAAAGAACGGCAGTACCAGAACCAGAAGTATGGTGCAGGTGTCCCGATTGCCGCTTCAGGAAACATCGTCAGATATGCCGAAGCTGGTGAGAGGAACTCTCTTGACAACGGCTGGTTCTCCGCAAAACTCGGCGGCCCGGCATCAGGAGTCTGCTTCGGACTGATCGTCTTCCTCGAACTCTGGCGCACTGTTCTCTTTGAAGAGATTGGCGCTGGCTGGGGTGCGATCATCATCGGGATCATCATCATCCTCGTATTCACCGTGATCGACCGCTATATCGAGGTTTGGGCACGGAAGAACTACGGACCCTATACGAAGCCTGAGGAGGCATCCTCATGAGCGCCATTGGTGCAAAACCCGCTGCAGGGGCAGCGGTTGATACAACCGCAATGGTTGTCGGTATCATCATTCTGCTTCTTGTTATTGGTGCAACCTACTACCTGTTCGGATCCGGCCTTGCCTTCATGGCCCTCATCGGGATTATCGTTGGCGGTGTCCTGATCGGATTCGGGGTCCACTTCGTCCCGGTCGGAGGCGCGCCGGCAGCCATGGGACAAGCTCCCGGTATTGCAACCGGTGTGGCCATGCTCGCGGCTGGTGCCGGTCTTGCCGGTCTCTTTGGAGGGGCCTGGGCAGCAGAACAGGGCCTGGTTGTTGCGACCATTACCGGTGCAATTGGTGGAGGTCTCATGATGGCGATCACCTGCATGTTCGTGACCTTCATCTACGTATTCGGGATGGGTATCCCCTGTGCTTCCGGAAAAGTAGCAAAAGATCCAATCACCGGAGACACTCAAGCAGAGTTTAAATCCCAGGGAACAGAAGGGCATGGCCTGCCGTTCGTATCCTACGTAGGCGGGGTTATCGGGGGTCTTTTTGGAGGTGCCGGCGGCACACTCATCTACCTGATGCTTCTTGACCTCTACGAAGCAGAACTGCCAGGGATGATGAACGCACTGCCTGTGCAGATCGTCCCCATCGCAGTTGCCCTCGCAGGGATGTTTGCCATCGGGATGTTCCTTGTAAACGCTGTGCTCGCTGCATACAACATCACCGGGACTATCGAAGGTCCGCATGACCCCAAGTTCAAGCGGTTCCCCCGTGCGATCGTTGCCTCTGCAGTGGCATCCGCAGTCTGCGGGATCGTTGCGATCATGATCGTTGCGCTGTGAGGTGTCCAAAATGACAGTAAAAGTTGAAAAGATCGAAGGGGGCGTTCCCCACACCACGATCCTGGCAGCAGGCCTCATCGCTGCACTGGTCTGTCTGTACCTCACCTACGCCAACGTGATTACCGGAACCGAGTACTTTGCGTTCTTCGGGGGTCTGGCAACCGTTGCAGCACTTATCTGGGGCAGCCATACCATCAAGCACCTGTGCAGTTATGGTATCGGGACAGGGGTCCCGTCTGCAGGGATGATTGCCTTCGGCTCCGGGGTCATTGCAATGCTCTTTGCAACAAAGTACGGCATTGCAGCACCAGTCGTCGCCGTTGTCCTTGCAGCCATTATCGGGCTCATTCTCGGATACCTGGCCAACAACGTCCTGAATATGCGGATCCCGGTCATGATACAGTCGCTTGTCGAGATGGCCATCATCGGGGCTCTCGTCCTGATGGGGTATGCTGCCATGATGACCGGTTCCTTTGAACTGACCTCGCTAACAACCGGAAACGTGCAGATCCTCGGGCTCTCGCTCCCAAGCTACCAGGCATCATTCCTTGGCGGCGCACTTATCGCGGCCGCATTTATGCTCGGGGCAATCGCCATCCAGCACCCGTTCAACGCGTGTCTTGGTCCCAACTGGACCCAGGACAGGATGCTGATGCTGGCTGCTGAATGTGGATTCCTGTCCATGATCACGGCTGCAATCATGTCCATGCCGTTAATTTCCATGAGCGCTGCCCTGATATCATTGTTCGTCGCCATCATTGGATGGTACTACACCTACACCAAGTACATCGAGCTTTCAAAGCGGGATGCTGCTGCCTGGCTTGAATCGAAGCCAATACCGGAAGTGGAGGGACACTGATGTACGTTGAAGTTCTTCCCGAATATGGCCTCGTGATGGATCCCATGATCGGGGTTGTGACCACCGCTGGCGAGTCACTGGCACCGGTTCTTGAGAAGGTCGCGGAGCTCGAAGCGATTTCCACTGATATTGTGAACATGCTTTCCGGAAAAGGTAACTTCCTTGCCTCGTTCCCGGGAAGGGATGAAAACCTGTCACTGGCCGGAGGGATGACCACGTTCTGGTACGGTCTGGCAGTAGGGCTCTTCATCGCAGGAATCTATGTATTCCATCTGATATGAGGTGAGAGAAATGGCAGATAAGAAATCACCGGCAAGCGGGTGGCCGATCGTCCAGGGAGACTTCCATGCGGGCGATGCCAACAGCCCGGTCGCCGTAATGACCTGCGGTTCCCACCTCGATGAGAAGGGGATCTGCGATAAGGGAGCCGCCATCTGCGGGTCCTGCAAGACCGAGAACCTTGGTCTCGAGAAGGTCATCGCCAACATCATCTCCAACCCGAATATCCGTTTCCTCCTGCTCTGCGGGACCGAAGTGAAGGGTCACCTCGCCGGGCAGACCATGGCTGCGCTCCACAAGGGCGGGGTCAAGGACGGAAGAGTCGTCGGGGCTGAAGGTGCCATTCCATTCATCGAGAACCTTGCCGATGACGCTATCAAGCGCTTCCAGGAACAGTGTGAACTGGTCAACATCATGGAGTCAGAAGATCTCGGCACCATTGCGGCCAAGATCAACGAACTCAAAGGGAGAGATCCCGGTGCGTTCGCTGCTGATCCCATGATTGTCGAGGTCAAGGAAGCAGCTGGCGGTGCCGAAGAAGCAGGTGGGGTCGTCCAGCCCATGTCCGGTGAACTGGCACTGATCCATGCAAGGATGAAGATCATCGAGAGGATGGTGACAGACATCGGGTACCGCGACAAGTTTGCATCCGGCCTTTATTCAGGCAAGATCGAAGGTATCATGATCGGCCTGATCGTCTCATTCGCCCTTCTCGGGTTCATTCTCATGGGGTGATATGAAATGGCAGAAGAAGAAGCAAAAGTGGCAGCAGGACCCATCAGGATGGTAGCCATCGAAAGGATGGTGGAGAACATGCGCTACAAGTCGCAGCTGATCGCCCGATCCAACAAGTTTGATTCGGCAATGTCCGAGATGGGTATCGTAGGATTCGCCATCGGACTGGTCGTTTCTCTCGTCCTGATCGTGGTACCTGCAATGTTCATGTGAGGTGAGAAAAATGGCAGACAAGAAATCACCGGCAAGCGGGTGGCCGATCGTCCAGGGAGACTTCCATGCGGGCGATGCCAACAGCCCGGTCGCCGTAATGACCTGCGGTTCCCACCTCGATGAGAAGGGGATCTGCGATAAGGGAGCCGCCATCTGCGGGTCCTGCAAGACCGAGAACCTTGGTCTCGAGAAGGTCATCGCTAACATCATCTCCAACCCGAATATCCGTTTCCTCCTGCTCTGCGGGACCGAGGTGAAGGGTCACCTTGCGGGCCAGACCATGGCTGCACTCCATAAAGGCGGGGTCAAGGACGGAAGAGTCGTCGGGGCTGAAGGTGCCATTCCATTCATCGAGAACCTTGCCGATGACGCTATCAAGCGCTTCCAGGAACAGTGTGAACTGGTCAACATCATGGAATCAGAAGATCTCGGCACCATCGCGGCCAAGATCAACGAACTCAAGGGGAGAGATCCCGGTGCGTTCGCTGCTGATCCCATGGTGGTCGAGGTCAAGGAAGCAGCGGGCGGTGTTGAGACCGCAGTAGCAGGGGTGAATCCCCAGTTCCTTGAAATAGAGCAGCGTCTGGATAAGATCGAGAAACAGATCGAGTTTGCAGATGCCGAAATTGCGCAGCGCGTTGGAAGAAAAGTCGGTCGGGATATTGGTATCCTCTATGGACTGGTGGCAGGGCTCACGGTGTTTGTCCTGCTCCTTGTACTGCTCCCGAAACTTAACGTCTTACTGTAATGGAGGTGTGAAAAAACATGTTCAGATTCGAAAAAGAGCAGCAAGTCTGGGACTTCAACGGCACCAAGATCGGAGGACAGCCTGGTGAATACCCGACTGTACTGGCTTGCTCAATCTTCTATAACAAGCATGAGATCGTGCTTGATGACAAGACCGGAAAGATAGACAAAGCAGCAGCAGAAGCGCTCTGGAACAGGTGCCAGGAACTCTCTGATCTCGTGGGGATTCCGCACTTTATCCAGATCCTCGCTGAATACCCGGCTGCATTCGAGAGCTACATCGACTGGTTCTGCAGTCTTGACAGCAAGACTGCATTTCTGATGGACTCCTCTGTGCCAGCCGCCCTTGCACATGCCTGTAAGTACGTAACCGATACCGGAGTGGCTAACCGGGCCATCTATAACTCTATCAATGGTTCGATTATGCCCGAAAATATCGAGGCACTCAAGAACAGCGATGTGAACTCAGCCATTGTACTGGCATTCAACCCCGCCGACCCCTCCGTAGCAGGAAGGGAGAAGGTACTTGTCGAGGGAGGTGTCGCAGGTCAGACAAAAGGAATGATCCAGATTGCCGAAGAGTGTGGAATCACCCGGCCTATCCTGGATACCGCTGCAACACCACTCGGACTTGGTTCGGGAAGTGCATACCGTGAGATCCTTGCCTGCAAGGCAATTCACGGTTACCCCACGGGTGGTGCCTACCACAACATGACCGTTGCGTGGACATGGCTCAAGCGCTGGAAGGGATCCAAGAAGAATCCGTCCGCACTCGCAGAGTCGCTGCAGGGCAAGGATGTGTACCTCAAGCAGCTGCTGCACCACTACAAGGGCGGCCTTGACGGGGTTATCCAGGCGGCCTGGTCAGCTCCTGATATCGGCTGCAACCTTGTCGCGAGCACGCTTGGTGCCGACCTTATCATGTACGGTCCGATCGAGAACGTTGAGCCGATGATCACGGCCCAGGCCTACATGGATATCGTCACCCTCGAAGCAGTGCGGCCGCTCGGCATCGATGTCAAGGCAGATACCCACCCCATCTTCAAACTAATCTGATCCCTTTTTTCGAGGGATTCACTCCTTTTTAAATCAAGGCCAATTTTAGTGGGTATAGTGGCATTTCATCCACCAATTTTTTATCCCACCTTCAAAGTCTTTCATGTCTTTCAAAACGCTCCTGGGGATTGCACCTTCGGCTCACCCCGCCACTGTGGCGTCCCCAAAGATGTGATAGGGCGGTATCGAGCACATACATTACTTCAATGTTTGTATTGAATTGTGTATCACTTTTTTTGCATAGATTTGAAAACTCCAACAACGGTATATTTTCTGACGTGATTTATGAGAGAGATTGGGGGTAAAAATTGTACTATACCCATTCTATTGTGAAATACTTCATAGAGCAATGGAAAAGGTTCACTGGTCGGTCGCTCTTCTCATCATGGGCTGAACATTGGATCCCTGCATCTCACCCATCGCAAAATCGAACCGTGCCTTAATTGTCGGCGGAAGTGCACCTTCAGGGATCTTTTCAAAGCCGAACTGACGATAAAATTGCACAAGGCCGAGGGTGGAATGCATATACATCACCTCCTTCCCGCAGGCTGACACCAATGGCTCCATGACGGTTCGGGCGTATCCTCTCCCCCTGAAGTCATCGAGGGTAAAGACCCCGTCCACCTCCAGACCATCCGGATGGCGCCTGCATCGGGCAACCGCAGCTAGGACTCCTTCCACAAATACCCCGAAGATACGGTCAGATGAAGGATCCGCCTTTTGCTGATGGTAATGGACCCAGACCTCTTCTGCAAGCGGGAATTCATCCTTCGCAAGTTCGCGTACTACCACTTCCAGTCTGATGTCAGGGTAGAGCAGACATACCGGCACTTTTCCTTTTTTTACCACTTCCTCAGCGGTACTTCCAATCGGGAGACTCTTGATAAAATCCGAAGCCCCGAAACGTGGCAGAGCAATCAGAGTAGCTTTCTCCTCCAGAGCGATGGTGCATATCATCTCTGCCGGCTTTCCGAACCTCAAAAGCAGTTTCACCTTTGTCCTGCTGTTGTTGTAGATCGTACCAAGGTCCCGGAGTTGTGCGTACGCTTCGCTGATTGCCTGATCGAGCTCTTTTCTGTTCTCCGCATTCGGGATAATATGGAGAAGAACGATCTCATCGATGAATCCCTGGTCCATGAGATACGATAACCTCTCAAGGCAGGGTTTTGAGAAGTCCACAGGATATACTACTCTGGAAAACAGGTTTGTTTGGTCTGTACCCTGTACCAGTGACTTTTGAAACGGATTGAACGATCCGGGATGATGAGTGATCATGACATCGGTGGTGGCATGACGGACGATATTTGAGGAGACTGAACCAAGAAGAAGCCCTTCGACAACTCCTTTTCCCCGGGCTCCCAGCATGATGAGTTCCACACCTTCTTTTCGGGCATAGGAGAGGATTACTCCATGGATGTCCCTTCCATCCGCTTTGAGGATGCTTGTGCGGACAGCGATTCCCCGTGCCGCGAGTCTCTCCTTCTCCTCCTCAAGGCTGTGGCCATCTGAATTCGAAGAAAAGAGTTCGTGATTGCCAAGGAATGAGCGTGATGACCCGAAGCCGCCTTCCGCTATATGAAGCAGGATTATTTCATGTTCGCCCGGAATACCTGTTACCATATCGGCTGTTACCCGTGAATATTCAGAGAAATCGGTTGGAAGCAGGATGATCTGATACATTATTGCCCTCGTCAGTTTCCCGATGTTCTGATAGATTGACCTGGTGCTATTAATACCACACTATTTTTTAAATAGGAAAGTGCCTCCGGAACATTCAGCCTTTATTCTCGACCAGATGTCGGTCATGAAGAGTTCCAGGAAGGTGCCTCGGCACGTTCAGCCTGGATGCACATGTCCATCAAGAAATCATGTGATTTTTTTGGTAAGAGCAATCGACACCAAGGTAAAGAAATAGAAACATTCATACCTGAAACTACAGAGCACATGATGAGGGTAGACAAATGCATGGCACCGGACGGGATCCTGTGAGAGAAGCAATGAAGCGCCGCGAGGAACGGCAGGAACAGAACCTTTCCATCCTGATAAAACAACTTTCCGATCCCAATCCCACCCTTCGTGCCCGGTCAGCGGAATCACTGGGGAACATGGGTGACGAGCGTGCGGTGGAACCCCTTATACTTCTCCTCCAAGACCAGGTCCCGGATGTCGTATGGGTAGCTATCAGGGCACTCGGGACCCTGCGGGATCCCCGGGCATTTGAACCACTCATCCGGTGCATCGACAGCCCGGACCGGTGGACACGCCAGGGAGCTGCATGGGCACTGGGGGAACTTGGTGATCCGAAGGCAGGTCCGGTGATCATCCCACTCCTGACCGACAAAAAGAAAGGGGTGAGACAATCAGCAGCTGAAGCTCTGGGAAAGATCGGCGAGATACGATACAGGGAATATCTTGAACCCCTGCTAGACGACGAGGAACTCGAGGTACGTCATACCGCACGGGAGGCACTGAAGAAGCTGAAATAGGACGAGTTTTCACAAGGAGGTGGCATGACCTGGGATCATACCCCTCAGTCGGCGAGGCGGCGGAAACGGACCATGGAGACTGAAAAGATACTAAAAACGAAGTGCTCTGGCTTCAGAGCTCAAGTGGTTCGAAGCCATTTTTAAAGACTTTTCCAAACTGGACTTTTATCTTTGGATCGAGGGCACAGACCGGACAGATATAATCCTCAGGGAGATCCTCAAAGGCCGTCCCTGCCTTTATTCCCCGGTGTGGCTCACCCCTCTTCTGGTCGTAGACATACCCGCAGACCGAACAAACCCAGCGTGTTGGTAGCCACTCCTCAAATCCCCATTTTCCAATCTTCCCCTTCCCCTGCATCCCGCAGATGGGGCAGATATATGACTCGGGAAGATCTTCAAATTTGGTACCGGCAGGAATGCCGTTATGTGGTTCTCCGCGCAGCGGCGAATAGATGTATCCACAGACCCTGCACTTGTAACGTTCAACTGGTGGCATGTTTCTTCTCCTTCACTCTAGGAACTCATCTCAACCAAATAAATCTATTTTTTCTGGAACAGGGCTTTCATTGTTCCTGACATGCCTCGTTAAGCACCCTTAAGAGAATCAGAGCCCAATGACAGACGGGGGATCAAATGAGAATGAATCCTTCTGGTATCATAGCACTTATCCTGATACTTACTACCCTCCTTTCAGGTTGTGTTTTCAATCCTGAATTACTCCCGGAAATGGATGATGCAAACGTTACCGCCCTGACCTCAGTGGAAATAAGGGAGTATCAGGGGGAGCGTCTCTCGTCAATCACCGATTTTCGTGAAAATTCTCTCGAAGGCCCCCAGTACATCAACCAGTCAGCGTATTTGCTGGAGATTAATGGGCTTGTATCGCACCCTCTTCTCCTTCCCTATGAAAAGGTGATCACAGAATACCCTCCCTTCCAGAAAAAAGTCACCCTCTTCTGTGTTGAAGGATGGGAAGTGACAATACTCTGGGAGGGGGTGAGGGTAAAAGATTTGCTCAAGGAGGCTGGAGTGAATCCTGCCGCTAACACAGTGATATTTTATGCAGCAGATGGTTATTCAACGTCCCTTCCTCTTGACTATATTGAGGAACGCGATATTCTCCTGGCATATTCCATGAACGGCGTTACACTTCCTGCGGAGAGAGGTTTTCCCTTCCAGCTTGTGGCGGAAGATCGATGGGGTTACAAATGGATCAAATGGGTAACGAGAATCGAGGTGTCTGATGATCCATCCTACCGTGGCTATTGGGAGAAGAGGGGATTTTCGCAGAGTGGAGAGCGGTAGCGAGATTTTTTGTAAGTATGAGCGACTGAAAGTTCAGACAGAGTCCACGAACATATATGATTAGCATGAAAGGTAATGGTATGAAAATGGTGGAGAGTGGATTTTTCAGGGAAGAAGTTGAGTGTCTCCCACGCGATGACCTCAATGCTCTTATTGATGAAAGGGTTCGGTACACTATCCGGTATGCTGCAGAACATTCACCCTTTTATCATGCATGGTTCCGGAAGCACCGGATTGATCCCGCCTCGGTAGAAACCCATGAGGATCTGATCAAACTACCCTTGATATCCGGATCGACCATCCGCGAGAACCAACCCCCGGTCACAAAGGAGTTCATGTTCAGGAGCGTGGAGTGGAGCGATGTCTTCACCATCCATGAGACATCAGGAACATCAGGGACCCCGAAGAGTTTCTTTCTCACATGGGAAGACTGGCTCAGGTACGCGGAAAAATACGCCAGGAGTTTCATCTCCCAGGGTTTCTCGCGTGGAGACAGGATCGTAATTTGCGCGTCATACGGCATGAACGTCGGCGCGAATACCATGACACTTGCTGCCCGCGACATCCATGCCACCATCATCCCCATTGGAAAATGCAATTTCCCAGCCAGAATCATCAACAGCTATCGTCCGACCGGGATCGTGGGGAGTGTCTTTAAGCTCCTTCGCCTTGCAGAACGGATGAGAGCTGAGGGGATCAAGCCGGAAGAGTCATCGGTCAGAGGGCTTGTTGTCGGGGGAGAGAGCTTTGCCGATGAGTCAAGAGCCTACGTATCAGAGGTCTGGGGCCGTGATGTTTTCAATACCTATGGAAGTACGGAAGGGACGATGTGCGGAGAATGCCATATACGGCAGGGTCTCCACGTACCTGAGGATCTCGTCCACCTCGATGTCTATGATCCCACACTCGGTGATTTTGTAGAGGACGGAGAATGCGGAAGAGCGGTTCTGACGACACTCCTTCCCGTCGGGGGCAAGACTGGAACGCTGCTGATCAATTACGACACAGAGGATACGACCGTCGTGACCACCAGGGATCCCTGCCCCTGTGGCAGGACCCATATGAAGATCATGAATCCCCAGCGTGAGGCAGAGACCGTCTGGATCCTTGGAACACCGGTAAACCGGGTCGATATCGAACGCGGGGTCTTCCAGAGGGAGAATATGGAGTACCTCTCCGGAGAATATGAGGCTTTTGTCTATGAGAGTGAGGAGACGGCCGATACCGTCCTCAGGGTCAGTTTCGAGACGAAAGGGGTGATCACCGCACCTGAAAAAGAACTCGTGATGGCAAATTTTAAAAGATCTTTTTACCGGTACAAGACAGCCCTCTCGCGCCTCTCCGGTGACACCTTCTCTCTGGTCTTTTCCTTTACGGAACCGGGGGGGCTGGAACTCTCAAGGATCAAGGGGAGGCCAAAGAGGCTGGTAGACAGGAGAAGTTAGCACCGCAGCACAATCACCACCGGGGCATCATCCCTGCCCCCCTGGAACGATAGGTGAAAGTTTTTATTCCACCATGCAGATTGTATAATGCTCTCGGATATGCCCCCTGGTTTCTTCGTTTTGCCGGACACCCCCCAGAATCTGGCATCAACCCCCCCTATCTATCAGGAGTGGTCATACCCGGAGCAATTTCAAACGGGAGAGTAATTCCCCCTCCTGAAAGCAAAGAAATGTTCTTGCACTCCTTTTCCTGGAAAATACCTCCTGGTACCAATCCCTTTATTCCAAAGGAAAGAGTATACTGCTGAGATATGGCAGACCTCCCAGGGGCACTCATATACTCCTTCTCAGCCCTCTTTGTCATCCTCGACCCACTGCTCTCGGTCCCGATTTTCACCTCAATGACCCAGGGGCAGAGTTCATCTGAAATCAACCGGCAGGCCCTGATTGCCGTTGCGGTTGCAGGATTTTTGATGTACCTTTTCCTTTTCTTCAACTTTTTTATCTTTGATACCCTGGGGATCACGCTCGCAAGCTTTCAGGTTGCCGGAGGCATCCTGCTCTTTCTCCTTGGTCTCCAGATGGCGCTCGGGATTGATATCGGGAAGACGAAGGAGCATACCCCCACAGCTGCAGGGGTGATCATTGGAACGCCACTTCTGTGCGGTCCTGGTACTATCACAACAGTTCTCCTTCTCTCGGAAGCAAACGGCATGATCGTCACGGCACTCGCCATTGCGCTCGTCCTTGCTGCCACCTGGATTGTTCTCCGGTTTTCCTTCCAGATACAGAAACTCCTTGGAAACACCGTGACGGAAATTCTCGCAAAGATATTAGGAATGCTTGTCGCTGCCATTGCAGTAAGTATCGTTGCCGATGGCATCATCGGCCTGCTCCAGGATTATGGGACGATTTATTCAATCTCACTGAATGTCAGGTAAATCACTGATTCCTCCCCCCCACCTATTTTGGGAGGAGAGAACTGGCAAAGACAGAACTGATCTTACTCCATTAGTGAAGGTCCTTACACAAACTAAAATAAGAGAGCCAGGTTTAAAGAATCCGTTCCATATCATCCAGGGTCGCATACCAGACCTCGACCATGTGATGGGGGTGATACCGCATCTTTGCCTCCCGGAGTCCGGGGACACCCATGTCACTCTCCCGGTTCATGTAGCAGTACTTTTCTTTTACGGCGAATGCAGTTTCTGCATTGATGGCCTTGTAAATTCCCTCACAGTCCGGGAGTCCTTTTTCAAAATGGACCACCAGGGTGTCTTCGTTCAGGGGTTCAAAGAGAGAGATGGCGCCGACTTTGCCCACAATCCTGATCAAGAGCCCCCTCATGCCAAGTTCTGCCATATGAGAAAGCGCACAGATCATTGCCTCCTTCTCGTGCCCCAAAAAAAGTTCGCTGTCACAATTTTTCCACTCGCACCATTCGATGAGAAAATCTGTCACTTCATCTAGGTTCTGTGAATCCAGCGGCTCAACAACAGGTTTACAGTTGTTCCGGAACCGGTTCAGGTGGCGCCGTATTGACAGGTAATTCTTTCCGGGCAGGGTGGCAAGATCCTCAGTCCGGTAGACATATTCGAAGTAATCACGGTCGGGGTACAGGGTCAGATCAGGGTATTCTGAAAGGATCCATGCCCTTTGCGTCTCATCGATGAGTGAGAGCGGGATCTCATTCCCGCTATGGATGCAGAGGTCAAAGAGATCAGCAAGAAGCTCCGGATCCCTTGGCCCGATAGGCGGACGATATGAGGTGTTCTCTTCAATAGTGCTTGAAATAATGATGTTTTCTTTCAGTTGGGCAAACCGGTAGTGAGCATACGAGTTCCAGCAGAACATGTTGGAGAATGTGTTGTCAGAATGTACCTGAGGGAACCTTTGATAGTGGGAGACAAACAGCGGCCTGTCCTCCAGCCTCACCGGGGAGAAATCAGATGTGGACAGCATTGGTACTCACAGCCTCCCCCGGTACTTCATCGGTATGTGATCTTTCATCCGTGAGAAACCGATTGAGGTATAGAACTCTTCAGTACCTGGTTCAGCAATCAGACCTATCCATGTTATGTTCCTTTCATAACAGAAGGCAAGCAGAGTCCGGAGAATTTTCCGGCCCACGCCTTTTCCGCGAAATTCAGGAATGACCACAAGATCCTGAATATACCCATCAGCAACGCCATCTGATATGATCCTGCCCATCCCTACCGATCTTCCAGTTGCATCATCTACGGCGATAACAAAGGCAAAACTGGACCTGACCAGGGCAGGCAGATGGGCAGGATCATGGTCCTGCATCCACCATCCTCCGGCACGGTAGAGATCCACCAGCACAGCACTATCCCACTCTTTTACGACATGCACGGAAATTTCAGATTCCATCTTTTTCATCCACGGTACAGGCTTAATACCTGTTCATTGTCCACAGTGCTCTGCAATCAGGTCTTGTTCGAGGGTCATAACGCTGCACCATGATAGTCCTGTATAAGAGATACACCCAAGAGGGTATGAAACCAATAGGATATCGTTGGGTTACCTGGCCTCCCCTGAAGAAAATTGCAGATGGGGTTCAGATTGCCAAAACGTCAGTTCCGTTTTCTTACCACTTCAATTGCCGAGCAGACCAGTTCCCCGAGCTCTTCTACAGCGAACCGTTCAGAGTTCAGAACGAGGTGATAAGGAGACAAGTCAGCTATGTCAATACCGTAATACATCCTGTACCGGACCGCCTCAGATGATTCCCTTTCACGCGTCAATTGAGCTGCATCGTCAGAATTTCCGATGACATCCCGGGTCTGGATACGGCATAACCTGCATTCAAGCGAAGCATAGAGCCAGATCTTCAGTTCTGCTTCCGGAACGAACCATCCTGAGAGGCGTCCTTCGACAATAATATCATCATGAGCGAGTGCAATCTCCTTCTGCCGTTCATCGATACGATGGTCAAATGAAGGATCTGACTCTGCAAGCTTTCCGAATTCAGCCAGTTCCATCCCATGTTCCCGCGCCATCTGCCTGAACACCTCACCCGCAGAGATCAGGTCAACATGAAGGGCGCCTGCAATATGTTTCGCCAGTGATGTGGTCCCGCTCCCGGGAAGACCACTCACTGTGATCCGCATCAGATGCCCCCGATATTAAGGGCTTTTCTTACCACCTGGCTGATGGTGAGGGAGCAGATCATATACCAGAGGATCCATGCAGGGATGGGGCCAAGGATAAAATCAGAAAGGAGGTGAGGACCGAAAAACGGCATGGTGATTCCGATGGTATCCACAAAATTATTCAGGCGATAGAGAAGCCAGAAAAATATAGGGACAGAGACAATGAGGATATAGGCCATCGGCTTGAACTGCTGCTGAGACATCTCCAGCTGATCCTTCATCATCTTGTCCCGTTTTGCATCGAGCTTCTTGATCCTTTTATCGTCACCGGAGAGCTGCGCTTCCCTGTATTCCTTCTGGAACGCTTTCATCCGCTCCTGGGTATCCTGCATCTTCTCGTAATCGATGGTATACTTCTGGATGAGAGAGGAGTAGATTGCAGTCAGGGTAGAAAGGACCACGATGAAGATGTAAAACGGGAGACTCTCTGCAAGAGGGCCGAATGGTACATCAATCGCTCCGCCAACGGTATCCCTGACCCAGGGAATACTGTAGGAGAATATCAGCACCATCGCCACGACAAGGGCGATAATCCCTCCGTAACTCCTCTTTGCCATGTCCCCTTCACCGCAGAATTGCTGCCATATCTTCGACTGCTTTTTCGAGGAGGTGATCAGCATTCGTGATGTACTTGATGGTACAGCCGGTCATCATCGAATATGCTGCGGCAATGGACCGGTTGAACTGCTGGTGCTCGCCGATACTGTAGGATCCTTCGAGGTCACGGGTTCTTGTCTCATCGGTCAGCCTCCGGAGCAGGATTTGATCCTCGTCCGTCTCAACGAGGATGATGGTATCCGGCATCAGCTCGCGAAGGACCCATTCAGGGAGCCCTGCAAGATAGCCTTTCGGGGTTTTCACCGATGCATGTGTATCGATCAGGACATTTCCCTCCTCTTTTGCCATCTCCTGGGCAGCACGTTTCTGGAGTCGTTTCTGAACATCCTTGTCAAGCCGGCGCATCTCATCCCGGTCTTTTACGATACCTTCCTTCTGGGCGACATCGAACATGTACGTCCCGAAGTTCAGGGTCTTGTAGATGATGCCCTCTTGATCCAGGATCTGTAATGCCCCCGTAACTACGGTGGTCTTACCAACCCCTGGAACACCCGTAACGATTACGCTCCTCCCTTTCATACTTACTCCTTTCCAAAGAATGTCCTCATAAACGGATACATCTCCATGATCTGCTGGCTGGCGATCTCCTCATAGAGCCGGTAGGTGATACTCACCGTCAGGAGAAGCCCTGTTCCGCTCACTGCCCCGATCACCCCAAAGAGGTTAGCAAAGACCGAAAGCACCCCGATAAATACCCCTCCGATTACCGTCACCCGTGGGATGTAGCGGTCGAGATATTTTTCAAGAACCTGGGGATTTCTCCGGTAGCCAGGGATCGACATCCCTGACATCTGGATCTGCCGGGCCACATCTTTCGAATCGAGACCTGCGGTTTTGATCCAGAACAGGGCGAAAATTGCACCTCCAACGACCATGAACGTTATGTCAATACCGAGGCGAATAAGGATCTCCCATGGTGCATTGGTAATTCCATATGCCGGATTCCACCACATCCAGTCGCTCGGTCCGTTGATCGGTGCGAGATAATACATCAGACCACTGACCGCCTGCGCTCCCGAGAATGTACCAAATATCGTGATTCCGATATTGTAGAGGAACAGCCCTATCATCTGGATGTTTGCCTGCAGCACTCTCACGAGAATCATGGGTAATACACTTGCATAGATCAGCTTTACCGGGAAGCGTGCTCGTGCCCCCCGGACCTGTGCATGGGCAAGCGGGATCTCGATCCGGGTGGATTCGACGTAGGTGACTATCAGGAAGATGGCAATCGTGGTGATGAACGCCAGCAGCTCAGGGCCCATATATTGCAGGAAATCTGCGCCGTCCATGATCACCTGTACGAGCCGTGGGAAGAATCCCACTGCATACTGATCGGTTACCGGTATCCAGCTGATCAGACCATTGATGATGGCCTGTGATATACCAGCGATGATGAAGAGACCGACCCCTGATCCGATACCCCACTTGGTGACCACTTCATCCATGAACATGATCAGCACTCCGCCGATGCATATCTGGATGAAGATGATGAATGAGACTGCGGTGAGACTCCCGCCAAAGAACATGTCAGCGATGACCGGGTCTGGTAGCAGGAACCCTCCGATGAGGTTTGGCAAGGCCTCAATGATAATCATCACAAAGATCAGGAGCTTCTGGAGGCCCATGTAGAGGACCTGCCCGCGAACCTCGGCGGTATCGATATGAAGGATGTCTGCACCCTTCAGGAGCTGGAGGACAATGGATGCCGTGACAATCGGACCAATACCCAGCTGGACCAGGGAACCACTCGCACCGGCGAGCAGAGCCCGGTAATATTCGAAGAGATCCATGGAATTTGGATCAAGTCCCCAGAGGGGGATATTGGTCATAACGAAATACAGGATGAGTATGCCAGCGGTCCATAACAGCTTGTTTTTAAAATGGACGTGGCCTTCGGGACTTTTTACTGCCGGCATTGCAGCAAGCAGCGGTTCCATGCGGTCCAACAGTGTTCCCATTCTTACACCCTAAAAATTGGTCAGATGACCAGGGCCTGACCACCCATTGCCTCGATCTTGCTCTTTGCCTGAGCGGAGAATGCTCTCGCCGTGATGTTCATCTTCAAAGTGACTTTTCCGTTTCCAAGTATCTTATCGATACCGATTTGATCTGCATGGAGGGTGATCGTATCCCCCTCCCGGGTGGCTTTTCCCCCTGCAAGAAGGGAAGGGGCCATCTGATCGATCTCACCAACCGAGATCACCCGCATGACCCTGGCGGTCTGGTTATAGAATCCATTCTTTCCGTTATGGATTTCACCATACAGGAGATAGTGGGAGAACCGATGATCACGGTGACCCGCCCGTCCTCTTCCGCCCCTGTTACCAGCTCCACGCCTGTTCTTATGGGTACCCCCGCCGCATGTTCGTGATCCGCGGTATTTCGAACGTTTGTTTACCGGCATCTTTTTTCACCTCATCCTGTGGAGGAGCGCATTAATCTCCTGCCCATAATAGCCGAGTGCGCCCCCCTGCTGGGCAGTTCGTTTGATCGTCCTGTACCCTTTCCGGGGCGGGTGCAGACGGAGGACGGGCTTCAATCCGGGCATGTCAGCAAGACGTGTCTCACCCGAAGCCAGAGCTGCTGCAAATTCAGTAATCCCTGAATACAATGAATTTGACTTCACGTACTCATCGGTCAGAGGGGTATCTCCTATAACACGTCCCCGTGTGCGAAGGATCGTTTCAATAGTAACCGCATCAACTTCACCATAAGCGACGAAGTCCTTGACCTTGCGGATCATGCCGAGGTATTCAGGCGTATCCGGGACAAGGACGCAGTGATTGATGTGGTGAAGCCGGAGCATCTTGAGCGTATCCTTGATCTCACGGCGGGTATTCACAACCCCTCGGACCTGTACTATGGCGTACATCACTCAGCACCTCCGCGCCGGGTCATATTTGTCGCCTTGAGCGCGTTGAAGGTGGCCTTGGCAAAATTGATGGTCGTCCTGGTCTGCCCTTTCGAGAACGTCCAGGCGTCCTTGATCCCTGCCAGCTGGAGCACCTTTCTGCTGATCTCACCAGTGACGAGGCCGATTCCCTGGGGGGCCGGTTTGAGCATGACCCTGACGCTCCCCGCTGCACCCTCTACCTTCATCGGGATGGAATGGGTCGTATCGCAACCGCATTCCCATGATCCACATCCGCGCCGGACCTTGATCACGTTCATCTTTGCATCGACAATGGCCTTCTTGATCGCATCGCCAACCTGGGAGTCTTTCCCCTGGCCAAATCCAATGTAGCCGTTACGGTTTCCGACGACGACCACTGCCCTGAATTTGACCCTGCGCCCCGAATCGGTCATTCGCTGGACCATCTCAATATCGAGCACTTCATCTTCCAGATCAGGGAGAAATGCATCGACGATCTCAGGTTCCTTGATGGGACGCCCGCTCTCCAGCACCTGGTCGATACTGGTAATCTCTCCCGAGGCTACCATCTTTCCAAGGCCGGTAAGCGGAACCCATTCTGTCTTCTCGTAAGGCATCTCACCTCAACTCCTTCATTATGGCGTCAATCGTCTCATCGACGTTTTGAACCAGATCCCCTGCACGTTCGGGTGCAAACGCTGCGATATGTGCACCTTTTACCCGATCATCATCCGGGAGTACCTGTTCTCCATGGGGTACATCAAGACCGGCAGCAACAGCTCCTTTGAGCGCGGCAAAGACCCTGTTCCCCGGTGTTGCACGGTGCAGACCTATGTCAAGGACGGCGCGTTGCTGGTCGGCATTCAGTGCCTTTACCGCAAAAAGCATCCCGGTAAGGTATGCTGCCGGGAGCGCAGATGTCGATCCCTTGTATCCATAGTTCGCCAGTTCGGCGGAACTGGCACTCACCAGAGTCCGGTCACCATCCATCTCTGCCGTTACCAGCTGAATGAGTATCTGCCGGTTGGTCTTCCTCACGACCATCCTTGGGCGGTCAGAGACCACCAGTTTGGCCCGTTTGTAATAATCGGTCTTCCCTTCCTTGCGTCTCCGGAAAGGAACGAAGTAACGAGGTCCCGTTGCCATGTTACTTCATCCTCCCTGAAATGATCCCGATTTGAGCTTTCAGGTGTGCTACATTCCTGAACTGCCCTCCGGCAGCTTTCCGGTACAAGGTGCGGTAGAGGTGAGGTTCTATCTCTCCGCTCTCACGAAGTTCTGCAAGAGTTTTTCTGATCGCCCGAATCTTCTGGACCCACTCCCTTTTCGAAGGATTTCGTGCCCCGGCAGCCCCTTTTCGTCTGCCAGGTCCCTTGCAGTGGCCATACGAACGTTTCGCCATAAGCGCCCGGGCTCTTCCACGGCTGTTGCCCTGGACCTGACGTGCCCGGATCACACCCTCTCCGATAAGTCCCCTGATATCCTCTCGCGATATCGCATTCTGGATGTCGCTGATCCGTTCGGCATCAAACCATACACGATGGATACCACAACCGAGAATCGATGCTGCGAGACGCCGCTGGTTTGCAATATCAGTCATCGCTCTTCTCCTCCTGCTCCTTGGGCCTGATATCCCTCGCGTTCAAAACCTTCAGCCCTGCTGCAACCGCCTGATCCTGTATAAGCAGCCGTTTCTTGTTTCCAACGGTTCCGCCTATACGGACGGCATCTTCCTCAGGATTCAATCCTGCAAGATCACCCGGGGTAAAGACCCGGACCTCACGATATCCGCTCGGGTGCATACCCCTGACCTCGATAGGGCTGCCATACCCTGGTGTCGGGAGCGGGCCTTTTGCTTTCTTCTGCCTCCGCTTTTTGGAATGGAGCCCGCGCGGCATCCGCCAGGATTCAGAGAGCTGCTTCTTTTTCCCCGCCCCGTCCCGCTTGAATGATGCTGATTTTTCGGAACGGACCTGGATCAACCTTTTTGTCTCGTCGGCCATTTCAATCACACCCTCTCGACGATATAAATTCCGTCCTGGAAAATGCGGGGATCACGGTTCCGGATCTTGGTCGCATGTTCGATGTTGGCCGAAGTGTTGCCAAGGAGCTCTTTATCAATTCCGGAGAGGATAATCTCGTCATTCCCTATCTTTGCTGTCACGCCATTGACAATGGTGGCATACCTGGCCTTTTTCTCACCCAGGAAATTATTGATCTCAAGTTTATTCCCCTGCAGCTTGAGCTGGATAGGAAAATGGCTGTAGACCACCTTCATACGGTATTCGTATCCGGTGTTGACGCCATGGCACATATTTCTGGCATGTGCTGCAAATGTGCCCACCATGGCAATCACACTCTTACGGTCTGAATTGGTGGAGAAGATCACCGTATTGTCTGCCAAAACGGTAGTAATCTGGGGGAACCTGACGCTCCGTTCAAGCTGACCTTTCGGCCCCTTCACTTTCAGCAAGGTCCCTTCCAGCTCGACCTTCACTCCTTCTGGTATGGTTACTTTTCTTTCAGATGCCATGCTCTCTCACCTCTAGTACACATACCCGAGAAGTTCTCCGCCAACCCCTTCCTTCCTGGCCTGTTCATGGGTCATGACCCCTTTTGAGGTTGAAAGGATCAGAATCCCGAAATTCTTTCCAGGAAGATACTGGGTCTCCCAATACTCAAGCTCATTCAACGGTACGGAATACCGGGGTGAGATTGCACCGCACTTATTGATCCGCCCATTCAGCTGAACGAGGAATTGCCCTCCGCGACCGTCATCAACATACTCAAATCCGGAGATATATCCTGATTCCTGCATGATACGGAACATGGCCCCGAGGAGTTTGCCTGCCGGCTCAATAAGGACGCCAGGTTTGCCGCCATCTGCAGCATTCTTCAGCGCACTCATCCCGTCTGCAATTGTGTTTAATCTTCCCATGTGCCCTTCCTCCTCAATTCATCTTTTTGAATCCCATCTTCTGGGCCCATTCCCTGAAACACTGCCTGCAGAACATTATATGGTACCTGCGGACAAGGCCTTGTTTCCTGCCGCAGATTTTGCATGCAAATGCCCCGCGGCCGAACTTTTTGGTCTTCTCTCCGCCCATCATGCCACCTCCGCTTGATAGCGACTTTTAAGGAAGGCGATTGCATCCTCAGGCTGAACCATCTGCTTTTGGGGAAGACGGTGGCGTTCGATGTTCCGGCGGGCAATACGGACACCTTTCCTGGCAAGGATCACGTTTATGTCCATGCCATAAATCCCGATCTGGGGATCATAGGACATCCCGGGAAAATCGGTATGCTCTTCAATACCGAAAGAGAAATTTCCGCTCTGGTCAAACTGGTCGCGGCTGACTTTCCTTTCGATAATAGCAAGCGCCGTATCAAGAAAATCACCTGCAGTCTCTCCCCTGAGCGTGACCTTGCAGCTGATCGGGGCACCCTTGCGGATTCCGAATGCCGGGTTGGTCTTTTTCGCCACGCTCTTTACAGGATTGTTGCCCGTGATCTTCTTCATGATATCAACTGCTTTGGTGAGCTTGTCCCCGCTCTCTCCCACGCCCATGTGGACGACCACCTTGTCAACAAAGACTTCGCGCATCGGATTCATTCCTCAATCCCCCAATCGGCAAGAGCAGGGGTCTCGCGACCTACCATATAGATATAGGCATCGATGGTATCGAAGGTAGTCCCGGCTTTCTCATCGGCCAGCAGGACACGGTTTGGAACACTACCCGGCACTTTTTCTATCGCGGTTATCCGGGCGATCCGTCCCGAATGTCTCCCTCCAATGACCATTGCCATGTTCCCTACCGCGAATGGGAAATGGTCTGTGATGGTAAACCGATCTTCCGGCTGCAGGGAGATGACCACAGAGTCGCCAGGCTTATACTGGTTGTCACCAAGAACATTTGCTCCAAAACGGAGGTTCAACTGAACTTTTCCGCCGGGGACAATTGTCTTGTTTCTCACCTTGGCAAGGCGTGTCTTTGCCGATTCTGCAGGTATCTCGATCGTCTTATGCCGTCCTTTCTTGTCACGCAGGATCCGATAGTGTTTCCCGATCTTTGGAAGGGAAATGATATCGAAAATACCGATTCCCATCCGTGGATCGCGGCAGGGCCGACCATTGATAATCACATCATTCTGGCCGAGAATCTGCTTTACTTCCTTCATATTGCGCGCAAAGTTCATGTGGTCACGAAGCCAGACCGCGATCGGCATGGCATTGGCATTATGAGGGCCGGGAGCGGTCTTTGCAACAAATGTGCTGGTCTTTTTGGCAATGTGCCATGAGTCTGGTGCACGCAGACGTTTCAGGTGATCTGACATCAGCGTTCCTCCGCCATTTTTTCAGCCCGTTTGGGATCTTTCAGATTGAGCTTGGTGATCTGCACATTGGAGGGATCGACCGGTCGCGGAACTTCCGTTCCATCCGCTTTCGGAATCGAGACTCCCTGAATAATCAGGAGCGACCTTCCGGTATCAACATCATCGACGAGCCCTTCCGTCCCTGCAGCATCTCCCCTGAGTACCTTAACGGTATCACCCTTCACGACCCGGACGGTCCTTCTCTTATATTGCGTCCTGAGTGCATCGGTGAGGGGAGCACTGATGAATTTTCCGCGGAGGTGCGCGGGGGCATTATAGCGCGCCTTGCGCTGTTTTCTTGGTTGTGTACTCTCAATTCTTACCATATCCGCACACCTCACACTATCATCGTTGCCATCGATCCAATCTTTGGAAAGCGCTCTGCGACTTCCCGTGCAACCGGACCTTTTATCTCTGTACCCCGTGGCTCGTTCTTCTCATCGACAACCACCACGGCGTTATCATCGAAGGTAATCCGAAGACCGCTCGGGCGCTTTATCTCTTTTCTCTGCCGGATTACTACCGCTCTGACGAGTTTTCTCCGCATATCGGGGGTTCCTTTCTTTACCGTAACCGTCGCAAGGTCACCGAGACCCATCTTGGGCTGGCGGCGGCGGACCCCGTGATACCCGAAAACCGATACAATCTGGACTTCACGTGCTCCGGTATTGTCGGCACAGATCATCCGGGTCCCAGTGGAGAGGGATCGCGGCGTCTTTGATTGTTTGGCTTTCATAGCCTCTGTACCTCCACCACTACAAAGGTCGTGGTCTTCGAGAGCGGCCTGCACTCGGCGATCTTCACATCGTCACCGACTTTTGCCTGCAGGCAGGGAGGATTGTGAGCGTGAATCCTCGAGCTTCTCTTCTCGTACCGGTTATACTTCCGCACGAAATGGAGGTAGTTACGCTCGACAACTACCGTTCCCATCATGCGATCGCTCACGACTTTACCGGTGATCACCTGGCCGCGCACCGGTAAACTGCCGTGAAACGGGCAGTTTGCGTCACTGCATGCCTGTTCAGGAGGCAGGACGCCCAATCCAATATTTTTCGCCATTATTTACCTCGAATTTTCGCATACTGCGTTATCCTCTTCTCCGGAGCTGACACAATCGCAGATCCATCGATGAGAACCCGGGTTCCATCAGGAATACTGATACAGAAGCGGGTATACTGCTTCTGTATCCTCCTGTCGCCATCCGGTGTGCGGATGAGGAGCGTATTTCTGGTCTCATCGATAATCTGGCCTGATATTCCACGGTGAAGGGGATTTGATGCTTCCACTACCGAAACAACCAGGCCAATGAGTTCATGGCGCAGGATGTTCCGGGCAGAGATCATACTGTTCTCCTTTGATTCTGTTCAGTCATCATACGGGCAATTGTCCGACGGAGCTCACGAATCCTCCCTGGATTTTCTGTGGAACCTCCGGCACTGACCTTTCCGTTGTGCTGGATAAGCTCTATCCTGAGTTTCTCCATCTGTTCCTGCAATTCCACATCTGAGAGCTGCCGGATATCGCTTGCACGAAGGATGGCCATTACCGATCCTCCGGAGTTTCCACATCATCAAACTCATCGAGATCCATTGCCAGATCCTCCTCTTCAATCTCTTCACCGACAGGAGTGATAGCAATCTCTTCCTTTCGGACAAGTTTCTGCTTGGGAACGATCATCTCGAAGTGATCGGGAAGCTTGGACTCAGGGGGAATGATCCGAACCTGAACACCGATCACCCCCAGCTTCTTGATTGCGACGGCAAAGCCCTTCTCCACAATGGTGTTTACCGGCTCCCCGCTGTGCTTGATGTACCCTTCAGTAAACTTCTGAACCCTGGCACGGGCTCCCGTCAGTTTCCCCGCGATAATGACCTCGCATCCCAGAGCGCCGGATTCCATAACTCTCCTTATAATGCTCGATCCGGCCTTTCTGAAATACCAACCGCGTTCCAGTGCATTAGCCAGACGCTCGGCCATGATCTGGGCATTGAAACTGGGATTTGGAACCTGCTGAACCTCGATCTGCGGGGACTCAACACCGAAATCGGTCGCAAGGTCCTGTGTGAGCTGCCGTACGACTTTTCCTCCCTTCCCAATTACGATTCCCGGCTTCTCGGCGTAAATGGTTACCTGGGTGCCGAGGGGAGTCCGTTGCAGGTCCATACCTCCATACCCGGCCCTCTTGAGCTCCTTGACAAGGTGTTTCTCAACCCGGGCTCTCCTCGCTCCTTCTGCCACAAATTTTCTCTCGACTGCCATTACTGCACTTCCTTTACCACAATCTCGATGTTTACCGTTTCACGCCGTTTGGGTGAGGCCCTTCCCATCGCACGCGGGAAGATCCCCTCAAATCCCCGGCCCCTGTTTGCAGCAACATGTACAATCTCGAGCCGTTCTATGTCAAGGCCAAGATACTCGGCATTTTTGGTGACCGAGTGTAACAGCCGAAGGTACGCTTTGGATGCCTTTCTCGGGTATCGGCCGGCATCCCATCCTGAAAGCCCTCGCTTATGAGCCACCTTGTGGTTGAACCTGCGGAAGGGTATTGCCTTCTTTTCTGCAACAACATCCTCGAGATAGGAGACCACATCACCGGTCTTTTTGTTCCGGATGAACCTGGCAATCTCCATGGCATGCTTGGGGGATATCGGAAGTTCGTTTGCCTTTCCCCGAGCCACCGTATCCCCGGTAATATCAGTTGAATATCCTGTGCGTGCCATGGTTCTCACTTCAGCGGGACATACTTACTCGAACGGGTTGCACCAATTCCGGCACTTCCGTGTGTTACCTTCCTTCGTGTCAGGGCAAACTCCCCGAGGTAATGGAAGATCGCTTCGGGCTGGATCTCCACTTTCATGAATTCCTTCCCGTTGTAAATCTCCACCTCTTTTCCGATCATATCGGGCATGATCACCATGTCCCGAAGATGGGTCCTGATCCTGGCATCCCCGCTTTTGAACCTTGAGAGGAGATGCTCTTCCCCGCGGGTCAGGCCCCTGCTCACTTTCCGGCGGACCCGGGCAGGCATTATCGGCAGGAGGTCAGCCATACCCATCTTCCTGAGATCGTCGAGCCGGAATCCGCGGTAGGTAAACTCTTCCCGCCGCCTTGGCAACCTCTTCTGTGTCTTCTTTGCCATGTCAAACCCTCACTTCTTGCCCCGTCCAGTCTTTCGTGCGGCAACATGGCCGACGGTCCTCCCGGGGGATGTTCCTCTTGCAATAGTCTTCGGCCGGCCGGCATGCTGGTGACCGCCACCACCGAACGGATGATCGATCACGTTCATGGCTACCCCCCGTACCCGGGGCCAGTTGGAGGCACTGTTCTTCATCTTGTGGTACTTGTTCCCGGCCTTCACGAATGGTTTCTCTCCCCGTCCTCCGCCGGCAACTATTCCGACGGTTGCCCTGCAGCTGGCATTGAACCATTTGGTAACCCCGCTGGGCATCTGGACGCCAACGCGTTCCGCCGTTTTATCCACAACGATTGCCTGCACGCCGCTGGCACGGACGAACTTGCCTCCATCATTGGGCCTTGCCTCGATATTGCATACATATGCTCCGGTAGGGATTGCAGAAAGGGGGAGGGTGTTGCCATTACGAACTTCTCCCTCGGGCCCCCAGCTCACCTCATCATTTACTCCAATTCCCTCAGTGACGAGCATGTACATCCTCGATCCGTCTTCGAGTTTCACGAGCGCGATAGGAGTGTGTCGTGCCGGATCGTGTTCAATATCTACTACGATCCCCTTTACCGTTGTAGCGCCGCTGCTGGCATGACGGAGTGCTGCCTTGTACCGGTGGGACGGCACCCGGTAAGCCGGGCCTCCTTTTCCTCTGTTCTGTGTCGTAATACGGTGTCCCATTCAACTCACCTACATAATGCCAAGACGGCTGAGTATCTCCTCGGCTGCCTTTTCGTTGGCAAAGCTGATGATCGCTTTCTTCTCCCCGTGCATGGTCATGACCGTCGAGACACTCCTGACCTCCTGTTCGAAGGTCTTCTCGATCTCTCTCTTGATCTGCTTCTTCGTGGCGTCTTTGTCGACGAGAAACTGGAGTTTGTTCTCTTTTTCAAGAGTCATCATGGCCTTTTCTGTCACATACGGATGTCGGAGCACCATCTTACTGCCCCCCGATTCGTGAGATTGCACTCTCTGTGTAGACCGTGAGACGGCCAGGATGGGTCCCTGGTGCAAGGAGTTCGGTGTTGAGCTGCTCGAGCGTGACCACGTCCACCCCTGCCAGGTTCCGGGCAGCCCTGAGGGGTTTTTCAGCGGTGACGATGAGAAGACTCTTCCTCTGTTTGTAACGCCGCCCTCTCATCTTTCCCCTGCCTGCCCGGACTTTTCGTGAACTCTTGGACCTTTCGATATCCTGGTAAAGCCCGGCTGCCGTGAGCGCTGAGATGACTTCGGAAGTCCTGCCAAGTTCTCCGAAGGAATCCTCGAATACAACAGGTATCTGGCCTGTAAAAAGATGCCCCCGTGATCGCACGATCTCCTCAGAAGCACTGGCAGCAAGCGCTGACCTGAATGCTTTCGCTTTCTCTTTTTTATTCATCCTGAGGAGAAGCACCTTCTGCACCACCGGCGGATGTGCCTCCCTCCCCCCTTTCGCCTGGGGAACTTTCGCTGCTCTTGACCCGGTCTTGATACGGGGTACATGTGAAACACCACGACCACTCCCCCATCCGACCGCAGATGACTCGATGCCTGCATACGGATATGTCCCGTGCGGCTGCCTTCTCGTGCTCTGGAGCGCAATGACTGCCTTCCTGATCAGGTCTGGGCGGTATTCTTCCGAGAATGCAGGGGGTAAATCGATGTCCCCTTTCTTTGTGCCGTCGATTGTAATTACCTGTGCTTTCATCGCTGTCTCACCCCTGCTTGCTCTGGACGCTCACAAACTCGATAGCAGGCTGGCGGGGAACATGTTCTCCAAGCCTCATGGCGGGGCGTATCCTTACAAGGCGCTTGACCGGCCCTGGAACGGATCCCTTTACAAGGACATAGGGATTGTTCAGTACACCATAATGGAGAAATCCGCCATCAGGAGTAACCTCTTTGCCGTTATCCCCGATTTTCAGAATGCGCTTGTTGAATTCTGTCCGTTGCTGGTACCCCATCTGGCCTGCCTGCGGAACCTGCCATCGCACGTGGTGCGGATTCCAGGGTCCAAGGTTCCCAACGTGACGCTTCTTTCCACCCCGGGAATGTTTCCGTTTCCGGAGTTTGATGCCCCAGCGTTTTACCGGGCCCTGTGTCCCTTTTCCGGTAGTAACCGCGGTGATATCCGCATATGATCCGGCCTGGAGAACATTTTTAAGCGTTACTTCCTTCCCAAGAAGTGACAGCGCAAATTCGAACCGGTTTTCAAGAGCCCCCCCGGCAATCCTGACCTCCATGATGTCGGGAACCTTCTTGGGGATCCCCGATACCAGTTCAGGTGTCGTATGGACCAGGGCGAAAATCTCTGCCACCGTTCCTGCCTTTATTCCATCGAGGATGGCTTTTTGTGCGCCTGATCCATCGTAGTTCTTGGGAAGAGTCATTCTTCGGTCGAGGGCCGGGTCAGGAGCTGCATCCCAAACCTCGGTGAGAGGATGCTTTCCATACGTATCTTTCGTATAGGCACGGATCGCAGCGACCTTCATGGCAGGGATCTCGATAACCGTGACCGGTACCATGATATCTTTTCCCTCGGTAGGGCTGTTCTTGTGGTCATCGACCATGACGATATGCGTCATCCCCACCTTGTACCCGGCAAATCCCTGCAGCACCGGTGTTCCCTCATATTCCGGCCATGACTGGTACTTGGGGACCGGCCCTTTTGCCCTTTTTCGCGGGCTGAATGCGAGGGATCCTTTTCGCGGTGTGTTGATCTTCGGCATTTTTCATCAATCCTTTCTCTGATCTGACGATTCAGTGCAGCACCAGTCAGCATGCCCAGACCCTGTTCAGGACCTGGGTATGCGCAGGGCATACAGCTGCCCCGAGAGAGCGTGATGCTCAGGGTAATCGAGCTGTCCGGAAACGGGTATTCTTTTTTAGAGCCCCCGTTTGCGGAGCGAACCTGTGACCTGCCGGAAGAATACAGGTGAACGGACGCTTTCCCATCAGTTCCTTCCAGTTTCTTCCGGTTCCTACCGGTCGTCGCGAATAGATCCTGACTATCGCGCGGATGTACCACCATTCTGATACATGCGGGCTCGTGAGAACCACGTCCACCCCCGCGCTTATCAGTTCCACCGTGTCAGCCCGTTGTGAATAATCACAACTCCTTCTCGGCTGCGCCGTTTACAATGACGGTAAACAGCACCCGCCACATACGAACTCCCGGTCTTCGCCGGGACAATCATACAGGCTTCCATAGTTATTAAACAGAAACGGATATAAACCTTCCCGGAGCCGGACGGGGTGCAGAGAACTGAAACTCATATTCGTTCTCCGATGATCACAGCTGTTCTGATTTATCCGAAGTAGAGATCCCCTTCCTCGTTAATATAAACCTCGATTGCATCTCTCACATGACGTGCCCTGAACCGCTCAGGGGTAGCCTCACGCAGCTTGTTGATAAGGGAGATAGTGTCGTATTTCACCTTTATGCCGATATTTTCAGCTTCACGGTAAATATATGGGGCAACATCGAGGAGGTCCATCCCGGACTCAATCGTACAGAGGTGGGTTGCATCCAGGGTGTAGAGGAATTCAAGGGTTTCCTTCGCCCTCCTGATATTTTCCATCGCCGACTTTTCAATGGTGCAGACATTTGCCTTTGATGTGCGAATAATATCAGCAATCTGTTGCTGGGTCATCCCCTGCTTACGGTATCTGAGCACCTCTTTCTGGCGATCGGTAAGCAGCCCGTCTTTCATGATAACGAGTTGGGAGAGGTGACTTAAACACTTTTCGTTAACATTCTCCGGTACACCCCCCAGCCGGGAAGAGAGATTCATGGAGGGGCTGCATTATGCTCATATTTTACCAGAAAACCGCATAAACGGTTGAATTTTTCAATTCGAATCAAATTTCAAAACGTTTATATCCGCATGGATGAATAGTAACCTGTTATAAACTAAAATGAGGTGCATACATGGTAGTTAAAGTTGGAGTTGCCAAACTCGGCAACATTGCCAGCGGCGTAATGGCCGAGCTCCTCCTCGACGAGAGAGCAGACAGAGAGGATATGCAGACATTCATGGCGACGAGCGGAACGAAGCTCCAGCCAGAGGACATCGACAGGGTTGTCAACAACATGGTCGCATGGAAGCCTGACTTCGCGATCGTTGTTTCACCAAATGGCGTGCTTCCCGGCCCGACCGGTGCCCGCGAGCGCCTGGCAGCCGCAGGAATCCCCACCCTCTTCATCACCGATGATGTGACCACCAAGAAAGAGTGGGCTGAGATCAAGGACGGCAAGTTCGGATATATCATCATGAAGGGTGATGCCATGATTGGTGCCCGCCGTGAGTTCCTCGATCCCATCGAGATGGCGGACTACAACGGCAACCTCGTGAAGGTGCTCGCTCTCACCGGTGCATTCCGTAAGCTCCAGAATGCCATCGACCAGGTTATCGACCAGGTCAAGGCAGGAAAGAAAGGAGCTGACCTTGCCATGCCGAAACTCATCGTTTCTTCTGACAAGGCTGTCGATGGTGAGTTTACCAATCCCTATGCTCTTGCAAAGGCCCGTGCAGCCTACGAGATTGCGTCAGCGGTTGCCATGGTAAACGTGAAGGGATGCTTCATGACGAAGGAATGGGAAAAGTACATCCCGATCGTCACAAGTGCCCACGAGATGATGAGGGCTGCAGCGGTACTCTGCGACGAAGCCCGTGAGATTGAGAAGGCTGGCGATGGCATCATCAGGAAGCCTCACAAGAAAGACGGCATCATCGTCTCCAAGACCAAGCTGATCAGCAAGCCCGAGTAACCCTTATCTTTTTCTTTTTCTGCTTGCAGGAACGTTTTTTCTATTGAATATCTCAAATGATGCGGCTTTCTTATTTTGCACGTGAGGAACAGTGCTCATTCCGGAAAAAATCCGCGAGGTCTTCAGGCAGGGTAAGGATCACCGGTTCAAGGTGAAGGCGTTCCATGAAAGCGGAATCACTCATCGATATAGCATTCGGATTTATCCGGGAAATAATAGAACAGAATGAGGAAAATCCATTTTTTCCCTTTTTTTTATCAAAAAAGAGGGAAATATTGAATGCATACGTTCCGAGCCTCCTGTACATACCAATTACACGAAGAAGATCTTCAGCAAACGTTTCAATGTAGGGAGTGAATTCCTCGATGGTAGCAATGGGGAGGAGGCACCGCACTTCCCTTTCGCCAAGGGGCACCGGATTCGCATACCAGAATAATTCGTCACCAAAGAGGTAGCGCGAGGAGCCCGATTCAAATGACCGGAGATCCTCCCAGTAGGGTCGTCCCTGCTTCATGAGATACCGGAGACCGGCAACGAGATACCGCTCAGCGGTTACAGGAGCTCTCCGGTCAGCCAGCCCCTGGAGATGAGGATGGGCTATGCTTGCTCCGGAAGAGGGGAGATAGTTCCAGTTTATGCTCTTGTACCCTTCCGCCTTCAGCAGCGACTCTGATTGTCCTGACAGTGCGTCTGCAATCTCTCCCGGGCTGAAGGTATCAACAACATGTCTGCTTGTGATTACGGTGACAGTGTGCCACTCGCCGAAAGGAAAGAGATTGGGGACGGTGATGCTTTCCCCCCGGCAGATACGTTTCCCATCCGGAAAGACAGGGGTGACTGAGAAGATCCGTTCCCTGCAGAACGGGCAGTTTTCCTGGATATCTTGAGGAAGATAGGGGGTATCAATACCACGGTTAAGCCGGCCGGGCGAGATTTTGCAACGGTGACCAGTCAGAAGTTCTTCTCGTACCTGCAGGGGCTGGGTCCCTGTCCTGATCTCTGTCACCGTGAACATAGCGCCTCACCTTCTCATTCGAAGCCTTTCTATTAATACTGTGTGAAAAAAAGGGAGGGTTGTTCCGGCTGGATCGTCTCAGACAACATATTTGCCAAGCAGGCGGATGGAGTTGGTCATGTCCGGCCCCAGCGGGGATCCGAAGATGATCTGAGTAACACCAGCCTTGGCAAGGTCTTCACATTTCTGTTTTACCGTGTCCGGGGTTCCGGCAATGGTAAAAGCATCAATGGTCTTGTCATCAACATTCTCACCAGCGGTCTTGAAGTCGAACTTGGCGAGGGCGCCCTTAATGTTTGCAACTTTCGCAGCATCGAGGCCGTGGCGTGCGATGAGGTCTGGCGGGGATCCGGCGGCAATGAATGCGGCAACAATCTTGGCGGCGTTCCGGGCCTTCTTCTCGTTCATGTCAATCGACATGGCGGTGTAGGCACCGACGTCAAAGCTCTTTTTCCCGACTTTATCACAGGCTGCCTTGATGATCGGGATAGCAATTGCGAAGTCTTTGGGATTGGACGCATTGATCAATGCCCCGTCACCTACTCTTCCGGCGAGGTCAAGAACCTTGGGTCCCTGTGCACCGATGTAAATCGGAACTCCCTTCTTGCCGGGGAGATTGACGCCGGTAAGCTTGGCACCATCATAGTCAAAGAACTGCATTCCCGACTTCTTCACTTCCTCACCTGCGCAGAGCCGGCGGATCTGTGTGACCGCCTCTTCGAGACGCGCCACTGGTTTTTCAGGAGCGATGGCCAGTTTGGGAAGCGTTGAGAGGTCACCAGGGCCGATCCCCAGTACTGCGCGTCCGTCAGAGATCTCATTCAGTGTGCAGAAGAATGAGGCCATTGCTGCCGGCGTGTCAGTAAACGAGTTCATGATCCCCGGGCCCATCTTCAGGGTGGTGGTCGCCTGAGCGATGGCAGCAAGGGTGGGGTAGCAGTGACGGTTGTTGTAGTGGTTGGTAATCCACGCATAGTCGATATCTTTGGACTCTGCAAGTTTACAGAAATTTACCACCTGCTTGACATTTACATTGCCAGGCACAAATTCTATTCCATACGTTGTCAAGGTTAGTTCACCTCACTGTAACATATCGGGCACAAAATTAAATACCTTATCATTTTCAGTCATCAAAATCCGAAAGGATCAGGAGTGGAGAAAAATTACCCAGGTAAAACATTTTTTGAATTTTCATCACCGTCGTCAGCCCGGCGCGCTCCACGGTTTTCGGAGAGATGAGGTCTCTCCTATCGGAGAGTCCGATAGTCTTTTTGTAATCCGGTTCCAATGGTAAAACAGTGAACTCCCGGAAAAAGGATTCCAAACAAGGGAAGGGGTTGCTGAATTGAGGGTACTGATGGTTGGAATCGGCGGGGCGGGCTGCCGGATTGCTGACACCATCTATGATTATGACAAGAAATCCCCCTCTATACGTTGCACCGATGGAATTGCCATCGATAGTGACGCCGTATCACTGAGCACCCTGCGAGCACTTCCCAGAGAGAACCTCCTTTTTTCCAAAGCACTCGACCCAAATCATGATGAGAAAATTCCCGTAAGTCTGCCCAATGATGAGATAACTGCCAGGCTCCAGTCCCTTGATCACGGAGATATCGATGCTTTGATTATCTGTCTGGGCCTTGGCGGGACAATGGCAGGGCTTGCTCCATCCCTTGTCAAGAGTATCAGGAAAACTATGGTGGAACCGGTCTTCGGCCTGTTAACCCTTCCTTGTGAATCAGAGGCAGAAGAAGTCCATACCCGGGCAGCCGACCAGATAGATGCCCTCTCCGAGATAGTTGAGGGGATACTCCTGTTCGATAACGAGAAATGGATCACGAAAGTGGCGAAGGTTCCAGATCTTCAGACAGCCAACCAAACGGAGGGGGTGCAGCTCCCTTTCAGACGACGCCAGAGCATTCCCCTGCCGGCAATTACCTCAGAATATGATGGTATCAACCATCTTATTGGGAGCTGGATCAGTCTCGTTTTACGGGCTGGCGAGGTGAGTGAACGTCCCGGATCTGAAGTGGGAGAGGTCGCGCTCGATGCAGGAGAGATCGTGAATACGCTTCGGGGGGGAGGTATGGCAGCAATAGGTTTAGCGCGGGAATCCCTTTCTGCCGTTTCTCCGGACCTCATCCGGAAATTGCGTCCTGCAGGCCATTCTGTTGATGAGAACCATGAAAAAGCGGCAAGAATCATCGCCCTTGGAAAGAGGGCGGTGCTTGAGGAGATGTCAGTCTCCTGTAACCTTACTGATGCAAAGAAGGCACTGATCCTCATTGCAGGTCCTTCCGACGAGCTGAACATGAGGGGGTATATGGCATTCAGACACTGGATAGATATCAATATCAATGGTTTTGAGGTACGTTCCGGAGATTACCCGATAAAACATAGTCGTTTCGTTGGAGTTGCAGTGATTCTGTCCGGTTTTCCACACATTGCCCGGGTTGATTCACTCAGGGCAATCCGTGATAAGAAAAATCCTGTCCCGGAACCGGCGCGAAAAGAGTGATAATGTTCTGTATGAACAGATCAATTCACCTGCGTAATTCTGGAAAATGGAATATTACCTGCACCGATCTCGGTCCTGATCGGGATTTTTTTCTCAAAGACACTTGCCACGAAATTCATCCCTGAGTACGAGACGAGTGAAATCCGGTATGGATCAGAGGGCAGATTAAATGGCGAAGGCCCCATGGTGACAGGAAATACAAACCCACTCTTCCGCATCTGGGCGACCGTCTCGCGCACCTGGCTTTCTGCTGCTGCCGGTACCTCCCGGACGTTTGCAAGCGCAATGCCCGTCCCGGTGGCGATCATGGATCCCACTGAAGTCAATCCTGCAGAGATGAACAGCTGGAGCGGATCAATTGTTGTTCCCCGGTATCCGATCAGATCGACAAACCGTATGGGTTCGCCATGTTCGATGGAAAGCCTGCCCCCAAAGGCCATATGCACGGGGATACCCCTGTTCTGGAAGACCCCATCCATCGTGATGCTGCAAACGGTTATGATTCCCACACTGCCTTCAGGGACACGGGAGTCATTGTCAAGCACCCGATATGAGGAGAAAAAACCACACCGGGCAGCAGCCACAGCATCAAAGGCATTGAGAACCTCGTCACACCTCTCTTCAGGAACAATAGAAAGGTTGTAGGCCACATCCCCGGTCTGGGTAAGCGGATCAAACGTGCTTCTGAACGCCAGGCGCTCAAGCCTTGATATGATGAACCCAATTCTCTCTCCTACAAGGGCACTCTCTGTTTCAGTCATGCCGTAGGGGGTGAGGATACGGCCCATGTTACCAACTTTCTCGGTGAAACCCATCTCATCGAGATACCGGAGGTAATACTGGACTGCCCGGTCACTCAGCACAAATCCACGCTCGGCCATCAGCTCAGAGAGCCGCTTTGCTCCCATCGGTTCCTGATGCTCTTTTAATATTCTCAGAATCTCGATATATTTCCGTTCGGTCCGTATCATCCTATCACCGGGCTCTGACAACCCCGCTGCTGTCCTGATATCTTCCTTCATACGTCTGCCCGGCGCCAATAACCTGGTGAAGGATCAGCTGGACAACCCGATCATGCCGCTTAAGATGAATCACTTCCTGGCCCATATTCACCAGGCCGAGCGTAAGTTGGCCACGGAACCCGGGATCGACAAATCCTGCCGTGACCATCAGACCCCGACGACCGTACGAAGAACGGGTCCTGATAGTGGCAGCGATGTCGGCCGGGAGCTCTACCCTTTCAAGGGTATGGGTGAGGGTACATATACCCGGTTTCAGCTCGGTATCTTCAGCAACCCTCAGATCATAGGAAGCGGGCTGCTGACACTCACTCCCGTAGGGCGTGATGACAAGATCTCCGTTCAGGCTCTGATCTCCCAGCCTCCTCTGAATTTCCTGTGAAGAGAGTATCATCTCGTACAATACTAGCCCGGAAAATGCTTAATATCTTATGATACCAATGAGATGGACGGATCCATGGGGTAGAGGACATCCTCCTGGGCTTCGGACCCAGGGACGCGGGTTCAATTCCCGCTGGGTCCGCTTGCCACTCATCTGGCCATGCCTTGTTGTATACCTCTCCTGGCAATCCCGGAATTCACAAGATCTCCCTGGTTCTCCTTACGGTGAGGATTTTATTATCCTTTCTCCACTCATCCTGATAGGCTGAAAAAAGGGTACCCTCAACATCAGGAGCCATCTGGACTGATACGGGGACCGGATGTCATGGAGGAGCATCAAAGCCCTCCCCCTTTTCCATGTGAACGGCGGGGAGTTCTTCTCCTCAGGACAAGGATACCCCCCAGGATGGCAATAATTCCAATCGCTGCAATCCCAAGGAACACCCAGTTGAAACTCTGTTCCATCGGGATAGTAATCACAGAGACCTCATCGGTGGAGCTGATCCTCCGCTCAATAACTGCCGGGTGATACCCGTCCTTCTCTGCGGTTATCGTGTAATTCTGGTTCATCCGTAGTGTTACATCAAGGATGCCTGTATTTCCGGTATTCCCCGCTTCCTTACTATTCAGGCTGATCTTTACACCGGCAACCGGGCTTCCCGGACCTTCGACCGTTTTAATAGTTCGATTTTCCTGGCGATACCTGAGCTCGGTGGCGATATCCTCTCCCTGTTTTGCCACGGTAACCTCATGCTGTGCAGGAACATAATCAGGATGCTGAATTTCCACCTGGTACAGACCAGCGGTGAGATTCGTCAGAACCAGACGTCCATTACGGCCGGTACTTCCTGCAGGAGTACCATTGACCAGGACCAGCGCGCCATCGACCGGGATTGCATCTTCATTGGTGACAGAGACGAAGACCGTGAAAGGTGCTTTGACGAGCGGTATCGTGAGGAATGCGGTATCGCTCCCCACAATCTGATGGCCGTTATATTCCTGATATCCATCCATCACTACCCTGATCAGGTACACCTTGTCTCTGGGCATCGGCAGGTTCAGTATCCCCCTGGAGTCCGACGTCCCCCTCTCAATGCCTTCAACGGAGATCCTGGCCCCCTGCAGCGTTTCACCCGATTCTCCATCCTTTACCACGATTGAGAAACGATCCCCCCTGAAGAGCACCACCTGGACCTCTTTGTCGGCGAAACCGGCTTCAACCTCCATACTGACCGGCTGATACTGTTCTGCCTCTGCTTTGATCTGGTAGGATCCCCTTGCCTGAACTGGAAACACCGCAGTACCATTCTGGTCGGATAAGACAGATTGTGTTTCCCCCTGCCCGTCAAGGGTCACATTCACCCCAGCCAGGGGATTCATAGTGTCTGCATCGTACAGGTGGACAGCGAGGGAGAGCTCTGCCTTCTGCAATTCCACGAGCAGCTCATCCGTTTTTGGTCCGAACGTCCCCTCCCAGGTATCATACCCAAACTTTTCCACTTTCAGTGGCACCGAGTCACTGGCTGGAGACAGGACTTGGATCAATCCTTCCTCATCAGTTTTTCCTATCGGGGTTTCATTGGAATAAACAAGAGCACCCTGGACTGGAGCGATAAAATCGTCCTTTTCTATCACCTGGATAATCACAACTGCCCCACAGAATGTCACAGTCATGAGGAGGAGCAGGAAAATAGCAATGAAGAGGGTTACTCCGTATCTCTGCATAGTCTGATATCAGAGGTGCTCTGTTATAATAGTGGTTGTCGTCAGTGATGAATGGAAAAAAGGTACGGGATCGGGATGCTCCCCTCTCATTCCCATTTTAACTCATGCGGGACCCGGTCAAGGAGCATCCCTTCAACAAGAACTGGCATAAGTCGGCGTCCATCCTCGACAGCATTCTGGAGTCGCCAGCTCCGCTCAGCATAGATGGTGAAAATGGGTTCTCCCTTCTCGACCCGGCTCCCCTTCTTGGCATGGAGGAGAATCCCTGCACCGTGATCATGGGGTGCTCCTGCAGATCGTGCGAGACTGATGAGTGACTTGTTGTTCATCTCTATCACATAGCCATCGGATGGAGCATTGACGACAAACTCGTATTTCCCTGGAACGATATCGGCAGCTTTCACGTTTGGATCACCACCCTGGATGGCAATAATCTCCTTGAATTTTTTCAGGGCATCGCCTTTCTTGATGACGTCAAGCGCTATCTTACCCCCCATGCCACGGGGAGCTTTGCCGGACATCTCAAGGGCGATACCGGCAATGGCGATACTCTTCTGGAGCAGGGAGCCAGGCTCATCACTTCCTTCAAGGATACGCAGTGCTTCATTCACTTCAAGGTTCGGGCCGATGCTCCTCCCCACCGGAGAATCGCCGTAAGTCAGTGCACATTCAACACGCATGTTCAGTCGTTCGCCAATATCAATGAACTCCCTGGCAAGTTTCCGCCCTTCCTGAACATTTGGGACTTTTGCATGCTCTCCTACCGGAATATCGATCACAACAAGGTCAGCTCCCACCGCAAATTTTTTGGCCATTACGCTGGCGAGCATCTGGCCACGGGCATCGATCTTGAACGGGTATTCCTGGATGATGATGTGATCATCTGCAGGAGCGATGTTTGTTGCACCACCCCAGACAATCGTCCCCCCGACTTTCAGGGTCATGCTCTGGACTTCCGAAGCTGAGAACTCAACGGGGGCAAGAACCTCCATAAGGTCAGCTGTACCCCCCGCCCCTGTTATCGCACGGGAACTGGTCTTTGGGATCTTCAGGCCGCAGGCGGCAATTACCGGGACCACAATGAGTGAGATCTTGTTGCCAGGAACACCACCAATGGAATGTTTATCGATGATCGGATGGGTATGGAATGTGAGCCGTTCTCCTGTATCCACCATGGCACGGGTGAGATGTTCCACCTCGTCCATGTCCATTGAGTTGATGTAGCAGGCGGTGATGTAGGCAGTGAGTTCTGCAGGGGTCAGGTCCTCGTTTACTACATCTTTGACAATCTCATAGGTCTCTTCTTTGGTTAGTCGGATGCCGTCCATCTTCTTCCTGATATACTGGAGAGAAACAGGCCGTTCTGCTATCCTGACTTCTACCGAAGACCCCTCTTCGACACCCAGCCTTTCGTTGGTGATCCGGTAAATTCCAACAACCCCTTCCGGGATAAGCGATGTTGTGGTATCTACAAATGCCGCAATGGACACTCCGGTCTTCTGATTGAGAATCTGTACACGGTCGCCCGCAAGGACTCCGATGTTCCGTGCGTCTCCGATATTCAGGAGGACCTCTTTTGTCCCTATATCAATCAACTTGACACTCAGCTTCATGGTCGTGCAGTCCCTGGCTTCATCATTTCAAAGGGTGAGGATCAGATTCTCCCTGATTGTTCAGCCGATACTATACATCTGGGAGATGCCCCTATATGCTCTTTTTTATGACGGAACCCAGTTCTTTGCGCCGGATTCCCTGTATTAAAGCAGTCTCCCACAGGTAGTACAATGTTGCCAGATCCGGGGATATAGAAGAACAAGCCGGGAAAAGAGCACCTGTCTGTCAGAAGAAAGCCAGAAAAAAGGGGATTTTTGTGTTTAGTGCTTGCGCACGATGAGGAATGCCACTGCTCCAAGCCCGATCAGCGCAACAAGTGCACCGAATCCGGGGGTGGTGGTTGGCGGCACAGTGGTCGGCACGGTGGTCGGCACGGTTGTGTTCACAACAGTGGTCGGTGGCACGGTGGTCGGCACGGTGGTCGGCACGAATTCAACCACGTTGAACAGCGTGGTGGCAGTCACATCGTTGGCACTCTGGAGGCCGATAGCCGAGACCGAGGCGATATACTCATCGGGCTTGAAGGTAGTAGTGTCAATCGGGAAGGACCATACGTTGAAGCCCTCGGTTCCCTTGACGACCTTTACACTCCCTGAAGAGCCGCTGAATTCTCCGGTCTGGGTCTTCTCAGTCGGTCCGAACGATGAGGAGTAGACCTCAACGAGCAGCTCGTCATCGACAGCCAGGTTGGTGGTTCCCTTGATCTCGAACTTGTCGCCGATCATTGCTTCGGGGACCGGGAGAATGTTGATCTCGGGCACTTCGACAAGGAACTGGAGCTTGAGGTAGGTATCGTCAACCATCGAGTTGTCGAGAGCTACGGTGAGTGCGTTCGCCGCATCCGATCCCTGCAGGCTGCCTGGCCCCTCAAGGGTGAAGAGGACGGAGTTCGCGGTTGGGTAGGGTCCGACGACATAGCGGTATGGGTAGCCGCCATCTGCTCTCGGGTATACATCGAGCTCATCGTTATACATCGGGTGCTGGGCAACAACAAAGTACTGGCCGCTGGTCATGCCTGATGTCATACCACCATCGATTTCGTATTCGAAGGTGCCGTCATCATTCACGGCTTCGGTGTTGTAGGCAACGAAGTTCTTGCCCATGGTCCAGATAGCTATTCCCTGTGAGGGGTCTCCTTCTGCTACACCACGGATATACATGTCGTCACCCTGTGCAACGGTACTCTGGGATGCCTGGGCAGTCACGAACGGCTTCCTGATGATGACAGAAACGGTGCCGTACTGGGCATCGGACAGCTGGGACTTGTCGTTCTGGGTTGCGACTGCATAGACGGTGTAGGTCCCTGCATCGATGTTGAGGTTGGCGGTCTGCCACTTGTACTCCCAGGTGTTGTCATCGTTCACATCGGTGACGGTGAATACCGGGGGAGTGCAGGAGCCACAGACAGGTGACCTCGGGTCGGTCAGAAGTCCACCGTTAGCGGGCAGGTTCGGACCGGTGATGAACAGGTAGACGTTGTCAGTCTCGGAGTTGGTACCGGAGAGTTTGACCTCCTGTCCGAGGAAGTAGCTCTGGTCGCCTGCTGCAACAACGGTAACGGTTCCCTTCTCAACCTTCACATCGATCTCGTCTGACTTGTACTGGCCACCGAAGTTGTTCTCAACACGGATGGTGTACTTCTTGTCGTCAGTGTTGGCGCCGGTCAGGAATCCGACGGTACGGGTTCCGCTGGCTGAGGTCTTGATCTTTGCATAGTAATAGACACCATTGTCAGGTGAGGTTGCAACATCCTGCTTGATGGTCTTGCCTGCGCCACCCTCATAGACATAGGAACCGATGGTATACGGTCCAGCAACAGGGTCGTTCTGAACGTTGTCCTGGCTTGCTGCCATGAGTGGCGGCTGGTCATCCATACCCCCGCTCATTGAGCTCGTTCCCTTGACCCACACGTAGTAGAACTCGTTTGCCCTGCCCGTGACGGTCACTGAGAACTGGTTTCCGCGAACAACGGTATCCTTGCTGGCCTCGATCTTCACGGTGTCACCGGTGATCGCAATCGTCTTGAGTGCGGTCACGGTCTTGCCACTGTAATCGGTGCCATCAGGGGCCTTGTAGTTGTCCTTGATCTTGTTGAGGTTCAGCTCTGCACTTACCGTGTAGGTACCAGCCTTGTACAGGCGGGAACCTGCGTCATCGGTAGCAGCGGTGTCCCATCCAACAGAGGTGTTCCCGGCAGGTACTGCCCAGTACCAGAGTGACTGGGTAATTGCCTGGCCGGTCAAGGTCTTCATGACGTTGGCCGGAGTCTCCAATGCGGTGTAGGTTGCACCATCAGCGGTCTTCACCTTGATGTTGACGAACCCCTCACCAGCATAGCTGGGCCTGTTTATCACAGAGTAGGTGTTGGTCTCGACCCTGAAGTTCTCAACATTGCCTGCCGGAACCTGCTTTCCGGTGACATCCTTGTTGGCGTTCTGGTCCCAGATCTTGATGTCGATGTTGGGATCAACAACATTGAATGCAACACCTGCGTTGGCTCCGTTCCAGTTATACCAGTTACCGGTCCTGCCAACGAAGTCAGCAGGTGCAACATAGAAGCTTGCAGCATTGCCCACAGCGACTATGTAGTTTGGTGTGTCGGTGGCGGGAGTGGTCCCTGATGCAAACCATGCAATCTGGGTGAAATTCCCTACGGCGGCGGTTACATCCAGGCCTTCTTCACCAATAAACACATCTCCGCCCTGCGCAATCTGGTTTACCGCTGCTGATGCCGGAAGAATCAGCATCGCAAGGGCCACCAGAGCAATCAATGCAAGGCTAAAGCGCTTAGTCATCTTTGTCCTCCTTATACTCATGTCCAATTTGAAACGTTCAATCCAATGCACACGTCCCGAACAGTTGTCGGCAATTGCCGAAAACCGGTTCATCGTGCTCCATACTCCGAATAACGGAATATGATTCAATATTTGTGGAACGCCTAATATATCTTTTTTGGTCGAACACAGAGGGATATGCAGGTCTTTGTGGGATAAAACAAGCGATTTGAGTAAAAGCAGGCATTATTTTTCATTTCCGTATACTATTCATCCAATACGTACATAAACGTGGTTATTCCACAGTTCCACCTATGTCTCGCGCATGGTCGGAGTTCTTCCTGAAATCATATTGAATGAAGGATTGAACCCGGGATGTTCCTCTCCATTCCCCCTCGTCAGTCTCCAGATACCTTCCTCTCCTTTTCCCCCTTCAATCACCAGTGAACGGCCGCCAGTATCATTCTCACCCTTTCATTAGAACGGAATTTAATTTCCATATCTTTACATTCCAATATTCTGCATAAAGGTAGTATGCGAATTATAAGGGCGCCTTCTCTTGGAACAGCCCATGACCTGGTAGTAAAAATGGTATTAGAGAAGGGATGGGTGCTTAATACCGAAGATCGAGAGGCGACCATCGAGTTTGATGAAATTGCAATGCGGATAGAACACCCGGATACTGAGCCGATGGTGAGCCCTCACTCAAGATTCTCAAGAAAATTCGTGGAACAGTACGCCCATGACCTTCTTTTCGGCACTTCTGCGGTATTCGAGTATGATTATCATGATCGACTCTATAACTGGGGAACACCCCTGGTGGCAGAGGGAACTGCGCTTCATATCGACCAGATTGCGTATATCGTCCGTAAACTTGCGGCATCCCAGGTGAGCAGGAGAGCGATAGCAATTACATGGAATCCGTATGTTGATGAACAGCTGGATGACTGCCCCTGCCTCCAGCTGGTCCAGTGTCTCGTCCGGGATGGACACCTTTCAATGAAAGTGGTGTTCAGGAGCAACGACATGCTTACCGCGGCAGGGGCGAATATGTTTGCTTTGGTACATCTTCAGAACTATATTGCAGAGCAGCTCGGACTTCCCCTAGGATATTATACCCACATCTCCCTCGTACCCCACATATACTATAAACGAGATGTAAATGACATCGAACCGTTCTGCGGGAAAGGGGAATTTATAAAACCAGCCACAGAAGTCTGCAGGACATGCGGAAAATGCAGGTTATGAGGTGTCCCAGGCTCAAATCAGTCAGGTTAATTAGGAGAAAGCATCAATAAGATAGGATATTACAGCCCGGTAGTGTAGCGGTCAATCATGCGGGACTCTGGATCCCGCGACAGCAGTTCGAATCTGCTCCGGGCTATAAAGTATCCTTTTTTTCTTTCACGGATAATGCAGATCTCCATGGTCTTTTGTTATCCCCATGTCCTTCTTGGGGACCGGTTTGATGTGGAGGTTACCCCACTCTGTATGTGATCCTCTGATATCTAAAAAGAGGGTTGTACTAACCCTATAGATTCAAGGAAAAACCAATATTTCAGAATGTGTTACCCCCTCGATCGTCATTTTTTCAGCTGATTTTGCAGATCAATGCTGCATGATCAGGATAGTAGGGGGAAAGCCAGACGCATTCCTCCGTCCGGATACCCCTGGTGCTCAGTTCATTTATCACCTCTTCAGCCACATGGGCAGGAGTTCGGGTGACATCAATGCTCCTCGGTTTGAGCATGAATACCATGAACCCGTCTGACTCAAGGAACCTGCTATTCACTGACAGTATCTCTGCCTGGTCTGGCTGGGCTACATCCTGATAGATGATATCGACTTTCTCCACTAAGGGGATATATCGTTCAGGCCTTCTCGCATCCGCCATGATCGGTATGATATTTTTACGCTGCCGGGCTACTACAATAAGATCCTGCATCGGCCTGGGTGCTGGTTCAACTGCATATACGACTTCCACGTAATCGGCAACATGGGAGACGGTGGTCCCGTTCGCAGCACCAAGGTAGAGCACCCGGTGGTGGCTCTCAAGATCGATGCCCTTTCCCAGGTGGTAGAGCGCTGCCAGCTTGCTCCTCCTCGGATTCCAGAGCCGATACCCCTGAATCATCCGCTCCCCATAGACGCCACCAGGGCCTTCTGAGACGAGTTGGTCTCCAATCCAGATCATGGACTCCTCCCGGCATTCAGTATCGTTTCTTGGGCTTTTTCAATGAATACAGGATCAGACTCTCCTCGGTAATAATCGATCTTCGCTGCAATGGCAAGTTTTGCAGCAAGAACCCTTGCGACCTTGCCTCTCCTTTCCTTTCTGGAACCGTGCACGCCCCGATACTGATACACCAGACCATGTTTTGGCGGGGGTGATGCAGTGGAGAGATGACAAAAAAGGGCATTTCGGGCACCGAGCACCTGGATTGCACTTCCTGGCATCAGGGCAAGGGCACGAATTCCTCCCGCCTCTGCAGCAAGGCGTGCAGCCACCAGACCCCCGGTGAGGGCACTGCAGTTGGGGAGGAATTCTGCTGCTTTCGCAGATACCTTCCCTGACAGGGTTGACCGTCGTTTGGTGAGCTGCTCGATCTCATCCAGAATTTCACCCAGAGCCTCATCAGACCCATCCCTCATCAGATCTCGTAGTTTTCTTCCCCGTGGTATCTCTGACTTTCGGCTGAATTCAGGATTGAGGGCCCGATACCATTCCACTGATCGTTCAGATAAAAGATTGATGACGGTATCTATCTCATCAAGCATCCTCACCATCAGAATTAATTCAGGGTGATCAACCTTTGACTCCTCATCTATGCGGTCTGCCGCCAGAAACAATGCAGTGGCATGTAACAGGTCAAGATACTCACCCCGGTTTTTTACAAATCCACATTTCACCGCATATTCCCAGTCAGGAGTTTCAGCCGTTTTGTCCCCTTCAAGCTGCTTTATCCGTTCTGCCAGTATCCGTTGATCATGCGGCAGGGCATGACATGTCCCCCCCTCCCGGTCAAGAAACCAGTAGGACTTCATAAGCAGTAATGGGTATGAACCCTCATTAGGATTCATCCACAGTTCAAGGGCTCAAGGGTGAGACTAAAAGATGATCTGGCAAGGGGCCCTGATTCCCGGCCTTTTCAGAATACGGAGACTCCAAGAGAGAAAAGGATAACCGGGAGGGTTACAGCTCCCATGCAGAATACCTGGGGGATATTCAGCAATCTTGGAACAAGGCCGAGCAGGGTGGCGAGAAGGAGGATGAAGAGCCCAAACAGGCCACAGAACAGAAAACTCAGCAGGGTGATGAACACCATGACACCTGCAGTAAGCCCGGTCCGGTTGATTCCACCAAACCTCCATGCCGTTGAAGCGAGCAGGAGGGTGAGGAGATAAGCGCAGGCTGCTGCACACGCCGCGGCAGAGAGCAACACACTGAACGGGGGTGTCTCGATTGCTGAGAGTGCCACCATGACGCCATTCCGTGTCCGTGCAATAGCATAGAATGCCGCGAGGCCGGCAACCGCATTCACAGTATTTGCAGCATTCGTGGCAAACAGGTATCCCTGCCGGTCTCTGTTGTAATCAGCTACCGAGGCGACGACAGAATTTGCGGTCGCATTCGAAAGACCAGGAAGCCATCCGACCACAATACCGGCAATAGTGCCTGAAATTGTCCCTTTTACAACCGTCCGGCTTGGGAGACTGATACCGTCGAAGTGCTGTTGGGGGACCGGCCCTTTCCCCGATACAAGAAGCAGGGAAATACCGAACAATCCAGACAGGAGGGGCATGAGTATTCCTGAAGATCCGAATGGGCCTGCGCCCAGGAATGCAAACTGGAAGGAAAACAGCCCCAGCATCCCAGATATGAGAAAAATAATGCCACTGTGCAGGGGAGACTCAGAAAAAAGGACCAGATACCCCGCCACACCCGTGAGAATGATCGCCACAGCCCAATCCAGGGATCCCTGGACCAACGGCGCCAGCAGAAGCAGGGCAAGTGCCACCGGTAGAGAGGCAAGGAACCCTGCAACGCTCCCCAGGGCAGCAATCCGGACTGCTTCCTCACCCTTGCCCTCGAGGCACATTGCGTGGGCTGGAATTACAGAGAGTGCGGTATCAGCATCAGGAATTCCGAGGAATGTACTGGGGATGATGTCAAGGAATGTGTGGGTAATAAGGGCTGAAACCATCGCGATGGCAAGCATCTCAGGCCCGAACACGGGAATGAGGGGCAGCTGGAGCGCCAGCAGGCCCGCGGCCATGGTATTCACATGGATCCCGGGAAGCAGGCCACTGATCGCTCCAAGCAACACGCCAAGAACAATTCCTGCCAGGAAACCGATCATTTCCGCCTAGGTTGGGCGGAATCAAGATAAATACATCGCTATAAAGATACTGGTAGTAAAAGGTACGTACGCCAAATGAGGATTGCAATCACACGGCTCGTCGGAAAGGAGAAGGATGATGCATCCCGCTGTAAGAGCTTCGGCCATGAATGTTACCCGGTATCACCATTGAGAGCTGAGATCAGGGAAGATTTGATCTCTTCGTTTGTAAAATCGGTAGAGGCTAATGAATATGACTGCCTCTTCTTCACGAGTGCCCTTCCTGCAAAGATCATCGCCCCGCGACTCTCACGGTGGCCCAGGGTGATAGCCATCGGGCCCCGGACGGCACTGACGCTCGGTCATTTCGGAATTGATGCCGAGACCCTCCCCAGTTTTTATTCCCGTGACTTTGTTCCCTATCTTGGTTCATGGATCCGGGGGAAACGGATAGGAATTCCCCGTGCAGATGTCCCGAATCCGAACCTGATTGAAGGTATCCGGGAGGCTGGAGGGATCCCGGAAGAGGTCCGGGTGTATGCCCTCATTCCAACGGGAAATCTATTGGATCTGAGCTCTGCAGAGGCAATCCTATTCACCAGCGCGATGTCTTTCTCCACTGCAGTTTACGACGACGATATCCCTGTCATGAAGATCGCAATCGGTGAGTCGACCGGGGCAGTGATGCGCGGTCGGGGTGTCATCCCTGACGTTACCGGGGACGGATCACTGGAAGGCACGCTTCAGGAACTGAACCGGCATCTTGCAGCCAGAAATAAACCTGCAGGAGTTTGAAGAAGATGGCTGGCAGGGCTGATATGACACAGCCTTCTCCTTTCCAGGATGGCCTCATTGTTATCGACAAGCCCAGGGGACCTTCAAGCCACCAGGTTACTGCATGGGTCGGTGAGATTCTCCAAACCCGGGTCGGGCATGCAGGGACCCTTGACCCTGGTGTTTCCGGGGTCCTTACGGTCATGATTGGAAAAGCCGTTCGACTTGCCCCGTTACTCCTCTCAGAAGAGAAGGAATATGTCTGTCTCATACGGCTCCATCGTGATGTCGCTGCCCCACGCATCCGGGAGATCCTTGCGGAATTCACCGGCCGGATATATCAGCGCCCCCCACGGAAAAGTGCGGTGGCGAGGAATCTCCGGATCCGCGTTGTCCATGAGATCGATCTTCTTGATGCTGTTGACCGGTACCTGCTGATCAGGGTCAGGTGCGATGCAGGGACATATGTCCGCTCGCTGTGCCATCACATAGGCCTTGCTCTTGGTTCCGGGGCACACATGGTTGAACTCAGGCGGATCCGTTCAGGTCACTTTGATGAGACCAGGGCCTGCACCCTCCATGAACTGGAAGACGCCGCAGGTGAATCCCGGCGAGGGAATCCCGAATTGCTGAAGTCACTGATCCTTTCGCCCAGTGCAGCGTTACTGTCCCTTCCAACGGTTGTGATCCGCGATACTGCGGTGGATGCAGTTTGTCATGGAGCGATACTCGCACGCCCGGGATTGCACAGCTATGATGCATTTGAAAAAGGGGTGACCGTCGTTCTCACCAGTTTGCAGGGGGAACTTGTTGCACTTGGCCGGACACTCGTCTCATCAAAGGTAGCAGGATCGCTCAAAAACGGGCTTGTCATAGCTCCTTCAACAGTATTCATGGACCCGGGCACGTACCCGAGAGGTTGGAAAAAGAGGGATCGTGCCGGCTCTCCATGAGATAGCATTAAAAAAAATCCCTTACAATAGTAAGGGTGCATTTCTGTGCTGAGGTAGTCTAGACCGGTAAGGCGCAGGCCTGGAAAGCCTGTGGGGCGTCCAGCCCCTCGGGAGTTCAAATCTCCCCCTCAGCGTTCTCACGATCCCTTCCCTTTTTCCCGCTTTTCCCGGGCATTTTTTTCCTCACACCTCGATCTCCCATGCTGCCGACCCGTTCCGACGCAAACCGGTAATAATCTTCCACCAGCTCAAACCCAAGATAATGCCTGCCAGTCTCCCTGCAGACCGCAGCAACAGTTCCCGATCCAAGAAATGGATCCAGAACAATATCTCCGGGATTGCTGGAAAAAAAGAGAATTTTTCTGACAAGTTCTCCAGGAAGCTTTGTAGGAGTCTTCTTCTTTCCCTTCCAGTACTCGCGGTTGATGACCCAGACATCCTCAGGATAGTGCTCTATTTTATTGAACGTGTAATTACGAGGATCTTTTACGGCAAAGAGAATATGATAGTGACTCGTGACGTATTTCTTCCGGGTAAATACCCCGAACTGGTACTTCCAGATAAGGTGGTTGATGGTGTGAAAACCGGCAGAGTCGATACCATACAGCACGTCCTTAAGCCGGTTCCATCCCGAAAAGAGGTAGATACTCCCTGAACCGGAGAGGACCCGGAACGCTTCCCTGAGCCACTGGGAGGTGAAACTCCCGTACTCATCGGGAGCAATCTCTGCATACCCCTCAAGGACATTTGCCCCTGTGCGGTTATAGTTCAGTCTCTGCGCCCGGAAGTCAATAGCAAACGGGGGATCAGTGACAATGAGATCGATGCTCCCCGAGGGGATAAGGGGGAGCAGATCCAGCGCATCTCCCTGATACAGGGCATTTAGCTCAAACGGACCAAGCGGCGATTTGTCCACTCTGTGCCTCTCCTCGTCGCTCAGCACCCGGGTCCCACGTTCCTGCCCAGGGTAAAAGCCCTTGTATTGATCTCGATGGTTTTCTTTGGGACGAGACGCTGAACCGCATGGACGAGGGAGGATTCATCGAGAGGAATCTGATGGGATGCTGCGCCAAGCATGACAACGTTCGATGCAAGAATACTCCCTGCCTCCTTTGCTACCTCTTCTGCTCTGATCAGGGTGAGATTTAAACGCGAGAGCTTCTTTATCAACTCCTCAGGGGTGGGGATCGCAAGTCCCTGGACATACACCGAAGTGGGGATTACCAACCGTTCAGAGAGCACTATCTTTCCATCGGGTCTCAGAAAGTGTGAGTACCTGAGTCCTTCGAGCAGATCAAATCCAATAAGAAGATCGGCGCTTCCTGGTGCGATAAGAGGGCCGAATTTCCCATCAATCCTGACATGACTCTCGACAGATCCACCCCGTTGTGCCATGCCATGGGTCTCAGCTCCCCTGACAGTCCTGCCCTCCAGGATACATGCTTCACCTATGATATTCGAGGCAAGGATCGTCCCCTGGCCACCGATGCCGACAATCATGATATCATATGAATCCCTCATCTGCTCCCCTCCCTTCCGATAGCACCGGCAGGACATATCTGCGCACAGACTGCACACCCGCTGCAGAGGTCATTGATCCAGGCTTTCTCATCCTGCTGTTCGATGGCAGGGCAGCCGAATTTGATGCAGGTACCGCACCCGGTGCATATGTCTGGATCGACCCTGTACGTTCCTCTCCTTACCCCGGCTCTCCTGGCCGTGATCACGCACGGCTGTTTTGCAACCACCACCTTGACACCCGGGAGTGATTTTGCGGTCTTGAGGGTGGCAGTGAGCATCACCATGTCATAAGGGTCAACCGTCTCAACGTGAGGAACCCCACAGGCACGGCATAACGCTTCAAGCGAGATCTGTGGGGAAAGCCCCCCACAAACAGTGCATCCTGTGTTGGGATTTGGCTGATGCCCTGTCATCGCCGTTGTCCGGTTGTCAAGGATTACGAGAGTCATGTTCGCCCCGTTATAGACCGCATTCAGGAGGCCTGGAATCCCGGTATGAAGGAAGGTAGAGTCTCCTATGGTCGCCACAATATCCCGCTCTTCTCCTGCGTGGGAAAATCCACTCCCCACGGTGATCGAGGCCCCCATGCATAAAGTAGTGTCGACAGCTCCCAGCTGGAGCCCCAAAGTATAGCAGCCAATATCGCTCGGGTAAATACCATCACGGAAGATCTTTTTAATGGCGTAGAAGACAGGCCTGTGCATGCATCCGGCACAAAGGATAGGTGGCCGCGGGGGCAGGTCAGGAACCGGTTGGACTGAAGTGTAATGAACCGCAGGAGAAAATCCACATGCCTCCATAATCCGTGCGACGTTTTCTGGTGAAAGTTCTCCTTCATATGGTGCGTGACCGGTCTTTTTGCCAAAGACGGTCACAGTACCTGCTACTTCGCGCACCGCTTCTTCCACCACCGGGAAGAGCTCCTCAACAACGAGGACCTCCTGATGCTTCCGTACAAAACCTGCAAGCCATTCTTCATCGATTGGGTAAGCACCGATCTTCATGAATGAGACATCAGGCGGTATAATTTCCTGGACGTAGGCTGCGGCAATACCGCTTGCGATGATCGCACGCTTTCCCCGGAAGTGATACTGATTATATCCAGATTCGGAAATCCGTTTTCTGACTGCCGGCTGTTTTTCATTGAGCTTCCTGTGGAGGATTCTTGTATGGGCAGGAATTACGACATACTGTCGGGGATCTTTGTGAAACTCCCCTTTTCCGGAATAGGGCAGAACAGGACCCACGGTGACATTGCTCTTTGAATGACATATCCTCGTAGTCGGCCGAAACAGAACAGGGAGCCCCAACTCTTCGGAAAGGGCAAAAGCATCCTTTACCATATCATGAGCTTCTTGTAACGTTGAAGGATCAAAGCATGGAATCTTCGCAAATTTTGCATACATCCGGCTGTCCTGCTCATTCTGCGATGAATGCGCAAAGGGATCATCCGCACTCATGATGACAAACCCTCCGGTGACCCCGGTATATGCGCTTGTCATCAGCGGATCTGCTGCTACATTCAGTCCCACATGCTTCATCGTCACCAGAGACCGCACCCCGCACCAGGCCGCTGCGAGTGCATTTTCGAATGCAACCTTTTCATTCACTGACCATTCCACATAGCTGCTCCGGTCGGGATGCGCTGCGAGGATCTCGATCACTTCTGAAGAAGGAGTTCCCGGATACCCGCTCACGAATCCTACCGGAGATTCAAGACATGCGAGGGCAATTGCTTCATTTCCCAAGAGATAGCGCTGGTCCATAGTCCACCAAGATGTCCTCTTTATGAGATACTCTGGTTCACACCCTTATATAGGAATTCGGCCGTTGTTTCAAAACCTATAAGAAGTCGTGTTGTTTAACTATTTAGGCAATTTATGGGCCCGTAGCATAGCCCGGTGGTGCGCCCGGCTGATAACCGGGAGGTCATGTGTTCGAATCACATCGGGCCCACTCCCATTTTCTTAATTACCCCAGAAAGACAACCATTTCTTACATGGAACGGAACTACAAGATCCTTCTCGGTATTGCCCTGATCGTCACCATCCTGCTCTTTATTTATGACATCTATGCCGGGGGTATGGCCTTCATTATCTTCATCGCCCTCCTGATGTCCGTCTGGATCATGGAAGACTCCCGGATGCATCCGGATGTGTACGCAATTTTAAAAAACGGGGCAAAGGCAATAGAGTTGAAAAACAGGGGAAATGCATCAGCGTTTGCCATCCATGCCGCATTCATCCCCCTGGATATAGAAATAGATCTCCCTCTCTTAAAGGAAGATGAAAAATATCTCTATGCCTTCGAAAAGATGATAAATGAGGTGAAAGTAACAGTCTCCTTCGAGAATGAAAATAAAGAGCGCTTTTCAAAAACGTATCTGTTATCTGCAACCGGCAGAAGCGAGGAAGATCTGTTAAAACCGGCATTTCCACTCTTCAAATGGAAAAAAGAGGGAGATTAATCTTATTTCTTGGCAGAAGAGGCGGGGAAAACAAATTCAAGGACCCGTTTCAGTGCCGCGACCAGATCTTCCTGCCCTTTGAGGTAATCATGGAGGGCCTGATAGAGCATGTACATCGGTTCGTATCCATACCGATCAAGTGCATCTTTCGGGGTTATCTGATTTGCATAAGAGTCAACAATAAATCCGTCAAAAGAGAACATTAATTCATAAAATTTTCCATCCTCTGAAAGGACGCAGAACTGATCATCCACTTTTTTTGACATATTATCAGGACGATGCCCGGCCGGATCGGTTTTTCCCAGGACAATCATCTTCTTTTTATGGAACATGGTATCATACAGCTCCCCCTTTGTGTCCTGCTTGCCACGTTGCAACATCAGGATTCCTATGCTGGGAATCAGCGGGGCAGCAATCCTGGCCAGCCTCCCAAAGAGCGCAACTTCATGCGTTTTTACCTCATTTGACAGGGACTCCCGCTCTTTTTCCCTCTCTTTAATCCTTTCAGTCAATTTTAGTAAACCAGCTTCAATCTCATCCATCGTATATTCCTCATCCTGTGGTGAATGACTGGAATTGGTGTGCCTCACGTTTAATCCTTCCGTCGTAAATGAAACGGCATAAACTCTATTGTGCTATATACTATTCCTTACATGGGGTTACATATCATGATACCAATTCCCCTGAGAAGAAGTACATCCGGTCCTCAACAAGACATACCCTGACCTTCGCCCCTACCGGAAGATCGCTCTCGATAATAACACCGGTGTAATTGCTGCTTCTGCAGAGGACGCTCCCGGGTCTGATGTGTTCTGTCACAGTAACGCCGATGGTTCTGCCAAGCAGGGAACGATTCTGACGATGATACAGCACTTCAGCATGAGACTGTATCTTTCGTGATCTGACCTTCCTTATGTAATCAGTAGGCGCTTTTGCATCGGCAATCATGGTGTGGGGGCGGGGTGAATAACGGGTAATGTTTACTTTGGCAGGCTGCACCGCAGAAATTAAGTCAATCGAGGCCTGGAAGTCCTCTTCATCTTCCCCAGGAAATCCCGTAATGATGTCCGTTGCTATCGAAATCCCAGGAATTTTTTTTCGGAACTCATTCACGAGTGAGATAAACTCATCACGGGTATACCCTCTGCCCATTCTCGAAAGAATCCGGTCTGACCCGGACTGGACTGGAAGGTGAACAAAACGGAATACTCGTGAACTCGTGAACGATTCAATGACAGGATCGAGAATCGGAAGGAGGGTTGCGGGATTCATCATACCGACGCGGATGAGAAACGATCCCTGAAGATCTCCGGTTCTTGAAAGAAGGTCGGCCAAGGTTTCATGGTCCTCCCCCCTCCATGCGCTGCAGTCCTGGGCACAGAGCTGAATCTCGAATGCTCCATTTTCATGGCATTTTCGGATCTCATCCAGTATTTCTTCCATTTTATGATTGACCGGAGGACCCCTTGCATACCGGGTGATACAATACGTACACGTTCCGCGACATCCTTTCCCTATCTGGACTATCCCTGTTTCATGGTGGCTGCGATGTGGAATCCTACTGAATTCTTCCGTTATTGCATCAGGATGGATAAACCCCGGATTGCAGACTGCGCAGATCTCTTCTCTCTGCACCAGCATCATACAGCCTGTGACGTAGAGGGGCATATCACTATATTTTTTCAGTATTCTGATCATTTTCCGCTCTGTTGCTCCGATCACCGTGCATGTATTCACTACCAGTGCATCGGCTTTTTCCGGTTCCGGGACAATCCTGCAGCCTCGAGAGATCAGAACCGCTTCCAGTTTCCTGCTGTCTCCGTGATTATAGGTACACCCAAAAGTGAGGATACAGACATCCTTGTGTGCAAGGTCCGAAAAGCTCTCTCTATGACTCATTTCTGAATCAGATCCGGCTGGAGACTCCATACCCGTGTGTGATTTCTGTCCAACCCCTCATAAAGCCAGGGGAGGGCATGAGCTGCCTTTGAGACCCGGAAAAAAATCATTGCCTCCTATCATGCCTATTTTGCAAATGCTTAACCGATAGCGTTGTGTATGTTGTAGTGATGTTGAGCATCGGGCTCCTCGGTTGTGGAAATATCGGGCATATTATTGCAGAGTACCAGGGAAACTGGAAGGTCGTCGCCCTTTATGACAAAGTCCATGAAAGGGCGTGTGAACTCGCACTTGTTTCTGGGGGGACACCGTATGAAAATTTCGAGGATTTTATCAATGCTCCTTTTGACCTGGTCGTGGAGGCGGCCTCGGTAAAAGCAGTAAAGGCCTATGCAGAGACCATCCTTTTACATGAAAAGCATATGGTTGTTATGAGTGTGGGTGCATTATCAGACCCCCTTTTCAGGTCACAAATTATCGGCATAGCCCGGAGGCAAAAAAGAAAGATCCATATCCCAAGCGGCGCGATTACAGGCCTTGATAACATAAAAGTCGGTCAGATCGCACCCATTTCACGACTCCTGCTGCGTACCACAAAGAATCCGGCGTCTCTTGGCCTCCCTGCATCAGAGCGGACACTGATATTTGAAGGAAAAGCGAATGAATGCATCAAGGAATTCCCCCGGAATGTAAATGTCTCAGTGGCACTCAGCCTTGCAGCCGGGCGAGAGGTGGATGTGGAACTCTATGTGGATCCTGCTGTCGACAGGAATATCCATGAGATAATCGTGGAAGGAGTCTTTGGCGATATTTATATCCGTGTGAACAATCTGCCAAGCCCTGACAATCCGGCAACCAGTTACCTTGCAGCCCTCTCCATTCTCTCACTCCTCACCAACATCGAAGAGCCGCTGGTGGTTGGAACATGAATCCTCAGAATTCCCAAAATGGACTGCGGCCACTGAAACCCGCCAGTTGTGCAGGACGTGGAGCCTCCAGCATTTTCTCAAACGATGAAGAGGCTGGCATGAGAATTCACAGAACGGCCTCGAACGGATTGTATCTGGGAACAACATCGCTATTTCTGCCTTCAGAAGGACACGCAAATGCATACTCCTGAACTTCTCCTTTCCTATATCCAAGAGGATGCACCCTTTGGGGATATCACCAGTGAAACCACCCTAGGGGATATCCGGTGTAAGGCGGTCATCATCGCCCGCGAAGCAGGGTTGATTGCAGGACTCGAAGAGGCGGCAACCCTCTTTTCCTATTTCGGCGCAATTATACACGATCACTATTCAGATGGATGCGAAGTCGCTGCTGACACTATCATCATGTCGATGGAAGGTCCTGCCAGAGGGATTCTTCTCGTGGAAAGAACCGCTTTGAACATTATCGGGAGAATGAGTGGTGTTGCGAACCGGACCAGATTGCTATCCTCACTCCTCTCAACCACCGGAGTTCCGATCCGTATTGCAGCTACCCGTAAAACAGCGCCCGGTATGCGGTATCTGGATAAAAAAGCGGTAATGCTCGGCGGGGGGGATCCTCACCGCATGAACCTTTCAGATGGTATCCTCATCAAAGATAACCATCTCGCTCTCGTTACCATTGAGACTGCCATCCAGCGGGCAAAGCACCATTCCTTGTATCGGAAAATCGAGGTGGAAGTCTCCACCCCTGCCGATGCCGTTGCTGCTGCCAAATTTGGTGCAGATATGATTCTCCTGGACAACATGACGCCGGACCTTGTCAGGGAGACGCTGGATGTAATGAACAGAAACGGTCTCCGGGAACACCTTGTAATCGAGGTTTCTGGAAACATAGATGAGAAAAATCTCCTCTCATATGCCATTCCCGGGGTTGACCGGATAAGCGCCGGGACCCTGACCCATACCGTCCGAAATTTCGATGTGAGCCTTGAAATTACTCATGAACTTAAAAAACCATTCCAGGATAATCAATAATCTCCCGAAAGAATGCCCGTAAAACCAAAACAATTAATAGAGCCGGTCACCAACCCCCCGTGAGCGGGAGTTGTCTGATGACTGCGGATAAAGAAGAACCTCTTGATATAAAATTTATTGATAGTAACCTCCGCAGGCGAAATATTCAGGCTTATATCGATCTTCTGAAGAGCCCGCATCTTGACACGCGGTGGAAAGCGGCCGAGCAGCTGGGTATTATCGGTGATCAGACAGCAGTTCTGCCATTAATCGAGTCACTCAAGGATCCCTTTGTCGAAGTCTCATGGCTGGCTGCAAAATCGCTGGGCTCTATTGGGGATGCACGGGCGGTGGAGCCATTGCTCCAGGCGCTGAACTCGACAGAACCATGGTTACGGGCTGGTGCTGCACTGGGCCTTGGCAAGCTTCGTGACAAACGGGCGGTGGAGCCATTGATAGCGCTCCTCAATGATAAAAAGAAACAGGTCCGGAAACATGCTGCTCTTGCATTAGGCCTCATTGGAGATGAACGGGCACTCGCATCTCTTGAAAAGGTTGCACAGGCGGACATGGATGACAACGTGAAAACAGCAGCAGCACACTCTGCAAGGATGATTCGGATATCCTCTGAATCTGGCAGGGAAGCGAAAGAAACCGGTGACTCAGAAGAATAAATCTGCTGCAGAGATTTTTCTGAATTCAGATGTCATGGGAAGACGTTCTCATTACCTTGGTTGAGATCCTGATCAGCCCGATCATCTCCTATTCAGTATCGTGATATCACTGTGGGAATTCAGCACAACTTCCCTCTCTCCCTGGTATGTCTGAACCAGGCCATACAGGGAGACGTAGTCCCCTTCATGCAGTACTACCTTCCCTGCAAGGGTGGCAGGGATGAAAACCGCCGTTCCATTGATGGTAGCAAGGATATGCCCTCCGGTTTTTGTGGTATGGACTTCTTTTATTTCTCCCTCGAGATGCACCAGTGAACCCTCATCTGATCGGGGAGTATAGTCTGATGCCAGGATGGATTTGTCAATACCGGAGAGAATGAATGTAGTTGCAATGATCGACACCGAAACAAAACAGAGGAGCAGAAAGGCAATACGCTCCTGCCGGACAAGCATATAAGGATCCACGTATCAATCAGATTTATAATCGACAGTTTGATATGTTAACAGCGTTAACACTTATTCATGCCACAAGTAAACCTCCCCCCCTCATCCCGGGCTGTCCTGCATCTCCTCGATGAAGGTGGCGCGATGACCCATAAGGAAATTGTCAGGAAGAGCAAACTTGCGCCGAGGACGGTGCGCTATGCCCTGAAGAAGTTGAAGGAGAATCAGTTGATCATCGAAAAGTTCAATTTCCGTGATGCACGCCAGATTATTTATCAGAATCGCGAGCCGCAACAGGTGCCTGCATGAAGAATGCCGGCTGTGATATCGTTGTCTGTGATATCATGGTACGCAAATACCTTCCTGCAATGAGGGCTGAAATGGTAACACGGCTCGTGCAACGAGAGGGGATCACGCAGAGCGATGCGGCAAAAATGCTTGGTGTCAGCCGTGCGGCAGTATCACAGTATATGAGCAGAAAAAGAGGAGATTCAGGTGTTGAGATCTCACATGAACTCGATTCGCTCATCGATCGGTGGGCCTTGTCCGTAACAAGCTCAGACACCGGGATCACACTCTGTGACATATGCCGGTGTGCGATGAAACGATAATTCACGTGGAGCCTCCAAAAGTCCAGAGCTGTTCTCTACCAGTATCATGATTGAGTTAAAACACGGTCTTCTTCTTGATATATGCCAGGCCCGCAAGGGTAAAGAGAACTGCGAGAGCAATCCCGATCTTGAACCAGTCAGGTCCTTTTCTTCCTGTGTTTAATGGTGAAGCCATCCAGTCGTCCTCAAAGACCCGAGTAAAATAATCTCCAACCCCCGCATGTTCAATTATCACCCCAATTTCCCGATTGAAACCGGGTGAGTTGTCATTCCAGTTGATACTACTGACTAATACCCTCGTTTCGTCAACGATTACCCCTTTGTTATGGATCTTTTCAATATTATTTGCCTCCAAATCCGCAAGGCGCGCTTCGAGGGGTATGTTCTCCTCTTCTCCGAGGCTGTTGATAAAACGGACCATTTCATCGTTGTCAGCCGGCCCTTCGGTATTGTAATAATATGAATCCAGGAGGATCCGAACCTGCACTCCCCTGCGTGCCGCACGTATGGCTTCGTCGAGGAAAGGATTGATCATGCCATTGGTCTGGTTCGTGATATATGCCTGTTCAATGTCAAGGGACACCTTTGCCCCGGTAATCAGGTCTCTTATGAGGTAACTTGTGTCCGGGGACACTACGGGAATAACCCTAGCATCTTCGAACCTGAACGGGGAGAACTCGGTCTTGTATTCGGTCATCGGGGAAAACTCTGCTTCACCACTGCTGAATGCAGCAGGGATACACCAGCCTCCCGAAGAATCATGAGAATAAATACTCATGAAGTAATGGGCGACACCTTCATCCTCAAGCACGATGCCCCATCCCCGGTTTCCTGAAAGTCCCCCTTCTGGAAAGCCATTGGATTTGAAGTTCTCACTTGTCACCAGTACCTGGCGGTGGTCAATGATCAGGTACTTTGCATGGTCAAACCGGTAGGGCGAATGAATAGTATCTGCTGATGTCATCAGCAGTACCGGGATATTCGCTTTGCTCAGTTCGGCGACCGCCCATTTCTCTTCATCACTGATTCCTCCGACAGGCCCCCCTTCGAGGAGAACAGTAACCGCAACACCCCTCTTTCCTGCATCAATAAGGGACTGGGCCATGACAGGACTGGAAAATTCGTAGACATTAGCCAGAATCTCCTCTCTTGCAGATCGGACCGAATCTTCATACACAGAGAGAGAACAGTCGGGTGCGGCAAATGCAACACCATCCACCGAGACGAACTCCTGACTCGTGAAGCGGGACTGGCCGAGCATGAGTATCCGCTGGTCCCAGAAATCATCGTCTGAATAATGCACCTGGCCCTGACGTGCTGATAGGTCCCCGGGCCAGGTGAGTTCCTGAACAAGATTTCCCCTTACATACAACCGGAGCTGGTCAGCGGTATTGGCCAGCTGGAACGTACCGCTGCGGACTACATCAGGCACACTGGCAGAATAATCATACCATTCATAATCCGGATCGCATCCATGGGTCACCTGATACGCGCGGCTGTTGCGGGCGATTGCAATCTCCCCTTCTATCATGGAACCATCCGGAAACCGGAATCCTCCCTCTCCATCTGATACCACGACCCCGTCAAGGCTCCCTGTTCCTGAAAGGATAATGTATTCATCAGGATCGCCATCGAGATACGGATCAGGGCAGAATTCCACGATCTGAATGGCATGTACGGGAATACAGAGGATGAGCAGGAAGATAAAAAACAACGACCCGCGCATAGCATTGGTGTTTGAAGCCTCAAATTATTAATCTGGTGAAATTTATCCTCTTTTCATGAATGGTCCCTTTGTGGTGAAGATTGGCGGAAGTCTCATGGATGCGGTGGATCCTCTCATTCGGTTGTTCAAAAAACGTCAATTGGCTGTTCTGATCGTACCAGGAGGAGGACGGTTTGCCACACAGGTACGGGAAATGGGAATTTCAGGTGACCCAGCCCACTGGATGGCCATTGCTGCAATGGAACAGATGGGCTGGTTTATCGCCTCGAGAGAGGTGAACACCGTCACTTCCCTCAGGGTTCCCAGCAGGGTGGAAGTGCTACTACCCTATACCCTCCTCCGAAACACTGATCCGCTCCCTCACTCTTGGGACGTCACTTCTGACACCATATCAGCATGGATAGCATCCAGTCTTTCTCTTCCCCTGATACTGCTCAAGTCAGTCGATGGAATCCGATCCGGGGGAATCCACCAGAATCTCATTACAGAAGAAGTCCCGACCGATGATGTGGATCCCTGCTTCCTGCGCTACGTAATTGCTTCCAGGGTAAAGACCATTGTGGTGAACGGGCGCAAACCCCGGCGCCTCGGAAATCTCCTGGATGGCCGCAAGGTCCTGTGTACAACCATTGGATTTTAAACCCTTCAGGGAAGATAATATAGGACTGATAACCAGGAGTGAAACAATACATGATCCGGAAATGTACTTCATGCAATGCCCCTCTTGCAGAAGAGGGTGCGGCTGAATTCGGGTGCCCGAAATGCGGGTATGAAATAAGGCGCTGTGTGCGATGCAGGGAACAGAGTATTCCCTATCGCTGCCCGAAATGTGGATTCGGGGGGCCGTAAGCAATGGGGAACGTAGCACTCATCCTCCGCATCATGCCGGAATCCCCTGATGTTGATCTCGATCTTCTCGCAGAAAAGATAAAAGAGAAAGTGCCGGGTCTTCAGGATATACGAGAAGAACCCATTGGATTTGGATTAAAAGCACTGAAAATTGCCGTTGTTGTCGGTGATGATGCTGGTGAGAGCGATACCGTAGAATCAGATATCGGCGCGATTGACGGTGTCGAGAGGGCAGAGATCATCGAACTGACACTTACCTGATTGGGGTAAGTGGTATCCCTGCTGATAAGACGTTACAACTCTTCTTTTTCAAGAAGTCTCATCAATTCACGGGTTATTTCCCGTATCTTTTCCACAGAATTCTGGAACTGCAGAATTTCGTTCTGGTCGATCTTGATTGTGATCGGGAACACTCCCTCGCGGTTTATCCGGGCCGGAACCCCAATACATACATCCCCTATGTCGTGTACTTCGCTCTTCACATAGGCTGAAACGGTCAGGATCCTGTTCTCATTTCCGAGCACAGTCTGCACGAGAGTAGCAATTGCCTCACCAGGGCCGAAAACGGTTGAACCTTTATTCCTGATAATGGCTTCACCACTCGTCTTTACCGTCGCGACCATTTCGGCGACCGGGAGCCCGGAGAATGCCGGCAGGTTGCTGATCTGTATGCCTCCGATAGTGGTAGCTGACCACAGGGGGACCATGCTCTCGCCATGTTCTCCGATTATCCGGGTATGTACCTCGCTGACGTGCACTTTGAAAAATGATGCAATGAGCGATTTGAGCCTCATAGAATCGAGATGCGTGCCAAGGCCAAAAACACGGGATGGATCCAGACCTGAATATCGGAGTGCAACGGACGTCATCACATCGACCGGATTTGTGACCATGAGAAGTGTTGCATCGGGAGCATGCTCACCGATTTGGCGTGAAGAAGAAGCAACAATCCGGGCATTCCCGAGGGCCAGATCAAGGCGATCCTGCCCGACCTGCCTGGCAGCTCCGGCGGCACATATCACAATATCCGAACCGGCGGCATCAGATATATCAGTCGTCCAGTTTAATTCGGTATAATTACCACAGGCGGCAAAAGCATCTTTCATATCCTGTGCTATACCACAGAGCAGATTTTCTCTCCCGTTTCGACCAACAAGAAGGATCTCACTCACATATGGTATCTCAGCTATGGTATGCGCGGCGAATGTTCCTACATTTCCTGTTGCCCCGATAATGGTGACTTTTGCCATGATAGTAACAATCAGTGGGGACACGTTTTTGGTCGACCGCACGTGTCAGCGTTCGTTTAAGACCCCCTCCTCCGCCCCGCAACCCCATGGGCGCCGGATGTCTACGGTAAGTCTGCTCCCTTCCGGGCCTGAACCGTTCTCCGCAGCAGCAGGTCGCCGCTCCCTCCGGAGCCTTGATCCCTGTCCACCGACCTCATGGGACGAGGTTTCAACGTCAGGAGACTCAGAACTCCCGAAGCCCGCCTCGGCCTTCCTCAAACTTCGCCCCCTGCATACCGACGGTTTCAGGTGACAGGTGACGCCGAACCACCCGGACTAGTCCCCGTATATAGTATCTGAATATCAGGGGATAAAGGCCTCGCCGTTTACCTGTGTCCTCCAGTCCCTGATCAACCGCCCTGAAACAGCTCGGTCTGATTTGTCAAAAAGATCAATCACGGCCAGCACCGGTTCTTTCGGAAGGACCTGATGAAGGGATTGGAGATCGCCCTGGAATATCTGTATTTGTTGCGCCCCTTCAGTCTCAGCGATCAAAACCGGTTTTCGTCCCACCGGGTGTTTTGACATGTTCGCATAATCAGCGTGAATAGTAACATCATCGATTCGGAAGAATTTTCGGTTCACCCTCGTATTACAGGCAGACCAGAACGCAGCAGCATACCAGGTATCATTCAGGAGGACATGGGGTATCCCCCACCGTGCCCCGGTCAAACCGAGTGTTCCTGCTCCACAGCATGCATCAACAAACCATTCCGGCTTCACCTTCGTTATCCGATCTTCAACAGAACATATTTTGGGATTATGAGTTCGGGGGAACTCAATATGGATGAGAGAATGTTGCTGGTAGATAACGACAGGCCCCGCCTTTGTCGGAAACACATTTGCTCTCACGTCACATCCCGCAAGAAGTTCATAAGTACGGGGATTTTTTCTGAGGGAGGTATCAGTAATCCCGGGGACAAATTTCCCGGATTTGACTACCCCGCGAATCTCTGGAATCTCATCAACTATCATCCGTGCAACTGCCTTATCAGGGTAGGGCGAGAGGAGAACAAGAGAACGTTCTGGTAAAAACGGGGGGCTTGCTATCGGGTATCCGGGGTGGAGAAGGGGGGATCCAATATCCCGGAGGGATTCTTTTCCCGTGAATATACCTTCCCTTCGGAAGAGTGAATACAGGTGGCAGAATATATCATCGAGAAAACGCTTTCCACAGCGGCATACCTCATGATATTCCTCCCTTGGAGGGGGGAGACTCTTATCAAGCAGTTTCACCCGGCAGTCTTTGCACCGTGAGAATACCGCAGGGATCATGCCGATGATCTCACCTGCCTCCCTGACACAATCGTCACCACAGACAGGGCATTTCATAAAGCGATCCTCTGCTTTTGTGAAAGATATCCCTTGAGGATCTTCATAACGCCCCATTACCAGAGTATATCGCTTTATACCTGGTGAGTGTTGTGTTCATTTCAGGGAGTGAGAAAGGTCACTTCATCTCTCTTGGTAGCCGAACACCATGCCAGAAAATAATGGGCCCGATGCGATTTGAACGCATGACCGCCCGGTTATGAGCCGGGCGCTCTTACCGGACTAAGCTACGGGCCCGGATTGAAGCGCCGCCAACAGGACTCGAACCTGTGACATGCTGGTTAACAGCCAGCCACTCTACCAACTGAGTTATGGCGGCACAAATGCTGTGCCCTATTACATTCTTTCTAAATACTTTTAAAAGTAGCGTTATATCCATTACAACGTAACTAGTGTGGTTTCTTCATTCCCTCGAGAAGTCTCACCATTTCATCAATCTCTTCATCGAGATGTTCAAGGAGATCCGATGCAAGGTCAGTTGCCACGGCGCCCGAAGGTGAAGCCCGTATATACCCCATCTGCTCCAGAACCCGAAGGGAGTACCGAATCCGATGAAACGGCAGATCAAGGATCTCGGAGAGCTTCATGATACCAATCGGTTCATGATCAACAACAGTCCGCATAACTTCGATATGCCGCTGCATCAGCTCAATTTCACTCTTCACTTTTTCGATCATTATTCCCTCGCACTTGCAGGACCGTTTGTTCGTTGATGGACCACTTACTCCGGATGGTCCAACCATTCCCGGGTTTTCCTGTATTGACCCAAGAAATACAAGGTCAATCCGATAGCCAGAAGACCAATGAGAAGAACGATGGGAATAAGGTACTTTTCAGGCATCCAGAACAGTGAAAGTATACCGATCCCAACGAGCAGAATGATGATATTCAACAGTACCGCAAGGCGATAAAATTTCCATTTGAACTTTTCCTTCGTCGCCAGGTCCATTACACATAGGTAGTTTCTATGATAAAACTACTTGTGGTCCGAAATCAAAAATGATCAGCATGGACGCGCTCGATCGGGCACTGCAAAAGAGCGGAGCAGCAGCATATGTGATGACAGGTTCCTCTGAATATGCTGATATGCGATACCTCACCCGTTTTACTACGACCGATCCCATCATATATGTCAGGAGTGCCGGGGAGCGCGGATGGATCATCGTTTCCCAGATGGAGTATACCCGTGCCCAGCAGGAAGCGGTCACGAGGGTCATGACACGGGCTGACGCAGGGTTGTTCCGGATACTCGAAGAGGAGAAAGACCGGTGGAGAGCCCTGGCAAGGATGGTGGCAAACCTTGTGGAGGGAGTGGTTCTCATTCCTCCTGACTTTCCCTATGCTCTTGGCCGTCACCTGGATGAATTGACAGGGGTAGTAACTGATACCGGGACGATATCGTTGATGAGAGCGAAAAAGTCCCGCACGGAAGTGATCTCAATAGAAAAGGTCCAGCGCTCTGCAGAAAGGGCGATGCTGCATGCAATCGATTCGATCCGTCGATCGAAATCACGGAATGGCATGCTCTGGCTGGAGGGGAAACCACTTACCTCCGAACGTATCAGATCTGAAATGCACGCGCTGCTGATACACGAGGGCTGCATTGCCAGGGATACCATCCTCTCCTGCGGGAAGGATACTGCCATGCCCCATAACAAGGGCACCGGGCCATTATTTGAAGATGAGCCTATCATGATCGATATTTTTCCAAGGAGTGAACAGACGGGATATCACTCAGATATGACAAGGACGGTCGTGAAGGGTGAGCCCTGCCAGGAAATAAGGGAGATGTTCGATGCGGTAAAAACAGCACAGGACATTGCAGCTTCGATGATCAAACCTGGAATATCCGGAGAGGTGGTGCATCAGGCAGTGGTCGATTTTTTTGCCAGCAGGGGATATGGAACGAAAGGGGAGGGATACATCCATAGTCTCGGACATGGGGTGGGGCTTGAGGTTCACGAGCTTCCCTCTCTCGGGCCGGGAGGGGATCGGCTCAGCAGGGGAAATGTTGTCACAAATGAACCGGGACTCTATTACGAAAAGGTGGGAGGGATCCGGCTGGAGAATATTGGACTGATAACGCAAACAGGGTTCCGCACAATTACCGAATTTCCGTGTGAGCTGGTGATATGACCATGATCCCCGACGAGAATTCTCTCTCCTGTTACTGTGAAGCCGGAAAGATCGCATCTGTTATCCTGAAAAAAGGATCTTCACTGATAGAGATTGGAAACCGGGTCCTTGAAACAGTCGAGTCCATAGAGCAGATGGTTAAAGAACAGGGTTGCGGGCTGGCATTCCCGCTCAATCTCTCGTTTAACGAAGATGCCGCACACGATACGGCTTCTGCAGATGAGCAGAGGGTATTCTCGGAAGGTGACGTGGTGAAGCTTGACCTTGGTGTACATCTGGAGGGATATATCGCTGACACCGCTGTGACGGTTGACCTTGGGGACAATGCACTGCTCATTGAAGCATCAAAGGCTGCACTCACTAAGGCAATAGAGATCGTCAGACCAGGAGTTACATCCGGAGACCTTGGAAGGGCGATCCAGCATGAGATCCAAGTGCGGGGATATCATCCCGTTTCCAATCTCACCGGTCACGGCCTTGCCAGGTACTCGATCCATACCCCCCCGAGCATTCCAAACATCTCGTTTCAGGGCGGGGTTGTGCTGGAGGAGGGGATGGTGTTTGCCATCGAACCTTTTGCCAGTACAGGCTCAGGCAGGGTCAGCGAGAAGAAACGCATTGAGATCTTTCAGCAGACAGCAGTCAAACCAGTACGCCTGCCTTCCGCCCGTAAATTGCTCGAATCGGTAAGAAACCGTCATGGAATGCCTTTTGCACGGCGCTGGATAACCGATGGAAAACAGGATATCGCACTGGCAAGCCTGATCAGCCAGGGCATTGTCCGTTCCTATCCAGTCCTCTCTGATGTCCCCGGATCACTCGTGTCCCAGCACGAGCACACGGTCATTGTCACCAGCGATGGCTGTATTGTGACTACTGCTTGAGATATGCTTATGCAAGTTCGGTACCAATATAATATGTTACAGAGATGTCCCCAGAGGATGAGACGTTAAAGCTTCTTGAGGTGGCGCTCACTGCTGAGATATTCAACCAGCACCAGAACCTTGACATCAACGATCTCACTCCGGAATGCCGGATTTTGTTTGGTGTTGATGGGGAAGGAGAGGTAAAGCGCCCCCTCTCAGTCAGTGAAGGCATGATCAAGCGTAGTCTCGGTATTCAGGATGCCTGTTCAAAACTATCCAAAATCCCGGTAATCACGTGTGATGATTTCGGCCAACGTATCCATGTGACAAGCCTTGATGCGGCAGTGCGATGGTTTGTACGAAAGGGGGGTATCAATCTTGCCGGCAGGAATCCGGCATTGGCATTTTATCTGGGATCCCTTGATACCACAGCTCCCTCTTACCCCATTGTCCGGGCTGCGAATCCGCCATACGAAGATACCCGACTGTTCCTCGATAAGAAGATTGCTACCATCCTTTCGGAAGATGAATCCCTCAAATCGGGCATGGACCTTGTCATCATTAGTGCCCCGGATGAAGTTGAACAGACATTTGAGAATTTCGTCTGCACCGATGGGCAGAAACGGATCATCAGCAAGATCAAAACCGCGCGGGAGCACCGGGAGACCCTGCAGCGGCATGGTATTCATGAGGTCGGGAAACTCCTCTTTGTCGGACCTCCCGGTACGGGCAAGACGAGCCTCGCTCTTGGATTATCCCGGGAGATGCACCTCCCTCTTATTGAAGTGCGCCTCTCCATGGTGACCTCCCAGTATCTTGGAGAGACCTCGAAAAATATCGACAGGATCTTTGATTTTGCTAAACGGCTTGCTCCCTGTATTCTATTCATTGATGAATTCGATTTCGTTGCCAAGAGCAGGGTTACCGACGATCATGGGGCCATGAAGAGGGCTGTGAATTCACTCCTAAAAAATATTGACAGGATCAGCCTTATCCGGAATGGGGTTCTCCTGATAGGTGCTACAAATCATCCCCAGTTGCTTGACGAAGCGGCATGGCGGCGGTTCGACGAGATTGTTGAGTTTTCTCTTCCTGAACGGGAAATGCGGGCCCAGATCATCAGGAACATCACCGGTTCCATCGATTGCCAGTGCGATTATGGAACTGTTGCCGACAACACTGAAGGATTTTCTGGTGCTGATCTCCGGATTATGATAAAGGAAGCTCTTCTCTCAGCGCTGATTGAGGGAAGATCTCACATCAACGACTGTGATATCGAACGGGGAATCATTCTCGTCAGCAACAGAGGTGCGGTGCGCCGCCAGAACTGGTTATAGGATGAACATTACAGTTCTGGGGACGGGTGATGCAATCGGGACGCCGAAGGTAGGCTGCTCGTGTCCGCAATGTACCTATGCCCTCACTCATGGAATTCATCGGCTAAGGACCTCCTTTCTTGTCGAGCACAACGGGTACACTATCCTGATCGACTCTTCACCTGATTTGAGGCAGCAGCTGCTGATTTATGGATCTCCCCATATTGATGCGGTGATATGGACCCATGGCCATTATGATCACTTCATGGGTTTTGGTGAATTTTACCGCGTTCAGTCCATGCCTGCCGTCTATGCGGCCCCACAAGTACTCGACTATTGCGGGAATATTTTCAGGTTCCTGAATTTTCAGCGAAATCCTGCAGAACCATTCCGTCCATTCAGCCTCTGCGGACTCGGGGTGACACTGGTCCCGGTGAATCATCCGCCTGTTGAGACATATGGCCTTGTCCTGACTGATGGAACGGCAAAAATTGCATTCACTTCTGATTCAAATGCCAACATTCCTGATGAGACACTTTCGTTTTTTTCCAACGCCGACCTCCTTTTTATTGACGCACTGGTCCCGCCATCTATCCAAATCCCCAAGCACATGAACTATAACGAGGCCTGTGCTCTCGCAAAAAGCCTCATGGTCGGGGATTTCAGATGTGTTCATATGAGCCACACCATACCCTGGGATCTTCCTCACACGGGTAAAGATGGAGAGAGATTCTGTTTTTAAAAAAAATGGCTCCACAAAACATCTGTCACTCCCCATGTATGCATCAACACGGCCATGGGACCTTATTTTCGCTCACCTTTTCTCTCGTGGGACTACACATACCTATATACCAGTTCATCTCTCAATGATAGGTGGGATGAATATCAAAATTCTTGAGCTTGAGAAGAATAAGGCACGTCTGATTATTGCAGGTGAAGGGCATACGTTCATGAACACCCTTACTGAGGAGATCCTGACCGATCCCGGTGTTGATGTTGCCCGGTATCTGATCAAATTCCAGTTCTCTGATCCTGAACTGCTGGTCACCACAAAAGGTGACCGCGATCCGCTTGCCGCGATCAAGGATGCCTGTACCCGCCTGTCAGGGTATTGTACGGAACTGCTGGGGAAGATCCCGGAAAAGTAGCAGCTGCAATAAAAAAATTATATCTGTTCTGTAAAAACAATTGAGCCAGATATCCGGGATATCCGTATTTTTACTTTTTGTCCCGGTTTTCCCCGAGGAATGTACATGATATACCGACCCATTCTCACGACCCCGTCTCCACGTTTACTCACCGACTGAACTTCAACGTCAAGTTCCTGTCCTTCCTGGAGATCACTTCCAACCGGCTCAGAACGGGCCTTCCTTTTCCGCACCGGGCGGTGCCCGCCACAGGCGTCACACCTGAGCAGGAGGACCCTGTCATCCTTCACAAGGCGGGTATCCGGTTTTCCGCATTCAGAGCAGATGACATAGTCATCAACATATCCCTTAACAAGGCCATTAATCAGGGATGATTCGAACTTCCCGTTGAAAATAGCTCGTGTTCCGTCAATTTTTCCTGCCGTGCCAAGCTCACCAAGCAGATACTTCATGAGATGGTCCTGATCCCTGCGAACCACGTCGGCAATCTCTGCAAAATTTTCAAGAATTGTCGTTTTTCCTTCTATGTAAACTCTGGCATCAGGGACGGTGAACCGTTCTGTGGACTCACTCTGCTCGGTCACATTGGAATATGCCTTTTTGAGGAGTGCCTCGTATGGATCAACCATATTCCTATATATTCCCTTCAGGCCCGTAAAAAACCCACCATGCTACCTCTGCGCGATGGAACTTTATGGTTTCAGAGAGAGAGCTCATCTATCACCATGTTGTCGGCCGCCGACCTATCCACCATAAGAACTACCCTCAGACGGGAACCTACCGATGTCGAACTCGCATGCTTCGAAAATCTTTGGAGTGAACACTGCAGTTACCGATCAACAAAGCGCCTGTTAAAAACGCTCCCTATCAGCGGCGCCGATGTCATACTTGGCCCAGGTGATGATGCAGCCATTGTCCGTTTCAGCGAGAGGACAGCGCTTGCCATCTCAATGGAGAGTCATAATCACCCGAGTTACGTTGATCCGCATGATGGTGCGGCGACCGGGGTGGGAGGCATCGTTCGTGATGTTCTCTCGATGGGTGCTCGGCCGATCGCGCTGATGGACCCACTCTATTTCGGGCCACTCGACAGGGAAAAGAACAGGTACCTCCTTGAACATGTGGTGGAAGGGATAGGTGGATACGGGAATTGCATCGGGGTTCCTGTTGTGCGGGGAGATCTCGCTTTCGATAGCAGTTATAACGGCAATCCACTCGTGAATGTCGTCTGCGTGGGTATTGTCCATCCCGAACGTTTCATCACTGCGCGGGTCAAACAGCCGGGAAATCACCTCGTCCTCATAGGCGCATCAACAGGGAGGGATGGCCTTGGAGGAGCGTCATTTGCCTCCAGGGATTTGTCTGAAGATTCAGAAGCCGAGGACCGCCCGAGTGTCCAGATAGGGGATCCGTTCACAGAAAAGCTGCTCATTGAGGCCATCCTCGAGATGGCAGAGACAGGGAAGATCTTTTCCTGCCGAGATCTCGGGGCTGCCGGGCTTGCCGGGGCTTCCAGCGAGATGTGCAGCACGTTTGGCGGTCTGATCCATGCTGACCGTGTACACCAGCGCGAAGCCAATATGCGGCCGGTTGAGATCATGCTTGCCGAATCGCAGGAACGTATGCTTATTGAAGTGGCGCCATCGGATGTATCCCTGATGGGCAGCATTGCCGAGAAATATGATCTCAAGTGGAGCGATATCGGGGAGGTGATCGCTGAACCCCGTTATATCGTGAAATTCCATGAAAAAACGGTCGCTGATATCCCGATCCTCTTCCTCTGCAGCGATGCCCCGGAATGTACCTGGGAGAGCCGGCCCTACAACGAAGTGAAACCATTTGCCTCCCCTTCCGGAACGTTGGACGATCTCCTCCTCCAAGTTTTCTCCCATCCGGAAGTAGCATGCCGGAACTGGGTGGTCGAACAATATGATCATGATGTTCAGGTAAGGACGATCTCTCTTTTTCACGATGCAGCTCTGTTACGTCTCGGAGGAGAAGCCCTTGGTCTTGCTTTCTCCTGCGGATGCAACCCTCGACAGATATTCCTCTCCCCCTATAGCGGTACTGCAAACGCGGTATACGAGAATGCGGCAAACCTTGCATGTATCGGGGCTGATCCGCTCTGTATCGTGAACTGCCTGAACTTTGCGAGCCCGGTCCATCACGATATCTATTGGCAGCTCTCTGAATGTGTGAAGGGGATGGGAGACATGGCCCGCAGTATCGGGGTCCCTGTCGTAGGAGGAAATGTCTCTCTCTACAATGAGAGCGACGAGATGTTAACCAGGATAAAGCCAACCCCGTCGATTGGAATGGTTGGCCGGGTCCCTGTTACCCGTCCGGTGGAACCTGAACCCGGGATGGGGCTGGCACTCTGCGGGCAGGAAGGATCCCATTTTGGAGGATCGGTTCTCGATGCAATCCTTTCCTGCGGTGGAACGCCGCCTCCAAAGGCCGAACATTCTGTTCTGAAGGTCATCCGGTCATTGTCCGCTTCTGACAGGAGTATTGCAGTAACTGATATCTCTCAGGGGGGTCTTGCTGCCGCACTTGCAACGTTTTTACCAGGAGCGCGGGTGAGACTTGAAGGTCCTGCACTTCCCGCACTCCTTTCTGAGACGTATGGAAGGTTTCTGATAGCGTATGAAAGCGAATCCTCACTGGAAGATCTTGACTGCAGAATAATCGGGGAGGTCACCTCCGAAGGACTCGAAATCCGGCATCCCGGTGGGATGTGCAGCCTCTCAAAAGATCAGCTCGAATATGCTCTTTCATCCTTTACCCGTTGTATGAAGGGTTAGATCTTTTTGGGGAGATTAATCAGAGAGGTAGAGGGGGTTATTCCCGAACTGCCGGGGGATGCCCTTTTTCCCCCGCATCTGGACCAATCGTGAATAGGATTTCCCTTTTCCTGAGTCACTGAATGTGTCGAACCTATCAGGAAGGCGATGATCCGTTCATGCTCTCTGGATTTCTGCAAACAAGTCAAATGCAGTTAAGGAGCTGGAGGGTTGTTTTGCGTGGGCATACTCCCTTGAAACCAGTTTCAGGCGAAAATTTCTCAAAAAGTGAACAGAAGGATAAAGACTACTTCTTCTGAAACTGGGGCATAAGGGAGCGGACTTCCTTTCCTACCTCTTCAATGAGGTGCTCTTCGTCCTCTTTTGTGAGCGCGTTGAAGACCGGCCTGTTGACCATGTTTTCAAGCATCCATTCGCGGGCGAACTCTCCCGTCTGGATTTCCCGCAGGATCTCCTGCATGGCAAGGTAGCTTTCGGGGCCGATAACCCGTGGACCACGGGTGAGATCTCCATATTGTGCAGTATTCGAGATCGAATTCCGCATCTTCGTAAACCCTCCTTCGTAAATGAGATCAACGATCAGCTTGGTCTCGTGGAGTACTTCCAGATACGCCATCTCGGGTGCATAACCAGCCTCGACAAGGGTCTCAAACCCGGCCTTGATAAGGGAGGTCATCCCCCCGCAAAGCACCGCCTGTTCTCCGAACAGGTCCGTCTCAGTCTCTTCGCGGAAGCTCGTTTCCAGTACAACTGCGCGGGTTGCGCCAATCCCTTTCGCATATCCAAGGGCAATTTCCTGGGCATGGCCTGAATAGTTCTGATGAACTGCGATAAGTGCCGGGACGCCTTTTCCTTCCTCGTACATCCTCCGTACCAGTGCACCAGGACCTTTTGGTGCCACCATGATAACATCAACATCAGGAGGAGGAACGATCTGTCCGAAATGAATATTGAATCCATGGGAGAACATCAGGCATTTGCCAGTCGTCATATGGGGCTTTATCTCATTTTTGTATACCCCCCCCTGGTTTTCATCGGGGAGCAGTATCTGGATAACCTGAGCCGTTTTCACCGCTTCAGACACCGGATACACCCTGAAGCCATCGGCCTTGGCAAGATCCCAGCTCTTTCCCTGTCGGAGCCCTATTATTACGTCGAGGCCACTGTCCTTAAGGTTCAGCGCCTGTCCTCTTCCCTGCGACCCGTAACCGATAACTGCGATACGTTTTCCATCGAAAACCGAAAGATCAGCGTCGGATTCATAAAATTTCTTAATCATACTACGTCCAAGAGATATCGCTAACAGAGCACTTAAATATTATATAAAAAAATTACATTTCACACCCTGTCCAAAATAAAATGAGCGGGAGCGATGCAGTATTCACGAACTTAAGAGTGCAAAGATGGGTCGAGATTTGCCAGACATCCAGTCAACAACCCCGGCAGTCCGTATCAACCTCACCCGTGTTGGCGTGAAGAATGTCAAGAAACTGGTTGAGGTTTCGCGGGGTGAAAAACGTCCGGTCATATTCATATCCAATTTCGATGTTTTTGTTGATCTCCCGGGAAGTCTGAAAGGAGCGAACCTTTCGAGGAATTTTGAAGTTATTGATGAAGTTCTTCAGCAGGCAATCGATGGGGACGTCAAGGAGATCGAAGACCTCTGCAGCGTGGTGGCACGCAAACTGCTGGATCGTCATGAATATGCAGACCGGACGGAAGTCCTGATGAGGAGCCAGTTCATGGTCAAGCGGGAGACCCCGGTATCCCATACCAGTTGCCACGAAGTGGTGAAAGTCCATGCCCGTGCAGTTGCCAGGCGGACATTCCGTGATCCAATCGTTCGGAAGAGTATCGGTGCCGAAGTGACCGGTATGACGGCATGCCCCTGTGCACAGGATATCATGAAAGAGCGGGCGGTCTATGTCCTGAAAGACCTAAAAGTCGAGGATGAAAAGATAGATTCATTCCTTCGCGAAGTTCCCATGGCAACCCATAACCAGCGGGGCCGGGGATTCCTCTGTATCGAAATAGATGATGATCAGCACGTAAAACTGGAAAAGATCATCAAGATTCTGAAGGACTCCATGAGCACCAATATCTTTGAATTACTTAAACGGGGTGATGAGAGCTATGTTGTTCTGAACGCCCATAAGAATCCCCGGTTTGTCGAGGACTGTGTGAGAGAAGTAGCAAAGAAAGTGCTCGCTGAATTCAGGGATCTCCCGGGTGATTCTCTCATTACCATCAAGCAGACAAACGAGGAGAGTATCCACCAGCATGATGCCTACGCGGAGCGCAGGGCAACAATGGCAGAGCTTTACGTCGAACTGAATGGGGAACAGAAATGAATCAACGCCCGCTATAGGTTCCATCAATAATTTTTTCTGACGCGGTGAGGTGGCGAATTTTTAAAAATCCCGTTCCGCTGCTGATTACCGTTTCAGCAATATAATTTCCATATAAAATTAACTATTTTGGCATTCGAAGGCCATTTCGGACTGGAATAAGACACAGCTGATATATACAGGAGTGAATCTATTGTAAATGAACGTACTCTGTACGGTCATTCATCCATTGAGATGAGTTGTGTGGATTAACACCAGTACCGCAAAAAACGAACAACTCAATAATATGAGGCGATACTATTGTCGAAAATTGTAGAGATTTCCCCAACCACAAGGCATGAGGGGCACTCAAAGCTCGTCCTCAAAGTGGACGATGCGGGCATCATTGAGCGTGGTGACTGGCTCTCCATAACCCCTGTACGGGGTGTGGAGAAGCTTGCCATTGGCAAGACCATGGACCAGGTGCCAAAGATCGCATCACGCGTCTGTGGTATCTGTCCGATTGCCCATACGCTTGCCGGAATCGAGTCGATGGAAGGCTCAATCCGGTGCGAGATCCCGAAGGATGCCAAGCTCCTCCGTATCGTTCTGCAGTGTGCCAACCGGCTCCACAGCACTGCGCTGCACAACATCCTGATCCTGCCCGATTTCTATATCCCGGGAACGGACACGAAGATCAATCCCTTCACCCCCGAAGAACCAGTCCGGAGTGTCGCAAAACGGATCCAGAGGCTCAGGGAGATAGGCCAGACGATCGGCGAAATCGCCGGCGGTGAGGCAGTCCACCCGAGTAATCCCCGTGTCGGTGGAATGTACAAGGCTTGTACCCCGCGTGCAAAGAGCAAGATGTACGATCTTGCAAAGGAAGGCCTGGTTCTTGCCCACGAGCAGATGGATTTCATGATTGCCGTGATCAGGAATATGCAGAAGCGAGACTGGACAGAGGTCGGCGGAAAACAGATCCCGCTGCCTAAGACCCTCGGATATCACAACCAGGGCTACATGGCAGCAGATCCGATGTACGGCAGCTCAAACCTCGACGAGAATCCCGGTTGGGATCCACGGCGCTGGACTGATGTAAGGCCATGGGACTGGTACATGGGTGAGGGAGAAGTCAGCCTGGCAGACCCGAGCTACCCGATCGGCGGTACTTCTCCTGTCGGTACCAAAGTCAACCCGCAGATGGAAGCCTGCACCGGTGTCCCGCTGTACGACGGCGCCCCGGTCGAGGTAGGGCCACGGGCAAGACTGGTCAAGTTCAAAAACTATGACGAGAAGGGAACCTGGGGCCAGCATATCGCACGCCAGCTCGAGTACACCGACTGTCTCTATACTATCATCAATGCACTCGATGAGTATAACCCCTCAGGAAAAATGCTCGCAGACCCCATACCCCAGGGAGATGGCTCCATGGGCTGGGCGGCAAATGAAGCCCCGCGCGGGACTGATGTTCACCTTGCAAAGGTGAAAGACGGGCGTGTGCTCTGGTATGAGATGCTTGTCCCTACCACCTGGAACTTCCCGACCTGCAGCCGTGCACTGACCGGTGCGCCTTGGCAGGTTGCCGAGATGGTGGTCCGGGCCTACGATCCGTGCGTCTCATGTGCTACCCACATGATTGTCATTGATGAAGACAAGAGGATAGTTGCCCAGAAACTCATCCAGTGAGTGTAACCCCATGCTGTTTCCGGAAATTGTGGTTGCAGGGTGCGGGAATCCGCTCTTTGCTGATGACGGGTTTGGCCCCGCCGTAGCAGAAGAACTCGGTCGCCTCGAACTCCCCGATACAATAAAGGTCATGGACGCCGGACTCGGCGGACCTCACTTTATTTTTACCCTGATTGATCCCGAGCATACAAAACGGCTTATCATCATTGATATTGCCGATTTTGGTGCAGAACCGGGTGAGATCAGAGACTTTTCGGTCGAGGATCTGCCTGCGGGGAGCTACCGGGATATCCATTCATGGGATCTCACCGAGCCGCTCCAGCGCCTGAAAGATAGGGTCGATATCACGGTTATCGGATGCCAGCCGCGGAGGGTTACTGCCCCCGAGTTCGAACTGGGGCTCACTGATGAAGTACAGAAGGCAATCCCAAGAACTGTCCGTCATGTATTGGAATTAATTGGGGTGGACTATGGGATGGCTATCAAGAATCTTCGGAACGAAGGACAACAGCAAAAAACCGGAGGAGAGACCTGTTCCGGTGAAAGCTGATGTTGAAAAAAAGGCAGAAGTTTTACAAAAGGAGGATAAGCCTGTGGCAGACAAGATAAAAGTTGGCCATGTACACATGAGTGGATGTACAGGCTGCCTTGTATCCTTAGCAGACAATTACGGAGGATTGCTCACAATCCTTGACAGATATGCTGACCTGGTCTATGGCCTGACCCTTGCAGACGTTCGCCACATCCCAAAGATGGATGTTGCGCTTGTCGAAGGGTCGGTATGCATCCAGGACAAGATTTCAGTTGATGAGATTAAAGAGACACGCGAGAAAGCAGCAGTCGTTGTTGCTGTTGGGGGATGTGCCTGTTATGGTAATATCACCAGGTTCAGCCGTGGCGGCCAGCCTAACCAACCGCAGCATGAATCATTCCTTCCCGTGGGCGACCTGATCAAGGTGGACGTGTATATCCCCGGATGTGCACCGACCCCTCAGCTGATAAGGAACGTCTGTGTGATGGCATACCTGCTCCTCAAGGGGAACAAGGACCAGCAGGAGCTTGCCAAGAAGTACCTGACCCCGCTCATGCAGCTTGCAGAGCGTGGCACCGAGGCATGCGGGTGCGACCTGATGTACGATGTCATCAACCAGGGGCTCTGCATGGGGTGCGGGAGTTGTGCTGCAGCCTGTCCCGTCAGGGCAATCACCCATGAGTACGGAAAGCCCAACGTGAACCGCGAGATGTGCATCAAGTGCGGTGCCTGCTATGCCCAGTGCCCGCGGAGCTTCTTCAACTTCGATGTCATTACCGGATTCGAGGGGATACTGGAAACCATTGATGGAGCGCTCAAGTGAGGTGAACATGATGGGAACTGAACTCGGTAATTATAAACTCTGTGTATCGGCACGCAGCACTGACAAGGAGATCCTGAAGAAGGCTCAGGACGGGGGTATCGTAACCCAGCTCTTCAAGTATGCACTCGAAGAAGGGATCATTGACGGTGCGATCGTCAGCGGGCCCGGAGACGAGCCCTGGAGGCCACGCCCATTTATTGCAACTTCCGTGGATGAACTGATGAAGTCAAGGGGAACCCGGTATAACATCAGCCCCAACGTCTCCTTCATCAAGGAGGCAACACGGAGCTACGGTCTCGACAGGATTGGGATCGTCGGAACTCCCTGCCAGATGCAGGCAGTCCGGAAAGCCCAGCTGTACCCTGCGGGTCTTCGTGATGTTCCTGACAAGATTGCCCTTGCAGTTGGTATCTTTTGTATGGAAAACTTCCCCTATCAGAGTATCAAGCAACTTGTTGAAGACCATGCCGCGATGAAACTCGAATCTGTCAAGAAGATGGAGATCGGGAAAGGAAAGTTCTGGGTATACGGAGAGCGCGGACAGGTGGTCCAGCTGCCACTGAAGGTTACCCACAAATACGAACAGCCGGGCTGTCATGTCTGCCTCGATTACGTTGCAAACCTCGCTGATGTCTCTACCGGTTCCGTCGGAAGCCCTGACGGCTGGAGCACGGTATTTGTGCGGACCAAGAAAGGCGATGACATCTGGACAAAGGCAATCGCTGCGGGATGCTTTGAGACAAAATCCATTGAGCAGGTGAAACCCGGGCTCGAGCTTGTCTCAAAACTGGCTAACGAGAAGATAACCAAGAACCAGAAGACCGTAGAAGAGCGGGCAAAGTTTGGCGTCAACAAGGCGCTCCGGAATCCCTACATCAGCCCGAAATAATACCTTCACTTTTTTATCATGGGAAAATAGGGTAATCCCACTCTTTCCTGTCGAATGCCATGAACATTTTAATGGGAATTCCTGCATCCTCCTGGATATCCTAAAAAAGAATTCGAGCTATTCAAGAGCGGGTGCGCAGAATCAGGGGGATATAATCTGCTCACTCAAAAAAGTTGAACTTTTCTCAGATTTTTTATTTCCAGACATCAACCGGATTTATCATCGCATCGATCAAAAGATTAAAATCCATGGCCTTGAGCCACCCCGCTTTCTCAAACATGTTCATGAAACAGATGCCGACGAGATGGGCACCGGGATGTTTCTCGACTGCCGACTTCACCTGGTCCATCGTGACGGGAACATTTGGCATAGAGAGCCCGCCCATCACCACCACTGCTTTCGGATTCACGATCTTCACCGCGCCCCCTGCCTGCATCCCAATATCAGGGACAAGTTTCATTTTTTGTGCTTTTGCCTCGTCGACATAGGGAACAAAGACCTGTTCAAGTTCCATGCTCCTGACCGCAAACGCGAGAAGCTCGACAAACGGTGTGCAGGTCCCCGGACAGCCATAATACACGATCTGATCACCAGCGGCGATCCCTTTTTTCTCCATATATTCCTTAAAAGGCCGCAGCATCCCGGGAACGCCCTGAAAAACCTCTTTTTGTTTCATCACCATCACTGGTATTCCATTTCCGGACCCACCGGCAGCCGGCCGGATTACCGGGAATGTAAATAGGGAGATTCTCCAATATTAAAGTAACATTTGTACAAGCGGGGATTTTACGCGTGAAGAAAATTCTTGTCTGTTATTCAACCCGGTATGGCTCGACAGGAGAGATCGCCGGGATGATAGGAGAGGAGCTGAATTCAACAGGATATGAGGTGACGGTTCAGCCCATAGCCACAGTGAAGGATCCAGGCGAATACGATGCAGTTGTTATCGGGAGCCCGCTCTACATGGGAAAATGGCTCGCTGAAGCGCGCGATTTTGTGAGCAGGTTTCGTCATTCTTTGGGAGAACGCCCTGTTGCTGTATTTTCAGTAGGCTACTCAATGAAGGACCGGACGATGGAACATTTACAAAGCGGAGAAGATGCCCTCGAAGCCGTACGGATATTCATCAATCCAATCAGTACCGGGTTTTTCCCGGGAAGGGTAGATCCAGACCTGATGTCTCCCGCCGACAGGGCAGTGATAAGGCTTGGCGGGGTTACTCCAGGTGATTTTCGAGAAGAAGACCTGGTGCGAACCTGGGCTAAGACCCTTGCAGGAGCAATGTCCGAAGAAGGAAAGTAGAACATGGGTTCTCCCCAGTTTCAGGGCAGTTGGGATTCCCTCAAGGAGGGGGAGACTGCTGTGTGCGAGATCTGATTGAAATATGATTCCTCATCTATCGATTCTCTTTTACTATTGCGACGAATCTTCCAAGTGCTTCCCGTACGCTTGAAGGATCTCTTGCAGAGATCTCATACATATTTCCCGTTCCAGGCAGTTCTCTTCTCACCATCGCCGGGCATGACTCGGCCACATCACATTTGTTAAGCATCAACCCGAGGGGGACGTGACTATCAACGAGATCACAATAGAGGCGCTTTGTGAAGTCATCGACCGCACATGAACAATCAACCAGAAGAAGAGCAGCATCCATCCCTTCCATGATGATCCTGCGGGCAAATTCAAACCGTTCCTGTCCGGGTGTGCCAAAAAGGTGAACCGTTAGGCCGTCCATCACCACTTTTCCATAGTCCAAGGCGACGGTGGTTGTGCCATCACCACATTCCGTATCGATGTGACGTGATGTGGGATCAACTGCCTGGATAAACGTTGACTTTCCTGCATGAAAAGCCCCGAAGATCACAATCTTCAGCCGTGATACTTCCATTGGGGAGTAATGGCATCGATTTTTAAAAACTGTTTCGATCAGCCCCCTTTCCAAAGAACCCTTCTATTGCAAGGGGACCATTCTCGTTTCATCGGTTTTATTCTCTTTCAGAATCAAAACCTTAAGCCATGTCTGATTCTGATACGCACCCAGCCGGAAAGCGAGTGACACTCGAGACCTCAATGGGCGAGATCATGCTCGAACTGTACGGAGATATGCCATTGACCGCAGGTAACTTCGAAAAACTGATTGCATCAGGATTCTACAACGGAATCATCTTCCACCGTGTCATCGATGGTTTCATGATACAGGGAGGCTGTCCCAGGGGAACCGGCACAGGCGGACCGGGTTACGTGATAAAGGATGAGTTTACTGCTGCCAACCAGAACAAACGGGGCACTATCTCAATGGCTAATGCCGGGCCCAATACAGGGGGGAGCCAGTTTTTTATCAATCTCGTCGACAACAACTACCTTGATAAAAATCATCCCGTCTTTGGAAAGGTCATACGTGGGATGGAGGTTGTTGACAAGATCGGTAAAGTAAAAACCGACCGGAGTGACAGACCGCTTTCACCCGTCACTATCCTAAGGGCATCGGTTCATTGAGGGAGTACAAATAATCCCATTCTTCTTCTCTTCTCGCAACGAAAAATGGTCGGGTTTGGCTCTTTGCGTATTTTTTATCGGATTACGACATCGAGATCGAACAACAATCCCGGCTTATCGATGACAGAGCCTCCCGAATAGAGAAAGGATGAGAGATGCTTCGCCTTCCCACTACTCTCCCCCCTCTCACGGGAGAGGCTGAAGAATTCAGCAAAACAATTGAGTTATGAATAATTTCCAGAAGACGAGTGCTATCGTAAAAAAGGTGCTTAGGTAGGGTTCAGGCCAGATAATCAGACGGTGTCGGTATCTGCTCTTTAAGACCCTTCCGCTTTCGGATAGAGGTAACCACTTCTTTTACCATCCCGGCCGGGACAATCTCGAATCCGGCAAATTCAGTACTCCACATGGCCCGACCCTCAGTGGCAGACCGAATATCCCCAGCAAATCCAAAGAGTTCCGCGACGGGAGCTTTGCCGATGACAGTGATCGTGTCTCCTTCGCTCTGCATATCAAAGACCTGCCCCCTCCTCCCCTGTATCTGGGAGGTCGCACTTCCCATCTGGTCGGTGGGAACGGTGATCTGGATCTTCTGGACAGGTTCAAGGAGCGAGTCTCCGGCAAGGAGGATTCCAGCCTTGATTGCACTTCGCACTGCCGGGATGACCTGCGCCGGACCCCTGTGAATTGCATCCTCATGAAGCTTCACATCGACAAGACGCATCTTGAGGTTCTGGACGGGTTCATCCGCAAGGGGGCCTCCGGCAAGGGCTTCGTGAATTCCTTCGATGATCAGTTCCATCGTCTCGTTGAGGTACTGGATACCCTTAGTCATATCGATGAGCATGTTTGTACCTTTGATATCCTTGACGCTTTTTGCCTCGTCCTTGTCCATTCCCGCCTTCATCAGGACATCACGACGCTCCAGTGCCTGCTGGTTCATGGAGACCTCGCCATTCTTGATCAGATCCACAATCTCCTGGGGCAGTGATTCGATGTCAAAATAGAACCTGTTGTGCCGGTTTGGCGATTTTCCTTCGACCGCTTCCACCTTCTGGGTCACTGTTTCGCGATAGACAACAATAGGTTCGGAAGTGATGATTTCAACACCCTTGTCTCTCTTGATACGCCCGGTGATAATCTCGAGGTGAAGTTCCCCCATTCCCGAGATGAGGTGCTCTCCGGTCTCTTCGTTGATAGTAATCACAAGGGTCGGGTCCTCTTTGGCCACCTGGCGGAGCACTTCAACAAGCTTCGGCAGGTCCTTCATATTTTTGGCCTCTACTGCCACGGTCATGACCGGTTCACTATAGTGCTTGAGTGATTCAAAGGGGGTCATTTCCATGAGCGTAGTCACGGTGGATCCGACAATAGCGTCCTTAAGACCGGTCACTGCTGCAATATTCCCGGCCACAATCTCATCGACCTCGACCCTTTTCGGTCCCATGAAGATACCGACCTGCTGGAGCCGGTTCTCCTTCATTGCCGAACCCATGACATAGAGACCATCACCCCGCTTGAGGCGCCCGGAGAAGAGACGTCCTGTGGCAACTTCTCCTGCGTGGGGATCAAAGGAGATGTCGGTCACCATCAGGGCAACCGGCCCGTTCGGGTCACAGCTGAGCATGGATTTTCCTTCCTTTGTTTCCTTGTCCCCGTGCCAGATCGCTCCGATACGGCGTTTCTGGGCATCTACGGGGTTTGGAAGGTGACGGACCACCATATCGAGTAACACTTCGGAGAGGGGGCTGTTCTTGGCAAGGTATTTCATATCCCCTGAACGGCACCGGTTGTATACCTCCTTGAAGGAGACCCCGCTCTTCTTCATGTACGGAACCGAGACCGCCCAGTTATACAAGGCTGAACCGAATGCAACCGTTCCAAGTGAAGCGTCCAGTTTCCAGCCATTTTTATAGGACTCTTCGTTCATGCCCTTGATCAGCTTGTTGACCTTGTCGATCACTTTTCCAAGCCGGATCTGCATCTCCATCTCGTCTACCTTGAGCTCGTTGATGAGACGATCTACTTTGTTGATGAAAAGGACCGGGCGGACCTGTTCCTTGAGCGCCTGCCTGAGCACCGTCTCTGTCTGGGGCATGGTACCCTCGACTGCATCGACTAGGACAACAGCCCCGTCCACCGCACGCATTGCACGGGTAACATCGCCACCGAAGTCAACATGTCCGGGGGTGTCAATCATGTTGATGAGATATTCCTGCCCGCCATACTCGTGCACCATCGATACGTTACTAGCATCTATGGTGATACCACGCGCCTGCTCTTCCTCATCGGAGTCCATAAAGAGCTGTTTTCCGGCAAGCTCCTCACTGATGATCCCGGCACCGGCAAGCAGGTTGTCGGAAAGGGTGGTCTTCCCATGGTCAATATGCGCTACGATTCCGATATTCCGGATATGTTCCGGCTGGTTCATCAGCTCTTTTACTCGGTCTATGGATTTCCTGCCTCGGGCCATAACAACACCACAAAAAAGGATTACTTATCGAGCGGACTTTGCTATTCGCTCGCGCTCTTCTTTTTTATTCACTGCAAAAGCCTTTACATCGCCTTTCGATGCTGCGATCAGTTCATCGGCGAGACATGCTGCAACAGGTTTCTTGTTCTTGTGAGCAGCCTTGTACACCGCCTCTGATATGAAGTAGAGACCTGTATTCACACGCCTGATCGGGGCGGTATCAACGGATTTCGGAACGTTGATTCCTCCGTATTTCAGCCGGACGGTCTCTTCCCTTGGGCCGGTATTGGCAATCGCCTCGACAAGGACCTGGACGGGGTTTTTCTTTGTCTTCTGGTGAACGATCTCGAACGCGTCACGTACAATACGGGTTGCAAGCTGTTTGTTCCCGGTATTCATCTCCGATTTCATGAGCCGGTTAATCAGCCGCTCCACAATCAGCATGTTCGCCTTGTTGAACTCCTGCCTGGTGAATTTCCCGGTCGTGTGAGGGACAATCACCGGATTCAGCCCGACATACCTGACCAGCCCGGGATCAGCTATCTGGACCTCAGATAGATCCCACCGGTTGAAGAGAAGTCGTTGTCCTGCTTCGGTTTCTGCCATGCCGCTCACCTGCGTGGTTTCTCCTTCCTTCCAATCACCATTTCATGGAGGCAGACATTGTTCACTTTGGTCACAACATACCGGACACCCGGGATATCGCCCATTGACCTGCCGAGTCTCCCGCCTATGCCTTCGATCTCGACCTCATCGTGCTCATCGATGAAGTTGATAGCCCCGTCCCCCACTGCAAAAGCGGTGACCTGACGGCCGTTCTTGATCAACTGCACCCGCACACATTTTCTGATTGCCGAATTCGGCTGTTTTGCCTCAACACCGATCTTCTCGAGCACGATCCCACGTGCCTGTGGTGCACCCTCAAGGGGGTCAGATTTTACATTGACACCAGAATGGCTCCGGACATATTTTGGATCACTCCACCGGAACTTCTTAGCGTCGCGAGTCAGCTTCCTTGCTGCGAACTTACCCTGTCCCATGCATTATCCTCATTGGTTTGGTCTCGACGATGTGGATACGCCCCACTGTGTTATATAAAATCGCGCGGAACGGTTTTATATGTTGTGGAGTCGCCAACCTGTGCCTGAATAGGTTATCCTGCATTGATAATAATATTATACCTGCTTTAGGTGTACCAATACTGATGAATTCCCGAATTTACAAGTCAGTTCATTTTGACGCAAGCCACCGGCTCATGCATTACCACGGGAAATGTGCGCATCTTCATGGTCACCGCTGGCATGTGGAAGTATGGCTTGAGGGAAAAGTGGATGACACCACCGGGATCCTTGTTGACTACAATACTGTCAAGTCCATAATAGAGCGTTTCGACCACCAGACCATTCTTAACCAGGATGACCCGATGGTAACCTGCATCTGCCAGTTTCAGCCGGTCGTCACAACCAAAGGTGATCCTACGAGCGAGCTTCTTGCAGGATTACTCAGGGACACGATCGATGCAGAGTGCAGAGATTCAGGGATAGTTGCACGTGTGGTGAGGATACGGGTCTGGGAATCCGAAACCTGCTTTGCTGAGCTAAGACATGAAGATCATTGAGATATTCAGGAGCATCCAGGGTGAGGGAAGCTCGCAAGGCTATCCCACAATATTTCTCAGGTTAGCCGGCTGTAACCTGAACTGTGCCTGGTGCGATACCAGGTATGCCCGCGAGGGGGGTACTGATGTATCCTGCGATGAAATTCTCCAGGAGATCGCTGAATTCACCGGCAACCGGGTCTGCATCACCGGGGGTGAACCTCTCCTGCAGGGAGATCAACTCCTGCCTGTTCTTTCTATCCTTCACAAACGAGGATACCAGATTGTCATCGAGACGAACGGAACAAGGGACTTCCGGCCTTTCCAGCCGTTTGCCTCGATCTGTATGGACATAAAATGCCCTTCATCGGGAGAAAGGAGTGACCTCTCCCTCCTTGGATTTATCTCTGAACGGGACAGTGTCAAGTTCGTGGTTGGTGATAGTGACGATTGCAGATATGCTGAAGAGGTCCTCACCTCTCACCCGATCCGGGGCGAGATATTCTTCTCGCCTGTTCACGGAGCGGATTATGGTGCGGTCGCAGAGTACATCATGAAGCAGAACCTTCCGGGACGCATACAACTGCAGTTGCATAAAATAATAGGGGTACGATGATGAAGGCGGTCTGTTTGTTATCAGGGGGTATGGATTCAGCAACCCTGGTTTATTTTGCCCGCGAGCAGGGATATCAGGTCTCCTGCCTCCACTTCAACTACGGCCAGCGAACTGAGCGAAAAGAGAGGTTATCGGCCCATACGATCGCTACGCTGATCGGTGCAGAAGAATTTATTGAAGTTGACCTGAACTACCTGACCCGGTTCGGCGGAAGCAGCCTTACTGACCGCAGACTCCCTGTGGATACGTTTCAGGAAGACCGCACGGAGATCCCGAACACCTATGTACCGTTCCGAAACGCAAACCTTCTTTCAATAGCGACGAGCTTTGCTGAAGCAAGGGGTGCCGGGGCTATCTTCATTGGAGTCCAGTCCCAGGATTACAGCGGGTATCCCGATTGCCGTCCGGACTTCATCGCGGCTTTCCAAAGATTGATCGATGTCGGAACAAGGGAGGGGACGTCCATCCGGATTCTGGCCCCGTTCCTCACCATGACAAAGAGAGAGATCCTAGCGATTGGTATACGTATGAACGTTCCCTATGAACATACCTGGTCTTGTTACCAGAATGAGGATCGGGCATGTGGTATCTGCGGCTCCTGCCATTTCCGCAAGGCTGCTTTTAAGGCGCTCGGTCTTCATGATCCCATCACTTACCAGGAGGATCAGGATGGAGCTCTATAAGGGAACCAGATTATCAGTCGAAATGATAAAGGTCCGACTGCCCGGGGGACAGGAGAGAGAACGGGTGGTGGTTCACCCAGGAGATGCTGTAGCGGTCCTCCCTGTCAGAGCTGATATGAGCTGTTACCTTATCCGGCAGTACCGTTATCCAATAGGTACCTCTATTCTTGAAGCTCCGGCAGGGACGCTTAATCCCGGAGAAAAGCCGGAAGAGACCGCGTACCGCGAATTGATTGAAGAGACCGGTTTCCAGGCTGCAACCCTTATCCCAAGGGGCTTTCTCTACACCACTCCCGGATTCAGCGATGAACGTATATTCCTCTTTGAAGCCCATGAGCTTTCACCATCCTGTCTTTATGAGAAGGACGAAGACGAACAGATCGAAGTGCTTCGGTTCCCTCTTTCAGACATCCCTCCAATGATACAGGATGGCCGGATTTCAGATGCAAAGACTATTGCCCTGTTCTACCGTTGTCTCGGCCCGGGAGCTATATGATCGATTCCTTTTTCACCTGCTTTCAGCCGGGCGCAATTTTATGGGTACAGGCACTGAATAAAGATAAGCTTTTGAGAACCGGTGAAACCTGAAATGGCAGAAGCAGCCGAGATGGATAACGCGCGGCGTCGATATGAATTTAAGAAAACCCTGGAGAAGCTGCAGGCAAAACAAGGGAGCGGAACAGAGCTTATCTCGCTCTATATTCCTCCGGACAAGCAGATCTATGATGTCACCGCTCAGCTCAGGGACGAATTCGGGCAATGTGCAAACATCAAGAGCAAACAGACCCGTAGCAACGTCCAGAGTGCCATCTCCTCAATCCTCTCGCGTCTGAAATATTACAAGAATCCTCCCTCCAATGGCATGGCAGTTTTCTGCGGTACCATACAGATGGGAGGAGACCGGTCCGACCTCGAATGCACGATCATCGAACCTCCTGAACCCCTCAACCTTTATATATACCGATGCAGTTCGAATTTCGAGCTCGAACCCTTAAAGCAGATGCTCGAGGAGAAGGTGGTGTACGGGCTCCTTGTTCTCGACAGGCGTGAGGCATACTGGGGATTTTTGCGGGGCAACCGCATCGAGCCGATCGGAGGAGTCACCTCAACCGTCCCGGGAAAGCAGAGGAAGGGAGGTCAGTCGAGCGCCAGGTTCCAGCGACTCCGCGAGATTGCGATTGATGAATTCTATACCAAGATTGGTGAGCGGGCCAGTGCAATTTTCCTCGCAGAGAAGGATTTCTTCGACCGGTTCCAGGGTGTGCTGATCGGTGGACCGAGCCCTACAAAGGAAGAGTTTGAGGCTGGAAAATACCTCCACCATGAGATACAGAAACGGATCATCGGACTCTTTGATGTGGCGTACACAAACGAGGATGGCTTGTCTGAGCTGGTGGATGCTGCAAAAGATGCTCTCAAAGGACAGGAAGTCGTAAAAGAGAAGGAGGTGATGGAGCGTTTCTTAAAGGAGCTGGTGAAAGATGCCGGCCTTGCCTCATACGGTGAAGAGAGCGTCAGGAAGAACCTCGAGCTCGGTTCTGTCGATGTCCTGCTCCTCTCTAGCCGTCTTCGGAAATCAAGAGTCAAGATCACCTGCCAGAGCTGTGGCCATTCTGAAGAGAGGACGGTTTCCCTTGAACCTGGCAAAACTGTTGAAGATATTCTCGTCCATTCGTGCCGGTTATGCACCGCACCGCTGATTGTCGAATCTGAAGTCGATATTGTTGAAGAACTTACGAACCTCGCTGATCAGACCAGCACCAGGGTGGAGATCATCTCCGATGATTTTGAAGAAGGGGCAATCCTGTACAACGCGTTTGGCGGAATTGCTGCAATTCTTCGGTACCGGACGGGATCATAATGTACCTTGAAATCTATGAGACAATTGAGCGGGCTCTTGCCGCAGCAACCGGAATACCTCACCCCACCCTGACCGATGGCGGGATCCATGCGGATTTTGCCACGGCCATTTCATTTGAAAGGGCCAAGGCACTCCACCGTCCGCCGGTCCAGATAGCAGAGGAGATCGCGACAGCACTCCGGGCGGATCGGTCCCTTGATGGGATCACGATCGAGACCAAAGGACCCTATATCAACTTTCAAACAGGTCCGGCTTTTCTCAAATCATCGATTGAATCGGCACTCCAGCCCGGTTATGGCACCCTTCCCATGAAAGGAGGCCGGGTTGTGCTTGAACATACCAGTGCCAATCCGAACGGGCCTCTCCATGTCGGTCATATCAGGAATACTATCATCGGAGATACCCTCTCCCGGCTGTTCCGGAAAGCTGGCTGCCGGGTCGAGGTCCAGTATTACGTGAATGACATGGGCCGGCAGATTGCCATTGTCGCATGGGGATTTTCACACCTTGATGGAGCGCGAAAGGATGGGGAGAAAGGGGACCATCATGTCGCTCGCGTGTATATTGCGGCAAATCGTGAACTGGAAAGAGAACCGGGGATCATGCCCGAGATCGACCTCCTGATGCAGCAGGTTGAGAAGGGGGATCCCAAGACCTCGGGATTGTTCAGGAATGCAGTCTCGGAATGTCTCGAAGGATTCAAGGTTACCCTGGCGCTCCTCTCTGCCCGGCATGATCGGTTTGTCTGGGAGAGCGACTTTGTCAGGAACGGGGATACGGAACGCCTTCTCAACCGGGTGAGGAGGATGGAGGAATGTCATGAAGACGGAAAACTGTGGCTCGATCTCTCAAACGAAGGATTCGAAAAGGAGTACATCCTCCGGCGAAGTGACGGTACCTCGGTCTACGCTGCACGGGACCTCGCATATCATATATGGAAGGGAAGAAACTTCGACCGGATGATCGATATTCTCGGGGCTGATCACAAGCTGATTGGGGCACAGCTCATCACGACCCTTAAACTAATCGGGGAGAAAGCACCTGAGATTGTGCACTTTGAATTTGTCTCGCTCCCGGAAGGATCCATGAGCACTCGGGCGGGGAAGTTCGTTTCTGCAGATGAACTTATTGAAGAGGTGACACGGAGGGCATATGAGGAAGTCACGTTACGCAGGGATGATCTTGACGAGGGGACAAAACAGGAGATTGCCCGCTCGGTTGCCATCGCTGCAATCCGGTACGACATCGTGAAGATATCCCCGGAGAAGAGCACCGTGTTCAACTGGAAAGAGGCCCTCGATTTTGAGCGCCAGAGTGGTCCGTATATCCAGTATGCCCATGCACGAGCTTGCAGCATACTCGACAAAGCGGGTGGATTCGATCCGGCATTTGAGTTCACCATGGAGAGCGAGATCGCGCTTGCCAAGCATATCGCAAAATTCCCCTCTGTAATCAGGAATGCAATACAGGACCTAAAACCACACCTCGTTGCCACCTACGCAAGGGAACTTGCAGACCTGTTCAATGTCTTCTACCAGTTTGAACCAGTGCTGAAGAGCAAGGGAGTTACCAGGCAGAGCAGACTCACGCTGGTGAAAGCAACGAAAAACACGCTTGCGGAAACACTCGGGACGCTTGGTATCGATGCCCTCGTCACCATGTAAAGCACTCCGCGGACAGGGGTATCAGTTCTTCTCACCAGAATCATCTGCAGCCGTCAAGCCCTGTCTCTGGTGTAAAAAGGCGCTGAAAGGAGGAGCGCAGTGTTACAAGCACCAGTTTTACGGTATAGAGAGCCATCGGTGCATCCAGATGACCCCCACCCTCCGATGCAATCACCGGTGTCTTTTCTGCTGGCGATCGTTTGAACATGAGTATCCGGGCGAAAGGGAATGCACCCCTGAAGAGATCCTCGCGGGTCTCTATGATCTCCAGAAACGAGCCCTTTCCGGATACAAGGTCTCGCCCTATGTGACCAGTGAGCGATTTGCAGAAGCCCTCAGGCCGGCACATATTGCCATCTCCCTTTCGGGAGAACCCACGCTCTATTCACACCTCCCCAAGCTGATCGATCTGCTGAAGGCACAGGGGTTTACCACGTTTCTGGTGAGTAACGGAACAAATCCGGATGTGATTTCGCAATGTTTTCCCTTCCAGACCTACATCTCCCTTCCTGCACCAGACCAAGAGACGTATCTCAGCATATGCAGGCCTTCAGCAGACTACTGGGAACGGATATGCAGGAGCCTGACCCTGCTCTCGACACGGAGATCAGCGGTGCGGGTGACCCTGGTCCGGGGTCTCAACGATCACAGTCCGGAAAAGTATGCCGCGCTTTTTGAGAAGTCAGACGCCCGATATATCGAAATAAAGGGATATATGTATCTTGGATACAGTAGAAAACGATTGAACAGGGAGCATATGCCAGACCATGCCTACATAAAAGAGTTTGCTGAGAGGATCGCGGAATACTGTGATTATCGGATCACCAATGAGAATGCACTGAGCAGGGTCATTCTTCTGGAGAACAGAGCATGAGATTCAACCCGGAAGAATACCGGAAAGCTGCGAGGGATCATTTCGAACAGGCCTGGCACAAGGGTCCTCTTGTCATTACTCCTCCAGGCAGAGAGCAGGAGTATCCACGACTGCAGTATCGGAAGGCTTTGCCACATCCCATCTTTGAGATGGTAGGCCGTCTCAGGGAGACCTATCTCCTTCTGGGATTTGAGGAAGCCTGCAATCCTATCATCGTAGAGGAGCAGGAAGTATACCGCCAGTTTGGCCCGGAAGCCAGTGCTGTGCTCGACCGGGTATTTTACCTCGGAGGACTCGAGCGGCCAAACCAGGGTATAGGGAAATCAGAACTCGAAGGAATTGCTGCCATAACGGGAAAGAAGGTGAGCTCGGAGGAGGAGGATCGTCTCCGCGAGCTTCTTCAGTCATATAAAAAATCCGTTATCGATGGCGATGATCTCATTCATGCCACATCCCGTGCGCTTGGAATCGATGATGGAGCAACCGTAGAGATCTATGAGAAAGTGTTCTCCGCATTCAGATCACTGGAGCCTCGGTCCTCCCGAAATACCCTCCGGAGCCATATGACAAGCGGCTGGTTCATGACGCTCTCGCATATCTGGGAGAAGCGCCCGCTTCCTCTCCGGCTGTTCTCAATTGATCGTTGTTTTCGACGGGAGCAGGAAGAGGGTCCGACCAGGCTGATGAGTTACCATTCTGCATCGTGTGTCATCGCAGGGGAGGACGTGACGATCGAGGATGGGAAGGCAGTGAGCAGAGCGCTCCTCTCTTCATTTGGTTACTCCGATTTCCGGTTCCAGCCCGATGAAAAACGATCGAAATATTATATGCCAGGTTCCCAGACCGAGGTGTATGCCCGCCATCCGGTCCATGACTGGGTAGAGGTAGCCACTTTCGGGATGTATTCGCCTTCGGCACTGAGTGAATATGGTATAGGTATCCCGGTGATGAATCTCGGCCTGGGGGTTGAGCGGCTTGCAATGATTGCCTACCAGTCAGATGATGTAAGGAGACTCACCTTTCCCCAGTTCTTCCCCATCGATCTAACCGATTTTGAGATCGCGCGTGCACTATCATTCAGGGAAGAACCGAAAAGCCCTATCGGAAAAAACCTTGCCCGTTCCATCATATCAGCTGCAGAATCTCATGGAACAGAACCGGGTCCCTGTTCGTTCCTGGCATCGGAAGGTGAGATCGAAGGGAGACATGTTCGTGTATACGTGGAGGAGCCGGAAAGCGGCACAAGACTGCTCGGACCAGCGTGCATGAACAGGATCTATGTTCGTTCCGGCTCAGTGATGGGAGTACCTGACACGGAGAAATGGAAGGAAGTCCGCGAGGCGGGTGTGGATTCCGGGATTACCTACCTGGCTGCAACGGCCGCTCTTGCCGCGGCACGAATTGAAGAGGGAGCCCGTTGCGGGCAGCCTGTCACGGTCCAGGTAAAAATGGCAAAGCTGCCGAGCGATATCAACATCAGAATAGAAGATTATGCCATGAGGTATATCACCGACCAGAAGAAAAAAGTGGATCTCCGGGGACCCGTCTTCTTCACCGTACGTTCTGAACTTGTGACCTGATACCCGGTTATCGCTCACCCACCCCTTTCACAGGTCGCAATTGACCCTCTATTTTTGCAGGACTTGTTCGAAGGATATTGAGAATTTTTCCTTTATTCGGCCTTGTTGACATCCTCAAAAATAGGGGCTTACCAAAAGATCTAAGAGCTATTGGCTCCTTGCAGTGAATATGCAACTAAACCCTAACAAGGAGCCGTATTTCTATTCAAATCAAAAGCATATCAG